>Ga0114898_1002281_pt1 | contig 10209 bp, 9 predicted proteins | sample Malvired_Geostar_FD_83496 | JGI IMG/M metagenome (GOLD analysis project Ga0114898, IMG submission 83496) | Marine viral communities from the Global Malaspina Expedition - Malaspina viral metaG DeepMed_Geostar | ecosystem: Environmental > Aquatic > Marine > Oceanic | place: Mediterranean Sea...
GCCAGGGGCTGACTGTCTACGAAGTCAAATGCGGCGCCGGAAACGGCTTCTTCGCCCGCGTCGGCGAGACTTTCACGGCCCAGCGGGTTCACAACTGCATCGAGGCCGCGACGATCGCCGGCGGCTGCACCCTGACCGCCGCCGCGCCCGCGACCAGCGAACAGTAAACAGTCATCAGACAGACGACGGCGCCCCGGGGTTCTCCCCGGGGCGTTTTCGTTTGGCGATCAACGCTTCACAGACGCCCCCGACGCGCCGTAATCATGGCCGATGCGCATCGCCACCTGGAACGTGAACTCGGTCAACGCCCGCCTGCCCACTGTGCTGGCCTGGTTGGAGGCGGCCCAGCCGGACGTGGCCTGTCTTCAGGAAATCAAATGCGTGGACGAGAAATTCCCGCGCGAGGCCTTCGAGAGCCTTGGTTACAACGTAGAGACGCACGGCCAGAAGAGCTACAACGGCGTCGCCATCCTTTCGAAGCATCCGCTTTCCGACGTGCGCCGCGGCCTGCCTGGCGTGGACGCATCCGGCTACGAGGCGGACGCCGAGCAGTCGCGATACATCGAGGCGGTCGTCGAGGCGGCGCGGCCCGTCAGGGTCGGCTGCATCTATCTGCCCAACGGCAATCCGCTCGGCACCGAGAAATTCGCCTATAAACTGGCCTGGTTCGACCGGCTGTACGCCCATGCCCGCGACCTGCTGGCGCTGGAGGAGTCCTTCTCGCTCTGCGGCGACTATAACGTCATCCCGACGCCAGAAGACGCAAGGAACCCGGCGGCCTGGGCCGGCGACGCCCTCTTCCAGCCCGAAAGCCGGGCCGCCTTCCAGGCCCTGCGCCATCTGGGGCTGTCGGACGCCGGGGAACTGGGCGGGCAGCCGCCCGGGACCTACACCTTCTGGGACTACCAGGCCGGCGCCTGGCAACGCGACCACGGCATCCGCATCGATTTTCACCTGCTGTCGCCGCAGGCCGCCGACCGCTTCCGTGCGGTCGAGACGCATCGCGACGCCCGCGACATGGACAAGCCCTCCGACCACGTCCCGGTCGTGATCGAGTTGGAAGACTAGAGATGGCCGAGGCGCTCCGGGTCATCCTGCTCGTGGCGCTGGCGGCGGCGGCGCTGACGACGGCCGCGCTCGTTCTGGCCTGGTGGATGGAGCCGGTGCGCAGGATGCGACGCGCCTTGCTGAAATCCCTCGGAGCCATTCCGGAGGCTGAAGCCCTGTCGCCCGCCGAGGGCCGGGCCGCAGGGCTCGACTTCGATGGCGCGCAGATTTCCGTGCTGTGGAACCGCGGCGCGAGCGGTCTGGTCTACGACTTCGAGGAGATCGACGGCGGCGAGATCATCGTCGATGGCCATGTGGTCGCGCGGGTCCGCCGGGGAGAGACCCGCAAGTCGCTCGACATCCTCGCTCCCGACGCGGAGCAGGTGGTGCTGCGGCTGATGTTCGGCGACGCCCGCCATCCGGAATTCGAGCTGGCCTTGTGGGACGCCACCCTGCCCGTCCAGACCAGTTCGCCGGGCGAGGCCCTGCGTCTGGGCCGCCGTTGGCTGTCGCATCTCGAGGCGCTGCTGAAAGGCTGAGCCTTCGCCCTTCCGCCCCCGTCGACGGAACGCTAGAAGCCTCCATCCCTTGTGACCGAGTAACCCGGAGCGCCCCCGTGGCCCGTCTGTTCGACGCCTATATCATCGCCGACTGGACCGCCGCCGAGGGCAAGAAGCTGGGCGACCAGTCCGTCTGGATCGGCGTGGCCAAGCGCGACGTCCGTTTCCGGCTCTACACGGAGACCCATAACGTAGCGACGCGAGCCGAGGGCGAAGCCCTGCTCGCCTCCCTACTGGCCGACCACCGCAAGCGCGGCGACCGTGTGCTGGTCGGGTTCGACTTCAACTTCGGCTATCCGGCCGGCACGGCGGAGCGGCTCAAGCTGGCCGGGACGCCTTGGCAGGCGATGTGGAAATTCATCGCCTCCAATGTCGTCGACAAGCCGGACAACACCAACAACCGCTATCAGGTCGCGGCCAAGATCAACCGCCTGATGACCGACAACGCATGGCCGATGTGGGGCGCGCCCGCCAAACAGGCTCAACGCTGGCTGACCACGACCAAGCCGCCGGCCGGATCGGGCGCCGACATCCCCGAGTTCCGCGCCACCGAGGACGCCGTCCGCAAGGGCAAGCTCCAGCCCAAGAGCGTCTGGCAGATGCATGGAGCCGGGGCGGTCGGCGGTCAGACCCTGGTCGGCATCCCGGCCGTGCGCCGTCTGCTGGAGAAGCTCGGACCATCCGGCGCGGTCTGGCCCTTCGGCACCGGCTGGCGCGCGCTTGAGTCCGCCGATGTTGAGCCTCTGTCCGCGCTCGTCGTCGAGGTCTGGCCCTCGATGTTCGACGGCAAGCCGAACCCCGGCGAATTCAAGGACCAGGCCCAGGTCCGCGCCACCGCCGAGGCCTTGGCGAAGATGGACGAGACCGGCGCGCTGTCGAAGGCCTTTGCCCCGCCCAAGGGGGCGGATGAGGCGCTGATCGCCCGGGTCGAGCAGGAAGAGGGCTGGATTCTCGGGGCTTGAGCCCGCTCCGGCCCGGGTGGGGCTAGAGGGTCACTCAGATCCGTCCAGTTCGCGCCGCATTGCATCCGCCACCTCGGCGGCGTTGGAGCGGGGATTCGAACTGGTTTGCTCTGCTCCATAAAGCGCCTTCAGAAACGCGCGGTCCCACTCGGTCAGCGTGGGTTCCGGCTCGATGCCGGCGTCGAACAGATTCAGGATCGAGGGAACGATCGTGGCGTCTCCCCGCATGTCGATATGGGCAAGCGCCACCATCGACACGAAGTCAGCCAATTGGCCGAAACCGACCGCGTCGAGCACATCGACATCGAAGACCACGATGGCCTGCTGCAGATCGTCACGAATGCGGCGGGTTAGACGCGAGCCCTGCACGGACACGCCGGTCGGCCCAAAGTCCGACGGTCGACTCAAATCCCCACCCGAGCCCGTGTAGGGCGCCGCGCCCGGCAGACGCTCCGCCGGCAATCCGGTGTCAGGGTTGGTCGGCAAGGCGACGTGCCACCACCGCACGGGCAGGTCGTTATGCTGAAACGCCGCGAGCGCCCCGGCCCCGCGGTCCGCCCCCGAGACGCCCACCCGGAACTGGCGCGGCCTCGAGGCCACCAGCTCTCGCGCAGTCCGGCTGGCATCGTCGGTCGCCACCACGACGATGTTCGGCTCGCAGCCAGGAGAGTCGACCGTCAGACCAAGGCTGTGTGCCCAGTCGGATATTCTGTCCGCCATCATCTGGGCGGCCGATGCCCGCATCCCCAACACGCCCACACAAACCGAACCCGTCCATCGCGCCATGCTGCGGTCACCGATCGGCGGCGCGATCGACCGCACGAAACGCGTCGTCGCCTCCAGACCTCGCTGGCCTTCGACCACCACTTCGGCCAGTTCAGCCGCTGGCGGATCTTGGGCGAGGGGTACGTTCCCCGGGTCCTGCTGCGCTTGCACGGAAGTCGCCAGGATCATTCCCGCTGCGAGGATTCCGGGGATTGAGCCCAACGCCATGATGCGGATTCTCATTTTCGGCTCGAGTCAGGCCGCAACCAGTGCGAGATCGCTTCTTGACACACAACGCGCGCACTTCGGACCAGTCAAGCTGCAGCGGCCAACGGCGGTCAAGGTCCAGATCACCGGGACCACGGTCAGATCAGTTCCGCCGGGATTACAATGCACCCTCGGCGCCTGTGTCACCCGATCAGGGCCCGCGCCGCCGCGCGCGCTTCATCGGTGATCTGCGCCCCGGAGAGCATGCGGGCGATCTCCTCGCGCCGGGCCGCCTCGTCCAGCGCATCGACGGTCGTCGTGGTCATGCCGCCGCCGTCGGCCTTGCGCACCTTCCAGTGGGCGTGGCCCCGGGCCGCCACCTGCGGGCTGTGGGTCACCACCAGCACCTGCGCGCCCTGCGCCAGCCGTTGCAGGCGGGCGCCCACGGCCGAGGCGACGGCGCCGCCGACGCCCTGGTCGACCTCGTCGAAGATCATCACCGGCTGGCGCTGATCCTCGCGCCCCGCCAGGGCCGCCTTCATGGCGAGGGCGAAACGAGCAAGCTCGCCGCCCGCGGCGATGGCGTCCAGCGGGCCGAAGTCCGTGCCCGCGTTGGTGGCGATCTCGAAGCGCACCGTCTCGACCCCCAAGGGCCCGCGCCGACCCTCGGCCACCGGCTCGAAGGCGACCCGGAACCGCGCGCGGTCCAGCTTCAACGGTCCCAATTCGCCCATAACGGCCGCGGTCAGCCGCTCCGCCGCCGCTTCCCGGGCCGAGGTCAGCAATATCGCCGCGACGTCATAGGCTTCGCGGGCGGCCGAGGCGGCGCGCTCGGCGGCGGTGATCGCCTCCGCGCCATCCTCGATCAGCCTCAGCTGTTCGCGGAAGCGGACCCGCAGCGTAGGCAGCAGTTCGACCGACACGTTCAGCTTGCGGGCGGCGGCGCGCAGGGCGAACAGCCGTTCCTCGGCCTTGTCCAGCCGGCCCGGCTCGAAGTCGAAGGCGTTGGCGGCGGCGTCGACGCAGGCGATGGCCTCTTCGGCCTCCACCAGTGTCCGGTCGATGGCCTCGGCCGCGGCGGACAGCTTCTGCACCAGCGGATGCTCCGGGTCCGTCCCCGCCTGTCCGGCCCGCTGGCGGGCGTGTTCGACGGCGCGCAGGGCGGCCGAGAGGTTGCGCGACAGCTTGTCCCCACCCAGCGAGGCGCGGGCGTCCGCCAGATCGGCGATGGCCTTCTCCGCCGCCCCCAGAAGGGCGCGCTCGCCGGCCAGTTCCGTCTCCTCGTCGGCGCGCGGGTCGAGCGCGTCGAGATCGGCGAGGTTCTGTTCCAGTTCCTCCCGGTGGGCCGCGGCGTCGGCGGCGGCGGCCTTCAGGTCGGCGACGGCGCGCTCGGCGGCCTTGAGCCGGTCGGCCGCCGCGGCGACACCGGCAAGCTGCGGCTGCAGGCCGCCGTAGGTGTCCAGAAGTGCCCGGTGGGTCTTCCAGTCTAGCAGGCCCACGGTCTCGTGCTGGCCGTGGACCTCGACCAGGGCCTGTCCGATCTCGCGCAGGGCCGTGACTCCGGCGGGCTGGTCGTTGACGAAGGCCCGGCTGCGGCCGTCGGCGCTCAACGTCCGGCGCAGGATCAGCTCTTCGCCCGGTGCGACCTCGAACCCGCGCTCCGAGATCATCCCGATCAGGGCCGCGTCGTCCGGCGCCGTGAAGACGGCGGTGGCGGAGGCCTGTTTCGCGCCGGCCCGGACCAGGCCGGCGTCGGCGCGTGCGCCCAGCGCGAGACCCAGCGCGTCGAGGATGATCGACTTTCCGGCCCCGGTCTCGCCGGTCAGCACGGTCAGGCCGCCCTCGACCTCGAGATCGAGCGCGTCCACCAGCACGATGTCCCGGATGGAGAGGGCGGTCAGCATGAGGGCGCGGTGGTCCGGGTCTGATTCGCCATGGCGTTCAGTCTAGCGATGATCGCCCGTCATGACCGCCCCATGCGTCAGAATCGGACGTCAGCCCGGAATGATGCGGCGGAGCCAGCTCTCGCGCTGGCCCTCGGGCGCCACATCGGGACGGCGGCCTTCCTCGGTCAGCAGGGCGTAGGCCTCGGCGTACCAGGGACTGCCCGGATAGTTGTGCCCCAGCACCGCACCATTGCGGGTCGCCTCTTCCTTGAGACCGAGTTGCAGGTTGACCTCGACCAGCCGGTACAGGGCCTCGGGCGTGTGTGAAGTGCGCTGATAGGCCTCGTTCTCGATCACCGCCTTGTAGCGGTTGAGCGCGGCCAGCGGCTGCCCGGCGCGCTGGTAATATCGGCCGATGGACATTTCCTTGCCGGCCAGCTGGTCGTTGACCATGTCGATCTTCACGGTCGCGTCGATGGCGTAGGAGGTTCCGGGATAGCGGCGGGCCACATCGCGCAGTCCGTCCAGCGCCGCCTGGGCGTAGCCCTGATCGCGACCCACGTCGGTGATCTGTTCGAAATTGCTCAGCGCCTTCATGTAGAAGGCGTAGGGTGCGCTCGGATTGCCGGGGAACAGCTGGATGAAGCGGTCCGACGCGGCGATCGCCTCGGCGTAGTCGTTGCTCTGATAGTGGGCGTAGATCTGCATCAGGATCGCGCGGCGCGACCATTCCGAATACGGATGCTGGCGCTCCACCTCCTGGAAGTAGTCGATCGCATCGCTCCAGCGCCGGCTTTCCAGCCGCTGATAGCCGGTGTTGTAGAGCGCCTCGACGGGCCGCTCCTCATAGGCGAGCTTGGGCCGGTTGCCGCGGTTGCCGCAGGCGGAAATCGTCAGGGCCGAGACGGCCACGGCCGACAGGATCAGACCGGTGCGGAACTTCGAAGCAGGCAAGGACGACCTCAACATGACAGGCCGGCGGGCATCGACCCGTCGGCGCCCCCGGAAACGTGACGCGATCTCTACACCAGCCGACAACGCCACGCCAATGCGCGAAGAGTCGACCAAAAAGACTCTCGGCGCTTGTGGCTGAGCCGTCCCCTGATATGAAGCGCGCCAGCGCGGCGGCGGTATTTTCAGCCGGGCGATGACGGCGAAAGGATGACCGGACATGAAGCTGCTCTCTGGCAACTCCAACCGGACGCTGTCGCAAGCGATCGCCGCCCACCTCGACATGCCCCTGACCAAGGCCCAGGTGAAACGATTCGCCGACAACGAGGTCTTCGCAGTCATCGAGGAGAACGTCCGGGGCGAGGACGTCTTCATCGTCCAGTCGACGAGCTACCCGGCCAACGACAACCTGATGGAGCTACTGATCATGACCGACGCCCTGGTGCGGGCGTCGGCGAGGCGGATCACGGCCGTCATGCCCTATTTCGGCTATGCCCGGCAGGACCGTAAGACCGGCGGCCGCACTCCGATCTCGGCCAAGCTGGTGGCCAACATGATCACGCGGGCGGGCGCGCACAGGGTCCTGACAATGGATTTGCACGCTGGCCAGATCCAGGGGTTCTTCGACATTCCCACCGACAACCTGGTCGCCACGCCGGTTCTGGCCCAGGACATCAAGGAGCACTACCGCAAGGGCGACGACCTGATGATCGTTTCACCCGACGTCGGCGGCGTGGTCCGGGCGCGCTCGCTGGCCAAGCGGCTGGATGCGGATCTGGCCATCGTCGACAAGCGCCGCCCCAAGGCGGGCGAGAGCGAGGTCATGAACATCATCGGCGACGTCGAGGGGCGGCGCTGCATCCTGTTCGACGACATCGTCGACTCCGGCGGCACGCTGGTCAATGCCGCCCAGGCCCTGATCGACAAGGGTGCGACGGAGGTGTCGGCTTACATCAGCCACGGCGTCCTGTCGGGCCCGGCTGTCCAGCGCGTCTCGGACGGTCCTCTGAAAGAGCTGGTCATCACCGACTCCATCGAACAACCCCACGAGGTCCTGACCTGCGCGAAAATCCGCAGTGTTTCAGTGGCTCCGCTGATCGGCGAGGCCATCCGGCGGATCGCCAACGAGGAGTCCGTCTCGAAGCTGTTCGACTAGAATCTCGGAACCCGACCGGCTGCTGCCCCATTTGCGCCCTGAGGTTGGGCGTTGCTGGACGCCGGTAATTCGAGGAGTCCTGATGCGTCCGGTTTTCCCACGCCGCGGCCTGCCCATCGCCGCCCTCGCCGCCGCCGCCCTCCTGGCCAACTGCGCGTCAGACGCGCCGACCCGGTCGGAGATCGAGGCCGCCCGCGTGGCCGCCGAAGCCGCCGAGATCGCCGCCCGGAGCCCGCCTCGCATTCGGCTGAACCAGAGCGTCGCGGACGCCGCGGCCGTCTATATTTCGTTCACGCGGGACATGGCTGGCCTCGAGGGCGGCTTCACCGATCCGGAGCAGATCCAGGCGGCGCTGCGCCGCGGCTCCGCCTATGATCCGGGCCAGATTTCACGCGGACTCGTCGCCTACGCCTCGATCCTCGCGCTCCAGTCGCCCGAGTTCGTCTCAGGCGTCCGGTCGCTCGCCGACGATCAGGTGACGCGCGAGCGGATCGTGGCGCGGATCGTGGCCGACCCCGACTACGCGGCCACGCTGCCTGGCGCCGAGGTCGCGGCGGGTCTGGTCATGGCGACTCTGTCGGAAGACATCGAAGCGTTGAGCCGGGCCGCGAATTCGATCGAGAACGACGCCTACGCCATCCAGGCGCGTTATGATCCGCGCCGACGGTGGGGGGTCGCCGAAGTCAGGGACCGCGAAAGCCGTCTTGAGGCCGCCAAGACACGGTCGGCCCAGACGATGGCGCCGCCGGCGGGAGAGGCCGCACGGCTGTTCGACGCCGCTCACAGCGGAGGCGGCGCCTTGCCGGTCAGGGGAGCGCCGCGCAAGCCGCCCTATCCGCCCGCTGTCGTGAACGGCCTCGCGCTCGCGGCCCTCGCGGCGCTCGGATACGCGGGCGAGAACGCCCGCGCCAATACCGACGCCCTGCAGTTCGACCGGGTCAGCCAGGGCTGCCTCAGCATGTCGAAGCTGAACCTGTTTCAGTGCCTCGCGGCTTCGCGCCCCAACTACGAGGATATGTTCTGTCTCGGCCGCCATATCGTGCGCGACCTGGCGACCTGCTCCCGCGGGGCGGCCATGCCCGCGCCCGTGGTCACCGTGTCGGACGTAATTCCGTCCGGAGCGCCCCCCCGCCCCGCCGAGCCGATCATCGTAACGCCCGTTCCACAGCCGGCCGCACCGGAAACCTCCGCTGCCCCTGCACCGCGTTCCCTTCCCTCGATAACGGAAAGATTGAACGCCCGGCCGGAACGCTCCTCGCCTGACTAACGGGGCCCGCTCGCCCCCCGACATGCGGCCAAGCTGGCATTAACGCTCGTGGAACCGTTTTAGCCGCGTTATAATGGGCTCCGAAGTTCCGGCGTCACGAGGCGGCGCCGCGTCAAGGGTGGGGATTTCGTATGCTTGAGGCTCGTATTCGCCGCGGCCTGTCGCTGGCCGCCATCGCCGCGATGACCGTTTTGGCCGCTTGCGCCACACCGGAACCTGAGCCCGAACCGGCTCCGCCGCCGCCGCCGCCGCCGGCCCTCAGCCTGAACCAGGGGGTGGCCGAGGCCGCCTCGATCTACGTCGCCTTCATGCGCGACGTCAGCACGATCGAGGCGGGGTTCCAGACCGCCGAATCCATCCAGGCGGCGATCCGGAAGGGGGCGTCCTACGAGCCCGCGCAAATCTCCCGCGGCATGATCGCCTACGGATCCATCCTCGCCCTGCAGTCGCCAGAGTTCGTCGACGGCGTCCGCACCTATGCGGTGGATCCGGCCATCCGGCAGGAGATGGTCGCACGGATCATCGCGGACCCGGCCTACGCCGCCACCCTGCCCGGCGCCGACGCCGCGGCGGGCCTGATCGTCGAGGCCATCGGGCGGGATTCGGCCGCCATGCTGGCGATCGCCGACGCCGTCGAGGAAGACGCCTACACCATCCAGGGCCGGTCCGACCCCCGTCGCCGCTGGGCGGTGGTCAACATCGCCGACCGGGACGCCCGGCTGCAGGGCGCCAAGGCTCTGTCGGCTGTTCAGATGCTGCCGTCGGCGGAGGATTCCTCCCGGCTGTTCGCCGCCGCCAACACCGGCTCGGGGCTTGAGGTGACGCCGGCCCGCGCGGGTCCGCCGTACACGCCGGCCGTGGTGCGTTCACTCGCCCTGGCCGCCCTGGCCGCCCTCGGCGCCGGCGGCGAGGACGCCCGGGCCAACACCGAGGCCCTGACGGTCGAGCAGAACAGCGAATTCTGTCTCAACATGTCCAAGCTGATGCTGTTCCAGTGCCTCGCCGCCTCGCGCCCCAGCTACGAGGACATCTTCTGCGTCGGCCGCCACGTCGCCCGTGACCTGGCCACCTGCACCGCCCAGAACATCAAGGTGGCGCCAATCGCGGCCCCCGCGACCGTGGTGGCGGGCTCCGAGCCGGTGCAGACGCCCGTTGCGGCCGGGGCCGCGGCGGCCTCGACCTCGGCGACGGCGGCGCTGAACGGCGAAGGCTGACCGGCGGCGCAATCCGCGCGTCCAGACGGTTGCGTCCCCGGCGGTCTGCGTGTAATAGCCCGCGCTCTTGAATTCGAGGGTTCGAGGACCCCGCCGCGCGGGCGATTGGTCAGCGCGGCGTTTCTGTTGTTGAGGCGAGCCAGATGGCCGAGATCATTCTGAACGTGGACGTCCGTGACGGCGTCGGCACCGGC
>Ga0114898_1002283_pt1 | contig 10204 bp, 10 predicted proteins | sample Malvired_Geostar_FD_83496 | JGI IMG/M metagenome (GOLD analysis project Ga0114898, IMG submission 83496) | Marine viral communities from the Global Malaspina Expedition - Malaspina viral metaG DeepMed_Geostar | ecosystem: Environmental > Aquatic > Marine > Oceanic | place: Mediterranean Sea...
CGGGCGGCGGGGTGCAAAAGGCATAATAGTTGGCGAGGAAGAAGCTCCCTTTGGAAGCAGCGTAAATCCGGAAGTTGAGAAACGTCTGCTTGCCGCGAAGGGACGAGATCAGGCGACAATCTTCACACGGATGAAGGAGCGGGTGGGTGATTTTGGGAAGTCCTACACGAGGGCGTTCCCTAAACTGGATCCCAAGCGCTTTGGTGCAGTGCTGGATCAGCTCCGGTTGATGAAGGAGATTCCAAACTTCGCTCACCACAAGGCACAGCAGGAGATTTACGGGTTTGTCGGGAAGCTCAACGAGCAGGAGCGGCACGTCTTCACAATGAATTTGATCCTCCCGGACATGCTCAAGGATCTTGAATCTGGATTGCTTTCCAGTGAGGATGGTCTGCCGTTTGGATACACTGATGTTGATGAAGTAAGAGCAGACCTTGAGAACTTCCGGGCGCAGGCAGAGTCGCATCCGGAGATCAAGGAAGCGCTGGAGCGCCGGGCGGCGGCCATGCGGGTACTCAAGAAGCGTCTGGTCAAGCACAAGCTGCTGCATGAGGGAACCCTATCTGATGATCGATACTACCACCATCAAGTTCTTCAATATCTAAACCTCAAGAAGGATTGGACTCCTGGCACATCTGGAAAGGATGCACGGACAACCAAGAAGGGCTGGCAGAGGGCACGGACTGGTTCAATCAAGGATTACAACACTGAGTATCTTGATGCAGAGTTTGAGGTGCTTTCCCAGATGATCGCACAAGTTGAGACGAAGGAGCGGCTGGATGAGATCGGACGCTTGGAGAACTTGCGTCCAAAACTCGCAGAGCAGGCAAAGTCGAAGCTGGGGGATGCCCGCAAGTGGCGGGAACTGATCCCTGTGACCCACCGCATCTGGAAACCCCGTCCGGGAACGGCATGGGCGCAGGCAAACACGATCAGCGACCGGCTGCTGGAGCGGCTCCTGACTCAAGAGGTGCTGCCCGGAATGCCGGCGCTCACGGCAGAGGAAGTGCGCTCGGCGTGGGTGCGCGGACTTGATGTGGAGTGGGCGCTGCCGAAGGAGTTGGCAGAGACACTGGACGAGCCGCTGGTGAAGGAGCGGGAGTCCGCACTGCCCGGCAGAATATCGGCGTGGGTGACTCAGCGGTGGAAGGAATGGACGCTTATTAATCCGTTCCGGGTGCTGAAATACAATCTCAATAACACCTCGGGTGATCTTGATATTGTCTTGGCGTACAACCCCAAGATTCTGAAATACGCATGGGGGGCCTTCCGGGATTTGGTGGCGGAGTTGAGGCACAAACAATCACCCAAGCTGCGGACGGAGCTGAACAGCGCAAGGCGGCTGGGCGTGATCAGCTCCGGCTGGGTGATGCAGGAGATTGATGATTTCAGCAAGGCGTACCAGCAGTTGCTGGACCCGAAGCCCAGCTTCTTCCGGCATCCGCTCAAGCGCTTCTGGCAGGCATCAAAGAACTGGACGACCTTGCGGGAAAACGTTCTCCGGCTTGCGGCGTTCCGGCATTTCAAGAAGCGCATCGAGGGCGGCGAGACTGGTATCTACGCCGCGTCCAAGAAGCCGCAGATTGACACTATCCAGAACGAGACGGAACGAGCTGCGAAACTCGCACGGGAGCTGGTCGGCGACTATGGCGACATCTCCGAGGGTGGTCAGTGGTTGAGGCGGCACATGATCCCCTTCTTCAGTTGGATGGAGATCAATGCACCCCGCTACGTCCGATTGATGCGTAACCTCAGGCACGAGGGCGACCCCAACTGGACCGCAGCACGGGTTGTTGGGGTTGGGACATGGAAGTCCACCAAGCTAGGCCTCAAGATCGCAGGGTTCGCCGCACTCGTCTCGCTTTGGAATGCGACCTTCTTCGATGACGAGGAAGAAGAGCTGAGCGACCACGAACGGCGGCAAATGCACCTGATCCTTGGTCGGCGTGACGATGGCACCATCATGACGGTCCGGATCCAAGGGGCTTTTTCGGATGCTCTCTCGTGGTTTGATCTCCAAGATCTTCCGCAGGATGCCGAGGATTTGATTTCCGGAAAGAAGGATTGGGCAGAGCAGCTCAAGGAGATGGGGATTGCTCCCTTCCAGAAATTGTGGCATGCCTCAATCCCCCTCACGAAAATGGCGGTGGAGGCTGGTGCGGGGCAAACCACCTGGCCGGATTTCCTCAGTCCAAGGCCAGTTCGTGATCGCTGGGAACATATCGCCCGGACCTTCAGCCTTGGCACGGTCTATCGTTCGCTGATGGGCAAACCGCAGCGGGGTTGGGGAAGCCGGGTGGCGTCCGTGCTGGTGAACTCAACCGACCCCGGCGAAGCGGCCTACTTTAAGGTGCTGAGGATGGTCAGGGATTTCCGGGACAAGCAGGGCGAGTCCAGCATGGGGGGGTTCACCCCAACTGACCGGGGCAACGCCCTCTACTACCACAAACAAGCCCTGCGCTTTGGGGATTTTGAGGCGGCGGAAAAGTACCTCCGGCAGTACGCCGAGCTGGGCGGAACCCGCAAGGGCTTGAAAGCCAGCATCCGGCTGGCGGAGCCAACTGCCCGTGTCCCCAAGAAGCTGCGGCGGCGGTTCATGTTCTCGCTCTCACCCTCAGAGCGTCAAACCCTCAAAGTAGCTCAGCGATGGTACAGGACGGTGTACCAGCGACGGGGGTTAAGGAAGGCCGGGTGATTCTTCAACTAACAGCCAGAATAAATCACCCTTCCATCAGGCATTGTGGTGTTGCAGAGTTTTGCGCCACCCATTAAAGCATAACCCATAAGAGCTTTTTTGAGATTTGCCCCATCTAAATTGGCCTTCCTCAGATCGGCAACATACAGATTGGCCTTCTTCAGATTGGCCCCCGACAGATCGGCACCTCCCAGATAGGCACCCTCCAGATTGGCCTTCTCCAGATTGGCATACCTCAGATTGGCACCCTTCAGATCGGCATCACTCAGATTGGCACCCTCCAGACTGGTAGCCCTCAGATTGGCACCACTCAGATCGGCCTCACTCAGATTTGCCTTTGAAAGATCACACTTCTCACATCCATTTGTCTTCTTGAGTTCCTCCAAATCCTCGGGGTTAATGTCGTCCTCTGTTTGAGGTTACGGGAACCACATCCTGCCACACTTTTTCAGGGAATTCGACCTCACAGCGTCGACGATAAGCTGGTCTTGATGATGCGGGAGAGGTTGCAGGAAACGGGTGTGGTGTGATGGGCGGGACACAGCCTTCCACACGCAATGCCCCCCCCCTGCTGGGGAGAAACAGGAGAGTCAACCCCCAACACATCGAGTGATTTTCGGGTGTCCAAAAAAGTCGCGCAGTCTTGAGGCCGATCAGAGGCTTCTCATCAACAAGCTGGACGAGGCGAGGCGGGAGGAAGCCCGTGCCCCGGCCCCGCCGCAACCCGTGCCCCAAGAGCCTCCGGAGCCGGACACTACTAAGGACAAGCAAGAAGCTCTGGAGCCGAAGGACACACAGGACAGGCAGGAGCCTCCGGAGAAGGTGCCCCGACGCAACAGAAACTCTCATCGTGAAATCCCCAAAATCTTTTGGAGAGCGCATCGCGCACTTCAGGAGAGAATGGACGAAGACCCCACCTACAAAGAGGTGTGGGAGGAAGTGGCGAATGAATGGCTGACCACCGAGCAAAGCCATGAACGGCGAAATTACGACGTTTCCGAAATCATTATTTACATGCTCCCTTCGGAAGCTCCCAACGCCTGCTTTGATTGGGGCACCCCATACGAACAAGGCACCTATCGCCTTGTTTCCCTGCCCCCGCTGCTTTCCAAACTTAAGAAAAATCCTCCCACGCTCTGATTTATCGGTTTATCGGTTTATCGCAATAAACGTTCTGATAAATCAGCCCTTAAGCTGATTCCATAGCGTCCGGCACCTGCCGGGCATTCTCAACTCCTTCTAAAAAGGAATTGTTATGGAAGCTCCAAGAAAGTTTCTCCGCCTGCCCGAAGTGATTGCACGAACGGGCTACCGCCGCTCCAACATCTACCTCCTCATGAGCGAGGGCCAGTTCCCGCAGTCTGTCCGGCTAGGACCGAAGGCCGTTGCATGGCTGGAGAGCGAGGTTGACGAGTGGATGCAGGGACGGATCGAGCAACGCGACAACGCCGCCTAGACCCCAAAACGCAATCGGCCCACCAGACCCCGGAGGAAAAATCCGGAGCGGCGGGCCGAAATCAACAACCGCGTGGCTACGCGGCTGGGGTCTGGACTACGGTTTTATCCTACCACAATCGGCCCCATGATTTCAATGGGTTACGGCTGAAAACCTCATCAATGAGGAAAAAAATACCAAATAGGGTTGACAAATACCAAATATGAGCAAATACTAGCGGCGCAGGCCGTGAAGAAGACGGAGGCGGCGTGAGCCGCCCCCGGAACCAACCCCATAACGGATACCGCATGAGTTTCGACCCCGAACCCCTTAATAGAACCCACCCAAGACAACCCGAAAGGAGAACATGAGTGAGTATGAGATAAACCGCAACAAGCTGATTCCAGGTGCATCACGTGCAGCAACCAAAATAAAATCATCAAGGGATGATCCTGCAATGTGGAGCCATTTGTTCCACACGGCTATGGATTTATTAGCCTATGATAGGTTGGATGCACAACCAACGTGGGTTTGTCGTTCAATCGCAGAGGGTACGAAACTATCCAAGCTATGGGATCTCACAGGAATGAAACAACCGGGTTGCCCAGCGCGTCGTGGTGTCTGCAAAAAGTAGCTATGTTAACGCCGTTACTCGCAATATTGTGATTTAGGCTGCAATAGCGGTGCAGAGGACATGCAGGTGGTGCGGAGGCAGATTCAAGGCGAGGCGTTGCGATCAGCGAGTTTGCAGCCGCAAATGCCGGCGTCTGAGGAACAGGGAACGAGCGAGGCGGCGGCGAGAACGTGCGGCACTGCCGAAACCCCCGGAGCCAAAACAGCACAGCAAACCAGAGTTTTGCAATGATGATGACCCCACCCATGAAGAATTGCGGAAGCAGGTGGAGGCTTTCATTGCTCGAGGCGGGACGATCAAGCAGCTCCCCGCTCAAGAGGCATCACTGCAAGCCGAGGAAGCCGAGATCATGCGGGATATTGAGGATGTAAGCAGGATGTTCCCGGAGTGAGGCATGACGAAAGTAGTGATCGGCATTGATCCCGGCTTAACAGGCGCAGTCGCAAGAGTGCACGGGGATGAACTGCAAGTGTCGGACATGCCAATCCTTGAGGTCAATCGGAAGAGGACCGTCTCAGCGGTCCAACTTGCGGACCTACTGAGAGAAATCAGGACTCCGGGGTGCCAGGTGGTGATTGAGAGGGTGGCGGCGCGACCCGGTCAGGGCGTCGTGTCGATGTTTAGCTTTGGGCAGTCATACGGCGTTGTCATCGGCGTCGTTGCCGCACTCGACATACCCATGAGTTTCATCACCCCGCAGGAATGGCGCAAGGGAATGCGCGTAGCACCGGGAGGCAAGGACGCTTCCAGACAGCGGATTTTGGAACTCAAACCAGAATGCTCTCAGCTTTTTAGCCGCAAGCGGGATCACGGGAGGGCAGACGCGGCTTTAATCGCAATATACGCAACAACGTAATGAAATTATATCCATTTCAACGACTAGGCGCTCAATTCCTAGCGTCACGACAACGCGCATTGCTCGCCGACGGCATGGGCTTGGGCAAGACCATTCAGGCGATCACCGCCGCCAAGGCTGTCAATGCCAACAGCATCGCAGTGATCTGTCCCGCCATCGCACGGACAATGTGGGGCCGGGAACTGGATCGCGCCAACTTCCGAGGCCGGAGGATCATTGATTCGTATGACCGAGTCTCCCGCCGCCGGGAGTTGCAGGAGCAAATTGCGGCCATGCGCCCGGACGTGCTAATCCTCGACGAGGCGCAGTACCTCAAGAGCCGGGCGGCAAAACGCACAAAAACAATGTATGGACCGCAGTCTGGCGGGGACGGGCTGGTGCAGTTTGCCAAACGGATTTGGCTATTGTCCGGCACCCCGCTTCCAAACCACGCCGGTGAACTGTGGACACACTTCAAGGCGCTCTGGCCGCAGTTAATACCGGCGAGAGTAGGCGGGGAACGACCGCAGAACTGGTACGAGTTCGTGAGCAAGTTCTGCTACTACCATCAGCACCCTCAATATGGGTTGCAGGTTACTGGAAACCGCAACCCTGAGGAGCTGCGTGACACGCTGAGCCGGATCATGTTCCGTAGGCGTCCCGAAGATGTATTGAAGGAATTGCCTCCCTTGAGCTGGGGTGACGTAGTGCTGGACCCAAAATCTCTTTCAAGTGAGTTGCGGGAGTACCTAGAGACCCCGGAGTATTCCCAGCTTGCCGAGGTGGTTGAAGCGGCAATAGAAGGTGAGCAGAGCCTAGACATACCGCATCTGGCAACCCTTCGCAAACTCACCGGGATTGCCAAGGCCGGGGCAGCGGCAGAGCTGGTCACCTCGGAGCTGGAGGCAAAGGCCTACCCCAAAATCGTGATCTTCGCATGGCATCGGGAGGTGCTGAACGAGCTGCAACGTCAGCTTCAGCACTTTGGGGTGGTGCGAGTGGACGGTGGGACGCCAACGGCAACTCGGCAAAGGTGCATTGACACTTTCCAAAGTGATTCTGCGGTCAAGGTTTTCCTCGGGCAGATCCGCGCTTGCGGGACTGCGATCACGCTAACGGCAAGCAACCAAGTGGCCTTTGTCGAGGCGTCTTGGACCCCCGCTGATAACCTTCAGGCCGCCAAGCGCTGCCACCGGATCGGGCAATCAAGGCCCGTGATTGTCCGAATGTTCAGTCTCGCCGGAAGCATTGACGAGGTTGTGACCCGAAGCCTCGCAAGGAAAACGCAAATGATCTCACAACTGGAAGCATGACCGCACACGCCAGACTCGGTGCATCAGGGGCGCACCGTTGGATGAAATGCCCCGGAAGTGTCCGCATGGCTGAAGGCCTAGCAGAGCGGACCTCGACTTACGCCGAAGAAGGCTCCGCCGCTCATGCCGTCGCGGAACAGTGCCTCAAGAAGGACAAAGATGCCGATGAACTGATCGGGGAAGAGGTGGAGGGGGTGCTAGTCACCGAGGAAATGGCGAGGTCCGTCCAGCAATATTTGGACTACGTCCGGGAGCGGAGCGCGGGGTGTGAACTGCTCGTGGAGCAAACCTTCACCTTGGAGAGGCTCTCCCCTCCAGAGCCGATGTTTGGCACCGCGGACGCCACCTTTTTCAAGGACGGGCGGCTCACAGTGGTGGATTATAAACATGGTGCCGGAGTCGCCGTGGAGATTGAGGGCAACGAGCAGCTGAAGTACTACTCCTTGGCGGCAATGACCAGCCTCGGCTACCCAGCCACGAGCATTGAAATGGTGATTGTGCAGCCACGCGCACGACACGCAGATGGCCCCATACGCAGTGAGACAATCAGTGCCTCGGAGCTGATGGGGTGGTCAAAAGAACTGATGGACGCCGCCAATGCGGCACTCGCACCAGACGCCCCCCTCGTGGCCGGGGGCTGGTGTCGCTTTTGCGTCGCAGCCCCTGTCTGCCCGGCATTGCAGGAGCAGGCGATGTCAGCGGCGCAGGTTGATTTTGCAGATACTATCGAGACGATGCCGCCGGTGGAGAGGATGAGTTTGCTACAGTGCGCAGAAGCGTTGAGACAAGGAGAACTTTTAGAGATTTGGCTGCGGGAAGTCCGTAGCCATTTGAGGGACGAGCTTATCTCTGGCAAGGATGCGCCGGGGTGGATGCTGGTCCCAAAAAGGGCGGCTCGGAGGTGGATCTCCGACACCGCCCTGCTCGGCTGGGCCAACCTTAACGGGTTGGACGAAGGCGAGCTTTTCAACTCGCCGGTGGTGAAAACACCGGCGCAGCTGGAAAAAAAGCTAGGAAAAGGAAACCTCCCGGACGACCTCATAGAGGCCGTTAGCAATGGGTGGAATCTCGTTCCTGCCTGAGTGGAAATAAATCCACTTGGGGAGATTATAACCGACAAGCCGAGATATCGCCATGTCGTATAAAATTCATACGCCGGTAGGTCGTCTATCCTACCCTCACCTCGACTCCCCGCAGATCGCGTTCGAAGGGGGCAAACCACAATATTCAGCATCCTTGATCTTTGAGAAAGGAGCTGATATTTCCGCGCTTAAGAAAGCCGTCGAGGCCACTGCCGAGGAAAGGTGGCACAAGAAGGCCAAGGCGATGCTCGACTCAGGAAAGCTGCGCGACCCGATCCGCACGGATTGGGAAGATAAAGGCTATCCAGAAGACAGCTGTTTCATAAGTGCAAAAAGTAAGGATCAGCCTGGCATGGTCCTGAATGTCAAAGGACCGGATGGCAAGCCCAAAGGGGTGGACCCCGAAGAGATTCGGAACACGTTTTACCCCGGAGCCAACGTCAGGTTTTCCATCTCCACTTATACCTATGACGTTAATGGGAATAGGGGGGTTGCGTTTGCTTTGAACAATATCCAGAAGGTTTCAGACAACGATCGTTTAGACGGTCACGTCCGAGCCGAGGATGACTTCGAGGCGACCGAAGAGGAAGAGTTGCTGGACATGGCGGCATAACCTCTCATGCAACTCCACCTTGACTTCGAAACTCGAAGCGGGGTGGAGCTTAGAGCCTCCGGGGTGCATCGGTACGCGATGGATCTTTCAACCGATCTGTGGTGTGTGTCCTTCTGCACTTCGGACTCGCCTGATCCCAAAGTTTGGCTGCCGGGGGATGCGGTGCCGGACGAGATCATCGAAGTGGTCGAGGGAGGCGGGACGCTCCACGCATGGAACGCCAGTTTCGAGCGAATTATTTGGAAATACATTCTCAGTCCTAGGTACGAGTGGCCTTCTCCGGACCTTCGCCAATGGCGTTGCACGATGTCTGAAGGGAGGGCGTTTGGTTTGCCCGGCAAGCTGAAGGACGCCGCCTTGGCACTGGGGGTTGAGCAGACCAAGGACGTGGTCGGAGAGAGGATCATGCAGCGCATGGCAAAGCCCCGGCGGTGGGATGGGAGTGAACCCGTCTGGTGGAATGATGCTGAAAAGCTGAATCGGCTGATCGATTACTGCAAGCAGGACGTCCGCACGGAAGTGTCGCTGTCAAAGGTCATTCCACCCCTATCCGAAGACGAACTCAAGACGTACCATTTCGACCAGATCATCAACGATCGTGGCCTCGATGTGGATATGGAGTTGGTCGAGGCATCGCAAGTCCTGATCGCCGCTGCTGACCAGCAGATCAACACCCGCCTTAAAACCATTACCGGGGTAAACGGAAGTAACTCAGTTAACCAGTTGCGCTCGTGGATCGAGGGGCGGGGCGTCAAGTGTCCGTCCATCTCAAAGGGGGCGGTTGCCTCGATGCTCAAGCAGCAGATTCCCGACGACGTGCGTCAGGTGCTGGAGCTACGGGTGGAGGGGGCAAAGACCTCATGCGCAAAACTGAAAAAAGTCCAATCCGCTGTTTGCATTGACGGGAAATTGCGTGGGATGCTCTTGTTCCTCGGCGCCGGAAGAACGGGGCGCTGGGCTGGGAGACTCGTCCAATTGCACAACTTGCCTCGAAGTTTGCCGGGACTCGATATTCAAGGTGCCATTGAGGACGTGCTGGGCGGGGATCTCCAAAGGGTCGAAGCTCATGGTCCCCCTAAGGAAGTGGTGTCCTCGCTCCTGCGCTCCATGCTGGTCGCACCAGAGGGCAAGCAGCTTGTTGCCTGCGACTTTGCCTCGATCGAAGCACGGGTCTTGGCGTTACTCGCGGGTGAAAAAACCCTGCTTCAGGCCTTTCGTCAAGGGCAGGATGTTTACAAACGCATGGCGAAAAGCATTTTTCGATGTCCGGTCGAGGAGGTGACCAAGGAGCAGCGTCAGCTCGGCAAGGTTGCCGTGTTAGGGTGTGGATTTTCGATGGGGTCCGAGCGTTTCCAGAAGCAATGCTCATCCACCTTTGGGATTACCATTAGTGAGGCTATGTCAGAAAAGGTAGTTGCTGCTTATCGAGAAACCAACGCCGCGATTGTCACCTTTTGGAAGCGGATGGAGTCTGCGGCAAAACGCACTGTGTCCAGCCACAGGGCCAACACGGTTGGACTCATCACCACCTCAATGAAGGATGGTGTACTGCGCATCAAACTGCCTAGTGGCCGTTACCTGCACTACCAACAGCCCA
>Ga0114898_1002287_pt1 | contig 10191 bp, 9 predicted proteins | sample Malvired_Geostar_FD_83496 | JGI IMG/M metagenome (GOLD analysis project Ga0114898, IMG submission 83496) | Marine viral communities from the Global Malaspina Expedition - Malaspina viral metaG DeepMed_Geostar | ecosystem: Environmental > Aquatic > Marine > Oceanic | place: Mediterranean Sea...
CTGCTGCTGCTCGCCAAGCTGGAGGCGACCAGCCCGCCGACCAAGACCCAGCCGGTGGCCGTCGCCGCCCTGCTGCAGTCCATCAGAGGCGACGCCCTCGCGCTGTCCGCCGATCGTAACCATGTCATCAACCTCGAGGCGGACCCCACGCTTGTGCTCAAAGGCAGCGAGGCCGAGTTGCGCAGCGCGTTCTCCAATCTCGTCTTCAATGCCGTGAAATACACCCCGGACGGCGGCGAGATACGAATTCGCTGGTGGCACAACGAGCATGGCGCGCATCTGGCCGTGCAGGATTCAGGGATCGGCATCGAGTCCAAACACCTGCCGCGCCTGACCGAACGGTTCTACCGCGTCGACTCGAGCCGCGCCAGCAACACCGGCGGGACCGGGCTGGGCCTGGCCATCGTCAAGCATGTACTGCTGCGCCACCAGGGCCGCCTGGACGTGAACAGCACGCCGAGCAAAGGCAGTACCTTCACCTGCCATTTCCCGCTGTCCCAGGCCATCGTTCGCTGAGCGCCCAGCACTTGCCGACCATCGTCACCGCCCGCGCCTTGAAATAACCGAGAGCCGGCCCCATGCTTGGTGCCGTCTTCGACTACCCGACATTTTAATGGACCCTTCCCCTAGTTACACCGCGCCCTCCTACTTCGCTGATTTCGGCCTGATCCTCTTTGCCCTGTTCCTGGTTCTGCTCAACGGTTTTTTCGTTGCGGCGGAATTCGCCATGGTCAAGCTGCGCGCCACCAAGGTCGAAGCCATTGCCAAGCAGCATGGATGGCGCGGGCATATCCTGCGCAAGGTGCACTCCCAGCTGGATGCGTACCTGTCCGCGTGTCAGTTGGGCATCACCCTGGCCTCGCTCGGTCTCGGCTGGGTCGGCGAGCCTGCCTTCGCCCACCTGCTCGAACCGGTATTGGCTGCGGTCGGCGTGCAATCGCCAGCAGTGGTGCACGGCATCGCCTTCTTTACGGCGTTTTTCATCATTTCCTACCTGCACATCGTGGTCGGCGAGCTCGCGCCCAAGTCCTGGGCGATCCGCAAGCCCGAGCTGTTGTCGCTGTGGACGGCGGCGCCGCTGTACCTGTTCTACTGGGCCATGTACCCGGCGATCTACCTGCTCAACGCCAGCGCCAACGCAATCCTGCGGGTCGCCGGGCAGGGCGAGCCCGGCGGGCATCACGAACATCATTACAGTCGCGAGGAGTTGAAGCTGATCCTGCACTCCAACCGCGCGCTCGACCCGGCCAACCAGGACATCAAGGTGCTCGCCTCGGCGGTCGAAATGAGCGAACTGGAAGTGGCCGACTGGGCCAACTCGCGCGAAGACCTGCTGCAACTGGAGCACAGCGCCTCGCTGGGCGATATCCTCGAGCTGATTCGACGCCACAAATACAGCCGTTACCCGGTGTTCGATGCCGAACAGGGCGAATACATCGGTCTGCTGCACATCAAGGACCTGCTGTTGGCGCTGGCCAGCGACGATGCGCTGGCGCAGCACTTCGACCTCGGCGCATTGTTGCGGCCGCTGGAGCGGGTCTCCCGCCACCTGCCACTCAACGCGCTGCTGGACCAGTTCCGCCAGGGCGGCGCGCATTTCGTGCTGGTGGAAGAAGGCGACCACAAGGTGGTGGGCTTCCTGACCATGGAGGACGTGCTCGAGGTGCTGGTCGGCGACATCCAGGACGAACACCGCAAGACCGAACGCGGCATCCTCGCCTATCAGCCGGGCAAGCTGCTGGTACGCGGCGACACGCCGCTGTTCAAGGTCGAACGGCTGCTGGACGTCGACCTCGATCACATCGAGGCGGACACCCTGGCCGGCCTGATCTACGAGACCCTGAAGCGGGTACCGGAAGAAAACGAGGTGCTGTACATCGAGGGCCTGCAGATCGTCATCAAGAAGATGCGCGGCCCGAAGATCGTGCTGGCCAAGGTGCTCAAGCAGGACTGACCTGCAGCCCGGATAAGCCGCTGCAAACGGGCGCCCAGCTGTTTTCAGCCTAACGCCTACGCAGCCTGGCTGCGCTCAGTCGCCACCCACGGCGAAATTCGGCAGGCTGTTGACCGGCTGGGAAAAGTCGAACGGAATCGACTCGACCGCCAGCCCGACATTGCGCTGCACGACGAAGTGCAGATGCGGGCCGGTGCTGTTTCCGGTATTGCCCGATCGCGCGATGACCATGCCGGTGCCGACTCGCTGACCTTCCCGGACGCTGACCGACCCCTTCATCAGGTGCAGATAAACCCCCATCGTGCCGTCGTCATGGATGATTCGCACGTAGTTGCCGGAGGGGTTGTTGCCGCGCCCGGTCTGGCTGTTTTCCACCCGCACCACAACGCCGCCGCGCGCCGCGACGATCGGCGTGCCTTCAGGCATGGCGATATCGGCGGCATAGCGGCCCTTGGGGGTGAAATGGCTGTACTTGCCGTTGGCGCCCTGGGTCAGGCGAAACGGCCCGCCCTGCCAAGGCAGCGGGTAGCGGTAGGGCTTGGGTATCAGGCGCGGATCGCCCAGGGCATGGCGCAGCCTGGGCGTGTATTTCATCGGTTTGTCGGGATCGAGCGGGGCCAGCGTCGCCAGCCTGATCTGGCTGCGCGGCGGCAAGACCCAGCGGATTGGCTTGTCCGGCGCGCCGGTCACATTCTCGACACCGTTCAGTTGAAGCTCGATGTCCACCGGTGCAAACAGGTCATTGCGCACCAGCAGGGTTTCGCCGGCGGCGTGCTTGCGGGTCTCCAGCTTCACCTGGGTATCGAGCTTTTCGACCATGCGGTCGTTGAACGCAAACACCTGCGCGCCCGGCGCGGCCTGGTCGCTGTACGTGACCACGCCATTGGCGTCGGTGTACTTGTAGATGGTCAGGGCCGAGGCGGGCAATGCCAGCCAGAACAACCCAAGACAAAGAAAGAGGCGCCCCAACATAACGGCAGACTTCATGTGGTCAAGTGTTCAGAGCACCGCAGCCTAGCAGCGCAGCGAGGCGTGCGCGAGCCGCCGACCATCGGGCTGTGAAATCGTTCCTCCGATGAGGCGACTTTCGGATGAACGGAGCCGCATTCCTTGCGCCAGATGACCTTTTCGCGCCCGTCTCAGGCGCCCGGCACGAAATGCCGCTGGGCGGTACCACGCGCGATCAACCGCGACAGATAGTCGAGCTTTTGCGGGTCACGGTCGACGAAGCGGAACGTCAGTTGTAGCCATTCGCTGTCAGGCTTCGGTTCCAGCGCCGCGACCGCGTGCAGATAGCCATTGAGGCGCGCCACCTCGCCGCCCTCGCCCTGTTCCAGATCGAGCACGGCGCTTTCAAGAACCTGTGGCAGATCATCACCCCGCTTGATCACCAGCGCAGCTTCCTTGAGGCTCAAGGCTTTTATCACACAGGCAAGCGTGCCCGATGCCAGACGCAACTGGCCCTGACCGCGCCCGGCGGTAGAAGCCGAGGGTCTGGGCGCGCCGGGGCGGATCAGCGGTGCCGCGGACGCCGCCGGCGCTGCGGGATTGCCAGCCGGCCTGACGACCTCGGCCTTACCCCCCGTTAGCGCGGCCAGCGAGTCGTTGGCCATTCCGGTGCTGGTCGGCCGTACGGGCGCGCTGGCGGCCAGCGCATCGAGCTTGCCGGCCCGGCTCAGTGCCTTGCGCACCTTGGTAGTCAGCTGTTCGTTGGAGAACGGCTTGCCGATGAAATCCGACACGCCGGACTGGATCGCCTGTACCACGTTTTCCTTGTCGCCACGGCTGGTGACCATGATGAACGGCGTGGTCTTGAGCTTTTCATGAGCGCGACACCAGGTGAGCAGTTCGAGCCCGGACATCTCGGGCATTTCCCAGTCGCACAGGATCAGATCGAAAGATTCACGATCGAGCATCTGCTGGGCCTTCCGACCGTTCACCGCGTCTTCGATGCGGATGCCGGGAAAATGACTGCGCAAGCCCTTCTTGACCAGATCCCGAATGAAGGGGGCGTCATCCACTACCAGCACACTGACCTTGCTCATCGATCGCTCCTGCTTGAATGGCCGTCAGCATAGCGGTAGCCGCTGACCGACAAAAGCACAGCCGACCAACGTGGCACTTTAATTCCATCCACCGGGTCGTGCGCCGATCGGCCGGCTGCCCCGCGCCTGCAAACGGACGCCGGTCGGCCACGCCCGCATCTTTTTGAGCGGATGCCTTGCACGGGCGGCCCATCGCTGGCCGACAGCGCCGCGTCGTCACGCGGTGGAATCGCCCACTCATCGTTAACCTTAACGGCAGCGTCAAGCTCGCAGGCTGCGCCAGAAAAGCGGTCAACGCGGGATGATTTCGTGCGAATCGATCAGTTGCGTCTGGCCAAAGCCCTGCTACGTTTAAGTTCTAACAATAATTAGAAGAGTCGTATGCCAGGCCGAATGACAGCCCCAGCACCCACCGACTATCCGCGCCCCGCCAGGGCGCCAGACCGCACCTGCGGCGCAAGCGCCATTGCTGCCGCAGCCCTGATTTTTTTGATCGACACGCCAAGGGTGCTTCACCACCCTGCCGCGAGACAGGCGCGCCGTGTCGCAGCCAGTTACCCACCGAACCGTCCAGTCGTGGCAGCCCGCCAGGGCCGTCCTGTAAGCGGTCAACCCCTGCAAGGAGATAGGCGATGATGAAGCTTCTGGCAATTGCAACGGCCACTGTGAGCGCGGCTGTCGCGCTTCCCGCGTCGGCTGCCGAGATATCCGATGGCAAGGTGAAAATCGGCATTCTCAACGACCAGTCCGGCGTCTACGCGGACTTCGGCGGAAAATGGTCGTACGAAGCAGCGAAGATGGCCGCCGAGGATTTCGGCGGCACGGTACAGGGCGCTCCGATCGAAATCGTGACCGCCGACCATCAGAACAAGCCCGATATCGCCTCCAACGTCGCCCGCCAATGGTACGACCGCGAACAGGTCGACTCGATCATGGAACTGACCACGTCATCCGTGGCCCTCGCCGTCCAGGGCATCTCCCGCGAAAAGAAGAAGATCAACCTGGTCACCGGCGCGGCAACGGCCGAGCTGACCGGCAAGCAGTGCTCGCCGTATGGGTTCCATTGGGCCTACGACACTCATGCACTGGCCGTCGGAACCGGCGGCGCACTGGTATCCCAGGGGGGTGACAGCTGGTACTTCCTCACCGCCGACTACGCCTTCGGGTATTCGCTGGAGGAGCAGACCAGTGCCTTCGTCAAAGCCAAGGGTGGCGAGATCAAGGGCTCTGTCCGGCACCCGCTGGCGACCAACGATTACTCCTCGTTCCTGCTGCAGGCACAGTCGTCCGGCGCCGAAGTCATTGGCCTGGCCAACGCCGGGCTGGATACCGCCAACGCCATCAAGCAGGCCGCGGAGTTCGGCATCGTCGCCAGCGGTCAGCGTCTGGCAGCATTGCTGTTCACCCTTTCCGAAGTCCACGGGCTGGGCCTCGAAGCCGCACAGGGGCTGACCCTTACCGAAAGCTTCTACTGGGACCGCGACGATCAGTCCCGAGAGTTCGGCAAGCGTTTCTTCGAACGCACCGGTCGGATGCCGAACATGGTTCACGCCGGCACCTATTCCGGTGTGCTGCAGTACCTCAAGGCGATCGACAAGGCCGGTACCGATGAAACCGAAGCCGTCGCCAAGGCCATGCACGAGATGCCGGTGGAGGACCTGTTTGCACGCAACGCCAAGGTTGGCGCCAACGGTCGCTTGATCAGCGACGTCTATCTGATGGAGGTGAAAAAGCCCGACGAAAGCCAGGAGCCCTGGGACTACTACAAGGTCCTCGCCACGGTTCCAGGCGACGAGGCGTATATCGATCCAGCCGAAAGCGGCTGCGACCTGGTCAAGCCATAAGCATGGGGCTCAGCAACGGCGGCACAGCCGGGGAAGCCGCGGCGACCCCGGGCACCGACGAACAACCGCGCGTCGTGCTGTCGGCACGCGGACTGCGGCGTGATTTCGGTGGCTTCGTGGCGGTGAACAACGTCGATCTGGACGTCCACCACGCACGGGTCCACGCACTGATCGGGCCCAACGGCGCCGGCAAGACGACGGTGTTCAACCTGTTGACCAAGTTCCTGCAGCCTTCGAGCGGCACCATCAGGCTACTCGACCATGACATCACCCGCACCGACCCCGCCAAGGTGGCGCGCATGGGGCTGGTGCGCTCGTTTCAGATATCGGCGGTGTTTCCGCACCTGAGCGTGCTGGAGAACGTCCGTGTGGCCCTGCAACGCCCCGGCGGATTGGCGACCCAGTTCTGGCTGCCGCTGCGCTCACTGAATCGGCTGAACGAGCGCGCCATGGCGCTGATCGAGTCGGTTGGCCTGCAGGACGCATGCAACAGCCCGGCGGCGGACCTTTCCTATGGTCGCAAACGGGTACTGGAAATCGCCACCACGCTGGCGCTGGAACCCAAGGTATTGCTGCTCGACGAGCCGATGGCCGGCATGGGCCACGAGGACGTGCACATCGTGTCCGACCTGATTCGTGAGGTTGCACGCGACCGAGCGGTGCTGATGGTCGAGCACAACCTCAAAGTCGTCGCCGACCTCTGCGATCAGGTCACCGTGCTGCAGCGCGGAGAAATACTCACCTCCGGGGATTACCGCAGCGTGAGCCAGGACGCACGTGTCCGCGAAGCCTACATGGGGACGGAAGATGAATGACGCGACCCCGTTATTGAGCGTTCGCGAGCTGAATGCCTGGTACGGCGAAAGCCATGCGCTCCATGGCATCGACCTGGACGTACACCAGGGCGAGACCGTAACGCTGCTCGGCCGCAACGGCGTAGGCAAGACCACGGCGCTGCGCTCGATCATGGGCATCATCCGCAAACGAACCGGAACGATCCGCTTCGATGGTCACGACATGATGCGCGTACCGCTGCACCGGGCCGCGCACACCGGGATGGGCTTCGTGCCAGAAGAACGCGGGATCTTCGCTACGCTGACGGTGGATGAAAACCTCAATCTGCCGCCGATCATCGCCAAGGGTGGCATGTCCAGCGAGGAAATCTACACGCTGTTCCCCAACCTCAAGGAGCGCCGAAACAGCGCCGGGACCAAGCTTTCGGGCGGCGAACAGCAGATGCTGGCGATCGCCAGGATTCTGCGCACCGGCACCAAGCTATTGTTGCTCGACGAACCAACCGAGGGCCTGGCCCCGGTGATCGTCCAGCGCATCGGTGACGTGCTGCTGACGCTCAAGCAGCGCGGCATGACCATCCTGCTGGTAGAGCAGAATTTCCGCTTTGCCAGCAAGGTCGCCGACCGTTTCTACCTGGTCGACCACGGCCGGATCGTCGATAACTTCCACGTCAGCGAGCTTCAGGGCCGCATGACGATACTCAACGAAACCCTGGGGGTCTGATGACGGAGATCTTCGGCGTACCCATTCAGGCGTTCCTCGGGCAGCTGCTGATCGGACTGATCAACGGCTCCTTCTATGCCATGCTCAGTCTCGGCCTGGCGATCATTTTCGGCCTGCTCAAAGTCATCAACTTCGCCCACGGCGCGCAGTACATGATGGGCGCGTTCGCCGGCTACCTGCTGCTGGCGGTACTCGGCATCGGCTACTGGCCGGCGCTGATCCTGGCACCGTTGATCGTCGGTCTGGCCGGTGCGGCCGTGGAACGGCTGGCGCTGTCACGGCTGTACAACCTCGATCACCTTTATGGCCTGCTGTTTACCTTTGGCCTGGCCCTCGCGCTGGAAGGCGCCTTTCGTTACTACTACGGCTCGTCCGGGCAGCCCTATGCGGTGCCGAGTCTGCTGTCGGGCGGCTACAACCTCGGGTTCATGTTCCTGCCCAAGTACCGTGCCTGGGTCGTGCTGGCGTCGCTGTTGATTTGCCTGGGCACCTGGCTGCTGATCGAAAAGACCAAACTCGGTTCCTACCTGCGAGCCGCTACCGAAAACCCAACGCTGGTTCGCACCTTCGGCATCAATGTGCCGCTGCTGCTGACCTTCACCTACGGGCTGGGCGCGGGCCTGGCCGGACTGGCAGGGATTCTCGCGGCACCGATCTACCAGGTCAGCCCGCTGATGGGCTCGAACCTCATCATCGTGGTGTTCGCCGTGGTGGTGGTCGGTGGCATGGGCTCGATCCTGGGTGCCATCGTCACCGGCTACATGCTCGGCATTCTCGAAGGACTGACCAAGGTGTTCTACCCCGAGGCGTCCAATATCGTGATCTTCGTGGTCATGGCAATCGTGCTGCTCGTGCGGCCCGCGGGCTTGATGGGAAGGGATGGCTGACATGCAGCAAACGACCGCAATTCGCGCCGCAAAGCGAAAGCACTGGAACCCGGAGACCGTCCTGATCGCGCTGGGAATCATCGGGCTGGTCCTGGCGCCGCTGTATTTCTATCCCGTGTTCCTGATGAAGATCATGTGCTTCGCCCTGTTCGCCTGCGCCTTCAACCTGCTGCTGGGTTACACCGGCATCCTCTCGTTCGGGCACGCGGCATTCTTCGGCGGCGCCGCCTATTTCACCGCGCACGCTGTCAAGGAATGGGGCCTGACGCCAGAACTGGGCATTCTGGTGGGCGTGGTCGGGGCCGCGTTCCTGGGCCTGGTGATCGGTTTCCTGGCGATACGCAGGCAGGGCATCTACTCGACGATGATCACGTTGGCGCTGTCGCAGATGTTCTTCTTTTTCTGCCTTCAGGCTCCGTTCACGCATGGCGAGGACGGCATCCAGGGTATTCCGCGCGGTCACCTGTTCGGCCTGATCGACCTGTCAGAGCCGCTGAACATGTATTTCTTCGTGCTGACCGTGTTCCTGCTCGGCATGCTGGCGATCTGGCGGATCATCAACTCGCCCTACGGCATGATCCTCAAGTCGATCCGCGAGAACGAGAACCGCGCCATTTCGCTGGGCTATACGGTGTCGCGCTACAAGCTCGGCGCCTTCGTCATGTCGGCGACCCTCGCGGGGCTGGCGGGGGGGCTGAAAGCCCTGGTATTTCAGTTCGCCACCCTGACCGACGTCAGTTGGCAGATGTCTGGAGAGGTCGTGCTGATGACGTTGCTCGGCGGGATCGGAACCCTGGTGGGCCCGGTGTTCGGCGCGGCGCTGGTGACCACGCTGGGCAACTATTTCGCCACCTCGGAACTGCCGGTTACATTGGTGACCGGCATCATCTTCATGGTCTGCGTGCTGATCTTTCGCCGCGGCATCATCGGCGAACTCTACGCGTCGCGCCTGGGCCGCAGGATCGAACGTGCCCGCGAGGAATGAACCGTCCGTTCAGGCCCGGCTCTCGAGGTGCTCGTGCAGCGCGACGAATTGCTGGGTCAGCTTGTGTTTCGGATCGAAATGAACCAGTGGCAGGCAAACCTGATGCGATTCACGCATCCGCACCGAACTCATCAGGTGCACCGGCAACACCGGCAGGCCCTCGGCCAGCAACTCGTCGATGATCTGCTGCGGTAGCGCCGCCCTCGGCTGGAACTGATTGACCACGATCCCTTCGACTAGCAACGCCGGGTTGTGGTCTTCCTGCAACTCTTCGATCTCGGCGAGCAGGCTGTACAGCGCCTGACGGGAAAAGCTGTCGCAATCGAAGGGAATCAGGCAGCGATCCGCTGCGATCAATGCAGACAGGGTAAAGAAGTTCAGCGCCGGAGGCGTGTCGATATAGATCCGCTCGTATTCCTCGGAAAGATTGTCGAGCAGTTTTCGCAGCTTGTTGATCTTGTGCTTGGCCTCGAGCTTGGGTTGCAGGTCCGCCAGTTCCGCGGTTGCGCCGACCAGATGCAGGTTGTCGAAGCGCGTCTCGCTGATCGGTGGTCGCGCCTTCTTGCCGGCCGCGCCTCCCGCGAGCACTTGCTTGAAGAAGTCCGCGATGCCGGTTGGCAGGTCGTCTCCCGCCACGCCTGAAAGATAATGGCTGGAGTTGGCCTGGGCATCGAGGTCCACCAGCAACGTGCGATAGCCCTGCGCCGCGCTCACCGCGGCGAGGTTACAGGCGATGCTCGACTTGCCGACGCCCCCTTTCTGATTGAACACGACCCTGCGCATGCCGCGACCCTCGAAACTCCTGAGCGGTCGAGTCTATACGGCAAATGTGACAATCAGGTGATCGACCGGGGCGAACCCGACCAAAGTCCAACCTCACACCGCCACGGGCGCCTTGATGTGCGGATGCGCCTGGTAGCCAACCAGCTCGAAATCATCGAAACGGAAGGCGAACAGA
>Ga0114898_1002292_pt1 | contig 10173 bp, 9 predicted proteins | sample Malvired_Geostar_FD_83496 | JGI IMG/M metagenome (GOLD analysis project Ga0114898, IMG submission 83496) | Marine viral communities from the Global Malaspina Expedition - Malaspina viral metaG DeepMed_Geostar | ecosystem: Environmental > Aquatic > Marine > Oceanic | place: Mediterranean Sea...
CACATCGAGCAGCTCGAGGAGGCCTTCCGCGATGGGTGCTTCGGCTATCAGCTGGACTGGTACCGGGCTGGCAATCAGCGGACGCGCGCCATTCTCAAGAGCCGGCAGATCGGCGCGACGTATTACTTCGCTCGCGAGGCGCTGCTCGATGCGCTGGTGACCGGGCGAAACCAGATATTTCTCAGTGCTTCGAAGAACCAGGCGCACATTTTCAAAGCGTATATCCAGGCGTTCGCGCGTGAGGTGTGCCAGGTCGAGCTGACCGGGGACCCAATTATCCTGAGCAACGGCGCCGAGCTGCACTTCCTCGGTACCAATGCGCGCACCGCGCAGGGTTACCACGGCAACTTCTACTTCGACGAATTCTTCTGGACCTTCAAGTTCAACGAGCTGAACAAGGTCGCCAGCGGCATGGCGATGCAAAAGCAGTATCGCCGGACCTACTTCTCGACGCCTTCATCCATGGCGCATGAGGCCTACACATTCTGGACGGGTGAGCGCTTCAACAAGGGCAAGCCGGCGGCGCAGCGGATCCAGCTGGACGTTTCTCACGACGCGTTGCAGCAGGGCCGGCTATGTGACGACAGGATCTGGCGGCAGATCGTGACCATCCTGGATGCCGAGCAGCGCGGCTGCGATCTGTTCGACATCGAGGAGCTGCGGCAGGAGTACAGCGCCGAGGCGTACGCGAACCTGCTGATGTGCCAGTTCGTGGACGATGGCGCGAGCATCTTCCCGCTGAACATGCTGCAGCCCTGCATGGTGGATAGCTGGATCGAGTGGAACGAGGACTACAAGCCGTTCGCCGATCGGCCTTTCGGTGACCGCCAGGTGTGGGTGGGTTATGACCCCGCCGAAACCGGTGACAGCGCAGGCCTGATCGTCGTCGCGCCGCCGCTGGTACCAGGCGGCAAGTTCCGCGTGCTCGAGCGTCACCAGTTTCGCGGCATGGACTTCGCCGCGCAGGCCGAGGCGATCCGCCGGGTGACGCTGCGTTATTGGGTGACGTACATCGGCATCGATATGACCGGCATGGGTTCGGGCGTGGCGCAGCTGGTGAAGCAGTTCTTCCCGAACCTGACCACCTTCAGCTACTCGCCGGAGGTGAAAACCCGCCTGGTGTTGAAGGCCTACGACGTGATCCACAAGGGCCGGCTGGAATTCGACGCCGGCTGGACGGACCTCGCCTCCTCGCTGATGGCGATCCGCAAGACCACAACGGCCAGCGGCCGGCAGATGACCTACACCGCTGGCCGCACCGATGACACCGGCCATGCCGATCTGGCGTGGGCGCTGTTCCATGCGCTGCACAACGAGCCGCTCGAGGGCATGACCGCCCAGAACACCAGCTTTATGGAGATCTACTGATGACCACCGACATTGCCGCCGCACCTGCCCCAGGCATCGAGGCCTTCACGTTCGGCGACCCGATGCCGGTGCTCGACGGGCGCGAGCTCCTGGACTACCTCGAATGCTGGCTCAACGGGCGCTGGTACGAACCGCCTCTGTCGCTGGATGGGCTGGCGAAGTCGACTAGGGCGAGTGTGTTCCTGCAGAGCGGGCTGAACTTCAAGCGCAACATGCTCGAGCGGACGTTCATTCCGCATCGCCTGCTGAGCAGGCAGGCGTTCGGCCAGTTCGCCCTGGACTGGCTGTGGTGTGGCAATGCGTACCTGGAACGGCGGCGGAACATGCTCGGCCAGGCGCTGAGCCTGCAACCGACGCTGGCCAAGTACATGCGCCGCGGCGCCGATCTGGAAACCTACTACCAGGTGCGCGGGTGGAAGGATGAACACCAATTCGCCGCCGGCACCATCTGCCACTTGCGCGAGGCGGATATCAACCAGGAGGTGTACGGGTTGCCAGAGTGGCTGTCCGCGCTGCAGAGCGCACTGCTCAACGAGTCGGCCACCCTCTTCCGCCGCCGCTACTACCAGAACGGTTCGCACGCCGGCTTTATCATGTACATGACCGACGCGGCGCAGAAGGAAGAAGACGTCGACGCCCTGCGCACCGCGTTGAAGTCGGCCAAGGGGCCGGGCAATTTCCGCAACCTGTTCATGTACGCGCCAGGCGGCAAGAAGGACGGCATCCAGTTGCTGCCGGTGAGCGAGGTGGCGGCGAAGGATGAGTTCGGTTCGATAAAGAACATCAGCCGCGACGATCTGCTCGCCGCGCTGCGCATTCCACCCCAGCTGATGGGCATCGTGCCGCAGAACGCTGGGGGGTTTGGCTCACTGCGCGAGGCGGCTGAGGTCTGGGCAGTCAACGAACTGGAGCCGATCCAGGCAAGACTGGCTCAGGTGAACGAGTGGGTTGGGGATGAGGTGGTGCGGTTCAGGGAGTTTGAGTTGCCGTCAAAGGGTTGAGCTAAACCCGCACATGAAAAGCCGCCTCTGGGCGGTTTTTTTTGCCCTTGATTCGTCAACTCGGTAGCCACCACCACTAAATACGAAGTCAGGACAGTTACAAGTTACTCCCAACTGTTACCTCTCCCCTGACCGGAGATCAGGCCATGTTCACCATGATCCTCTTTCCCGGCGACACCCCTGTCGACAGCTCAACCCACATCTGGTTGATGACCATCGGCAACGTCGCCTACTTCATCCCCCGTCGATGATCCCGAGACCCGGCGGCCTACCGCCGCCGGAGTCATTCAGCACCCGGCGCGCGCCGTTGTCCCCCCACCACACCTGCGGGCTTTAGGTGGCATTTTTTCTGCACACCTGCACCACGCCACTGCCGGCCCACTGCGACGGCTGGCGAGACGATCACGGCGTAATGAATACCTGCGGAACCCTGCAAGGGTACCCCTCTCAGGCAGGCCCTTAGAGGCCCAGAATTCTGAAGCGATTTTGCAAACAGGTAATTTTGGTAAGGCGCCCGTCTGAAAAGGCTAGAGGCCACGTATTTTCTGGGCTTGACCAATTACCTCGAAAGGTAATTTTAGGTAAGGGAAAAGGTAATTTTTATGCAAGTGGTTGAATTTAAAGGGATTCAGTTTTCAATCACATAACCAGTAATAGAGGTAAGTCGCTTACCTATTTATTACCCTATTATTACCTTTAACAACATATCCTATGGCACTGAAAAACAAGGTGTTTTTGCAAATCAGAAACACACCTTACCAAAATTACCCGTTTTCGATGAGTCAACCAAATCGCGGGATTCGCCCGGGCGGGGTGGTTTTTGGTCTGCCGTCTCTCTTTCCATGGGAACGCACTGGGAACAAACACCCACACCTTCACGCTGCCCCAGAAACGCGAAAGCCCCGGAATCCGGGGCTTTCAGCTTCTTACATGGTGCGGACGGAGAGACTCGAACTCTCACACCTTGCGGCGCCAGAACCTAAATCTGGTGTGTCTACCAATTTCACCACGTCCGCTTGTTGCCAAACGAAAACGCCAGGCAATGCCTGGCGCTTCAGAATATGGGGTGGACGATGGGGTTCGAACCCACGACCGCAGGAGCCACAATCCTGTGCTCTACCAACTGAGCTACGCCCACCATATTGCATGTTGCATGTTGCATTGCTTGTGCCAGAGCCCGAAATGGCGCACCCGGCAGGACTCGAACCTGCGACCATCCGCTTAGAAGGCGGATGCTCTATCCAGCTGAGCTACGGGCGCTTTTATCTGCAACCTATCCGAGCGCAGACTTCAAGCTTCAGCCATTGAAGACCTGGGCCTTCAAAAGCCGTCTTACCCAGCAGCAAGCTGTGCTCGACAAGCGGGGCGAATCTTAATGGCCTGCCTGCATGTCGTCAACAGCAATACCGAAAAAAAATCAGTCTGGTAAAGGAGTTACAGGAATCGATGACCGCATTGCCTTTGCCGGACGATGCCACCGTGCGAGAATGCGCCTCCTTTTTCAATCCTTCTCGATGGTTAATCAAGCGTCATGACCGCAAAACTGATCGACGGTAAAAAGATCGCTGCCAATATCCGCCAACAGATTGCCGGCAGAGTGTCCGAGCGCTCCCAGCAGGGCCTCAGGGTTCCCGGCCTGGCAGTGATCCTCGTGGGCACCGATCCGGCCTCTCAAGTCTATGTGGCCCACAAGCGCAAGGATTGCGAGGAAGTAGGATTCAAGTCCACCGCCCATGACCTTCCGGCGACGACCAGCCAGACGGAGCTGCTGGCACTGATCGATCAGCTCAATGATGATCCGCTTATCGATGGCATTCTCGTCCAGCTGCCCTTGCCCAGGCACCTGGACGCCTCCCAGTTGCTCGAACGCATTCGCCCGGACAAGGACGTCGATGGCTTCCACCCATACAACATCGGCCGACTCGCTCAGCGTATGCCCCTGCTCCGTCCATGCACGCCCAAGGGCATCATGGCGCTGCTCGAAAGCACTGGCGTCGACTTGCACGGGCTCAATGCGGTGGTCGTAGGCGCGTCCAACATCGTGGGTCGCCCCATGGCGCTGGAACTGCTGCTGGCAGGCTGCACCACCACCGTCACCCACCGGTTTACCCATGACCTGGCCGAGCACGTCAAGCGCGCCGACCTCATCGTGGTGGCCACGGGTATCACCGGACTGGTGAAGGGCGAGTGGATCAAGGAAGGCGCCATCGTCATAGACGTCGGTATCAACAGGCAGGCCGACGGCAAGCTGGTCGGCGATGTCGAGTTCGAAGTGGCGGCACAACGGGCGAGCTGGATCACCCCGGTGCCGGGCGGTGTAGGCCCGATGACCCGCGCCTGCCTGCTGGAAAACACCTTGCACGCGGCCGAGCATTTGCATGGCTGAGCGCGCGGGCGTTTGAGTCTGCGAGGCAAAACAACGGCACCCGAGGGTGCCGTTTTTCGTTGCGAGTGCGCGGCGCACCCTGCCTCAGCGCGCCTGCTCCCATGATTTGATCAGTTCGTCATAGCTGACGGTCTGGCCCTGGGGCTTTTCGTTCTCAAGCTTCGGTTTCGGCGCTCCGGGCTGGCTCAGCCAGTATTCCGGATCCCGTGGCTCGTTGAGTTTGGGACCGCACTTGGGCTGTACATTGGCGCGCTCCAACCGCGCCATCATGGTGTCCTGCGCTTCGGCAAGACCATCCAGCGCTTGCTGAGGGGTCTTGTCTCCGCTGGCCGCTTCGGCGATGTATTGCCACCAGAGCTGCGCCAGCCGTGGGTAATCCGGCACGTTGGTCCCGGTCGGCGTCCATTGCACCCGCGCCGGACTGCGATAGAACTCGATCAGGCCACCCAGCTTCGGCGCCGCCTCGGTCATGGCATCGGAATTGACATCGGAGTCACGGATGGGCGTCAGGCCGACGAGCGTCTTTTTCAGCGACACGGTTTTGGAGACGGTGAACTGTGCGTAGAGCCACGCGGCCAGACGCCGTTTCTCGGGTGTCGAGTCGAGGAAGGTCCACGAACCGGCGTCCTGATAGCCGAGCTTCATGCCCTCCTCCCAGTACGGCCCCTTGGGTGACGGCGCCATCCGCCATTTCGGCGTGCCATCTTCGTTGACGACCGGCAGGCCGGGCTTGGTCATGTCCGCGGTAAAGGCGGTGTACCAGAATATCTGCTGGGCGATGTTGCCTTGCGCCGGCACCGGCCCGGATTCGGAAAAGGTCATGCCCTGCGCTTCTGGCGGTGCGTATTCGCGCATCCAGTCGACGTATTTCTGGGTCGCATAGACCGCCGCAGGCCCATTGGTGGCGCCGCCGCGCGCAACGCTCGACCCGACCGGATGACAATCCTCGACGCGGATGCCCCACTCATCAACCGGCAAGCCGTTCGGCAGTCCTTTGTCCCCCGCGCCGGCCATGGAGAACCAGGCATCGGTGAAACGCCAGCCAAGCGATGGGTCCTTCTTGCCGTAATCCATGTGGCCGTACACGCGTTGGCCATCGATCTGCTTGACGTGCTTGCTGAAAAACTCGGCGATGTCTTCATACGCCGACCAATTCACCGGAACGCCGAGTTCGTACCCGTAGCGCTCCTTGAACTGTTGTTTCAGATCGTCCCGCTCGAACCAGTCGGCGCGAAACCAGTAGAGATTGGCGAATTGCTGAACGGGCAATTGGTAGATCTTGCCGTCCGGCCCGGTGGTGAACGAAATACCGATGAAGTCGTCCAGATCGAGCGTCGGCAGCGTGTAGTCCTTGGCTTCGCCTTCGATCATGTCGCTGATGGCAACCGCCTTGCCGTAGCGGAAATGCGTGCCGATCAAGTCGGAGTCGTTGATGTAGCCGTCATAAATGTTCTTGCCGGACTGCATCTGGGTCTGCAGTTTCTCGACGACGTCGCCCTCCTGCATCAGATCGTGGCGCAGACGGATTCCGGTGATTTCGCTGAATGCTCGAGCGAGGGTCTTGGATTCGTATTCATGGGTGGTGATGGTTTCCGACGCGACGTTGATCTCCATCCCGCGAAATGGCTCGGCCGCCTTGATGAACCAGCGCAACTCCTCCATTTGCTGCTCCGGCGAGAGCGTCGAGGGATTGAATTCCGACTCGACCCATTTCTTCGCCGCGTCTTCATAGGCGTCGGCCCATGTCGTTCCCGCAATGCCGGACAACGTCAGCAGGGCCGTGAGCGCCATGCCATGTCGGGTGTTGTTTTTATTGTCGAACATAAACACCTCCTTTGGGTTACTCGGAGGGATGAACCCGGTAGGCTCACCCCCAGCGCATCACTGCAAACAACCAGACGAGAGACAGCGCGGACGCTATCCAGATGCTCCAGTCGGTCAGCCCTATCAGCAGCAGATGCCAATAAGCGCTGCCCAGCAGTCCAATGAACAGGCGATCGCCACGGGTGGTGACGATAGGCAGCACGCCTCGACGTGGCACGCAGGGACGTTTCAACTCCCAGACGCTCATGAATGCCAGCATCAGGCCGATCGCCGCGAAGAACACCGCCGTTGGCAGGGTCCAGGCCATCCAGTTCATAGGCTGTCTCCTATACCCGGCCGAGGGCGAAGCCCTTGGCGACGTGATTACGCACGAACCAGATCACCAGCATGCCGGGCAGAATGGTCAGCACGCCGGCGGCGGCGAGCACACCCCAGTCGATGCCCGAGGCCGAGACGGTCCGCGTCATCACGGAAACGATGGGTTTCGCGTCCACCGACGTCAGCGTGCGCGCCAGCAACAGCTCGACCCAGGAAAACATGAAGCAGAAGAAGGCCGTCACGCCGATGCCCGAGCCGATCAGCGGAATGAAAATCTTCACGAAGAACCTGGGGAAGCTATAACCGTCGATGTACGCCGTCTCGTCGATCTCCTTGGGCACGCCTGACATGAAGCCTTCGAGAATCCACACCGCCAGGGGCACGTTGAACAGACAGTGCGCCAGGGCCACCGCGATGTGCGTGTCAAACAGCCCGATCGATGAGTAGAGCTGAAAGAACGGCAGCAGGAACACTGCCGGCGGCGCCATTCGATTGGTCAGCAGCCAGAAGAACAGGTGCTTGTCGCCGAGAAAGCGGAAACGGGAAAAGGCATAGGCGGCCGGCAGCGCCACGGTCAGCGAAATGACGGTGTTCAGGCAGACGTAATACAGCGAATTGATGTAGCCGCTGTACCAGCTGCGATCGGTGAAGATCACCCGATAGTTGTCCAGCGTGAAACCCTGTGGCCAGAGCGTAAGCCCGCCGAGAATCTCCGTGTTGCTCTTGAACGACATATTGACCAGCCAATAGATCGGCACCATCAGAAACACGATGTAGAGGATCAATACGACTCGCTTGCGCAGGTTCATCGGCGCCCTCCTCGTCATTTCGGGTCGCCATGGGTCATGGCCGTATAGAACAGCCAGGACACCAGCAGGATGATCAGGAAATAGATCAGTGAGAACGCCGCCGCCGGGCCGAGATCGAACTGCCCCACCGCCATCTTGGTCAGCGTCTGGCTGAGAAAGGTGGTGGCATTGCCCGGCCCGCCGCCGGTGAGGACGAAAGGCTCGGTGTAGATCATGAAGCTGTCCATGAAGCGCAGCATCACCGCGATCAACAGAACGCTCTTGAGCTTGGGCAACTGGATGTAGCGAAACACGGCCCAGGCCGACGCCCGGTCGATCCGCGCGGCCTGGTAGTAGGCGTCCGGGATCGCCCGCAACCCCGAATAGCACAGCAGCGCGACCAACGAGGTCCAGTGCCACACATCCATCACCAGCACCGTCACCCAGGCATCGCGGGTATTGGACGCATAGTTGTAGTCGATGCCCAGCTCACGGAGGCCGTAGCCGAGCAGGCCGATATCCGCGCGCCCGAAGATCTGCCAGATCGTCCCGACCACGTTCCACGGGATCAGCAGCGGAATCGCCATCACGATCAGGCAAAGCGACGCCCAGCGGCCACGGGTCGGCATGGTCAGCGCGACCGCGATGCCCAACGGGATTTCGATCAACAGGACGCAACCGGAGAAGACGAACTGCCGCAGCAGCGAGTCGTGCAGCCGGGGATCGTGCAGGATCTGTCGGTACCAGTCCGCGCCGACGAAAAACCGCGTCGAAGAATCGAAGATGTCCTGAACCGAATAATTCACGACCGTCATCATCGGCAGGATGGCGCTGAATGCCACCAGCAGGAACACCGGCAGCACCAGCCACCAGGCGCGGTTGTCCTGGATTTTGTTCATGATTCGACCTCCACCAGGCGGTCGTCGGCATAGAGCATCAACCACTGGGCCGGGAAGCCCAGCCATGCCGTGTCTTTCGGGACGGTCTGGTCTTCCGGCAATCGAGCCTTGATCAGATGGCCCTGCAGGCGAAACGCGACGATCTTGTAGGTTCCCAGGTCCTCGACCCGCACGACCTCGGCCTGCATGCCGCCAGGTGTCGCGTCCTCGGCGACCTGAACGAACTCCGGGCGGATGCCGATCTGCAGGCGGCACGCTGCGAGGTCCGGTAGCCGTGCAACCAACGGACTGGAAAGCGGCAGGTGCAGATCGCCGAATCCAATACCTCCCTGCTCGCCACGCACCTCGATCAGGTTCATGCCCGGACTGCCCACGAAGAAGCCGACGAAGGTGTGCTGTGGCCTTTCGAACAGCTCCCTCGGGGTCCCGAACTGAACGATCTGCCCACCGTGCATCACTGCGATCTTGTCGGCGAAGGTGGACGCTTCCAGCTGATCGTGAGTGACGTAGATCATGGTGATATTGAACTGCTCATGGATCTGCTTGAGCTTGCGCCGCAGTTTCCATTTCAGGTGCGGATCGATGACCGTCAGCGGCTCGTCGAAGAGAATCGCCGATACGTCGTCGCGCACCAGGCCGCGGCCCATGGAGACTTTCTGTTTCTCGTCCGCTGTCAGGTTACGGGCTTTGCGCGCAAGCAATGGATGCAGATCGAGCACCTCGGCGATCTCATGCACCTTGCTGGCAACCCGTGCCTCCGTCACGCCCTGATTGCGCAACGGGAACGCCAGGTTGTCGAACACGGTCATGGTGTCGTAGACGACCGGAAACTGGAAAACCTGCGCGATGTTGCGCGCCTGCGGCGAGAGGCTGTTCACTTCGCGCGCGTCGAACAGGACCTTCCCCTGGGAGGGGCTGAGCAACCCGGAAATGATGTTGAGCAAGGTCGACTTGCCGCAGCCGGACGGGCCAAGCAGCGCGTAGGCCCCGCCCTGCTCCCAGACGTGGTCCAGCTCGCGAATGGCATAGTCCGCCGCCCCGCTCGGTTGCGAGCTGTAGCTGTGGGCAAGGTTCTGCAAACGAATCTCCGCCATGGCGCTTTCCTCAGACACGTCGGGCCGGCGCCTGAGCCAACTGCCCGGCCGCATCGAACACAAACAGCTTGTGGGTCGGGATGTACACCCGGATGGGCGAATCCACCGCATAGTCGTGCACGCCTTGCAGGTGCAGCACCAGGCCGAAATGGTCGTTGCGTACGTGCAGGAAGGTTTCCGATCCGCTGATCTCCGCCAGCTCGACCCGGCCTGAAACCTCCAGGTCATCGTCATTGGACGGCACCAGGCCAATGTGGCTGGGGCGAATACCGAACCGGTATTGGCCTTCACCCAGCCCGCGCAGGTCCGCATTGAGCGGAAAATGCATGCAGTCCAGCAAGCTCACTTCATTGGCGCCCATGCGCCCCGCCAGCAGGTTGATCGGTGGCTCGGAGAACAGCTCGGCGCTGAGCATCTGGCTGGGACGGTGATAGACCTCCGATGTCGGCCCACTCTGTATACCGCGGCCTTCATGCAGGACGGTTGACGTTCCGC
>Ga0114898_1002293_pt1 | contig 10168 bp, 23 predicted proteins | sample Malvired_Geostar_FD_83496 | JGI IMG/M metagenome (GOLD analysis project Ga0114898, IMG submission 83496) | Marine viral communities from the Global Malaspina Expedition - Malaspina viral metaG DeepMed_Geostar | ecosystem: Environmental > Aquatic > Marine > Oceanic | place: Mediterranean Sea...
CCTCCGCACAATGCTCGACCCGGTGACTCTGTCTCCAGTCTCAACCGCTCGTACCCCCATCCTAGCGTGGCAGCCTCGAACTTCCACTGGTGGAGGTTGGAGGCTAGGGCGGTAGAATGGGGGTAGTGCCGAAACATCGACACTAACGCACAACCTAGGAGAATGCACCATGAAGAATCCCTTCGGGAGACGAGTGGAACAGCCGTGGGAAGATAACGCCTACGCTACCTACACCGCTCCGGGCTTCGTCTGGAAGGTCCTCAAGACCTACCAGCACCCGGACAACGAGGGTAGCCACGCAACGTGGCTGTTCGCTACTCAAGGGCCGGGAACATTCGGCTCATGGGAAATAGGTGACGGCTACGCCGAAGATGTCAAGGCGCATGGAACATTGATCCATGCTACTGAGGCATGGCAAGAGCACTACGGCGCACCAGTCGAAGTGGTCCTCTAAGGAGGATGAGTGAGGGGGAGGGCGAAAGCCCTCCCCCTTCTTCGCGTGTCAGGTGATGCAGCGAAGGAGTAGGGGGGGGAGAGTCCCGCCCCCGAAGCCCATCCCACATAGAACGGGACGGGGCAGGGACATCCTGTACCGTCCCGCCGGGTGTCCTCATACGCCGGGACGCACGCGCACACGCACGCACACGCGCAGGCGTGCGGGCGCGCACGGCCGCCGAGAACCCGGCAGGGATGGGGCTAGTGGAAGTTGGATGGTGGGCCGATAGAATGGGGGTAGCACCGAAAGCCGGTGCGGTTGACAACCTATAGGAGGTCATCATGACCACCCGACGCGGCTACAACATCCCGCCAGTGAGCGATTACGACCACTGGAACGAGGATGCGGCTGCCATGCACTACTTGGAGAACAAGTACGACATGGAGCACGCCGATGAGATAGTGGATGATTATGACGATTGGGACGACATCTACGATCCGGACGACGATGCCCCTGAGGGCATGGAGTACGACTTCGGAACCGGGGAGTACGTCGAGATCGGATCCACTACCTGAGCGTTAGGATGGGGGGGGCGCAAGCCCCCCTCGTCTGCGCCCGACGAAAGGAAGCGATATGTTCCAGTTACATCCGAACACGACGCCCACATGTTGGGCCGAACTATTCTGGTGCTACCAGTGCAGGGGTGAGTGGTATCACGAGTGCGAGTCGAATAGCCCGCACCACTTCGAAGCGGTTTGCACCGTTTGCGAGACCGTGACCAACCACGACTCCCGCGATCGGCACCCATACTAAGACACGGGAACCGGGGGGGCGAAAGCCCCCCCCACCCGGGAAAGGAATGACATGGTTAGACATCCAACTGAATGGGAAATGTACTACGATCACGATCGTTGGCTAGCCAGTCAAGAGGAGTGCCCGTACTGCCGCGGCGTACCGCCGAGCAGCGACGGTCGCACCGAATGCGGCTGGTGCAAGGAAGTAGAATGACACGGGGCGAATCTGTGCGGCCTCGCTAATCCAACGTGCATGGACGGGAGTTGTCTGTCCCCGGACGCGGAAGGTGTACGAGCCCCGCAACAGACACCCACTATCCATAGAACGGGACGGGCACACCTACTCCTGTACCGTCCCGCCCAGCGCTTTATATGCCGGGACTTACACACACGCACGCACACGCGCGCCCGCGCGCGCACGCGCGCACACGCGCGCGGGCGGAGGGAAGATGTGTCGATAGTGGGGCAAGTGGAAGTCGGAGGCTGGGCCGATAGGATGGGGGTAGCGGCAGCAACTGCTGCTGCTGCACAACTGAATAGGAGACAGACATGCTGACCAGCACGCCTAAGATGTGGGCGCAGGATCCGGGGGATTACTTCCACGGGGCCACCACCTACATCAACATGGACAACGGCGGGATGTACACCATCCGGCCGATGACCACTCCAAGCGGACATCGCTACGTCTCTATCCACGACCATGACGCTTCGTCCTGCGTCGGCGCTATCACCGCTTTCGGTAATGGCGACGGCGGAGTGTTCGTCCACTGGGGAACGGATAACAGCACCAGCGTTATCTGGGAGTACAGAGGCATCGACTCTTCGGAGATGCTCTGGCGGTTCATTAGCACCCTCTCACTGGGAGGCGTTGCAAACTGGATCAAGGCTACGGCCACAGAGACCATCGCACCAAGAGAGCCGGTAGCGGTTTAGCCACCACGGGAGGAGGCTCCCGGCCCGAAAGGGTCGGGGGCCTCTAGCCCCAACAGCAAAGGAGAGAGCATGCTTTACGAGGGAATTGGCCCTTGTACTTGGCTGGTTCTGGTTCGCAACATCACCCGTGAAATCGACTTCCCGTCGGATCTTTACGATGAGGTGGAATGCGGCGCACCACGAACGGCGATTCATGAGAACGGTTCCGATGGTTGGACTTGCGAAAGCGGTCATCATCATTGGGAGTACGGTTCTCCGAATCAAGCAGCCGAAGAATTTGTGGACATACGACGATTAGAAAAAGAAAATCTTCTGCGGATGTTATCGGCAGACGAGGCTTTGGCTGAACGTCACGGAATGGAATACGAACCATTTTGATCCAAGGAAATAGGAGTCCCCGGCCCGAAAGGGTCGGGGACTTCGCGTTGAGAACAAGAAGAGTCTCACCTGAGGTGAGAACGTCCCGCCTCCGGCATGGAGATTCAATAGGCCGGGGCTAGTCAGGAACATCCTGTACCGTCCCGGCGCGCTTGCCTATGCCGGGACGCAACAGGGGGGAGGGGAGGGCTTTCGCCCCCCCCTCCGACCCGTCACCGCATCGAACCCCGATCCGAAGATGTGGGGACGTAAGCGTCACCCACGGCCTCCCGGAAGCGTTGACTATCGAAGCGGGGATTATCCACTCGAAGCCACGCCACCAGATCGACCACGATGCGATCCATCGGGGCAACGTCGTTGGCCCCTAGTATCTTGGCAAGTTCGACATAGTGTCGTCTACTCATCATGATGGGTTTCCTCTCTGTTGTCTACCCCCATTCTATCGGACTGGCCTCCGACTTCCACCGGTGGAGATTGCAGGCTGGGGCGATAGGATGGGGGTAGTGCCGGAACCATCGGTACAACAACTGAATAGGAGCAGACATGTCTACTGACATCCGCTATCCCGACGTACACGTTGCGCTGGGCGATCTAAGTGGGCCGGATGGCAACGCTTTCAGCATTCTGGGCAAGGTTACACGCGCCCTGAATGTCGCTGGTATTGCCTACGATGTCCGTCAGGACTTCGAGATGGAAGCCACGGCTTCCGACTACGACCAACTACTCGCCACGGTTTACCGGTGGGTAACCGTCAGCGATTCCTTCGATGGATTCGCCGACGAGGACGACGACTGGGACGAGGAAGAGATTCTCGCAGACTATGCGGCCATGGAGGCCGAAGCATACGGAGAGGCTCTGATGGCCCAATACGATGACGATCCGTCACCGTATGGAGGGACCTACAGCGAAATGTAAGAGATAGGGCGGGGGGCTTCGGCCCCCCGCCCTTCTCTGGTCACAACAACAAAGGAGCACAGCATGCCAGTTTACGAAGACGGCACAATCGTCATCGACACACCGGAGGGCATTGAAATGGCCCGCCGATTGACGGTGAGGAGTGCCCTGAGAATCGAGGTCACCACTGGCCTCAAGCACCGGGCACCAGTCTTCCGGCTTGCCAAGGACATTGTGGCTTCCTACGGGGTTGACCCCAAGGGAACCAAGAAGGGTGTCCTCGCACAACTGGAGGAACTGTACTGAGGGAAGGGGGAGGCGAAAGCCTCCCCCGAACCTCCGTGATAGTCCCGCTTTGGGGACAGATAGTCAGTATGGCGGGACGCCTCTACCTATTCCTGTACCGTCCCGGGCCGTATCTATATGCCGGGACTTATGCACGCGCGCGCACGCGCGGGCGCGCGCACGCGCGGGCGGGCGCGCACGGGGGGGGAAGATGAGTAAGAATCCAACACGGTGGAAGTCGGAGGATGCAATGCTAGAATGGGGGTAGCGCCGAAAGCATCGGTGCTAACAACTACATAGGAGAGTAGCCATGTCTGATCCTGATACTTGGGAGGACTTCGTAGACTGGGAGGCCGTGGAAGCACACGGGGGACTTGTCGAAGAAGAACTCTGGCAGGCTATCGCCGACGCGAACGATCTTGATTATGACGAGATCGCAGACGGTGATATCCTAGAGTGGATCTAATTCGCCAACACTAATAGCCCGGAGGGCTTATTAGGGCGGGCGGGGGAGAAAACCCCCCGCCCGCTTCGGCGGCCACGGGGATGAATTGGTATCGACTTTGATGAAAGCCGCACGCGGAACATCAGAGGACCGGGGTTCGATTCCCCGCATCTCCACGGGTGAAATACACTCACAAAACTGAATAGAGAAGAGGATCCAATGGACAACAATTGGAGAGTCGTCGAAGATGACGGCACCATATTGCTCAAGATCGTCGATTTCCCATGTGATTATGGGGATTTCGGCGGCGAGTCAATGTGGGTGCAGGTCGTCAAGGGCGACGACAATGATGGAATTGGTTTCCTTCGTAACGAGCCTTCGTTTTCCAGTCTCCGGTTTGGCGATTTCATTGCCTATGCCGGGGGTACGGATGAAACTAAAGCGAGTTACGACGGGCGTGCATTAAACGCCTATGAGTATGCAGGTTCAGTCGAACGAAATCGACTGACATCTGAGGCTCAGGAGACTGAGGAAGTCAAGCACTTCAATGAACTGGCCGGTGAAGGCTGTGCCGTGTGTGGCGATGAGGACGTAGAGTCCGCATCCGCCCACCTGTGGGCCTAACCATCTAGTAACCGGGAGGGGGCTTCGGCCCCCTCCCATCCACTACAGAGAGGAATATCCAATGCATCTACACACGATGTTCGGAGACAAGGCTGGTTTGGTAGTCAATCTCATGGAGGACATGGATTGGTATATGGAAACTACCAGCAGGTCTACGAGCCACCTGCCGTCGGATGCGGAAGTAGTTATCCGCACGGGCGTTACCTATGGTGAAACCGTAGACAAGATGAAAGAATGGGCAGACGAAGGCGCACTGTCCTGAGGGAAGCGGGGGGGGCGAAAGCCCTCCCCCTTTCCGCGTGTAACAGCAGGGGCGAAGAGTCCCGCTGACGAGAGAAGAAGTTCATAAAGCGGGGCGGGTCTACCTTATGTAAACCCGTCCCGGCTTTTGTTGCTATGCCGGGACGCAAGAAGACCCCCGCCCGTAGACGGGGGCCTTCCCTGACAACCTCTAGGAGGGGCGATCGTAGAAAGATCCGGTGTTCTTGCGCAGGCACCGAATCTTCCACTACCCCCATCATAACATGCCACCCTCGAAAACACAACCCGGTGGAAGTCCGAGGCTGCCACGATAGAATGGGGGTAGTGCCAAGTGGCACGAACAACAACTGAATAGGACGACATCATGATCCAAGATTTCAGCGACAATGGGGTAACCCATAGAATAACGGTCGTATTCGAAATGGATGAAATGACTGGTAGCCCGGAGGAATCAGCGGAAGTTCTTATGGACCTTTACGTTGCCAACGAAGTTACGGTCATAAGCGTTCATGCTTACGAAATGGAGAAGATATGAACGAATGGCATCCAGTAAAAGGATTCATGCGAGAATCGTGGAGTGCAATCGGTGTCCATCCCGATTTCTGGGAAGGAAAAGCGATGGCATTTCGCGAGGCACAGCAACGACACTACGTCAAGTGCGCTGCGTGTGGAGAAACTGTGTGCGGCGACTACGCCGCAGGCAAGGAGTCCTGCCGATTCATGCACGAAGATTGCTGGAGCGGTGAGACAATCCTCGCAGGCACTGATAGTGAAAGGATCCTCTGTGGATTCTGTTACTGAGTGAAAGGATCCCCCGGCTTCGGTCGGGGGATCTTTCGCGTCTGGGGTGGGAACGTCCCGGACCCGGATGACTTTGTCTATAGAGCGGGACGGGGACACCTATCGTAAACCCGTCCCGCCGCGCTCGTATAAGCCGGGGCTAGTTGGGAAGGAGGGAGGGCTTTCGCCCCCCACTCCCCAATCCCTCCTATGTCCCTTGCCGAAGCAGTGCTCTGGATACTTGCACCTGCTGTCTCACAAGTTCGTACCTCCATCCTAGCAGCATATCCTTAGACTTCCAACACGGTGGAAGTCGGAGGCTGGGCCGGTAGAATGGGGGTAGTGCCAACCGGCACCGATTGAAAACTGAGAAGGAGATACCCTTATGGCCCTTACATTAGGCCCGGCGGATACTCTGACTTACACGAAGCATGTGATCCAACGGATGATGGAACGTGCTAGTTGTGACCATATAAAGAGCAGACCTGTGTGCTGCGAAATATGTGCGACCAACTACCTGCACGATCTATACGTTGAACGCCCAATCGTGTATGCCAGTAAAACGCATCTGGGCCAATTGAAGATTCAGGGACCGCAGTTCGTAATGTCATACGATCCTGCGGCCCACAAGATCATCACGGTATTCATAAACGGTTTCTTGCAGGATGACGCAGAGTTTGAGCGCAAGAAGCAGAAGAACCGTAAGCGGCCTATGCCGTAAAGAACTAATCGGTAGCAGCGGGTTGTCAATTGGATAACCCGCTGCTACTATTAGTAGTAGTGCAGATCAAGAGGGTCTGTGCGCTAGACATAAGGAGACAGATAGTGGACACCACTACTGCAACCACGGGTATCAGATTCAGCGTTGACGAGAAGGTTCTCGCCGATGCCGCAACCACCGTAGCGCACCGTGTCGTAGACACGAAGCACGCGTTGGAGGCGGCGACGGATGCCTTCGTGGAAGCCGAGAAGGAGTTTCTTGGCATGGGGATCGAAGAGATCACCTTGCCTGATGGGAACACCGTCAAGGCCATCCACGGAGTCAGTCGAAGCATCGACATTGATCTCCTGCGAGGACTGGTCGATTCAGACCTGTTCGACCGGGTGACCAAGTTGACGGCAAGCATCGGGTCCTTGGACCGCGAAGTGAAGGACGAGCGGACGACCGACAAGGTTGTTGCGCCTGCCATCACGGAGAAGCCCAAGAAGTCCTACGTCAAGGTTAACTGACCGAATACCCAACGGGGAGGGGGGCGAAAGCCCCCCTCCCTCTCCATCTGGGAGAAAATCGAATGACAGCATTAAACGAGTGCCCAACCTGTGGCGATCAGTCCGACAAGGACTATCCAAACGAAATGGCTTTGGATGATCCCCAGTATTGGGACGAAGACTATGTCTATATTCCTGCGTACTGCGAGTGCGGCGAAGTATGGACTGAAATATATGACCACGTTGCGACACGGCATCGATCAACCGAAGATGTTGTGGTAACCGCGTGACGACATTGGGGGGGCTTCGGCCCCCCCTTTGCCCTTTTGCTGCTACAATCAGTAGTAGAGCAAGGAGAAGCAATGCCAGCCATAGAAGAACTAATTGATGAGTACGTCGGGCGTAAGGCTCGATACAACACCGCGGATGGCCTCATGATCGAAGTCACCATCACCAATGTTAAGCAGCATTTTGGACGCCTTGACATGGAGGTGACGCCGATCTCTGGCACGGGAACCAAGTGGGTGACCAGCCAGAAGTTGGAGTTCGTTCGGCCTTCCAGAAATGGGCAAGGCCCCAGCGACATTTGGTAGTGGGACTAGCCCGCATAGAGTAGACCCGGAGGCGTCCCGCTTGTGCTAGACATACTCTTCATGCGGGACGATACCGGGTCTAATGTAAACGAGTCCCGCCCCGTCACGCTTGGATGCGGGACATGCGAAGTCATTTGGGCAGCAAGCAGCGGAACGCATTGCTGGCTGTGTGAACAAGAAGGAGAGGCATGGCTGTGGCGACACAGATTCCCGGCAGAGTGGAAGTTCGAGGCTGGGACGGTAGAATGGGGGTAGCGCCGATGGCAGTCGGTGCTACAACTGAATAAGGAGTAGACATGGCAATAGATGAACTCACTGAATCTGAGGTAGGTCGGGTAGAACTCCTGATCGCGCAGATGGCGTTGACGATATTCGGCTACGAAGTCGTGAACGAGGGTGGACATATCTACTATCGTGTGGATATTCCGCACGAAGTTGTGGAATCTGATACCTACAGGAATGTGAGCGTTTGATGAAAGACACAACGGATGCTTTGAGGGACGGGATTCTCGTCTTGCGTGATTCAGTAACCTTGTTTCACCAGATGTGTAGTGTCGTTCTTCAGTTAGTTCCCGACGACCAGAACCTGCCGGAAGATATCCGGGTGGTCTGGGAAGCGTGCGAACAGGCTGAGAACTTGCGATTCCTAGCAGCCAAAGATGGCGGTTGGGCGCAGGTCGAAGATGGTGACGACGAAGTGTGGACGAACGGTGTGACTGAGCATGATCTCATGCTTGCACAAGAACGTTCTATGCCTTCATTCGACTAAAACACCATAAGAAATGCCTAGCGGTAGGGTGGAAGTTGAATGCCTTGCCGCTAGGCTCCCCTTACTGCCGATAACGGCAGACAAAACTAAATAGGAGAATCACATGCCAAACTGGTGTAGTAACGTCACGACGGTCTATGGAACGAAGGAAGATTTGTCTTCATTCCTAGTAGATGTTGTCCGTACTAACGATGATGGCTCAGAGGAGATTCGGATTCTGGAGAGTCTTATCCCGATACCCGAAGTTCTGGTTGGTTCTCGTTCTCCCGTAGCCACGGAAGAGTCAGTCCAAAGACTGATCGACCGACGAGATGCGAATGTCTCAGGCGAGTATGACCACATCACCGATGAGGTCATTCAGAGGGAACGAGATCTACTGGAACAGGCTGAAAAAGCCTTAGCCGAAACTGGTTCCAGCGAATGGTACGATTGGTGTATCAAGAACTGGGGTACCAAGTGGGGCGATTGCGAAGCCCGTCTTGTCCGTGAAGATTCGTTGGAGGACGAACGTCCACACCTTATCTTCATATATGACACAGCATGGGGGCCAGCAAACGCAGGTCTGATAGCAGTCAGCAAGTTGCGCCCGAATCTGAAGTTTGTCACGAAGTATGAGGAAAGCGGTATGGGCTTTCTAGGTGCTTTCGCCATTCATAACGGCGAAATGGCCTACGACAAAGGCGCAGACTCGCAGGAGGATATTTATCCTGACTATCCTGAAGACGACGGTGAAGACGACTTCGAGCGGTGGGCAGAATGGAACGACTTGACAAATGAGTTGTCGTCCTTCTTTGAGCGGAACGCACAACGGGCCGTAGGCATAAAGCCGAGTTCCTTAGTCAAGACTGGACCGTCTGGCTGAGATCGCGGCGGTGGGGAAGTATCGGTCCCCACCGCCGCCACCCCTTTGCCACCGATGAGGTGGCTTACCGATATCAGAAGGAGAAACTAAATGAAGTATTCAATGTACGTCCAACAGACGCGGTTCTTTACCGTGACTGTGGACTACGACGAAGTTGAGGCTTGGTGTGAATCAGGCAGCGCAACATACGACGACATTGATTGTCCGGAACAAATGGTTCCCGATTTCATTGAAGACTGCTTGTATGTGGACCCCGACCAGTTGGGCCATCCATACGATAAGCATTCTCGTGAAGGAGGACCGACTGAAATAGAAATCGTCAGCAACTTGCTGAATGAATCTGGTCAGCCGATAAACGCCGAGACGGTGTTGTTGTAGGAGGGGAGGGCTTCGGCCCCCTCCCCTTCATGCCTATAGGCATGGGGGTGGGATAGTCCCGTTCTCAGAGGACGATCCTTAGATGCGGGACGCACTGACCTACCCTTAGAAGCGGGGCTTGTCTGCTGCGTGCAGAACAGTCCCGTCTTCTGGCAAGCAGAATAGTCCCGGAAAATCGCTCCTATGCCGGGGCGTACCTGCACCTGCGCACGCCTGCGCACACGCGCGCGCGCGTGCGTGGAGATGAGGTCGAACATATGTTCGATGGTGGAGGTTGGGGGCTGGGCCGCTAGAATGGGGGTGGTGCCGAAGGAACGACTTGTTCCATCGGGGCCGATAGCACCTAGTGGAAGTTGGGGGCTGCCCCGCTATGATGGGGGTAGCACCGGAAACATCGGTGCTTGAAATACAACTGAATATATGAGGAGACTGTTATGACTAACACCGACCTCCCGCAATGTTGGCAGGACTTTAATGACGTTCTGTCCGCGGGAATAGACCGGGTTATCCTATACGGACCACCGGGA
>Ga0114898_1002295_pt1 | contig 10151 bp, 11 predicted proteins | sample Malvired_Geostar_FD_83496 | JGI IMG/M metagenome (GOLD analysis project Ga0114898, IMG submission 83496) | Marine viral communities from the Global Malaspina Expedition - Malaspina viral metaG DeepMed_Geostar | ecosystem: Environmental > Aquatic > Marine > Oceanic | place: Mediterranean Sea...
GCACCGAACTGGGCCAGGAGCTTCGAGGCCGCATGGACACCCGGCGAGGCTGGCGCCCGCGACCGGCTGACCGGCTTTCTGGACGCGGCGGTGAACCGTTACAAGGCCGAACGCGACCGGCCGGATATCGAGGCGACCTCGCGGCTGTCGCCGCATCTGCATTTCGGCGAGATCGGCCCCCGCCAGATCTGGCACGCGACCCGCGCCGCCATGGCCGCTTACGACCTTAACGAGGCCAGCGCCCTGAAATTCCTGTCCGAGGTCGGCTGGCGCGAATTCGCCCATCACCTGCTCTACCACAATGACACCCTGCCGGATCATCCGCTGCGCCCGGAATTCGCGGACTTCCCCTGGCACGAGAATGGTGACGCGCTGGCCGCCTGGCAGCGCGGGCGTACCGGCTTCCCCATCGTCGATGCCGGCATGCGGGAGCTGTGGGCGACCGGCTGGATGCACAACCGGGTGCGCATGATCGTCGCCTCCTTCCTGGTGAAGGATCTGCTGATCCCCTGGCAGGAAGGCGAGGCCTGGTTCTGGGACACGCTGGTCGATGCCGATCTCGCCAACAATGCCGCAAGCTGGCAGTGGGTTGCCGGCTGCGGCGCGGATGCGGCACCCTATTTCCGCATCTTCAACCCGGTGCTGCAGGGCGAGAAATTCGACCCGGACGGCGCCTATGTCCGGCGCTGGGTGCCGGAGCTGGCGAAAATGCCGGCCTCCCATATCCACAAGCCCTGGCTCGCCCCCGACGATGTGATGCGTCAGGCCGGCGTGACGCTCGGCGAGACCTACCCCACCCCCATCGTGGATCACGGCACGGCGCGCGACCGCGCGCTCGACGCCTTCTCCCGCATCAAGAAAGCGGCCTGAATGAGACTTGCGATCGTCGGCAGCGGCATTTCCGGCATGGGTGCCGCATGGCTGCTGCACCAGCAGCACGAGATCACAATCTATGAGAAGGAAAACCGGATCGGCGGCCACGCCAATACGGTGGAGGCCGATGTCGGCGGCCGGACGATCCCGGTCGATACTGGTTTCATCGTGTTCAACGACCGCAACTACCCGAACCTGCGCGGCCTGTTCGGGCAGATCGACGTGCCTTATCAGAACAGCGAGATGTCCTTCGCCGTCTCCATCGATGACGGGCGGCTGGAATATGGCGGCGGCAGTATCCCACAGCTTTTCGCGCAGAAGCGCAACCTGCTGCGCCCGCGCTTCGGCCGCATGGTCCATGACATTCTGCGCTTCTTCCGCGAGGCGCCGGCGCTGCTGGAGGGCGATCCCGGCGCGCTGTCGCTGGGCGAGTATCTGAAGCGCAACCGCTATTCCGACGGCTTCCTGTACGACCATCTTCTGCCGATGGCCGCCGCCATCTGGTCCTGCCCGGTGGAGACCATGCTGGAGTTCCCGGCCGCCAGCTTCGCACGCTTCTTCCACAATCACGGTTTGATGACGGTGAACGACCGGCCGCAATGGATGACCGTGACCGGCGGCAGCCGTGAATATGTGCGGCGCCTGACATCCCCCTTCGCCGACCGCTTCCGCCTCGGCAATGCGGCGGTATCGGTGCGGCGCGTGCCCGGCGGCGTGATGGTACGCGGTTCGGACGGCGAGGAAACGCTGTACGACCAGGTGATCCTGGCCTGCCATGCCGACCAGTCGCTGGCTCTGCTGCAGGATTCCGACGCCGCCGAGCGCGACATTCTGGGCCAGTGTCGCTACCAGCCGAACGAGGCCGTGCTACACTGCGATCCTGCCCTGATGCCGAAGCGCCGCGCTGTCTGGTCGAGTTGGAACTATCTGGCCGAGGGCGAGGCCTATGACCGCGAGGTGGCCGTCACCTACTGGATGAACCTGCTGCAGGGCATCGATCCTGCTCATCCGTTGTTCGTCACGCTGAACCCGATCCACCAGCCCGATCCGGCAAAGGTTTTCGCGCGGATATCCTATAGCCATCCGGTTTTCGACGGTCCGGCCATGCAGGCCCAACAGGCGCTGAACCGGATCCAGGGGACACGCGGCCTGTGGTTCTGTGGCGCCTGGAGTGGTTACGGTTTCCACGAAGATGGGTTAAAATCGGGCATTGCCGTCGCATTGGCGCTGGGTGCCGATGTGCCGTGGCAGACCGACGTGAAGCCCGCCGGTCAGCCCGCAACCGCTGCCAAACCGCTGCTGGCAGGCGACTGATGAACAACCAGATGACGCCAGATACGGCCTGGAAATCCTGCCTCTATCGCGGGCGGGTGACGCACAGCCGGCTGACGCCGTTCCGGCACAAATTCCATTACCGGGTCTTCTCGCTGCTGGTCGATCTGGACGAGTTGCCGGTGCTCGATGCCGGGCTGCGGCTGTTCTCCTACAATCGCGCGAATCTGCTCAGCTTCCATGACCGCGACCATGGCCCGCGCGACGGCAGCGCGCTGCGCCCCTGGGTCGAGCACCATCTGGCCGCCGCCGGCATTGATATTGATGGCGGGCGAATCTCGCTGCTCTGCTTTCCGCGCCTGCTGGGTTTCGCCTTCAATCCGCTGTCGATCTATTACTGCCGCGACCGCCAGGACCGGCTGGCGGCGATCCTCTACGAGGTGAAGAACACCTTCGGCCAGCAGCATGGCTATCTGCTGCCCGTCCCAGCGGACCGGCAGCCCGGCGCGCCGATCCTGCAGCGCCACGACAAGGGCTTCTATGTCTCGCCCTTCCTGCCGATGGAATGCCGCTACCGCTTCCGGTTGAACGAGCCGGACGAGAGCCTGTCCATCCTGATCCGCCAGGACGAGGCCGGCCCCGAAGGAAAACCGCTGCTGGCCGCCACCCACAACGCAAAGCGTGCGGCACTCACCGACGCCACGCTTCTGAGTGCCTTCGCCCGCCACCCGCTGATGACCCTGAAAGTGGTCGCCGGCATCCATTGGGAGGCGCTGCGCCTTTGGCGCAAGGGCGCGCGGTTCCATTCCCGCCCCACGCCGCCCCTGGAAGAAGTTTCGATCTGGTCCGACCCCGCCCTCGCAAACGGGAGACATGACAAGTGAGCGACGCGACCCTGACCATCGATGGCCGCACCTGGATTGCCCAGACACGGCGCCGCCCGGACCGCAGCCTGACACGCTGGATGTGGCTTGGCCTGAAGATGCTGCGCAACCTCAGCCACGGCACGCTGATCGTCGTGCTGCCGGACGGCAGGCGGTTTCGTTTCGACAGCCCGCATGACGGGCCGGAGGCAACCATCCTGGTGCGTGACCAGCGCATGGCGCGGCGCTGGTTCATGGGCGGCAGCGTTGGATGGTCGGAATCCTACCTCGATGGCGAATGGGACAGCCCCGATCCCGCCCGGGTGGTGGAGCTGTTCTCCGCCAACATCACCGCGCTGGAACAGCATATTGACGGCAATTGGTGGAGCCGCCTGGCCGGCCGCGCGCTGCACGCGCTGAACCGCAACAACCGGCGCGGCAGCCAGCGCAACATCGCCTATCACTACGATCTGGGGAATGAGTTCTACCGGCGCTGGCTCGACCCTTCGATGACCTATTCCGCGGCGGTGTTCGAGAGCGGCCAGCAGGATCTGGAAGCCGCCCAGCGTGCCAAGTACCGTCGCATCTGCACCCTGCTGGACGCCAAACCCGGCCAGCATGTGCTGGAGATCGGCTGCGGCTGGGGCGGGTTCGCGGAAATGGCGGCCGGCGAGTTCGGCCTGAAGGTCACCGGCATCACCCTGTCGCAAGAGCAGCATGCCTACGCCACCGAGCGGATGGCCCGCGCCGGCCTTTCCGACCGCGTGGAACTGCGCCTGCAGGATTACCGCGATGTGGCGGAACGCTACGACCGCATCGCCTCCATTGAAATGTTCGAGGCGGTGGGCGAACGTTACTGGCCGGTCTTCTTCGACAAGGTGAAATCCTGCCTCAAGGAGGATGGCAGGGCGGCGATGCAGGTCATCACCATCGCCGACGACCGGTTCGAGGCCTATCGCAGCTCCCCCGACTTCATCCAGCGCTATATCTTTCCCGGCGGCATGCTGCCGTCAGACAGCATCCTGCGCGGGCTGGTGCGCGATGCCGGCATGGTGCTGACCCAGGATGACGGCTTCGGGCTGGATTATGCCCGTACGCTGCGCCACTGGAGCGACGCCTTCAAGACCGCCTGGCCGGACATCCGTGAACTGGGCTTCGACGAGCGTTTCCAGCGCATGTGGGAATTCTATCTGCATTATTGCGAGGGCGGGTTCCGGTCCGGCAGCATCGACGTGCGCCAGATCGCCTTCAAACGCTAGCGCATGGAGCAATCCCTCCCCGATCATCGGCCCCTCGCGCGCCGGCTGCTGGCCGCCTATGGTCTGCCCGGCCTGCCGATGGCGGCGCTGGGATTGCCGCTGTTCATCTACCTGCCGACCTTCTACGCCGCCGATCTGGGGCTGAACCTCACGGCGGTGGGCGCGGTGCTGCTGCTGGCCCGGCTGTGGGATGGGGTAACCGACCCGGCGATCGGCGTGCTCAGCGACCGCACCGTCAGCCGATGGGGCCGCCGCCGTCCCTGGATGATCGCCGGCCTGCCGGTCACGCTGCTCGCCATGTGGATGCTGTTCGTGCCGCCGCAGGGTGCCGGCATCGCGCATCTGCTGGGCTGGTCGATGCTGCTCTATCTCGGCTGGACGATGATCTCCCTGCCGCATTCCGCCTGGGGGGCGGAGCTGTCGCCCGATTATCATGAACGTTCCCGCATCACCGCCTCGCGCGAGCTGTTCGTCGTGCTGGGAACACTGATCGCCGCCGGCCTGCCGGCGCTGGTCGAGGGCGGCAACGCCGCTGTGCTCAAGGTGCTTGCTCTCACCCTGCTGATCGCCCTGCCGCTGACCATCCTTCTGGCCTGTGCCGCCGTGGGTGAACCGCCGCGCCCCGCGCCGCGTACAAGTAACTGGAGGCTGGCAATCAGGGTGCTGGCCGCGAACAGACCCTTCCGCCGGCTGATCGTGGCCTATCTGCTGAATGGCATCGCAAACGGCCTGCCGGCAACACTTGTACTTTTATTCGCGGCCCAGGTGCTTCAACTGGGCGAATTGAGCGGCCTGTTCCTGACGGTGTATTTCGGATGCGGCATTCTCTCCATACCAGTTTGGATCGCGGCCAGCCGCAAGCTGGAGAAGCACCGCGCCTGGTGTATGGCGATGCTGCTGAACTGCCTGTTCTTCGCGCCGGTGCCCTTTCTGGGTGCGGGCGACATGGCGGGGTTCCTGGCGATCTGCGTGCTGACCGGCCTGTGCCTGGGTGCCGATCTCGCCCTGCCGCCCTCGATGCAGGCCGATGTGGTGGATATCGACACGGCCGAGAGCGGGGCGCACCGCGCCGGCCTGTATTTCGCGCTGTGGGGCGTGGCGACGAAGCTGGCGCTGGCGCTGGCCGTGGGCATCGCTTTCCCGATCCTCGACCTGTTCGGCTTTCAGGCGGCGAGCGGCAGCGTGAACGACCCGGCCGCGCTGACAACCCTGGCCGCGCTCTACGCCATTGCCCCGATCCTGTTCAAGCTGGCCGCCATCGCGCTGATGTGGGGCTATCCGATCGGCGCAGCCGAGCATGCGGCGGTGAAACGCCGGATCGAGACCGTGCCATGAACCCCATCACCTTCGGGAGGACCACCGATGTTCCGCGCCGCAGCGACGCTACTGGCTGCCGCTCTTCTGCTGGGAGGATGCAGCACCATGAAGCCTGAGGATTTCGCCGGCTCCGAGCCGAAGCTGACCGTCGAGGAGTATTTCATCGGCAAGAGCCGCGCCTGGGGCATTTTCCAGGACCGGTTCGGCACGCTGAAGCGCAGCTTCACGGTCGATATCGAAGGCCGGCAGGAAGGCGACGAGTTCGTCCTCACCGAGGATTTCCTCTATGATGATGGCGAGACCGACCGCCGCGTCTGGCGCATCCGCAAGCTGGACGAGCACCGCTATGAAGGAAGGGCCGATGATGTGGTCGGCACCGCAACCGGCATCGCCTACGGCAAGGCGCTGAACTGGCGTTACGATTTCGACCTGAAGGTGGGTGAACGCACGATCCGCGTGCATTTCGACGACTGGATGTTCCGCCAGGACGAGAAGGTGATGGTAAACCGCGCCACGGTCAGCAAGTTCGGCATCGAGCTGGGCGAGGTGACCCTGTTCTTCCTGCGCGAGAACGGCAAGCAGAGCGCCTCCCTGGCGGCGGAGTGAGAGGCTACACCGCCAGCTTCCGCCTGATCCACCGCAGCAGTGTGCCGATGACCGGCAGGCGCTCATAGAGCTGCGATGCTGCATCCCAATGGTCGATATGCGCGGCCACCAGACCGTTGGCCAGGAAGCGCACCTCGCTCATCCCCTCGATGGTCCAGATGTCCGCCACGCCCTTGCGGCGGAAGCTGAACCGCCAGCGATAAAACGCCGTATCGCCGTCGATGGCGGTGCGCAATATGGTGAAACGCGGCTGGTCCACCGTCTCGAACATATGCCGGAAGACCGCGCGATACCCCTCGATGCCGGTCACGTCGTTGAATGGATCGACGAAGCGGACATCGGGTGCCACGATCCCGTCCAGCCGGTCCAGGCTGTCTGGCGCGATGGTTTCGAAAAAGCGGCCATAGGCCGCGACGGCATCTTTCACTGCTTGGTCGCCCGGCTGATCATCGGGAAATACAGAGCATAGGGCAGGCAGCGCAGGAATTTCAGCATCCAGGTGAAACGCTTCGGAAAGCTGACCTCGAAACCGTTCCCGTCCAGACCGCGAATCAGCGCAGCGGCCGCATCCTCCGGTTCCATCAGGAATGGCATGGGAAACGGATTTTTGTCGGTCAGCGGCGTGCGCACGAAGCCGGGATTGACGATCTGCAGCTTTATTCCCAGCCGGTCGCATTCCGGCTTCAGCGATTCCGCCATATTGATGAGCCCGGCCTTGGTCGCCCCATAGGCGGCAGAGGTCGGCAGCCCGCGATAGCCGGCGACCGAGGCGACGATGGCGATGTGCCCCTGCCCGCGCGCCCTGAAACGGGAGAGCAACGGCTCTAGGCAGTTTGCCGTCCCCATCAGGTTCAGCTCGACGAGCGTGCGCACCGTATCGACGTTGAAATCGCCGGCGCTGATAGGCTCATGCGTGCCGGCATTCAGCAGCGCCAGGTCGATAGGGCCCTGCTCCGCCTCGATGCGGGCGACGGTATCGGCAACCGCCTGCCGGTCGGTGACGTCCAGTTCGTAGGGCAGGATGCACCCTTCCGGCGCTTCCCCCGCCAGCGCCTTCAGCTTGTCCGCCGAGCGCGCGCTGACCGCCACCCGGTCGCCACGCGCGGCAAGCTGCAGGGCGACTTCACGGCCCAGCCCGTAGCTGGCGCCGGTGATCCAGACCAGCCGGCCGCCAGGTTTATCGCTGTTCATTCTGGGCCATCATCACATAACGGCTGGCGGGCTCGCCCGCCGGCACATCTTCCAGGCTGAAATTCCAGGGCGCATCGGCGGGCATCTCCCGGCGGGTATAGAGCACTTCCTTGCCACGCCCGTCGAAGCTGCCGCCGACCCAGCGCCCGTCATCGTAGCAGAGCTGCATGGTCAACTCGCCGGTCATATCGTAACAGCCCTCGCGTCCGGCCACCGCAGTCATCTCGACATCGCGCAGAATACCCTTCTGCGTGTCCAGCAGACGGCCCTGGCGGACAGTCGCATAGCGCCAGTAATCCGAGGGGAAGATATCCGTCGGCGCCATGATCCGGCCATCGACACCCAGGACGGTCAGACCGCCCTCTCCAGCCCCTTCCCCCTGCCGGGCAAGGACGGCGTAATAATCGCCATCATCATTGGTCCGGGTCTCGACGCTCACCACCTTGCCGGCCTCGAGCACCGTGCGGTTGCGATGGGTGTAGCGGTACAGCGCAATGGGGCCGAATTTCAGTTCGAAGTCGATCATCACCTCGACAATGGCCCGGTCGCCATCGCGTGCAATGCGCAAACGCTGCCAGCCCAGCGGATCGCCGCCGCGCGTCACCTCGAAATCGATGCGCTCAACCATGGGTTCGGCGCGCGCGACAGTGGTCGCAGCCAGAAAGATGGCAGCGGCAGCAAGAAGGCGTTTCATGTCAACCAGTCCCTGTCCCGTTGCGGATCAATTGACCTTTCTACGCAAGAGATGCCGGAACGGATGCCTCGGCAGGGCAGAACCAAGGGCAGAACGGGGGATCAGAACATCCCGCCGCGCTGCAACGTCGCCAGCAGGAACAGCAGGCCGAAGCCGGAAATCGCCAGCGACCCGGCAACGCCGAGGCCGCGATGCAGCCGGTCGCGCCAGACTGACTCCGCACCGCCGCCGAACGCCAGCGCGGCCTTGCGGCCATAGACGCTGGCCGTGGCCAGCGCCGCGACCGTCATCGCCGTGCCCAGCGCCATCGCAAAGGTTGCGGCAATGCCCAGCAGGAACATCCCGTTGGCCAGCGTGAATAACAGCACCAGCACGGCACCGCTGCATGGCCGGATGCCGACCGCCGCCGCCATCGCCCAGAAGCGCCGCAGGCCGCGCCGGGCCGCTGTCTCGTGGTCGTGGTCGTGGTCATGATGGTGGGTGTGGTCGTGGGCATGGCCATGCTGATGGGCATGCCCGATGCCGTGATCATGGTCACAGCTCTCGCCCTTCCAGGCGCGCACCGCCAGCCACAGGCCGATCAGGATGACGAGGCTGAAACTTACGATCTCCAGCACCCGCACCTGCTCGCCAACGGCAAAGCGCGACGCGCCCAGCAGCACCGCCAGCACCACCACCAGCAATATGGCGCTCAGCCCCTGCACCAGCGAGGAGGCGAAGGCGAGTGCGATGCCGCGCTTCAGGCGGCTGTCATGCCCGACCAGATAGGCGGAGATCACGGCCTTGCCGTGCCCCGGCCCGGCAGCATGGAAGATGCCGTACAGGAAAGAGACGCCGATCAACGTCAGCGCCGGCCACAGCGCGTCGCCCTGCCGTACGGCACGCACCAGTGCCGCCATCTCGCGATGCAATTCCGACTGCCAGCGCGCGATCTGCGCCAGCACCCCCGAAAAGAAACCGGGCTCCCCCGCCGGTGCGGCCGCCGGGCCCGCCAATGGCGATTGCGCCAGCGCGTCTGGAATAGCGCAGGCAAGAAGCATCAGCAGGCACAGCCCGCAAACGGCGGCGATGCGCATGAAACTCAGCTCCCGGTGCAGCGCAGCGTGGCAACGCGCGGAAAGAAGGCGCCGTAATAGAGCGGGCGGCTCATATCCTCCGTCATGTCGATGGCGCAGGCGGGCACCGCATCGCCCGCAAGACGGAACGGATCCCACTCATCCAGCAGCAGTTCGACATAATAGCTTTCGTCATAGAGCCCGACCGACAGCGCTGTGACGCGCGGATCGACGGCCTGGGGCAACAGCGCCCGGAAGGCGAAGATCACCCGCCCATCCTCGATGCTGGCCTTGAAATTCACGATCTTCTCGATCTTCAGCGCCGTGCCGTCGGCTGTGACATGGGTAAAGAAACCGAACTCCTCCATCGGCAGCATGACCTGGCTTTCCAGCTCTCCATGCCCTTCCGGCGTGAAATCCTTGCCCCCCTTCGCCGCGAAATCCTCGATCATCATCGAGCTGAAGAAATCGTCGAACACCCAGACCACATCGAGGGCAACCAGCTTGCCGGCATCGAAGCGCAGCGTCGCATGGGTATCGATCCAGACATGCGGATGGGCATCGGCGGTGCGCGGCAGACCCGTGGCCAGCAGAGCCAGCGCCAGCAGAAAACTTGCCAGCCCTTTCATTGCGTCAGCCGATGGGCGGGAATTTGGGGTCCAGACGGCAGCCGCAATAGGGGCAATCGAAGGCCGCCATCAGGCTTTGCCGTTCTGGCTCCGGCAGGGACTGGCCCGCTGTATCGAGCTTCGCCAGCACCTCCTCGACCAGCTGCTTGTGGCGCTGCTGCTCGGTGCAGGCCTGCAAGCGGAGCTGCTGCACCGGTACCGGTGCCGGCTCCACGCTGAAGGCATAGGCCCGTCCGGCAAGAAAGCCCGGCACAAGCGCCGCAACGGCAGTGAGCATGCTGGTTTCCAGAAGGCGGCGTCGGCTGAGCATGATGTGTCCTTGCAACGGGCAGCTGGCTTTAAAATAGGCCGTCCCGCAGCGACATTCCAGTGGCCACTGGGAGGTTTCAGGC
>Ga0114898_1002297_pt1 | contig 10146 bp, 10 predicted proteins | sample Malvired_Geostar_FD_83496 | JGI IMG/M metagenome (GOLD analysis project Ga0114898, IMG submission 83496) | Marine viral communities from the Global Malaspina Expedition - Malaspina viral metaG DeepMed_Geostar | ecosystem: Environmental > Aquatic > Marine > Oceanic | place: Mediterranean Sea...
ATCGAGGTGCAGGTACCGGCGGGCACCAGTTTCCAGGCGTTGCCCTGGTAATCGCGCTTGGAACTGCCGGCGCAGCTGGTGCCGGCACCGGCCTTGCAGTCGTTCTGTCCGGCCAGCGCGACGCCGTAGCATTTTTCCATGTCGCCTTTGTCGTTCTCGCCTGCCTGAGCGCCCGCGGCGATCGAAGCCAGGGCAATGGCGGCAGCCGCAAGGTTGAGAGTCTTCATATTGGATTCTCCGCAATCGTTGAGTGGCCATCGACGGATCTGCAGATGGCTCCTGAGGTAATTCGCTGCGTCGGTCGTGGTGGTTACAGCCAGCGAAAAATTATTTTGAGATTTCCTCGCGACGTCCCTACCGTGACCCTGGCCGACGGGCGGCGGACATTTCGCGGTTCCACCTGTAACCAGAGCAGCCGATGGAACGAACTACCTCTCAGAAGACACTCCAGGCCCGCGAGAACGAGCTGCGCGCGCTGCTGCTGCGCGGGCTCGATGGCGATGCGAGGGCCTACCGGGCATTTCTCGATCAGCTCGGCGGCCATCTGCGCGGTTTTCTGCGACGCCGTCTGGCGCAGTCGAGCGAGCTGGAGGACGTTCTGCAAGAAGTACTGCTGGCGGTGCACAATGCGCGGCAGACCTATCGCGCCGAGCAGCCGCTGACGGTCTGGGTGCAGGCGATCTGTCGCTACAAGCTGGCCGACCACTACCGCGCCCGTGGCCGTCAGGCCGCGCAGACCGACTGGCTGGACGAGGCCGACGAGCTGCTCGCCGTAAAGGACAATGAGCAGGCCGAGGCCCGCCGTGATCTGGGCAAGCTGCTCCAGCAGCTGCCGCCACGCCAGCGGCTACCTATCGTTCACGTCAAACTGGAGGGCCGCTCGGTGGAAGAAACTGCGCGTCTGACCGGGCTTTCCAGCTCGGCGATCAAGGTCGGCATCCATCGCGGGCTCAAGGCCCTGGCGGCGAAGATTCGAGGTGGCGCATGAAAACCGATGACCTGATTGCTCTGCTCGCCAACGAGGTTGCGCCGGTGGACCGGCACGTCGTTGCCAAGCGCTTTGCTATCGCGCTGCTGTGCGGGCTGGCCGGCGCGCTGTTGCTGATCGTGACCGCGTACGGCATTCGCGCCGACCTGGCGGTGATCGCCACCACGCCGCTGTTCTGGGCCAAGCTGGCACTGCCGGCGACCCTGCTCGCCAGCGCGCTGTTGCTGACCACGCGCATGGCCCGCCCCGGCACGCAGGTGGGTCGCAGCTGGGTACTGCTGGCCGCACCGGCGGTGATCGTCTGGGTTGCCGCTCTGGCGATCCTGATCACCGCACCGGCCGACGCGCGCATGCCGCTGCTGCTAGGCAGCACCTGGCGCGAGTGCCTGGTGAACATCGTGCTGTTGTCGATCCCCGCCTTCATCGCCGCGCTCTGGGCATTGCGCGGGCTGGCGCCGACGCGTCCGCGCCTGGCCGGCGCCGCTGCCGGTCTGCTCGCTGGCAGCATCGCGGCGCTCGCCTACAGCCTGCATTGCCCGGAGATGGCAGTGCCGTTCTGGGCGCTCTGGTACCTGCTCGGCATGTTGCTGCCCGGCGTGCTCGGTGCACTGCTTGGGCCGCGCCTGCTGCGCTGGTGAGGCGCCGCAGTGCGCCCTCGTCCGGCATAATCGTCGACCCGCCCGCGGAGCCGAAGCCATGCAGATCGACGAAGAACTGACCCTGAAGAAGCTGGAAGTGTTTCTGGCCTTCATGCGCAGCGGCAATCTGGGCAAGGCCGCGGTGGAGCTGAACACCAGCAACGTCAGCGTGCACCGCGCCATCCATTCTCTGGAAAGCGCGCTGCGCTGCCCGCTGTTCAAGCACGAGGGGCGCAACCTGATCCCGCTGGAAAGCGCCTACGTGCTGGAAGAGCGCGCCCAGCAGCTGGTCAAGGACGTGCTCGAGACGGTGCGCCAGACCCGCGAAGCCGCCGGCTTCTCGGCCGAGCGTTTCAAGCTCGGCGCGCTGTATTCGCTGACGGTGAAGACCGTGCCGCAGCTGATCATGGGTCTGAAACTGCGCCGCAGCGAACTCAACATCGACCTGATCCTCGGCTCCAACGTCGACCTGCTCTACAAGCTGAAGAACATGGAGCTGGACGCCATTCTGGTGTCGCTCAACGAGAGCGTGGCCGATCCGGACTGTGCCCAGGTGCAGCTGTTTTCCGACGACATCTTCCTCGCCGCGCCAGCCGACTCGCCCTTCGCCAACCAGAGCGAGGTGGACCTCAGCGACCTGCGCGACGCCACCTTCATCACCCTGTCCCAGGGCTTCGCCACCCATCAGGACGGCAACCGGGTGTTCCAGCTGGCGGGTTTCGAGCCGAAGGTGGCGATGCAGGTGAACGACATCTTCACCCTGCTGAGCATGGTCAATTCTGGGGTCGGCTACGCGCTGCTGCCGGGGCGCGTAGGCATGGTCTACGAATCGCGGGTGCGACTGATCCCGCTGCAGGCGCGTTATCACCTGCAACAGCACATCGGCGTGGTGTTCCTCAAGGCCAAGGAGCGCGACCCCAACCTGCTGGCGCTGCTCGCCGAATGCCGGATGTACGCCCGGCGCGCGCTGGAGCAGAGCGAGGATGCCAAGTCTGAAAGGACGTAGGGTGGAAAACCCGCGCAGCGGTTTTCCACGCGTCGGCATATGGCCAGCCGATCGGGATGATCGGCGCCGCAAGGTGGAAGAGGCTTCGCCGTCTTCCACCCTACGACTGCATGGCTAGGCGACGGCTGTCTGCCCAGACGCGACCGGAGCCGGCCGGCCCAGGCTTTGCGCCACCACGTCACCGACCATATCCGCGGTGATCGCGCTCAGCGTCCAGCCCAGGTGCCCGTGGCCGGTGTTGTAGAACACGCAGGGCGAGCTGCCGCGGCCGACCTTGGGCATCATGTTCGGCATCATCGGGCGCAGGCCGGCCCAGGGCACCACGCTGCGGGTGTTGACGCCTGGAAAACACTGGTTGACCCACTCCACCAGCGGGCGGATGCGATCGGCGCGGATGTCACGGTTGTAGCCGTTGAACTCGGCGGTGCCGGCGACGCGGAAGCGGTCGTCACCGAGGCGGCTGCTGACCAGCTTGGTTTCGTCGTCCAGCAGGCTGACGGTCGGTGCCGAGGCGCGGCTGATCTCGTCGCTCAGATTGACAGTGATCGAGTAGCCCTTGACCGGGTAGATGTTCACCCGGTCGCCGAGCTGGGCTGCCAGTGCACGGCTGGCGGTGCCGGCGCAGACCACCAGGCCGTCGAACTCCAGCCGCTCGTCACCGCCAACGCCAGCGAGGATCACGCTGGCACGGTTGCCGTCGCTGGCCACCGACTTCACGTCGGCACCGTAGCGGCAGCGCACGCCGAGGCGTTCGATTGCCGTGGCCAGACCATAGGTGAACTTGTGGATGTCACCGGTGGAATCGCACTCGGTGTAGTAGCCGCCGTAATAGGTGCCGGCCAGGGTCGGCTCGATGGCACGCATCTCTTCCGGCGTCACGCTGCGCGGCGGCAGGCCGCCTTCGGCGAGCAGGCGTGAAACCTCAGCGGCATGATCGAAGCCGGCCTTGTCGCGGTAGATGTGCAGGATGCCCTTCTTCTTCAGGTCGAAGTCGATGCCTTCGGCTTCGGCCCAGGCGAACAGGTGCTCGCGCGCGGCAATGGCAAGGCGTGCGGTTTCGATGGTGTTCTGCCGGTAATTGGGGATCGAGCCGATGAACTCGGCGAACCAGGAGAGCTTGTGCCAGCTGGGCTTGGGATTGACCAGCAGCGGCGCGTCGCTCTTGAGCATCCACTTGAGGCCCTTGACGATCGTCGACCAGTGGTTCCAGACCTCGGCATTGGAGGCCGACAGCTGGCCGCCGTTGGCGAACGAGGTTTCCATCGCCGCGTAGCGGTGCTTTTCCAGCAGGGTAACGGAGAAGCCGCGCTTGGCCAGGGCATAGGCGGTGGTGACGCCGGTGATGCCGCCACCGATGACTGCGATTGTTTTCATTGTTGCGCTCCAGAACGTCGAGGGGTCATAGCCCGTGCGCCCAACGCGCGGCGGGCGCCCCCTCTGTTCTGGACCTGAGAGATTCACGAGCGCGTGACGCGGCTCGCTTGCTCCTTCGGTGCGCCCGGCGACGAAAACCGGGCGGCTCTTCAGAGTTTCAGCGGTGATAGCGGTCCTTTTGCCTGAGAGTTTCCGGGGCGGTTGCTCCTTCGGCGCTGCCATGCGGCAGTCTCTCCCGCAATCACATCGATCCGCGTCGACCGCCAGCTGCGGCAAATCGTCACGCAATCGCAGGAGACACCCTGCCAGAAAAACCTACCGCTGTAACCCCCGACGTTGGGCCGAGGAGACGAGAGGCCGGGTGAAGGGCGCAGCAGCTCGCACCCCGCACCGGCTGTGCGGATCGCTTCAGACCTGGAAGCGCGCGGTCAGCTCCTGCAGCTCGCTGCCCAGCCGCGCCAGCTGCACCGTCGAGGCCGCGGTCTGCTGTGCAGCGGCGGCCGACTGCTCGGCCACATCGCGCACGCTGAGCACGCTGCGGTTGATGTCTTCGGCCACCGAACTCTGCTCTTCGGACGCCGTGGCGATCTGCATGTTCATCGCCTGGATGGTCGAGATCGTGCGGGTAATGGCCTGCAGCTCGTCGCCGACATCACGCGCCAGCCTGACCGTCTCATCGGCCAGGCCGCGGCTGCTATCCATCAGCGAGGAGGCATGCAGCGCGCCCTTCTGCAGGTTGCCGATCAGCTCCTCGATCTGTGCCGTGGACTGCTGGGTGCGCAACGCCAGGCCGCGCACCTCGTCGGCCACAACGGCGAAACCGCGACCGGCGTCACCAGCGCGGGCGGCTTCGATGGCGGCATTGAGGGCGAGCAGTTTGGTCTGTTCGGCAATGCCGTTGATCACGGTGAGCACGGTGCTGATGCCCGCCGTTTCCTGGTTCAGCTGCGCCATTGCCTCGGCCGACAGCCCGACCTGGGAGGACAGGCGGTCTATCTGCGTCAGGGCCCGCTGCACCACCACATCACCCTGCGCCGCCTGGCGGTCGGCATGCTGCGCGGCGCTGGACGCCTCGTCGGCATTGCGCGCCACCTCCTGCACGGTCGCGGCCATCTCGTGCATGGCGGTGGCGACCTGATCGGTTTCCAGGCGCTGGCTCTGGATGCCCGCGCTGGTCTGTTCGGTCACCGCCGAAAGCTCCTCTGCCGCGCTGGCCAGCTGGCCGGTGATGCCGCTCATGCGGCCGATCAGGTCACGCAGATTGTCACGGGTGCGGTCCAGCGCATCGAGCAGTTGGCCGAACTCGTCGCTGCGCTGCTGCCGCGGCTGCTCGGTCATGTCGCCGGCACCGATGCGCGCGGCAATCGCCACGGCCTGTGCCAGCGGTTGCGTCAGCTGACGCACGATGAGCCAGCTGATCAGCGATCCCAGCGCCACCGCCAGCAGCGTGATCGCCAGCAGCAGCGCCTTCTTCTGCCCGGCTTCGGCGCTGCGCTTGTCGGTCTGGACCTGCACGATTTCGCTGGTGTTGCGGTAGATGCTGTCGAAGATGCTCTGCATTTCTTCGCGTGCCTGCGCCTGGGCGGCGACGATCGGCGGCAACTGCCCGAACTGGCGGATATAGGTCGCGACCGAATCACGCAGAGGTTGCAGGTCGACGCCGGGGGTGCCGGCCAGCTGGGCATCCAGCCTGTCCACCGCCGCCTGCAGCGTGCTGAACTGTTGCTGCAATTGCTGCAGCGACTGCTCGGTCTCGGTCATCAGATAGCCGCGCACCATGAAGCGCACCATGCGGTTGTGCTTGGAGACCTCACCGGCCTGCAGGCCGATGGCTGCGCTGCGCGGATCCTCATGCATGACCGGTGCGTCCGGCGTGCCGGCCCAGCGTGCCTCCAGCTCGGCGATCAGTGCGTCGGACGCGTTGCCGGCGGCGACCCAGCTGCTGCGCGTCTTCACCTTGCGTTCCCAGAGTCCGGCCAGCTCGAGAAAGCGCTGGCGGTAATGCTGGGCCTCACTGGCGATCACCTCCAGGCGCTGCAGGTCCTGCGGATCGCTGAATTCAGCCTTCTGTTGCTGCACCAGTTCGACGACCCGCGCCACGGACCGTTCGACCGCCTCGACATGCCTGGGATCGCCGCGGGTCTCGAAGGCGACCTGGGCGTAACGGATGCGATTGGCCTCGTCGAGCAATTTGGCTGCGCTCTGCGCCTTGTCGCTGCGAGAGATCAGTGCATCCATGCCATAGATACCGATCAGTGCGACGGCGATGGTCAGGGCCAGAACGGCGGCGAAGCCAAGGGCCAGTTTGTGGCTGACCTTGAGAGAGTTCATCTATCGACATTCCTTGATGAACGCAAACGCGCCCTGGAGGGCGCGCTGCGTATGGCTGGGAACTACAGCGGGATCGGCTCAGCCCAACAGCCCGCGCATGACGAAGAACAGCAGCGACGGCCCGAGCAGGCAGCCCAGCGCGGTGTAGAACGCGGCGGTCAGGCAACCGTAGGGCACCAGCTTCGGATCGGTGGCCGCCAGGCCGCCGGCCACGCCGCTGGAGGTGCCGATCAGGCCGCCGAAGATCACCGCCGAGCGCGGGTTGTTCAGGCCGATCAGCGGGGCGACGAAGGGCGTGGCCACCATCACCAGGATCGCCTTTACCAGGCCGGCGGCGATCGACAGCGCCATCACCTCGGAGCTGGCGCCGATCGCCGCGCCGGTGACCGGGCCGACGATGTAGGTCACCGCACCGGTGCCGATGGTGGTGAGGCTGACCGCATCGGTGTAGCCGAAGGCGATGGCCACTGCGACACCGGCGATGAACGAGGAGAACACCCCGACGAACAGCGCCAGCACGCCCACCATCCCGGCGCGCTTGAGCTCTTCGACGCTGACGCCGAAGCCGGTGGCGACGATGGCGAAGTCACGCAGCATGGCGCCGCCGAGCAGGCCGATGCCGGAGAACAGGGCGATATCGACCAGGCCCTTCTGCCCGCCGGTGACCACGCCGCCGATGTAGGAGAGCAACAGGCCGATGAGGATGGCGACTGCCGAGCCGTGCAGGCGGCCCTTGGTGAGCTTGTCGGACAGCCAGTAGGACAGCCACATGGTTGCGCCGATGAGGGCGAAGCCGCTGATCATGCCGTAGCCGGTGACCACTTTCATGAGCGATTCGTACATGGCCATTACCCCCGTGCGCTGCTGGTGGTGGGCTTGGCGGTGGCAACCGGCTCGGCCTCAGACTTTTTTCGGCCGATGCGGTCCAGCACCGGGACCAGGGCGAAGGCCAATACCACCGCGGCGATGCCGGCGAGAATCGCCATCGGGCCGCCGGACAGCGCGCCGTAGACGTTCTGCTGCGCGGCCATGGCGACCACGATCGGGATGTAGACGGCGCTCCAGAACTTCACGCCCTGTTCGGTTTCCGGCTTGAACAGGCCGCGGTTCTTCAGGTAACTGCCGACGAGGATGAGCAGCACCATGGCGATGCCGACGCCACCGACGTTGGCCGGTACGCCGATCAGCTTGCCGAGCAGCTCGCCGACGAAGATGCCGGTGAGGGTACACAAGGCCAGGAAGGCCACACCAAAGATGATCATTGTTCTTGTCCTTTTGGTTGCGCCGGCCTGCAGAGGGCGTGGCGCGTGTTGTCGAGGTCGTTGTTGTTATCCATCGATCAGCCGCGAGTAAGGCTTGCTCGCGCTGAATGTGCACGCGGTCTATCGGCTCTGGCTGCCCTCCTGACGCAGCAAGGCGTCCAGTGTGTCGAGCCGGGCGCCGTCGAAGGCGGCCAGCGTACCCTGTTCGAAAACCCGCCGCGCCAGGCCGGTGAGCACCTGGCCCGGGGGCAGTTCGATCTGCAGGCGCACCCCACGCTCATAGGCGGTGCGCAGGGTGCCGTGCCAGTCGACGACGCGGCACATGTTGAAGGCGAGGTCGTCGCGCAGGCGCTCGCTATCGAATATCGGGCGTGCGGACGAGCTGCTCAGATAGCGAATTTGCGGAGCGCGCAGGCTGACGCCGGCGAAGGCTTCGGCCAGCTCACGCGCCGGCTGCTCAAGCAACGCGCAGTGCGACGGCACGCTCATCGCCAGACGCCGCGCACAGGAGGCACCGAGGGCCTTGGCGCGGGCGGCGACCGCGGCCATGGCGGCATCGCTGCCGGCGATGACGAGCTGGTTGTCGGCGTTGATATTGGCCAAGTAGGCGGGTGCCTTGGCCTCCGCCAACAGGCCTTCGACCGTTCCCAGCGGCAGGCCGAGGATGGCGGTCATGCCGTAGCCCTGCGGGTAGGCCCGCTGCATCAGCTCGCCACGCAGCGAGACCAGGCGCACCGCGTCGCGATAGTCCAGCGCCCCGGCGACCACCGCCGCGGCGTAGGCACCGATGGACAGCCCGGCGACGTAGTCCGGTCGCTGGCCATCGCGCATCAGCAGCCGCGCTCCGGCGACCCCGGCGATCAGCAGGCAGAGCTGCACGGCACGGGTCGATTGCAACGCCTCGGCCGAATCGAGCAGCCGCGCATCCTCGCCCAGCACCGCACTGGCCTGCGCCAGGCATTCGAGCACTTCGGGCTCCTGCGGCAGACGCTGGAGCATGCCGGGCTTCTGCGCGCCCTGGCCGGGAAAGGCGAACAGGCTGCTCATGCCGCACGCTCCGTGGCCCAGGGATCGACGACCAGCCGGGGGCCCTCCGCAGCCTTGACCAGCACCCGCGCGGCACCACCGGCCCATTCGCCGAGCGCCACACCACCCAGCGGGGTTTCCAGTTGCAGGTCGACGCGGCAGGCGCGACCTTCCAGCAGCTGCAACAGCGGGCGCGCCTCGCTGCGTGGCAGCGGGCGCTCGGCTCTGAGCAGTAGATCCAGATCGCTGTCCGGGTGCGCCGTCGGCAGCCCGGTGGCGAGCTGAAAACCCGCCGAGCCGGTGACGCCCCAGGCGTGGCCCAGCGCATCGAGCAAGGGGCGTAGCTCGGCCAGCACGCGAAACACCGGCAGATCCTCACTGGCCTGACGAGCGAGCAGATCTTCCGGTGCCAACCGATGGGCGATCGCCTCGATCGGCATCAGCGCGGCCAGGCGTTGATCACGCGTCGCCCCGCGCAACCCGACCGCAACCAGGCCGGCGGCCACACGCGCACGCCGCACCACCACCGGCTGGCCAGCGGCGAGCACAGTGATCGCCCAGGCCGGCGCATCGGCCGGTAACTGCTCGGGACGCATACCCCAGAGCAGGTCGTGGGGGCGAGGTGTGTCGTGCATCTACAGCCTCCTCGTGATTGTTGTTGTCGAGTCGCTGATCGCTGTGGCGAATAGGGCCGCGTCAGGTGTTCGCTACCACTGCGCGCGCAGCAGCTCGCGCACCCGCGACGACGCCTCGCGGTTCGGCGCACCGAGGCGGCCGCGCAGGTCGCTGCTGTCACCAATGTCCGCCACAGCCTTGTTCAGGCAGTCGCGCACACGCGCCAGATCATCCGCCGAGGGCTGCTCGATGCTGTCCACCGAGGGGGTTTCCCAGAGCAGGCCGAGGGTCGCGTAGTTGTCGATGTCGTAAGCCATCGGCGGCACCGATTCGGCCAGGGCTTCCAGCTCCTCGACGCTGCGCAGGGTGATGCGCGCCGCGGCGGCCTTGCCCATGGCATGCACCATCACGCCCGGATCGCGCAGGGCGATGATCCGCTGGGCCTGATAGCCGTGGGCGAGAAAGGCGCCGGACATGGCCTTGCCCACCAGCAGCGCGATCACCGGGTGCCCGGCCAGCCGTGCGCGGGCATAGCCGTCCACCGCACCGGCCAGCGCCTGGTGAATGCCCAGCGCCTCCTCGCGGCGGCCATAGGCCTGGCTCGGCACATCGACCACGGCGACCAGCACACGCTTGTCCGCCTTGTCGCGATCGGCCGCGATCACCTCGTCCAGCGCCTGGCCCAGGGCCCAGCCTTCGAGCAGGCCGACCTCGCCATTGCGCGCGCGCGGGAAGGGATTCTCGGCATCCGGCACCACGGCGATATAGCGGGCGGCGCGCTCACCGAGCGTGCCGTCGACCACCTTCACCGAGGCCGGATAGCCCGCCAGTGCCTGGCCGCCGGCCAGGGCTTGCAACCAGTTCAGTCCACGGCTCATTGGGCATCTCCTTCGTAGAGGGCACGCA
>Ga0114898_1002301_pt1 | contig 10121 bp, 9 predicted proteins | sample Malvired_Geostar_FD_83496 | JGI IMG/M metagenome (GOLD analysis project Ga0114898, IMG submission 83496) | Marine viral communities from the Global Malaspina Expedition - Malaspina viral metaG DeepMed_Geostar | ecosystem: Environmental > Aquatic > Marine > Oceanic | place: Mediterranean Sea...
CGGAGGTGACGTTGATGATCGACTGGCCGATCATGGCGCAGCCGGCCATGCCGCCGAACAGGGGCGACAGGACGTTGGCGATGCCCTGGCCGCGCGTCTCGCGGTCCTTGTCCGAGGGCGTGTCGGTGATGTCGTCGAGCAGGTTGGCGGTGAGCAGCGACTCCAGCAGGCCGACGAAGGCGAGCGTCGCCGCGACCGGGCCGATGATGGTCAGGGTCTCCCACGTCAGCGGCACATTGGGGATCTGGAAGAACGGCAGGGTCGAGGGCATCTGGCCCATGTCGCCGACGGTGCGGACGTCCACGCCGCTCCAGACCACGAAGCCGCTGAGCAGGACGATGGCGACCAGCGGCGAGGGCACGGCCTTGGTGATGCGCGGCAGGCCGTAGATGATCGCCAGCGCCGCGCCGACGAGGGCGAAGGTCTGCCAATTGGCGCCGATCAGTTCCGGCATCTGGGCGAGGAAGATCAGGATGGCCAGCGAGTTGACGAAGCCGGTCATCACGCTGCGCGAGACGAATTTGATGTACCGGCCCAGCTTCGCCAGCCCGACGACGATCTGGATCAGTCCGCACAGAAGGGACGCTGCGAACAGGTATTCGAGGCCGTGGTCGCGCACCAGGGTGACCATCAGCAGGGCCATGGCCCCGGTGGCGGCGCTGATCATGGCCGGCCGGCCGCCGACGAAGGCGATGGTCACGGCGATGACGAAGCTGGCGTAGAGGCCGACGGCGGGGTCCACCCCGGCGATGATCGAGAAGGCGATGGCCTCGGGGATCAGGGCGAGGGCGACGACGGTGCCCGCCAGCAGGTCGCGGCGGGGGTTGGCGAGCCACTGCTGGCGCGCCGAGGCGAAGACGGACATGAAACAGACTGACGCTTGCGCGGGCCGGCCGGGCGGCGGGCTCGCTCAGGTTTCCCGGCGGATCGGCGGCCGGGCTAGCCACCCGGTCTGGCCGGGTCCTTGAGGACGCGGCTTTTGCGTCATCCGACCCGGGGGATCAACCCCGGACAGAGATCAGCGGGCGGCGTGGCGGATGGAGACGGCCATGCCCGCGGCGGAGTCCACCTGCATCCGGGCGTCCAGCTGTTTGACCAGCGCCTCGACGATGGCGGCGCCGAGTCCGCCGTGGGCCGGCGGCGCGGCGGTGTCGAGAGCGCCGACGCCGTTGTCGGCGACGGTCAGGACCCAGCCCTCTCCCGCGCTCTCGAACCCGACCAGGATCAGGGCGTCCGCCCGGGGCTCGGGGAAGGCGTATTTGATGGCGTTGATAACCAGTTCGGTGACGATCAGCCCCATGCTGACGGCCTTGTCGGAGCCGATGAGGCCGTGATCCGCCTCCACCCGCAGGCTGATCGGATGGCTGTCGCCGAGCATGGAGGCGGCGAGGCTGGCGCACAGCTTGGTCAGATAGGGGCCGACCTCGATCCGGTCGAGGCCGCCCGAGGCGTGGAGATGGGACTGCACCTCGGCGACGGAGAGGACCCGCTGATGGGCGTCCCTGAGGTGGAGGCGGGTCTCCTCGGAAGCGACGGCGCGGGCCTTGATCAGCAGGATGCTGGCGATGATCTGCAGGCTGTTGGCGACGCGATGCTGCATCTCCTGCAGCAGGACCTGCTTCTGGCGCAGGAGCTCTTCGGTGTGTTCGAGCAGGTCGGCCAGGTCGCGCTCCACCGCCCGGCGGGCCGTGATGTCGGTGAAGGCCAGCAGGATGGTGCTGTCGGCGCTGGTCTCGTAGATCACCTTGCGGGCGTTGAGCAGCATGGTGCGGCGGCCGACCCCGGGAAAGTCGTGCTCGACCTCGAACCCGTCCATGGCGGTCTTCTCGGGAATGATGGTCTCGAGCAGCAGGCGGAGGGCGGGGATGTTCCACTGGCCGTCGCCCAGGTCGTAGAGCCGGCAGCCCATGGTGTGGCCGGGATCGACCCGGAATATCTCGTAGAACGCGCGGCTGGCGGCGAGGACCCGAAGCCCTCCGTCGAGAACGATCAGCGGCTCATGGATGGTGTCGACGATCGCCACGGCGAGCGTCCGGGCATCCTCGATCGCGGCGATCGTGGTCGGCATGGCAGATGAAGCCGTCCGGCGCGGGCGCGCGGAAGGGCGGCCAGCGGACAACCTTTACGCACAAAGGGCCGATGTGGGGAAGTAAGTCGGCAGCCCGACTTACGAGGCGCGGGCGCAGACGCGATCCTGCCTGTCCGCCTCGCGAGCCAGACCGCGCCAGTGCGAGGCCATGGCGGCCCATTCGGCGCGCAGGCCGGGCCGGATCTGGAGCGCCGCGTAGCCGTCCATTCGCGCGGCCATGGCCAGACATTGTGAGGCGGTTCGCATCGGCTTTCCGGTGTCGGCCGAACGATGCGGCCGGAACGGAAACCCGGTGGGAGCGGAAAGGGTCCGTAAGCTAGCGCTGGACCCACTGGCCCTGGGCGTTGCGGTACCATTCGCCGGAGCTGACGCGGGGCAGGACGATGGTCACGAAAGCCCGCGCCGCGGCGACGTCGGTGGTCGTTCCGGCGGCCTGGGCGCTGCGGCCGTAGGCCTCGCGGCGAGCGTTGTTGGTGACGGTGACCGCCTGGGTCAGGGCCGGGTCGGACGAGGGCTGGCGGAAGCCGAGATAGCCGTCAGCCTGTTCGCCGACCACGCCCTCGACCTTGGCGGAGTCGATCATCGCCTTCTGCTGCGCGGTTTGCGCGAAGGCGGCGCCCGCGGCCACGCCCAGCGCGGCGACGGCGGCGGCGACGACGAAGAGCTTGCGGAAGGACATCGGGGGCGACTTTCGCATCAGAACAGGTTCGGGTTCTCGGCGAGGAGGTCCTGAAGCTCCTTGTCGAGGCGGACGCGCACATCGGCGTCCAGTTTGGCGTAGATCTGGATCGGGTCGACCTGGAGCCGGACCGTGGGCGTGCAGGCGCCGGCGCCGACAGCGGCGATGATGCCGATCAGGGCGTAGCGCATGGGCGTCCGGGTCATGGCGGCGGTCTCCGTTGATCCACGCCGATCTAACGCCGCGCGGGGTGAATGGGTTCTGAACGGCCAAGGCGGCGCGATCAAGGCGTCGGGACGGGCTCGATCCGGTCGGGCGCGGCGGCCCCGGCCGAGGGATCGCCGTTGCGGGCCCGGTTCAGCTCCAGAAGGTCGCCGATCAGCTGGTTGAGGTTGAGGGTGGTGTCGAGGGTCAGGTCGATGCCGGTCCCCGACGGCAGGGGCAGCTCGCGGTTGAGGAATTCACGGCTGATGAATTCGGCGATGCCGACCCGCAACTCCTGATGCTGCGGCGGATCGTGACGGCCGCGGATGCGGAACAGCACGCCGATACGCCCTTCGTCGAGGCTGTTGACCTCGGCGGAGAGGATGTCGAACGAGAGGTTCTCCATGGCCTGGTAGGCCAGGTCCTGAACCGTGTTCGGCGGCACTTCCTCGCCGCCGCCGCCGGCCTCGAGCCCGCTGAGCGCCTCGCGCTCGATCGACAGACGCCCCGGCTGGACGGCGGCGAGGCTCCCGGCGGTGATGCGGATGCCGGATACGGGATCGTAGGTGAAGGGCAGGCGGCCGGACACCACCGCGTCGAGCGCCACCGAGTCGCCGAAACCGGCGCCGGCGATGACCTCGCCCAGCTGGACGTTCTCCAGCACGATCACGCCGCTGAAAGGCTGGCTGCGGTCGAGCGGCAGCACGAAGGGCTCGACCCGCACGGTCCCCCCGGCGATGGACAGGTCGCCGCCCTCGATGGTGACCCCGGCCTTGTCGAGACCGAAGGTCAGTTCGACGTCGGTCAGGGGCGCGACGGATTCCAGAACATCGGCGGTCAGGCGCTGGTCCGGGGCGGTGACCAGCGGCGCCAGGCTGGTGAAGTCGATGGTCCCCTTCAGCCCCTTCACCGGCCCGGCCGGGCTGACGAAATCGAGGCCCGGGATGGTCAGTCGGCCGGAGCTGGAGCCCTCGACGTCGGCCAGCCAGTCGACGCGGCCCTCGAAGGCGACGGAGCCGGCCGCCGGCGAACCGACGAAGTCCCGGGCCAGGGGGCTCAGATCGGCCGGCTGCAGCCCGCCCTCGGCGAAGATGATGGACGGGGCGTCGATGGTCAGCCCGCCGGCGCCGCTCGAGCCGTCGTGGGCCAGGTCGAGCCGGCCGAGCGCCACGCCCTCGCGCGACAGGTCGAAGGCGCCGGTCCAGTCCTCGTCGGCCAGCCGGGCGGTTCCCGAGGCCTGCAGCGGATGAAAGCGCAGCGGTGTGGTGGCGTCCGCGACGGTCGCGCTGTCGACGCGGGTCTCGAGCCCCAGCCCGGCCGGTCCGCCCGTGGCCGCGAACCGCCCCTCGGCGTCGCGGAAATCCAGGGCGAGGAAGGGCGCCGAGGCGTCGACGCCCGACAGGGCGCCGTCGGCGCGCCAGCGGCCGCCGACGATGTCGACCAGCGGCCGGTCGATCGGGCAGGCCTGCCCGGACAGGTCGACGACGTCGTTCTCGCCCAGCTCCAGCCGCTCGACGGTCAGCGGCGTGCACGCCGCCGCCACATAGGTGACCCGCCCGTTCGAGGAGGTCAGTCGGCCGCGGGTGTCCAGCGCGATCCCGCGCGCCAGTTCGAAATCCAGCGCGGCGCGGCCGTCGAGGTCAGCGGTGAAGCCGTCCGGGGTCAGCCGCCAGGCCGGTATGGCGAAGCTCGCCTCGGGCAGGCCCCGCCCGCGCGTTGAGGTCAGGGCGAGGCTTCCGCCCCCCTGCTGGCCGGGCGCGGCGGCGAAGATGGGGCCGCCGCCGGGGCGGATCGTCAGCACGCCGCCGTTGGCCGGCCTCAGCGTCGCGGGCCGGTCGAGCGTCACCCGCGTTCCACCGTCTCCGGACATCAGTGTGAAGGCGGGTGCGTCGATCGCGAAGGCGCCGAGGGCCCGTTTCATCTCCGCCAGATCGGCGCCGTCGTCCCGGGCCACCGGGCCGAACAGCGGCCACGACGCACGGGGCGAGCGCAGCCCGCCGTCCAGCTCGAAGCGCAGGCCGGCGTCGGAAACCAGCTCGAGGTCGACGGAGCCGCGCGCGCCCGTCATCGACAGGTCGCCCCAGGCAAGCCGGTCCGCGGTCAGGCCGAGCGGACCGCTGACCTCGAAGGCGGCGCCGCGCCCGCCGGCGGTCAGATCGCTGGACGTCAGCGCCACCCCCGAACCGTCCAGCCCGGCGCCGGATGCCCGGGCGGCGGACATCCGGGCGGGGCCGTCGATGCGCCAGACGAAGCCCGTCTCGTTCCGCGCCAGCACGGCGCGGGCGTCGCTCCAGCGCAGCGCGGCCGCGCCGGCGTCCAGACCGGGACTGTCCAGCCGGGCCGCCCGGAGGTCGGCGTCGGCCTCGCCCTCGATGCGGAAGGTTTCGAGCCAGCCGCTGGTCTGTCCGTCGAAATCGATATCGACCACCGCTTCGCGGGCGGCGATGTCGCCGGCGTCGAGCCGGGCGGCGACCAGACCGATGTCCAGCCGGGCCCGGCCGTCGCCCCGGCGGCGCTCCATGTCCGGATAGGGCAGATCGCCGACCGCGGTCAGCCGCACCCCGGAACCCGAGAAGCCCGGCAGGGTCGCCCGGTCCGCCGTCGCCGTGGCGCGCAGGGTCATGCGGTCGCCGGCGGTGGTCACGGCGAGGGCCCCGGAGAGGGCGCGGGCCTCGATGCCGCCGCTCTTGAGGTTGGCCGAGGGCATCCGCGCGCTGAGCCGGATCAGCTTGCCGTCGTCGATGTGGGCGTCGCCGAACACGTTCACCGGCCCGTATTCGGTATCGAGCCGCACCCGTCCCTGCTCGACCAGCACCAGCGGCCCGCGCGTATCGGGCTGCGGCGGCCGGCCCGTGAAGCGCTCGACCAGCGGATCGAGGCTGCCGAGCGAAAACTCGCCGTCACGGAACGAGGCGCGCAGCACCGGCCGGAGCAAACGGATGCGGGTGGGGGTGACGCCCAGGCCGGCCTTCGACCACGGCATGCCGATGGCGTAGTCGACCTCGACCCGCTCGACCACGGCGTCGGGATTGCGCGGATCGCCGATGCGGATGCGGGCGACGATGCCGTCCAGCTCGACCCGTTCGATCTCCATCTCGGCGGGCACGCCCTGGCGCTCCAGCCAGCCGACGAGGATCTGGCGCGTGGCCGCCCGCCGGTTGAGGTAGAGCAGGCCCACCAGCACCGCGATCACGCACAGGGCGATCCCGAGGCCGAACAGGACGCGGCGCGCGGTCCCGTCCCGACGCGCCGGTCGCCGTGCGGGGACGCCCCCGGGGGCGGATTCGGGGGCGTCGCTCATGCCGAAACCTGGACGATGAACAAACCGGACTCCTGGAACAGCACAGCGGGCGTGACTATGGAAACACAGTAGAGTGGCGCATCAGCCACTTTGAATGCAGCAAGGACGATACGTAAGGCGGAGCCGCGGGTTGATCCCGAATACCTTCGCCAAACGCGGTCAATACACTGTTCGCTCCCGACGATAAGCTGCCGGGCGCCGCATCCTTTACCGTCGGTAACGGCGCCGGTTAACGGTCTGTAACGATCTGTCTTCCCATGATGGGATCGACGGGTTATACGGCCTGTCTCGCGTCGGGGGCTTCTTCAGGCGCGATCCTTGCTTCTAGTGGCTTGGGCGCCGGTGGGCGTCGTCAAATTTCGGGGACCGATGGCTCAGTTCGATCCACGTCGCCAACCGATGCGTCTGGCGCCTCACGCTCTTACGGCGGTTGCAGCGCTCTCGGTGGCCCTTCTTGCCGGTCGTGTTTACCAGCCCGCCCAGGCTGAAGAGGTTCCGCCGCTGACCGCGGAACAGATGGCCCAGATCGAGGCCCTGGCCTTCGCCGCCGCCGGCACGCCCGCCGGATTGACCGCCCCCGAAGCCATTCCCGTCCAGATTCGCCGTGGCGAAACCTTCGAGCAGGCCGTGCGCCGCACCGGCATCGCCCCGGAAGAGGCGTCCGCCATCGCCGCCACCCTGTCCAACGCCATGGACATGAGCGAGATCCGCGCCGGTCTCCGTTTCGAAACCGCCATCGCCAAGCCCCGCGGCGGCCGCGGCGATCCCCGCCTGATCGGCCTGACCATGCGCACCGGCCCGGCCAGTCAGGTCACCGTGTCGCGCACCTTCGACGGCGCCCTGCGCCTGCGCGCGCTGGAAGAGAAGGTCTCGCACGAGATCGTCGTCCTGAACGGCAAGGTCGAGGGCTCGCTGTCCCGTTCGGCCCAGCGCGAGGGCGTCCCCGCCGCCGTGCGCCGCAAGGCCGGCCAGCTGTTCTCGCACAAGTTCGACCTCGACCGCGACATCATGGCGTCCGACGACTTCACCTATGTCTACGGCCGCACGGTCACCGAGAACGGCCGCACCATCGGCAACGACGGCCTGCTCTACGCCGAACTGAAGGGCGTGGCCTTCTATCGCTTCCAGCCCGCCGGGGCGAAGGAGCCGCAGTATTTCGACGCCACGGGCAAGAACACCCGCTCGGCCTTCATGCGCACGCCGCTGGAGCGCGGCTTCCGCGTCTCGTCGTCCTACGGCTTCCGCCGTCACCCGATCGCCGGCTACCGCAAGATGCACCAGGGCATCGACTTCGCCGCCGGCACCGGCACGCCGGTCGTGGCCCCCGCCGACGGCGTGGTGGTCGAGGCCCGGCGCTGGGGCGGCTACGGCAACTGGCTGCGCATCCGCCATTCGAACGGTCTCGAGACCGGCTACGGCCACCTGTCGCGCTACGCCTCGGGCATGCGCGCCGGCCAGCGGGTCCGCCAGGGCCAGGTCGTCGCCTTTGTCGGTTCGACCGGCGCCTCGACCGGTCCGCACCTGCACTATGAAATCTGGCGCGGCGGCCGGCGGATCAATCCGGCCGGCGTCCGCACCACCGAGGGCACTGTCCTGTCGGGGGCCGATCTGGTCGCCTTCCGCGCCGAAAAGGCCCGGATCGACCGCATCATCGCCGCCGGCGGCGAGCGCCGCCCGCAGGTCCAGCAGGCCAGCGCCCCGGCCGGCCTGCGTCCCGCCCAGGGCTGATCCCGAACCTCAGTTCGCCCAAACCTCAGTTCGCCTGGGCCGCCGCGACCAGGGCGTCGTCGATCTCGCGCGCCCGGACGGCCGCCTCGCGTCCTGACAGGCGGGCCGCATAGGCCCTGAAGGCGTCGCGGTCGGGCAGGGTCCCGAACTGCAGGCCCCAGAGGATCTGGCTGCCGACATAGACATCTGCCGCCGAGAAGCGGTCGCCGAGGATCCACGGACCGGGCGTCACCGCCTGCTCGAGCGCGTCCACCACCTCTTCGAAAGTGCCGTAGCCGGCCATCCGCGCCTTGTCCGCCGGGGCCAGCAGGCCGAGCGCCCTGGCGGTCACCGCCGCCTCGAGCGGGCCGGCGGCGAAGAACAGCCAGCGCAGGTACGTTCCGCGCGCCGGATCATCGAGCGCCGGGGCCAGACCCGCCTCCGGACAGGCGTCCGCCAGCCAGGCGCAGATCGCCGCGCACTCGGTGACCGCCACCCTGCGCCAGGTCACCGCCGGCACCTTGCCCATCGGATTGATGGCCAGATATTCGGGCGCCTTCATCGTCGTGCCGTAATCCAGCACCACGGTGCGGTAGGGTCGGCCGACCTCCTCCAGCATCCAGCGCGCGATCCGGCCGCGCGACATGGGGTTGGTGTAGAAGACGATTTCGTCGTCGGACGGCTGGATCATCTGAACCTCCCTCGTGTTCTGTGGAGGGAAACTAGACCGACGACGCGATGGAACAAAGACGAAACATTCTGAAGGGTCTGATCGGCGGCGCGGCCCTGTGGACGGCCGCCGGCGCGCCCGCATGGGCCCAGGCCCCGTTCCGCTCGGCGCGGATCGCGGTCGAGACCCGCGGCGAGGGGCCGGACCTGATCCTGATCCCCGGCCTCGCCTCGACCTCGGCGGTATGGAGCCGCACGGCCGCCCGCATGGCCCGGCGCCAGCGGCTGCATTTCGTATCCGTCCGGGGCTTCGGCGACCTCTCCGCCGGCGCCAACGCCAACGGCGCCGTCATGGCGGCGGTGGCGGGCGAGGTGCGCCGCTACATCGCGGAAAGCCGGCTGACGGCCCCGGCGATCATCGGCCATTCCATGGGCGGACAGGTGGCTCTGCGGGTCGCGGCTGACGCCCCGGGCCGGGTCGGCCGGGTTATGACGGTCGACGCCTCGCCCTTCTTCCCGGCCCTGATCAGCCCCGGCGCCACGGTCGGCGACGTCGAGCCGATCGCCCAGGTCGCCTATCAGGCGGTCCAGTTCCTCGGTGACGAAGCGCTGAGGACGCGCGGCCGAAGCCTCGGCCTGGAACTGGGCGGCGCGGCCGACGCCCTGTTCGGCTCGATGGGCTGGCAGGGCGGCGACCGCCGGGTGCTGGCCCAGGCCCTCTACGAGGTCATGACCGTCGACCTGCGCCACCGGTTGCCGGAGATCGCCGCGCCCGTGACCGTGGTCTACGGCTGGAGCCGGGACGAGGCCTCGCCGCGCGCCCGCGCCGACCGCCTGTTCCGCGGCGCCTACGCCTCCCTGCCCCGCCCCGCCGTCTTCGAGCGCATCGAGGGCGCCGAGCATATGGTCATGATCGACCAGCCGAGCCGCTTCCTCGCGGCGGTGGACCGGTTCATGGCGTAGGGCGGGTGGTCAGGCCCCGGGCGAGAGCGGACGGTTCGACCGGCTGCAACGCGTGGGAAGCAGAGGTCAGACCTTCAGTTGGGGGCCCTGGTATCGAGCCAGACCATGAACATGATCGGGTTCTGCTCTTTGGCCGCTTCTCCAAGTAGGCCTTCGATGAACTCGGTCGTCTCGGACACCCGCTCGTCCCATCGCCTCATCTGTTCGGACACGCCGCCAGCGTAAAGGCCCAGGTCGACGCGGGGTTTGTCGAACTCCCCGTCGATTTCGTAGGCCTCTATGTTGCAGATCAGTTTGTCGCCGTCGCGACACCGTTCAAGCAGGCGCTCCAAGTCTTGTGGCGTCAGATAGGGATTGGGATAGCTGCCCGACTGTCCGCTGGCATAGACCGCCTCGACGTCAGCTCCGCCGTCTCTAGGTTCTTTGCCCATGATGCTTCCTACGGGCGGGCCTGAACGTCCGCAACGGGGCGGGAGCGGCCACTGGGGGAAAGTAGGGACACACACCAC
>Ga0114898_1002305_pt1 | contig 10119 bp, 4 predicted proteins | sample Malvired_Geostar_FD_83496 | JGI IMG/M metagenome (GOLD analysis project Ga0114898, IMG submission 83496) | Marine viral communities from the Global Malaspina Expedition - Malaspina viral metaG DeepMed_Geostar | ecosystem: Environmental > Aquatic > Marine > Oceanic | place: Mediterranean Sea...
ACCACGAGGATTAGCTAACTTCAAGTATTTCAATGCTTTAAACACTTCATTTCTAGTCATCCCACCATTAACTAGCTTGTGCAAATAGTATGCATTATCATTCATAAGTCTAGTAGTAAGTAGTAAGCCTTCTATAGTCTCTGTAGTATACTTCTGAGTATCTATCTGATCAATCTTAAACTCGCTAACCTTAAGCTTATCCTCTAAGTATCTTGTTGCCTTATCTTCTCCCACTATATGGGATAGCTTTTCAAATAAAGTGCCTGCACCTTTAGCTCGCCAGCCATTAACTATATTCTGGTATGTACTGGTAGACAGTACTATTGCCTGCTTCTCGTCCAGCCTAAACACCTGGAACTGTGGTCTACCATCCTGTCCTTCACCAGCTAGCGGCAAGTCAGCAAGCATTCTTTCAAGCTCAGCCCTTTCATTAGCTGAATAAAGTTCTGATCTGGCTATCTTCATACCTGCACCTGTAGCAAGCTGAGCATTAATCTCCTGCATCATAGGCTCGGAGAGTTTAGTCTGTACGCGATTGCCTGCTATTGTCTGCTCTCCAAATAACATATAGGAACCAGGTTTATTTTGTAGTCCCAGAGCTTTTACTAGTCCTAGGAATCCAGCATCCCAGTTGGTAACAGACTTAGTAGATATTCTTAAAGTACCATTCTCGAAGTTAGCCATATGTATCTTCTTCTGGGCCCATGCACTAACAAGTAACTGTGCAGTATCAGATAAGAATGTTTCTTTAACTATCTTCCCGTCAAGAGCATAAGCTTTTTCCCACTGGGTATCTATCCAAGGCTTAACTATCTGTCTCATATATGTTTCAGCAGGTATGCCTAGATTCTCAAGGTTACCTATAATATCTCTTAGGTACTGGGGAGAATCTTTTAGAGTAGGGTTACTATTAATAAAGTTAGATACATTGCCTGCAAGATCATGAGCCTGATCAGTAAAGGCAATCATGTCACCCTTTATAAGATCTAATGAGGTCTGATCTATGCCATACTTACTCTTATACTGTGATTCAGATATAGTTTGACTCTCTAGTGCTGGTCTGCCTGACCTATCCTGGCGCGTAACCACCTCTTCCTGGCGTTTTATGAACTCATCCACTGATTCTACACTATCAAGTGCAAGTCTCCGATTACGCTCATTTACGGCCTCCATAGCTACCTTCTGTATGGTATTAGATACCTCTTCAAGGTTACCCTTCCCTTCCCTGGTAAATTGTTGTGCCCTATCTATAGCTCTGGTAATATCATACTGGCTATCAACTAGCTGTCGTATCATTATAAAGTCATTATTCTGTATAGCATCAGTAACTATATATGACAGCTGTCTAGTATTGAGCCTAAGATCATCCATTGCAGCCCTAAGCTCCTCAACTGTAAGCCTACCTGTAGCTACTTCAGCCAGCTTCTCAAAGTGAGCAGCAGTATTGAATGAGCTATTCATTGACTCTAGCATATGTATATTCTTAACCACTCTGGATAAATCAGTTATCTTGCTGCCGTCAAGCATAGTCTCTATACCTATAAGAGACTGCATCCAGTCCTTAGCCGAATGGGGTGAGGATACATCAATAGCGATGTCATTACTAAATTCTATATAGTCTCCCTTACCTTTCGTAGGACGCTCTACCTCCCTGACATACCTATCTATCATAAATCTGACATCGGATGCAAACTCTGGATCAGTTCTCTGCATTTCTAAACCATACTCAGAACCCAATATCTCTCTTTTAATAGCCTCACCCGATGCTATTATCCTTCTGTTAGATATAGGATCAGTAAATGCTAGAGGATTACCTTCTTGTAATAGATTACTTATAGCTTTCTTAGCACCATAAGATGTATCAGCACCTAGTATACTATCAACAAACTTATTATCTAAGTAGTTCTTAAATGCACCAAAGCTATTATTGTCTGTAAAGAGATTGCCTACCTCACGAGCTAGTTTTTCATGTAATGCTTCCAGCTGGCCTATATTTACCTCTGTCACACCTCTCTTGCCAGCACCTTCAGTCAGCTGCCATGCCCTATTTAAGTTATTCTTAAGAGTAATAAGATGAGACTTGTCACCTATAGTTCTTACTGCTTCTTCATCTGCTATAACTATCTTACGCTTACCTTTAAAGATATCATTATTAAGCTGTTCACTTAAGAAGAAGATCTGTTCTGTTCCCTGTGATCCCTTGCCTGTAAGTATCTGCATTCCTACATCATTACGTAGATGCATCTGGTTAGTTTGTATTGCATGCCATAATGGGTCAGAGGATAGGATATATTCATTTAAGAATGCATCATTAGCCCTTTTGCCTGGTACTAAGTCCCTCCAGCCACTATCTTCAGTACCCATAAGAAGATCATGCATCCTTTCGGTATTAACACGATATTCTGAGTTAAGTCTTTCAAGCTTTTCTTTAGAGAAACTTTGATTGCCTTCTCCTGTCCAACCAAGAGCACGCTCATCCAGCCTAATAAGACCAACTTTATCAGCAGCTATAAGAACATCATGCAGAGTCATAACTGCATCAGAATACTCACCAAGTTTTTCATTGCTAGATATCTTCTTAAGTAATAAGTCTATAGTGCTGGGATGTACTCTAATAGTGCCATCTACCTCCATAGATGCATCCCATAAGCCGAATGCATTAAGTGAGTTCTTGATATAATCTTCCATAGCAAGCTGCATCTGTGCAGTAGTCTTATAACTTGCAGCCTTACGTAATGCTTGTATCTCCCCTGATACATTCTCTATATTAAGCCTCTTACCATTAAGCTCTATCTCATTCAGCCTGTCAACAAATTCAAGAGCGCCCTGCTTATCCATTGGACGAATAGCCTGATCTACAATACCGAAGTTAAGCTCGTCAACTAATATCTGTGCCACCTCAGACTTACGTAGCATTTCTGTAGCTGCTAGTTCTATATTCCTTGCCTCCACTGCCTTACCTTGAGACCTAAGATCACTAGCAAGTGCCACCTGTTTAGTATACTCTATAGATGTCCATTCAGACCATGAACGCATACCAGGCTGTTTTAATCCAGCAACTACTTCTGTCGCTGGTATCATATCTTTCTGTAATATACTATGAGCATTACGAAGATCAGGAGTAGATTGATTACCTTGTTGTATGATTTTAATAGCCAGCATATGATCTTCATATATTCCATCCCATGCACTACCCATAAAGTCGAGCTGTCCCTTATCCCAACCCATAACATCAAATGCTTTAGATAGCTTGGCTATCTCGTCTCCCTTTATATCTCTACTACCTAAGAACCTCTTAGCGGGTGGCTTACCATCAAGAGTTTTACCTCTCTTCATATAGAATGCACCCACAAAATAGTCTGTAATAACCTGATCAGCAGTAAGATGCTCATGATTGCTATACCAGTTCTCTGCATTCATAGCAATAGAACCTATTGTATACCTGGGAAAGGATTTAAATAGATCCCTTCCAACTTCCCGTTTTAGCATTGGTATAAGATTAGTAGATATATCTTTTGAGACTTTATCATAAACTTCCTGTAATACCTTTACATTAGCAGCATTATCTAGCATACGTACATCTTCCACCAGTCTAGGTGTCCAGCTATCTACACCTCTAAAGAACTCTGTATTCTTATTAGAACCATACCATATATTACGTAGTATAGTTTGAAGCTGTTTAGGAGTATAGTCAGTGGCCTTCTTACCAGTATACTTACGTATGACTGCCTGTCCAGCCTGCAATACATTCTTCGTTACACCAGCCTGCGGAGCTTTACCCATGCCCCACTCTACCTTAGCTCCACCAGGTACATATCTTGCGGCTCCTAGTAATAAACCAGTTCTTGCACCATGAAATACATCACTAAAGAATGACCTTCTACCATAGTTTTCATCATTAAGGTCAAGTAGTGATGATACGCCTTTCTCTGTTAGGTTTCTAATACCACCATGTAAGCCCAGTAGTGTAGCCTCAAAGGCCATATCTCCAGCTATCTGAGATCCAGACTGACCCATAAATCTGGGCATCTTTGCAGCTAATATACGTGGTATATTCGCTGATGTGTACTCTCGTGCTACTCTTAAACTGTTATCTCTTATCTCATCTCTCATTGCTTTATTGGCTGGATCTAGTAGATTCCTTACTACATCATCACCAAAGGCAGGATTAAGGTTAATATTATCCATGAGGATATCATCAAAGTTCTTACTTATCTCTCCCTGTAAATCGAAGCTCTCGAATGGATCTACCTTAGCTGCCTTCCTTCTACCAAATGCAGCAGCTGCTGATTCCTGTCCATCCTTTATAGCTTTACGTCCAGACTGATACAGCTCCTCTGAGAAGTCTCTCATTACTGCATCATTCTGATCTCCTACTATTTTATTGAGAGTTTCTGCTGTCTCCGAACGAAGTCTTTTACCGGCACCCTTAGATAGTGCCTTCCTACCTAGGTTAAGAGCACCGCTAGCTTTAGACAATCCTTTACCAATAACACTTAGACCACTAACAAAACCGATACCCTGTCCTGCTATGCCACCTATTCTGCCACCCCAGGAGTTATCTTCCCACTCTTGTACACCTGCAGCTTCACGCATTAAGCCCTGATTATATAGATCAACCCCAGTAAGTGCTCCCATTGAAAGCTCTTCACCGGCTGTCCATACTAAGTTACCCAGAAAATCTGTAGCCCAATTTGCATCAGCCAGCCCAGTAGGAGGTGGAGCTTCGTCTTGATATAATAATCTGTATGCTTCAGGATCTCTTGCTTCTACCTGCCATGGCTGTAAGCCAGCATACTTTCTCTTTAGTTCATCTAGGGATGGCTGTTGTCCCCAGTATGCCTGTTCTTGTGCTATTTTTCCATTAGCCATATTTTATTTCTCTCCTAATGATCGTGGATCTAACAATTGATTCTCCATAATGATCTGGTTTAGTGATCCCATCTCTTCTTCAAGCCTATACACATCACGATAACCACCTTCCTGCATCATCTCATTATACTGTCTCTTGGTACCATATAATGTCTCCAGTTCATCTTCTATTGCAAGTAGTTCTGGACTGAAACCTGCTCGCCCTGTATCAGGATCTACTTTAAACTCTGCTATATCCCATGCTCCAAAGCCTGTAAGTGGATTCCAGGAAGTGAATGCTCCCCTCTCATGTAAATCTTCCTTGAAGTCATACCTCAAATCCAATCCTCCTCCAATAACCTCTATTAGTAACCCTAATGGGCCCAGAATAGGAGCAATAGGATCCAATGGATACTCTAACTGTTCCCATTCTTCTGCTTTCTTGGTTTCATAAAATGGTCTAAGCTTTGATATCCTTTCCTCTGCAGTAAGACCAGCCCTAAACCATTCAGCTTCAGTGGGAGGCCTGCCTATATCTTCTATTTTAGCATTAAGCTCATCCTTAGCTTCAAAGATACGCAGTATCTCATCATCACTCATAGATTCTACCTGACTAAAGCCTGGTATATCTGCTAATGCTTCAGCTCTCTTATCTAGGGCATCTACACCTGCATTACTACTCATAGTACTATCATAGGCATTAAACTCGTCAACACTAACGTCAAATTCACTTTCTAGCTTAGATAATATACGTGTTTTCATCTCTGGCTTCCGTTGAGACAAAGTCCATAAGTCTGCTAATGCTTCTTGTTTTGTTATATTATTCGAAGCCATATTTCTCCATTATCGGATCTTTATCACTGCCAGGCTCTTCTATCTCAGGCAATAATTCCCTACCTATCTTAACAGCCTCTGTAGCCTGTTCTATATCTATTCTAGCAGATATCTCATTTAGTTCTATAAGCTGGGATACCCAATCATCACTGGCAATATCAATACCAAACATAGCTTGTATGTCAGCTCTATAGGTCTCAGCTAAAGTATTGCCTTGTTGTAATAGAAGTTTATACTGTGCATTACCCTTCTTAAAATAGTTAACAAGATCATAATAATCTCCATTCTTCACAGCCTTAGTGAGAGCTGTCTGAATACCTTGTGCCTCAGCAGATGCCTGATCCTGACTATAAGACCATGGAAATAATATGGAACCAAGTCTAAGTTGTTCCTGTACTATCTCTGCTTGCATATTTTGTGTATCTGTAGTAGTGAGATCCTTACCAGTCCTACTATCAACTCCAGCTTCTATATCTGCCTGTCTAGAAATAATAAATCCATACTCTTCCACCATCTTACTAATGGGCTGATAGGTTAAAGCCTTAACAGCCTCCTGTGCCTCTTTCTTAATAGGTTCTAGAGTCTCTATCTTTATCTTAGCTTCTGTCTGACCTGTACCAGCAGCTGTTATCTTTTCTTCAGCTTCTCTAGCCAGTCTAGCATAATAGTCTGTTTGAAGCCTTTCTAGTTCACCTTCTGTTTGGAGCTGCTCCAGTCTTTGTATGATTGCTGGACCCTCCTGATCATTAGCCTCCATCCATTGAAGTGCAACTTCTGCCACATCCTCAGCTTCTATTATATTCTTATCTCCTGAATATGCAGGATCAACAAGGGATACTGCATCATCAAACATATCTATGTGACGCTTGATCTTCTTTGCCTCTCGTACATTACCTTCAAGCTTTTCCCTATAAGCCTGAGCATCTTGAATCTCAACATTTAGAAGCTCCATAGCACCCTCACTAGCTGCGCTCAATAAAGCTTCAAATTCCACAGACTTATGTTCTGGGCCAAGCTTAATACGTTCCACACCCCTATCTTCAAGATTTTGAATTATAGAGTCTAAACCTAGTTCCAGATCTGCTATCTTTTCATTCTCTTTACCCAACATATAAGTATAAGCATCCACCATCCGAGCTTCCTTCTCTCTGCCAAGCTGGATACGCCTATTAGTTTCAAATGATATCAGATTCTCAGCAAAGCCTTGAAGTCTATCAAGTGCTGATGCTAGTTCTGATTTTTGATATGTAAATTTTGCCATATTTTATCCTTTAAGTTATTAACACCCCTCTGGGCAATCATTACCAAAAGCGTCTACCCACCTGCCCTCAACAGGATTGAAGTTACATGAGCCTATAACACCTGCACATGGATTATCATAGTCATCATCACCACCGCCAGCACATACATATTCAAAAGTATCTCCAACAGCTTCCCATCCACCACCTCCTGGACAGTTTAGCTCATTTTCTATAATTTGCATTTCCTCAAGTACCCATTGACCACCACCCCAAGTACCAGCACCCCCTGCCATTGCCCCAGTACAATCTTGGATACATACTGCTATTCCACCTTCGTACATACCTGCACCTGCAGCAGTACACACTTGCTGACAGCCTGCAGTAAAGTCACAACTTCCATATTCACAAGTAGCTGTAAGAGTAGTACCATCTATTGTAGTATTAGGAGCTCCTCCTTGACATTCCATTGGATCTGTAACAGAGCCATTTGGAGTTCCACAAGCATCCCCTGGACATTGTTCTTCACTGTCGGCACATCCTCCAGTGATACATGACACTTTCCCCAATTCCCCACATGGTAAGGCATGAAATGCATCTATATCCGACAGCCTCATTATAGCTGCCATTGTACGATCATAGAATTCTTCCTTTTCTTCTCGTTCAGTTTTTTCAAAATCAAGAGCAGAATCTACCATTGCAGCATTGTATGTATTTTTATCCTCTTCTGTCTGTATCAGTGCCCTATCGCCAAGGTTTTCTATCTTATTGCTAGCTATAGTCATAGTATCCTCTAATGCTCCTTCTAAAGAGCCTGACCTAAGACCTAGCGTACCAGATATAGCCTTTCCTTTAGCTATTTCTGTCCCTAGACCAGTACTAATAGTATCTGCTTCAGTAGCATATACCCTGTCAGCTGCTTTAGTAGAAATATCTAAAATATCTCTAGCTTTTCTGTAGTCTAAATCCCTTGTCCTACCTGCTAGCTTTACTTGTGCAGGATCGTATGTAGGAAGATACATACCATACTGGGATTCCCACTTTTCTGTAGACAATCCAGTTAGATCTCCACCAAACCATCCATAGACATCTTCAGCAAATGATTTCTCATCGTCCATATATGCTGCATATAATTCCTCTACTGTCATATTAAAATCCCCCTTTCGGACCGCTAGGACACGTTCCATCTGGAAGTTTTGCCTCACCATTTGGACATTTGTCCATTATATCTTTCGTATCTAAATCCCAAAACGATTTATAGTCACCAACTGTACGACCACAACAGTTTGCATGACAGGCACCATTCTTACAACAACATTCTCCTGTAGGACAACTATTATAAGGTTGCGCACAATGATCAGTACCTATTTGCATTCCACTAGTCCCCATATCTACGCATTGCTGTAATAATGCATCCCATTCCCATGCATCACCATATTCCGCAGTACAATTAACATATTCTTCACCATCATCAAGGGTAGATGTAGAAGGACAGTCGCTCTCATTGCATTCCATTGTGCCGCCCAAGCATGTATATTGAGGCCCAGGCCCATTTTCTACGCCACATTCATCAACTTCCTCACATTCTCCCGGACAAGCTTGAGAACCATCTCCACAGGTCTCTAAATCGCTTGTAGCACAATATTCACCATATTTACCATATGTAAGATCAAGACCTTCTGGAACCTGACATCTACCACCTTCTGGTGAGTTATCTACAACCCAGATTTGACCTATACCACATGCTCCACCTTCCCTGAATTCATAGTCTATATCTTCATATCCTTCAGAAAACTCTTCAGTAGTCTCTCCCTCTTCTAATGGTATGCATATTGGATTACCATCGTTGTCAGTACCAGCCCATTTTAAACCGTAACCACATTGCCATTCTTCCCTACCTCCTGAGAATGCTTCAAATCCTGCCTCAACTTCAACGTCTGTCGTAATACCAGTTATTTCAGTCTTGCGTATAACATCACCCATTATATCACTATACCATGATTCCTTCTCACTATCTATAGCTGCAAGATATGTTGTAAGTGCCTCATCTAAGTTCCCTCTAAGGTCAACCTCAATACCTTCCTTGCCTTCCGTATATTCAGTACCAAGTGATTTAGACTTCTTATAAGCCTCAATTAATACATCCTCTGCCTGTGAGATTCCTTCACCGCTTCTAAGCACAGCACCAGAGGTACCAGATGCCCGCCCCTGACCACCTTCTAGCTTAGCATATGATAATCCTTCTCTTTGAGATCCAAGCCCAGTAGTATAAGTTTCTAGTTCCTTTGCCATGCCAGTGCCATACTCTGCACCTGTCTCACCGCCTAGCTGTTCTCCATATTCATAAAGCTCAGACTCAAGTAAGTCTTGCGCATTATTGGGATCATATCTACTTATCTTTTCCCATGAAAATGGATCTCCTGCTTCAGTACCACCGTACGGATCTCCTATAGACATCCTAAAAGTTTCTTCCGCCCTCTCCATTTCACTAAGCTCAAAGGACGCTATATAATCTTTAAATTCTTTACCAAAAGAGTCCTCCTGACCAAAGGCTGGTCCAACGATCTCACTATAAAATTGCTGAGTCCTTGTTTCCCAGTCTTCATTTTCACCAATAGGATCATAACTCCAGTCCTCACCACTGATAAATGCTTCCCATAGTTGTGAATAGTTATATGCCATGACTATCTAGTCCTGTCCACCACCAGTAATAAGTTGTCCTAGGGGAGATTTCGTGCCTCCCTTATAGATATCTTCTAATGTGTCTAATGGATTATAACCGCCAGTAAATAATGTTTGACCTTTTGGAAGCGTTTTAGCATCTATAAAAGGAAGGCCAAGACGTTTATCTGTAGAGGGTAGTGGTAGTCCCTTGCCAACAATACTTTCGTCACTAAATACAGTCCATGCATCGTCACCCGTTCCAAATGTAGTCCAGTCTCCACCTCCTATAGATGGATCAAATCCCTCCTTTAAACCTCCTGCCTGTACCCACATAGTACCAAGATCTGTTAAAGTACCAACCATCTGTGCTAAGTCCTGATCTTTTGCAGCTTTAGCTATAGTCTTATTAAACTTTTTTGTATCTTCAACATTAAACTTTCCTGGATCAACTGTATCGGTCTCCCAGTCATAAGCTATATCAGCACCATACTTACCAAGCTGCTTGCCAACAAAATAGCCAACAGGACCAAAC
>Ga0114898_1002307_pt1 | contig 10114 bp, 7 predicted proteins | sample Malvired_Geostar_FD_83496 | JGI IMG/M metagenome (GOLD analysis project Ga0114898, IMG submission 83496) | Marine viral communities from the Global Malaspina Expedition - Malaspina viral metaG DeepMed_Geostar | ecosystem: Environmental > Aquatic > Marine > Oceanic | place: Mediterranean Sea...
CGCGAGGCGTTCGACGCCCTGCCCGAGCCGTTCCGTTCGCTGGCCGGCGATGTGGTCATCCGCGTCGACGACTTCGCCGACGACGAGACCCTGGCGATGATGGAGATGGAGGATCCGTTCGAGCTGACCGGCCTCTACCACGGCGTCGACATCGGCCTGCGCGACAGCATGGGCCCGGCCGCTGAAGCCTCGCGCATTTTCCTCTACCGCCGCCCCATCCTCGACGAATGGTGCGAGCGTGGCGACGTCGGCCTCAGCGAGATCATCGCCCACGTCCTGATCCACGAGATCGGCCACCATTTCGGCCTCGACGACGACCAGATCCACCACATCGAGGACGGGGCGGAGTGAGGGGCTTCCGTCTCCTCCCTGTCGCGCAGCGATGGGGAGGGGGACCATTCCGGCGACTCAGCCGGAATGGTGGAGGGGCGAAACCGGTGCACGGTCCTCGCCCCTCCACCGCTTTGCGGTCCCCCTCCCCATTCGCAAGGGGCGAACGGGGAGGAGACGGACATTTGCTGCGCTGCAAATCCGCCGCCAGCCATCACACTTTCAACAGTCAACCTGCTGTTTTTCCGCCACAACATCCCGGCGACAGCGTCATCAACCCGCCTGAGGAGACGACCGGCGCATAATGCCGTCCATGCCGTGGCCTTCGACAACCCCATCCCCCGACCGCCGCCGCAGGCGCGCGCCCCTCGAGGATGTAGACTCTGCCGACTCTGACACAACGAATTCTGGCGCCGACTCTGCCGACTCTGACACAACGTTTTTTCGTCACCGCCCCGGCCCCGCGCCCCGCCTTAAAACCAGCCCGATCTGTGGTATAAGCCGCGCCTCCCGCCACCCAAGGATGTCCCCTTGAGCCTCACGCTCGACCTTTCGCGCACCTCAGCGGCCGCCCCGGCGGCGCCCGTCAACCTGTCCGGTCTGACGCGCTCGGGCCTGCGTCAGGCGCTGATCGACGCCGGGGTCTGCCCGCCCGAGAAGGCGAAGATGCGGGCCTCCCAGATCTGGGGCTGGATTCACCACTACGGCGTCACCGACTTCGCGGCGATGACCAATGTGGCCAGGGACATGCAGGCGAAGCTGGCCGAGCATTTCACCCTCGCCCGCCCTGAGGTCGTCGAGCGTCAGGTGTCGCAGGATGGCACCCGCAAATGGCTGATCCGCACCGCCCCGGGCATCGAGATCGAGACCGTCTACATCCCCGACGTCGGCCGCGCCGGCGCCCTGTGCGTCTCGTCGCAGGTCGGCTGCACCCTGAACTGCACCTTCTGCCACACCGGCACCCAGAAGCTGGTCCGAAACCTGACCGCCGCCGAGATCGTGGCCCAGGTCCAGGTCGCCCGCGACGACCTCGGCGAATGGCCGTCGCCCAAGGAAGACCGCCGCCTGTCCAACATCGTCTTCATGGGCATGGGCGAGCCGCTCTACAATCTCGACCACGTCGCCGACGCCATCGACATCATCAGCGACAACGAGGGCATCGCCCTGTCGCGGCGCCGGATCACCGTCTCGACCTCCGGCGTGGTGCCGCAGCTGGACGCGCTGGGAACCCGCACCCAGGCCATGCTGGCGATCAGCCTGCACGCCACCAACGACGCCCTGCGCGACGTCCTCGTGCCGCTGAACAAGAAGTATGATCTCGAACAGCTGATGGCCGGCATCCGCGCCTATCCGGGCCTGTCCAACGCCCGCCGCGTGACCTTCGAATACGTCATGCTGAAAGGCGTCAACGACAGCCCCGACGAGGCCCGCGCCCTGCTCAAACTGATCGAGGGCATCCCGGCCAAGGTCAATCTGATCCCGTTCAATCCGTGGCCGGGCACGGACTACGAATGCTCGGACTGGAAGACGATCGAACGGTTCGCGGCCATCCTCAACAAGGCCGGCTACGCCTCGCCGATCCGCACCCCGCGCGGCCGCGACATCCTCGCCGCCTGCGGCCAGCTCAAGTCCGAGAGCGAAAAGGTCCGCGCCAGCGTCCGCCGCGCCGAACAGACCGCCGCCGCCGGGGCCGTCGAGGCGGCCTGACGAGGGCCGCTTCCCGGCCTCAAGTAGCGCGAAGCGCGGTAGGCCTCCTCGACCTGCCGTAACAATTCCTCACCAACTGTGGCCCCGCCGCGCTTGCGGATTCGGGCAGGATTGGGGCACAGCCTTGCTGTGTCAGCCGCCCGGACAGCCATGGACTCCTCGTCTCTCACCACCGTGCTCGAAAGCCCCGAGGTCCAGGCCTTCGCCACCGGCTTCCCCACGACCGTGCTCCACCTCTCGGTGACGCTCGGCCTGCTGGTCGTCGGCGCGGTGATCTACGCCCTGTTGACCCCGTGGAAGGAAATCACCCTCATCCGCGAAGGCAACGCCGCCGCCTCGGTGGCCTTCGCCGGGGTGCTGGTCGGGCTGGCCATCCCGCTGGCGGTCAGCCTCAGCGTCTCCACCTCGGTGCGCGACATTCTGATCTGGGGCGTGGCCACGGTGGTGCTGCAGCTGCTGGCCTTCCGCATCGTCGACCTGCTCCTGACCGGCCTGCCCCAGCGCATCCGCGAGGGCGAGGTCTCGGCCGCCGTCCTGCTCGTCGGCGCCAAGCTGGCGACTGCGGTCATCCTCGCCGCCGCCCTGACGGGCTGAGCCCGTGAGCCGTCCCTCCGACTGGGTGATCTACACCCTCGTCCTCGCCGCCCTGATCGGCCTGTCGCTGGGGCAGCGGGAGAACGCCGACGCCCCGCCGGCCCCGCCGCCGCCGGACGAGATGGAGGGAGCCCTGCTCGGGCCGGTCACCCCGTTTGATCCCGCCGTCACCGTCAACGCGCCCGACATCCCGTTCCAGCCGGCCTCGGGCACGGCCTTCTCGATCGCCCGCGAGGGCCGCTGGGTCACCGCCCGCCATGTCGTCGAGGGCTGCCGACGGCCCGCCATCCTGGTCGGGGGCGGCCGCGCCGTGGCCGCCGACGTCCGCCTGGCGCCCCGCGCCGACATCGCCGTGCTGCAGACCGCCGGCGGGCCTTCGGCGCTGCCGCTCGCTGCGGGCGAACCCCTGCGCAAGGGCCAGCGCGCCTTCCATCCCGGCTATCCGCAGGGCCGAGCCGGCGAAGTGACCTCCCGTCTGCTCGGTCGCGAGACCCTGCGCGTCCGCGGCCGCGGCCAGCGCGACGAGCCCGTTCTCGCCTGGGCCGAGGTCGGCCGCACCGACCGTCTCGGCGGCACCCTGTCCGGCCTGTCCGGCGCGCCCGTTCTGGATCGTCAGGGCCGCGCCGTCGGCGTCACCATCGCCGAGAGCCCGCGTCGCGGCCGCATCTACACCACGGCGCCCGACACCTTCGGCCCCGCCGTCCGCGGCCTGCAGAAGGCCGACGAACCGCTGACCGGGCGCCGCATCAACATCGACAACTACGGCCTCGTCGCCGACGAGATGCGCCGCGACCTGCGCGTCGCCCAGGTGGTCTGCCTCTCGGCCTGACCTCTACCTCAGCGACGCCGAGTCGAGGTCCAGGTCGGTCAGGGGGATGACCTCGACGTCGGGGTATTTCGCCCGCAGCGCCTCGATGAAGACCGAGGCGTCGCCGACGATGACGAGGCTGGCCTCCGAGCCCGGAAGATGGTCCGCGAAGGCGCGTTCGATCTGCGCGGGGGTCACGGCCCGCACATTGCCGGCGTAGGCCGCCAGCTCACTCATCGGCAGGTCGTAAAGCGCAAGGTTGGCGATGAAGCCGCCCAGACCGTCGACCGTCTCGAGCGAGCGGCCGAAGCCGCCGATCATCACCGCGCGGCGCGGCGCCAGTTCGGCCTCGGAGACCCGCTCCGAGCCCATGCGCCCGATCTCCTCGAGGATGAGGGCGGCGACCTCCGGCACGGCGTCGTTGCGGGTCTGGGCGCTGGCGGTGAAGACGCCGTCGTCGGCCCGCGCGCCGAGCGAGGACCCGGCCCCGTAGCTGAGGCCGCGCTTGATCCGCACCTCCTGGTTCAGGCGCGAGGAATAGCCGCCGCCCAGCAGGGTGTTGCCCAGCGTCAGCGGGAAGTAGTCGGCGTCGGTGCGCGAGACGCCCCGGAGCGCGGCCACGACCGCGGCCTGACCCGCGCCCGGCTGGTCGATGACCACCACGCGCGGCGCCAGCGGCGCGCCCGCCGGATCGGCTGCGCGGGCGGAGTCCGCACCCTCGCCGCGCCAGTCGCCGAACGCCTCGTCCGCAAGCGCCCGCGCCCGGTCCGGGGTGATCGCGCCCGAGAATACCAGCGTGGCGCCGTCCGGCGCGAAACGGGAGCGATGGAAGTCGACCACGTCGCCGCGGGTCAGCTTCGGCACCGAGGTCACCGTGCCAGAGCCCGGCGCGCCGTAGGGGGCGTCACCGTAGATCACCCGGCCGACCGATTGCGAGGCGATCTGTCCCGGCTGGCTCAGGGCCACCCGCAGGCCGTCCAGCGTCTGGGACTGCTGGCGCTCCAGTTCGTCGGCGGCGAAGGCGGGATTGCGGACCACGTCGGCCATCAGGGCCAGGGTCTGCGGGAAGACGTCGGCGGGCGCATTGGCGTAAACGTTGGTGAAGTCCACCCCGGCTCCGGCGCCGACACTCGCGCCGAGGCCCTCGATCTCGGCCGCGATCTCCGGCGCGGTGCGGGTCGCGGTGCCCTGGGTCAGCAGGCCGGCCGTCATGGTCGCGAGACCGGGCAGCGCGCCGTCGTCTCGCGTCCCGGCATCGAAGCTCAGCCGGGCCGAAACCAGCGGCACGCCTTCGGTCGGGGCGACCAGCACCCGCAGGCCGTTGAGGAGACGGAAATCAGCCACGGCGGGCGTCGAGGGCGACACTTCGGGACCGGGCGCGGGGATGGCGGCGCGCTCGCTCTCCGGCAGCAGAACGGTCGGCTCGCCCACCGGCGCCAGGTCGGCCACGGTCACGGGCGCATCGACATTCTTGTTCGGCTCGGTCGGCGGATGCGCCTCGTCGGCGGGCAGGTATCGCATGGTGATCATGCGCTGTTCCGACAGATAGCGGTTGGCCACCCGCTGAATATCGGCGGCGGTGACGGCCTTGATGGCGGCCACCTCGCGGTCGGCGGCGGCGGCCTCGCCGTCCCACATCAGGGCGAAGCCGAGGGCGTTGGCCCGGTCGTCGACGCCCTCGCGCTGGCGCAGCAGGTTGGCGATGAGCTCGTTTTTGGCCTCCGCCAGTTCGGCCCCGGTGACCGGCTGGTCGCGGAAGCGGGCCACTTCGGCGCGCAGTCCGGCGACGCCCGCCTCTGGGCTCTGTCCGTCGGCCATGATGGCGTAGGCGGTCAGGTGGCCGGCCTGGGTGGCGAAGTCGGGGCTGGAGCTGGCCTGGGCGGCGATCTGCTGTTCATAGACCAGCGACTGGTACAGACGGCTGCTCTCGCCGGTCGACAGGATGCCGTCCAGCACGGTCAGGGCGGCCCGGTCCGGGTCGCCGTACGGCACGGTGGGCCAGGCCAGCATCACCGCCGGAAGCGGCACATTTGCGCCGTAGAAAGTCGCCTCCCGCGGGCCGGTCGGCTCGGGCTCGACGACGTTGTTGGCGGGCAGTGGGACCGCCGGATTGGTCAGGCCGGCGAAATACTGCTCGATCCACTCATCCAGCTTCGCCTGGTCGAAATTGCCGGCCACGATCAGCACGGCGTTGTCCGGCCGGTAGTAGGTGGCGTGGAAGCGGCGGACATCGTCGATCGTGGCGGCGTTCAGCTCTTCGATCGAACCGATGCCCGGGCGGCGGTAGGGGTGATCCTGATAGATGGTCTGGGGCGCGAACAGGCCGAAGAAGCGGTTGTACGGATTGGCCAGATAGCTCTGGCGGTACTCCTCCTTCACCACGTCCCGCTCTGAAGCGAAGACGTCGGCGTCGACCACCAGCGACCCCATCCGGTCGGCCTCGGCGAACAGCAGTCGCTCGAGGTGGTTGGCCGGGACCACTTCGTAGTAGTTGGTGAAGTCGTCCCAGGTGGAGGCGTTGTTGAAGCCGCCGACGTCCTCGGTGAGGCGGTCCAAGGTCTCGGTCGGCATGTTCTCGGTCGACTTGAACATCAGGTGTTCGAACAGGTGGGCGAAGCCCGAACGCCCGGCCGGATCGTCCTTCGAGCCGACGCGGTACCAGACCTGAACGGTGACGTTCGAGGTCGAGGCGTCCCTCAGGGTGTAGACCTTCAGCCCGTTCGGCAGCTGACACTCCCGAAAGCCGAGCGCCGGCGCCTCGCCCGGCGCGACCGGAGCCGGGGCGGGCGTCGGAGCGCAGCTCAGCGTCCCTTGTTGAGGCGTGGCTGCGAGGGCGTCGGCCGGAACGCCGGCCAGCAGGGCCGAGGCGGCGACGGTCAGAATCAAGCGGGACTTCATGGACGTAAGGCTCCGGACGCCCGTCGCGCGCGGGCCAGGCGACCCTATCAGGGCCGAAAACGGACGCACCTTACGGAGTCGTAATGCACCGGCTCAGTCGAGCCGCAGCGCTTCGGCCAACAGCTTCGCCTCGGCCGCGCGGCTCGATCCCGTGCGCCACGCGACGACGATCTCACGGCGGGGCGCCTTCGCCGAGATGTGGCGAACGACCACGCCGGGCATATCCGCAAGGCCAGCCCGCACCGCCATCTCGGGCAGGAAGCTGACGCCGAGGCCCGACGACACCATCTGGACCAGGGTGTGCAGTGAGGTGGCCGCGAAGACGTCGTCGCCCTTCGGTGGATCGATGTCGAAGGCGGCGAGCGCCTGGTCGCGCAGGCAGTGGCCGTCCTCCAGCAGGATCAGGTCCTCGGCCTTCAGCGACCCCGGCGGGATCGGTCCCGTGCCCGCCAAGGCGTGGCCGACCGGCGCCGCCGCCAGAATCTCGTCGTCGCCGATGCGGGCGTGGTCGATCCCGTGCGCGGAATAGGGCAGGGCGATCACCGCCGCGTCCAGCTGCCCCGCCTTCAGGGCGGCCACGAGACGCGGCGTCAGATCCTCGCGGATGAACAGGCGCAGGGCGGGATAGGCCTCTTTCAGCGCCGGCAGCTTGGCGGGCAACAGGAAGGGGGCGACGGTCGGAATGACGCCGAGCCGGAACCGGCCGGACAGGGGCTTGCCCGCGTTCCTGGCCGCCTCGACCAGATCCTCGGTCCGGGCCAGCACATCCTCGGCCCGTCGCACCGCCTCGGCTCCAACGGCGGTGAGCTGGACGTTGCCGCGGGTGCGCTCGACCACGGCTGCGCCGAGGATCTTCTCCAGCTCCTGCACCCCCGCCGACAGGGCCGGCTGGCTGACATGCGCCGCCTCCGCCGCCCGGCTGAACGAGGCGTGTTCGGCGAGGAGCTTGAGATAGTGGAGCTGGCGCAAGGTCGGAAGCATGTCCGCAGATAGGCTTCCATTATCTGGAAATCAAAGCCAATCGACTGAGGCTATCCGGTCGGTCCAAACCACCGCATCCGGCACGCCATCATCGCCGTCTCGCCCAGCCGCTCGACCAGACGCCAGTTGACCACCGCCCCCACCGGCGCCCCGACCACCGGGATCATCTGCGCCAGCTTGGCCAGGTCGATGTAGTCGCGGTACTCGATCTGGAATCGCCGCCAGTCGTATTCGGTGATGGCCTCCGGCTGGTCGACGCCCGCCATCCACCGCTCCAGCTCCGCCAGGGCCTCTGGCCGCCGCCTGGCGCTGGCGAAGGCGAGGTGGAAGATGTGCAGCAGGAACAGCCGTTCCCGCACCGTGTCGCCGCCCCAGCCGTAGGCGGCGACCACATCGCCCAGCATCCTCACCTTGATCGCCATCAGGGCCGGTAAGTCCGCCGCCGCCAGCACGAAGCCGCCGGCCCCGGCGACGCCGCCTTCGACGCTGGCCGTGTTGCGGTAGGACCGGATCGCGGCCCGCGCCCGCAGCTCGCGCGCCGCCAGGGACCCGTCGGGCATCGGCCGGGTCTGGATAAGGTCGGAGCCGAACAGGATGCCCTTGGTCATCGCCTCCACCCCCGAGGTCACGATGGCGTGGACCCGCTCGGGGATGATGCGGTTGATGCGGTCCTGGGTTCCGCGCGTCGCCTTGTCCCACAGACCGGGCGGCTTGAGCACCTTCTCCCGCCACGCCTCGACCTCGGCGCGCACCGTCGTCTCGTCGCTGACGGTGACCAGCTCCGATGGCGTGTCTTCGGCGCTGATGATTTCGGGCGGGCGGGCCATGGTCTCTCCTGACGCGGCGTCACGGTTGCAGGCCCGCGCGCGCGGGTCTAGACCCCGCCCGACAGCGGCCCCGGCCGCACGGACCCCTTCCTCCCGGAGACAGACAGAATGGCTCGCGCGAAGATCGCCCTTATCGGCGCCGGCATGATCGGCGGCACCCTGGCCCACGTGGCCGCGCGCGAGGCGCTGGGCGACATCGTCCTGTTCGACATCGCCGAGGGCACGCCCCAGGGCAAGGCGCTCGACATCGCCGAAGCCACCGCCGTGATCGGGACCGACGTGGCCCTGAAGGGCGCCAACGACTACGCCGACATCGCCGGCGCCGACGTCTGCATCGTCACGGCCGGCGTGCCGCGCAAGCCGGGCATGAGCCGCGACGACCTGATCGGCATCAACCTCAAGGTCATGAAGGCCGTCGGCGAGGGCATCAAGCAGCACGCCCCGAACGCCTTCGTCATCTGCATCACCAATCCGCTCGACGCCATGGTCTGGGCCCTGCAGAAATTCTCGGGCCTCCCGAAGGAGAAGGTCGTCGGCATGGCCGGCGTGCTCGACTCGGCGCGCTTCGCCTACTTCCTCGCCGAGAAGACCGGCGTGTCGATCCAGGACATCAACGCCTGGACCTTGGGCGGTCACGGCGACGACATGGTGCCGATGGTGCGCCACTCGACCGTCGGCGGCCTGCCCCTGCCGGACGCGGTCAAGGCCGGCTTCCTGTCCCAGGCCGAGCTCGACGCCATCGTCGAGCGCACCCGCAAGGGCGGCGGCGAGATCGTCGCCCTGCTCAAGACCGGCTCGGCCTTCTACGCCCCGGCCGAGAGCGCCATCGCCATGGCCCGCTCCTACCTGCTCGACCAGAAGCGCGTCCTCCCCTGCGCTGTCTGGCTGTCGGGCGAATACGGGCTTTCCGACCTCTACGTCGGCGTCCCGGCCCTGATCGGCGCCGGCGGCGTCGAGAAGGTGATCGAATTCACCACCAACGACGACGAAAAGGCCATGTTCAAGAAGTCGGTCGAGTCGGTCCAGGGTCTGATCCAGGCCTGCAAGGACATCGACGGCTCGCTGGCCTGACGACCGTGAGGCGGCGGCTTTCGGGCCGCCGCCGCCCTGCGCTGTGGGACCCCTGAAGACGCCTCTCCCGAAGCCCTGCGCCGGCGTCGGTTTCGCTCGCAATTTCCCCGGAAAATCCTATATCTTGTCGGTTCCGGCGCGGATCAGATTCGCGTTCCGGAAACTGCTGATTCCGGAGGGCGTGACCGCCCTCATTTCCGGCCCGAAGCGGGCGATGATCCGACCGATTATATGACCGACCAGACACCGACCGCGCGCAACGTCGACACCGCCGAAGAGGCTGCCTACGGCGCCGATTCCATCAAGGTCCTCAAGGGCCTGGACGCGGTCCGCAAACGGCCCGGCATGTATATCGGCGACACCGACGACGGCTCGGGTCTGCACCACATGGTCTATGAGGTGGTCGACAACGCCATCGACGAGGCCCTGGCCGGTCACGCCGACCTGGTGCAGGTCATCCTCAACGCCGACGGTTCGGTCACCGTCACCGACAACGGCCGCGGCATCCCCACCGACATCCACGAGGGCGAGGGCGTCTCGGCGGCCGAGGTCATCATGACCCAGCTGCATGCCGGCGGTAAGTTTGACCAGAACTCCTACAAGGTTTCCGGTGGCCTGCACGGTGTGGGTGTGTCGGTTGTGAACGCGCTTTCAACCTTGCTGAAGCTGCGTATTTGGCGCAACGGCAAGGAGCATTACATGGAATTTTCCGGTGGCGATGCGATCAAGCCGCTGGAAATTGTCGGTGATGCGCCAATGACGGCAGAGGGCAAGCCTCTGACCGGGACTGAGGTTACCTTCTATCCCGATGCCGAAATCTTCACGATGACCGAGTTCAACCTGCCGACGCTTGAACATCGTCTGCGCGAACTGGCCTTCCTGAACTCTGGCGTGATCC
>Ga0114898_1002309_pt1 | contig 10105 bp, 8 predicted proteins | sample Malvired_Geostar_FD_83496 | JGI IMG/M metagenome (GOLD analysis project Ga0114898, IMG submission 83496) | Marine viral communities from the Global Malaspina Expedition - Malaspina viral metaG DeepMed_Geostar | ecosystem: Environmental > Aquatic > Marine > Oceanic | place: Mediterranean Sea...
AGGAAGATGGGCAGGAAGAACTTGCCCACGATCAGCAGGGTCAGGGCCGCCATCCATTCGTAGGAGGCGATGGCCAGGCCGATCACATAGCCCGACCCCGACATGCCGATGATCTGTTCCGCCGAGATGTTGGCCGCGATCAGCGAGGCGCCGATGGCCCACCAGGGCAGACTCTTCGAGGCCAGGAAATAGTCGGTGGTGGTCTTCTGCTCGCCAGGACGATCACGCGACACCCACTGGGCCAAGGCGAAGATGCCGACCCCGTAAAGGGCCAGAAGAATCAGGTCGATCGGCGCCAGCGTCATGAAAGTCTCCCCCGACGGGCCGTTGACGTCGGCCGCTGGGCGAAGGGCTACGACATCCGCCCGGCTTACGCAATGAAACTGATTTCATATATGGTTTCGGGGGCCCGGCCGGGCTAGGAGTCCGCGCGGCGGCCTTCTACCGGGGGCGCCCGGGCGCTAGACATGGGGAGACCAGAATTGATCGGGGAAGCCATGCCGCCGCTGGAAGAAGAACTCGAGGCGCGCAAGTACCGCGCGCCGGCGCTGGAGAAGGGCCTCGACGTGCTGGAGCTGCTGTCCAGCCACGGCCGTCCCATGACCCCCTCGCAGATGTCGGTGACCCTGAACCGGTCGGTGTCCGAGCTGTTCCGGATGATCCAGGTCCTCGAGTTCCGGGGCTACATCGAGCAATCCTCGGACGGTTACCGCCTGACCAACCGCCTGTTCACCCTCGGCATGGCCCAGGCGCCGGTGAAGTCCCTGGTGGAGGCCGCCCTGCCGGCCATGCGCGCCCTGGCGGAGGCCACCGTGCAGTCCTGCCATCTGGTGGTGCCGACCGGCGAACAGATCGTCGTGGTGGCGCGGGTCGAGAGCCCCGGCGACCTGGGATACTCCGTCCGCATCGGCTATCGCCGCAATCTGATCGAGGCCACCTCCGGCCGCATGTTCTACGGCCTGGGCTCGCCGTCCGCGCGCGCCCGTCTGGAGCGGACCCTGCGCGCCCAGCACGGCGACGAGGCGTTCGAGGCCTTCGCCCGGGATGCGGATGCATCGGCCGCGAAGGGTTACGCCCAGCGGGACAGCGACTTCGTCAAGGGGGTCACGGACCTCTCCGCCCCGGTCATGGGCGCGGACGGCGTCATCGCGGCCCTGATCCTGCCCTACATCATGCACGCGACGCCGGGCTGCGACATGAACGCGGCGCTGGTCCAGCTGCGACGGGCGGCGGCGAGCATTTCCTCGGACATCGGATCCGCCTCGCAGGCCTGACCGGACCGGGCGTGCAGAGCCGTCTCGTGACCAGGGGTTGTCCAAGCCCCTTTTCGTATGGGATAGCTGTTTTCATGAGTGAAAGATTCAGGCAGAGGTCGTCCACCCGGGACGACGCGTCGCCGTCTCGACCCGAATCGCTGTCCCACACGGAGGAGACCGAGCGATGGCCGCCATCTATCCGGACCTGAAGGGCCGCACCGTCATCGTCACCGGCGGGGCCGGCGGCATCGGCGAGGCCATGACCCGCGCCTTCGCCGCCCAGGGGGCCAGGGTGGGCGTGCTGGACATCGACACGGCGCGCGGCGAACGACTGGCCGCCGAATTGGCCGGGGCCGTCGCCTTCCTGCCCTGTGACCTGACCGACATTCCGGCGCTGAAAGCCGCCGTGGCGGCGGTGCGGGAGCGGCTGGGCCCGATCACGGTGCTGATCAACAACGCCGCCCATGACGAACGGCACGATGCGCTGGAGGTGGACGAGGCCTACTGGGACGGCCGCATGGCCGTGAACCTCAAGCACCAGTTCTTCGCCGCCCAGGCCGTGCTGCCGGACATGATCAACGCGGGCGGCGGCTCCATCGTCAACCTGGGCTCCACCTCATGGATGATCGGCCAGGGGGGCATGGCGGCCTATACGGCGGCCAAGTCGGCGGTGCTGGGCCTGACCCGCTCGCTGGCGCGCGACTTCGGACCCCACGGCGTGAGGGTCAACGCCGTGGCGCCGGGCTGGATCATGACCGAGCGTCAGCTGAGCCTGTGGGTCACGCCCGAAAGCGAGCATGAACTGATGGAGCGTCAGTGCCTGAAGCGGCGGCTGGTCCCCGACGACATCGCCCGCTTCGTTCTCTTCATGGCCTCGGACGAGTCCGGCGCCTGCACCAACCAGCATTACGTCGTCGACGGCGGCTGGGTCTGAAAGACTGTTTCCGCGCATGAAGAAGCCCGCCCAACTCCGCTCGCGCCTGTGGTTCGACAACCCGTCGAACCCGGACATGACGGCGCTCTATCTGGAGCGTTACCTGAACTACGGCCTGACGCTGGAGGAGCTGCGCTCGGGCAAGCCGATCATCGGCATCGCCCAGACGGGGTCGGACCTGAGCCCCTGCAACCGGCACCACATCGAGCTGGCCAAACGGGTGCGCGAGGGCATCCGCGAGGCGGGCGGCATCGCCCTGGAGTTCCCGGTGCATCCCATCCAGGAGACCGGTAAGCGGCCCACCGCCGGGCTGGACCGCAACCTGGCCTATCTGGGCCTGGTGGAGCTGCTGTACGGCTATCCCATCGACGGGGTGGTGCTGACCATCGGCTGCGACAAGACCACCCCGGCCTGCCTGATGGCCGCCGCCACGGTGAACATCCCGGCCATCGCCCTGTCGGTGGGGCCGATGCTGAACGGCTGGAACAAGGGTGAGCGGGTGGGCTCGGGCTCCATCATCTGGACCGCCCGCGAGATGATGGCCCGCGGCGAGCTGGACTATGAGGGCTTCATCGAGCTGGTGGCCACCTCGGCGCCGTCGGTGGGCTACTGCAACACCATGGGCACGGCCTCGACCATGAACAGCCTCACCGAGGCGCTGGGCATGAGCCTGCCGGGCTCGGCCGCCATTCCGGCGCCCTACCGCGAGCGGGGCCAGTGCGCCTATCGCACCGGCCTGAGGATCGTGGACATGGTCAAGGAGGACCTGAAGCCCTCGGACATCCTGACCAAGGACGCCTTCCTCAACGCCATCGCCGTCAACTCGGCCATCGGCGGCTCCACCAATGCGGCGGTGCACCTGACCGCCCTGGCCCGCCACGCGGGCGTCGACCTGCCCCTGAAGACCTGGCAGGAGCACGGCCACCACATCCCCCTGCTGGTCAATCTGCAGCCGGCCGGGACCTATCTGGGCGAGGACTTCCACCAGGCCGGCGGGGTGCCCGCCGTGGTGAACCAGCTGATGGGCCAGGGCCTGATCAGGGAGGACGCCCCCACGGTCAACGGCCGCTCCATCGGCGAGAACTGCAGGGGCGCGCAGATCGTCCTGCCCGACGTGATCCGGCCCTTCGGCGAGCCGCTGATGGCCGAGGCGGGCTTTGTGGTGCTGTCGGGCAATCTGTTCGACTCGGCGGTGATGAAGACCAGCGTCATCTCCGCCCGGTTCCGCGACCGCTATCTGTCGGACCCGCACGACCCGGAGGCCTTCGAGGGCGCCGCCGTGGTGTTCGACGGACCCGAGGACTATCACCGCCGCATCGACGACCCGGCGGAAGGGATCACCGAGCGCTCGGTGCTGGTGATGCGCGGCTCCGGCCCCATCGGCCACCCCGGCGCGGCCGAGGTGGTCAACATGCGCCCCCCCGACTACCTGATCAAACAGGGGATCACTGCCCTGCCCTGCATCGGCGACGGCCGCCAGTCGGGCACCTCCGGCTCGCCGTCGATCCTGCACGCCTCGCCGGAAGCGGCGGCGGGCGGCACCATCGCGGTGCTGAAGACCGGCGACCGCATCCGCGTGGACCTGAAGACCGCCACCGTGACCCTGATGGTGTCCGACGACGAGATCGCTGCGCGCAAGGCGGCGCTGGCGGCGGCCGGCGGCTACGCCGTCCCCGCCTCACAGACGCCTTGGCAGGAGATCCAGCGCGACCTGACCGGACAGCTGGAGACCGGCGCGACCCTCGAGCCCGCCGTCAAATATCACCGCATCGTCGACACCATCGCCGCGGCACCCCGGGACAACCACTAGGCACGGCCGGGGCCTAGAGACGGATGGCCGCCTGGGGCAGGCCGGGGGTCTCCACGCGGACCCGGAACAGCCCGCCGGCCAGGGGCTGGGCGGCGCGGGTCTCGGCGTCCTGCCCCAGCCAGGCGGTGGTGCAGTACAGGGTCTTCAGATCGTCGTCGCCGAAGGCGGCCTTGGTCACGGCGGAGACCGGGAAGGCGATCTTGCCCAGATACGTCCCGTCCGGGGCGTAGCGCCCCACGCCCCAGCCGCCGAACAGGCCCACGTGCAGCACGCCGGCGGCGTCCACCGAGGGGCCGTCGGCGTAGCCTTCGGCGGTGGTGGCGAACAGGCGCTTGTTCGAGATGGCGCCGCCCTTGTGGTCGAAGGCGTAGACGGCCTTGTCCAGGGTGTCGTGGTGATAGAGCACCGCGCCGTCCGGGCTCAGGGCCGGGCCGTTGGTGACGCCGTAGCCGTCGTCCATGCGGGTCAGCTCGCCCGCGGCCCAGCGGTACAGGGCGCCGGTCTTCTGCTGTTCGGAATCGTCCATGGAGCCGAACCACAGGGCCCCGTCCGGCGCCACGAAGCCGTCGTTCAGACGGTTCTGCGGCCGGTCCTGCTCGATCGGCTGGAGCAGGGAGAACGCGCCGCTCGCCACGTCGAACCGGTAAAGGCCGCCGCGCACGCCGCAGATCAGGGAGCCGTCCGCGGCCGGCAGGGCGAAGCCGATCTGGTCCGGCGCGGACCAGCTCTGCCTGCCCCCGTCATCCACGCCGTAGCGGTTCAGGGTCCGGCCCTTGATGTCCACAAACCAGACGCAGCGCCGGGCCGCATCCCACACAGGCCCCTCGGCCAGTTCGGCCCTGAGGTCCCAGATCAGCTCGGGCGTCGACACCATCAGCTCCAGGAATAGGCGGTCTTGGTCTGGGTGAAGAACTCCACCGCCGCGAAGCCCTGCTCGCGGGGGCCGTAGCTGGACTTCTTCGAACCGCCGAAGGGCACGTGATAGTCCACGCCCGCGGTGGGCAGATTGACCATGACCATGCCGGCGCGGGCGTTGCGCTGGAAGTCGCGGGCGTGCTTCAGGCTGGTGGTGACGATGCCGGCGGACAGGCCGAACTCGACGCCGTTGGCGACCTGCAGCGCCTCCTCGTAGGACTTGACCCGGATGGTGGAGGCGACGGGGCCGAACACCTCTTCCTGATTGATGCGCATGTCGGCGGCCGTGTCGGCGATCAGGGTCGGCTGCACGTACCAGCCGGGCTTCTCCATCTGCAGGCGGTCGCCGCCGGTGACGATGCGGCCGCCGTCGCCGCGCGCCGTCTCGATGTAGCGGTAGGAGGTCTCCATCTGGTCCTCGCTGACGGCGGGGCCCATCTGGGTGTCGGGATCCAGGGCGTCGCCGACGCGAAGCGCCTTCACCTTCTCGGCCAGGGCCGCGACGAACCGGTCATGGATGCCGTCCTGCACGATCAGGCGCGAGGAGGCGGTGCAGCGCTGGCCGGTGGCGAAGAAGGAGCCGTCCAGGGCGATCTGGACCGCGCGGTCCAGATCCGCGTCGTCCATGACCACCAGCGGGTTTTTGCCGCCCATCTCCAGCTGCACCCGGGCCTGGCGCTTGACCGCGCCCTGGGCCACGCCGGCGCCGACGCCCTGGGAGCCGGTGAAGCTGACGGCGTCCACGCCCGGGTGGTCGACGATGGCCTGGCCCACGCGGCCGCGGCCGATGACCATGTTGACCACGCCCTTCGGCAGGCCCGCCTCATGCAGGATGGCCACCAGCGCCTCGGCCGTGGCGGGGGTGTGGCCGGCGGGCTTGATCACCACCGTGTTCCCGAAGGCCAGGGCCGGCGCCATCTTCCAGGCGGGGATGGCGATGGGGAAGTTCCACGGCGTGATCAGGCCGTAGACCCCCACGGCCTGGCGATAGGTCTGGACCTCCACGCCGGGGCGCGTCGACATCAGGTTCTGGCCGTGCAGGCGCAGGGCCTCGCCGCCGAAGAATTTCAGGATGCGCGCGGCGCGCACGGTCTCGCCGACGCCCTCGGGCAGGGTCTTGCCCTCCTCGCGCGACAGCAGGCGGCCCACCTCCTCGCGGCGCTCCATGAGGATGTTGGAGGCCTTGTCCAGCACGTCGGCGCGCACCTCGGGCGAGGCGTCGGCCCAGCCGCCGAAGGCGGCGCGGGCGGCGTCCACCGCCCCGTTGACCTCGGCGTCGCCGCCGTCGGGCGTGCGGGCCACCACGTCGCGGGTGTCGGACGGGTTCAGGCTCTCGGCCGGCCGGTCCGCCGGAACCTTCTCGCCGTTGATCCAGTGGGACAGTTCGAGGGTGTCGGACATGGCGTGTCTCCTGTTCTGGTCCGGCCGTGGAGGCGGCGGACCCTAAGTCATCATACAAATCAGGCAAGGGCCGAACGACGAATTCGTCCGGCCCCGCCCGTCTGGCTTCGACAACCGGCGGCTCAGCCGGTCATCTGCTCCAGCTCCTTGCCCCGGGTCTCATGGACCAGGGCCAGGACGAAGAAGACCGAGACCAGGGCGCTGAGGGCGTAGAAGCCGTAGGTCAGCGTCAGGCCCACGCCGGCGGCCATGATGGGGAAGCTCATGGTGATGCCGAAGTTGGCGATCCACTGGGCGAAGCCCGAAACCGCCAGGCCGGAGCCGCGGATCTGGTTCGGGAACATCTCGCCCAGCATGACCCACATCACGGGGCCCCAGCTGAAGTTGAAGAACATCACATAGACATTGGCCGCCACCAGCGCCAGCAAGCCCATCCGGGGCGTGAGGTCGAGGAAGCTTGAGGACAGGGTGGTCTGGACCTCATAGACGGCGCCGCTGTTGAGCGCCGTGCCCGCCTCCAGAACCGTCCCGGCGGCCATGAAGGTCCCGGTGGAAAAGGCGTAGGCCACGAGCCCGAGGGTGACGGCCATGCCCACCGAGCCGATCAGAAGCATGGGCTTGCGGCCCAGTCGGTCGATCACCAGCAGGCCCAGGATCACCGCCGCGATGGACAGGGCGCCGGACAGCACATTGATCATCAGGGCGTCGTTCTCGCTCAGCCCCACCGACTGCCACAGCACCGCGCCGTAGTAGAAGACGATGTTGATGCCGACCAGCTGCTGGAACACCGCCAGGCCGACGCCGGCCCAGACGATGGTGCGCACGCCGCCCCTGTTGCGGTCGATCAGGTCCGACAGGCGCGGCTTGTGATCCGCCGCCAGCGACTGCTGGATCTCGGCCACCTTCAGACCGGCGGCCCGGGGCCCGAACAGACGGGCCAGCACCTCGGTCGCCTTCTCGTGCTTGCCCTTGATGACCAGGAACCGGGGGCTCTCGGGGATCAGGAACAGGGCGAAGAAGAAAATGACCGCCGGGATCAGCTCCATCCAGAACATCCAGCGCCAGGTCTCGAAGCCGAGCCAGAAGGTCGCTGTCGAACCGTCGGCGACGTCAGCCAGAAGGTAGTTGGAGAGGAACGCGATAAACAGGCCCGAGATGATGGCGATCTGCTGGATCGTGGTCAGGCGCCCGCGCATGTGGGCCGGCGCCATCTCGGAGATATAGGCCGGCGCCATGACGCTCGCGGCGCCCACGGCCAGGCCGCCCAGCATGCGGTAGATCACGAACTCCGTGGAGCCGCCTGCGATGCCCGAGCCCCAGGCGCTGACGATGAACAGGATCGCCGCCAGGATCATCATGCTGCGGCGTCCCCAGATGTCCGCCGCCCGGCCCGCGAAGGCCGCGCCCATCGCGCAGCCCAGCAGCATGGACGCCACGTTGAAGCCGGTGCCCACCGCCTCGGAATTGAAGGCCTGACGCAGGCCGTCCACGGTGCCGTTGATGACGCCGCTGTCGAAGCCGAACAGGAAGCCGCCGATGGTCGCCACCAGCACGGTGAGGATCACCAGCCTCATATTCGTTCGTTCAAGCTCGGCCGGGGGCGGCGCCCCCGCCTGGTTCAGATCCGTCATGCCTCAGTCCTCCCGATGGGGCTCTCCCGGCCCCGGTTGAGACGCCCGGCTATCGCCAGCCTGCGTCCACGAAATACTCATGCCCGGTGATGGCCCGGGCGTCGTCCGACGACAGGAACAGCGCCAGGGCGGCCACGTCGCGCGGCTCGATCCTCAGGCTCAGACACTGGGCCGCCACGATCTCCGCCTCCCCCTCCGGCGTGTACCACTTCATCTGGCGCTCGGTTTTCACATTGCCCGGCACGATGCACGCCACGCGCACGCCGTCCGGCCCCCATTCGCGGGCCAGGGCCCGGGTCATGCCCTCGATGGCCGCCTTGGCGGTTTCGTAGAGCGACAGGTTGCGCAGGCCCAGGTGCCACGAGATGGAGCCGAGGTTCAGGATCACGCCGCCGCCGCGGCGTCGCATGGCCGGGGCGACCGCCTGGGCGGCGAAGAACTGGTGACGCAGGTTCACCGTCATGCGCTCGTCCCAGTAGGCTGGCGTGACTGCATCCGCCTCATGGCGATCATCGTTGGCGGCGTTGTTGACCAGAACATCCACCGGGCCGTGTTCCGACTCTATGGCGGCGAAACAGGCCTTGAGGGCGTCCACGTCGGTCAGGTCGCAGGGAAAGAAAACCGGCGCGGGGTCCAGCGCCGCCAGACGAGCCTCCAGCGCCCGCGACGGCGCCTCGGCGACGTCCAGAAACACCACCCGCGCGCCCTGTCGCGCATAGGCCTCGGTCATGCCCTCGCCGATGCCCGAGCCGCCGCCGGTGACGACCACCAGCCGGCCCTTCAGGGAGGGATAGATCGCCCGGTCCATCACACGCCTCCAAGCAGGCCGCGGGAGGCGAGATTCCGCATGAGCCCCGAGACGCCCAGGGTCCAGGGCGGGGCCTGGTCGCAGGTGGTCACCGCGTTGTCGAGAACGCCGAGACGGGGCGAGGACACCCGCACCCGGTCGCCGGGCTTGTGGGTGAAGCCGCCGCCCGGCGCATCCCGGTCGTCGATGGGGGCGAACATGGTGCCCAGATAGAGAACGAAGCCATCGGGATACTGGTGGTGCTTGCCCGCCGTCTGACCGACCAGCTCCACCGGATCACGGCTGATCAGGCTCATGGAGCTCTCGCCCGTCATCACGAAGCCGTCCTCGCCGACCACCTCCAGCGCGATGGTGGCCCGGCGCAGGTCGTCGAGGGTGAAGGCCTCGTCGAACAGGCGGATGAACGGCCCCAGCGCGGCCGAGGCGTTGTTGTCCTTGGCCTTGCCCAGCAACAGGGCCGAGCGGCCCTCGATGTCGCGCAGATTGACGTCATTGCCCAGGGTGGCGCCCAGGATGCGGCCGGTGGAGTCGCAGACCACCGCCACCTCGGGCTCGGGGTTGTTCCAGGCGGAATCCGAGCGCACGCCCACATAGTCGCCCCAGCCCACCGAGGACAGGATCGGCGCCTTGGTGAAGATCTCGGCGTCCGGCCCGATGGCGACCTCCAGATACTGCGACCACAGGCCGTCGGCGATCAGGGCGGTCTTGAGGGCGGCGGCCTCCGCCGAGCCGGGCTTCACCGCGGACAGGTCGGCGCCGACCTTGTCCTTCAGGGCCTTGCGGATGTCGTCGGCGGCGGCGGCGTCGCCCCGGGCCCGCTCCTCGATCACCCGCTCCACGGCCGAGACGGCGAAGGTCACGCCGGAGGCCTTGACGCATTGCAGGTCGACCGGGCTGAGCAGCGCGTCGTCGGCGATCGCCTCAAGGTCGATCGGCTCGCCACCCCCGAAGGCGCGATCGGCGATCAGCATCGACACGGTCGGGCGCACGCGCGCCATGTCATATCCCTGGCCATCACGGATCATGAACGGGGAAGGGCCGTCCGCGGTCGCTAAACGACCGATAAAGGTGCCCTCGCGCCAATCGGAGGGCAGGGCCTCCAGCCACGTTGGACGATACTGCGACACTGTGTCCTCCCCGGTTGTGTTAGCGGTATCGTTCATGCCATAGATGCCGTCAAGGGCAGTGATGCTGCTCGAATATACGGTATGTTTCAGAGGGTGGAGAGGGTATGAGACGCAGGCAGTTTGTTCAAACAGCCATGCTTTCGCTCGCCCTTGGCGTTGGCGCTAACGTCATGGCCGAACCGGCCGCTTCGTCTGGCGCTCCTTATGTCTGGCACAACGTGAC
>Ga0114898_1002310_pt1 | contig 10103 bp, 7 predicted proteins | sample Malvired_Geostar_FD_83496 | JGI IMG/M metagenome (GOLD analysis project Ga0114898, IMG submission 83496) | Marine viral communities from the Global Malaspina Expedition - Malaspina viral metaG DeepMed_Geostar | ecosystem: Environmental > Aquatic > Marine > Oceanic | place: Mediterranean Sea...
CGCCAACGCCGCCGACGAGAACGGTTTGCGCGAGTTGCAGGTCGAAATGATCGATCGTTTCGGCCTGCTGCCCGAGCCGACCAAGCATCTGGTCAGGCTGACTCTGCTCAAGTTGCAAGCCTCCAGCCTCGGCATCACCAAGATCGACGCGGGTCCGCAAGGCGGCCGCATCGAATTCGCCGCCGATACCTGCGTCGATCCGATGGTGCTGATCAAGCTGATCCAGAGCCAGCCCAACCGCTACAAGTTCGCAGGCGCCACGGTATTCAAGTTTCAGGTGCCGATGGAACGGCCCGAAGAGCGCGTCAATACGCTCGAGGCCCTGCTCGAGCGGCTGGCCGCGGCGAACGGGTGAGGATGCCGTTCACTTGCCATTCGACCAAGGCGGCGCGCTGAGCCATGACCGGTAGCTTTCTGGCCCACCTGCCGCCCACCTGGCGGCTGGCGTTCTCTGAAAACGCGCTCGTCCGCGGGCTGCAATATGCCCGCGAAGGACGCGTCCGGCTGCTGCGCGAAGAGGCGCGTTTCGTCGAGGGCGATTGCCGGGGTGCAGCCGCCAACCGGTATCGGCAATCGCTGCAACTGACCGCCAACGGTGGGCTCAGCAGCCTCTGCAGTTGTCCGGTAGGCCTTAACTGCAAGCATGCCGCGGCGCTCATTCTCCATCTCGAACACCAGGCCGAGCATTCGACACCTGACGCCTCCGGCGCGCCGAACGGGCCGCTCCCCGGCAGCGTGGAACACTGGTTGTCGCAGCTTCCGCTCGCGCTCGGTGACGTCCAGCCCACCGACCATCAATGGTGCCTTCATTACCGCGTCATGCGCGATGCGTCCATCGAGGTGTACAAGGTCAGGCAGCGAAAGGATGGCTCATTCGGCGAACGAGAGCCCTACTACGGGGTGGCCGAAGCCAGTTTCCGCCAGCCGCGCTTCATGCAGCCGCTGGACTTGCACATTGCAGCGCTGCTGGCATTGAGCCGCGGGAGCCGCCATCGTTTCGTGCTCAGCGGACAGAACGGCGGCGAGGCCCTGCGCCTGACGCTCGAAAGCGGACGCGCCTACCTCGATTGGAACCATCCGCCCTTGAAGCCTGGACTGTCACGCACAGGGCGCTTCAACTGGACGCAGCAACCCGACGGGTGTTTTCGGCCCACGCTGGACATGAGCGAACAGGTGGACGAGCTACTCGTCGCTCTGGACCCGCTGTACTACCTCGATGCACCGCGAAACGAAGTCGGCCTGATCGACCATGGCTTGACTGCAGCCCTGGCCCGGCACTTGCTCGTCGCACCCTCGGTGCCGTCCGCCCAGGCTGCCGTGTTCAGCCTGTCTCTGAATGAAATCGCCCCACAACTCCCAGCCCCGACCAAAGCACAGGAACAGCGGATCGACGATCTGATGCCCATCGCCCGGCTTACCCTCGGCAGCCATCATTCGGTGAACTACCAGCCGAGCAGTGGGCGCATGGTCAACGAGCATCAGCACCGCGCGGGCCTGAGTTTCGTCTATGGCGGCGCTAGCGTGCACGGCAACGCCAAAGCCGAGCAGCGAATGCGTCAGACCGATGGCGAGCGGGTGCTCAGTATCGCGCGTCAGCCGGCCGCCGAGCAGGCGCTGCGCCAGCAACTGAAACAGCTGGGCTTTCGGCCGGCCCTTCGTCAAAGCCTGGCGCTGCCGAAAGATTCCGCCGAGATGTACGACTTGCCCAGCGAAACCGCCTGGCTGCACGTGGTTCAGCAACAGCTGCCGGCGTTGCGCGAACAGGGTTGGCAGATCGCCATGCAGCCCGGCTTCGCTTATGACCTCACGCCTGTGGAGGCGTGGTACGTCGAACTCGACGAGCCCATGGAGCAGGACTGGTTCAATCTGGAACTGGGCATCATCGTCGAAGGCGAACGCGTCAGCCTGCTGCCGGTCCTGCTCGGCCTGATCCGTAGAAACCCCGCGCTGCTCTCCCAGCAGGCGCTCGCCCGCCGCGCGGATGACGAAACCCTGCGCGTGCAACTCGACAAGCGCCGCGAGGACGACGACCGGCCGATGCAGGTGCTGCTGCCGTTCGGTCGTCTGAAAACCATTCTGGGCACGCTCGCCGAACTCTACCAGCGCGACCAGCCGAACGAAGGCACCCTTCGTCTGGGCCGCGCCGACGCGGCACGACTGACGCAGTTGGATACGCTTAAGCCGCAATGGCGCGGCGGTGAACATCTGCGCGCGTTCGCCCAGCGGCTACGCGACTATCGCCTGCAGGCCGTGAGCCCTCCGGACGGCCTCCTGGCGCAGCTGCGGCCCTATCAGCTGGAGGGGCTGCGTTGGATGCAGACGCTACGCACCCTTGAAGTCGGCGGCATCCTCGGCGACGACATGGGGCTGGGCAAAACGCTGCAAACCCTCGCTCATCTGCTTCTCGAAAAGGAGGCCGGTCGGCTCGACCGGCCCTGCCTGGTCGTCATGCCCACCAGCCTCATACCCAACTGGCAGGACGAGGCGGCCCGCTTCGCTCCGACCTTGAAGGTGGCTACGCTGCACGGGGCGTCGCGCCAGCAGCATTACGAGCGGCTGAACGAATACGACCTGCTGTTCACCACCTACGCGCTGCTGCCCCGGGATATCGACCGCCTCGTCGAATTGCCGCTGCACGTGCTGGTGCTCGACGAAGCGCAGAACATCAAGAATGCCAGCAGCAAGGCGGCACAGGCCGCGGGACGGCTGAAGGCCCGGCAGCGCCTTTGCCTCACCGGCACGCCGCTGGAAAACCACCTGGGCGAGCTGTGGTCACTGTTCCATTTCCTGATGCCGGGCTGGTTGGGTGATGCGAAGCGTTTCAACCGTGAGTACCGCACCCCCATCGAGAAGCATGCCGACACCGATCGGTTACAGCACCTCACCGCCCGGATCAGGCCGTTCCTGCTGCGGCGACGCAAGGAACAGGTCGCCCAGGAATTGCCACCCAAGACCGAAATCGTGCACTGGGTCGAGCTGAGCGCGGCCCAACGCGATCTCTATGAAACCGTACGGCTGGCGATGGACAGCAAGGTTCGCGAAGAAATCGACCGCAAAGGGCTGGCACGCAGTCAGATCGTCATCCTCGACGCGTTGCTCAAACTGCGCCAGGTCTGCTGCGATCTGCGCCTGGTCAAGGGGGACGACGCCCGGCCGACCCGCGCCAGCCACTCAGGCAAGCTGGACAGCCTGATGCAAATGCTCACCGAGTTGTTGGCCGAGGGGCGGCGCATCCTGTTGTTCTCCCAGTTCACGTCGATGCTCGCGCTGATCGAGCAGGAGCTGCGCAACCGCGCCATCGACTATGTTCAACTGACCGGCGACACCAAGGACCGACGCACGCCGGTCCGGCGTTTCCAGAACGGTGAAGTGCCGCTGTTTCTGATCAGCCTCAAGGCCGGCGGGACGGGCCTGAACCTGACCGCCGCCGACACCGTGATCCACTATGATCCCTGGTGGAATCCGGCAGCGGAAAGCCAGGCCACCGACCGCGCCCACCGGATTGGCCAGGACAAGCCCGTATTCGTCTATAAACTGATCGCGCGCGCCACGGTGGAAGAGAAAATCCAGCAATTGCAGCAACACAAGGCCGAACTGGCGGCCGGCGTGCTGGACGCTGGGAATCAAGGCGGCTGGCAGTTGGAAGCAAGCGATATCGAGGCGCTGTTCGCGCCGCTACCCTAGGGAAAGGAGCCTCAGATGCGCCGACTGGTCAATCCAACCGACTTCGACCGGATCTACGACATCTACATGCACGATACGGTGGTCCCCTTTCTGGGCTTCGATCCGATGCCCCGCGAAGCCTTCGGCAAGGTCTTCGATCCACTCTTCGAGAGCGGCTGCTTTTATGTTTTCGAGGTGGAAGGCCGCATTCAGGGCTTCTATCAGGTGCGACGACATCTTGGTCGCGCAGCGCATGTCGCTTATCTAGGCACCCTGGCGGTAGCACCCGAAGCGCAGGGCCGCGGCATAGCCGGCCAGATGATGGCCGATGCCCTCGCCCGCCTGCGCAACGCGGGTGTCACGCGGGTAGAGCTGAGCGTGGAAGCCGACAATCGGCGAGCCATCGCCTTCTATGAACGCTTCGGATTCAGCTGCGAAGGGGTTCAGCGGGCAGCGTACAAACGCGCCTGCGACGCAGATTTCACCGACGAACTGATGTACGGATTGCTGCTGAACACGCCGTGATCCTCGAAACGGACGCGGGCACCGGACGGCGGGGCCGGCCGGTGCCCGTCGCCAGTCAGCCCTTCAGCTTGACGGTGGTCTGAGCGACCAGTTCACCCTGGTAGCGGGCGATGGTCAGCTCTTTCTGGGAGGGCTGACGCGAGCCGTCGCCGCCTGCGATGGTCGACGCACCGTAAGGCGTGCCGCCATTGACGGCCGAAATATCGAAGAACTCGCCGATACCGTAGCCGGTCGGCACGATGATCATCCCGTGATGCGCCAACGTGGTCCAGGTGGAGGTGATGGTCATCTCCTGACCGCCACCGGTTCCGGTGGAAGTGAACACGCTGGCCACCTTGCCGTGCAACGCACCCTTGGCCCAGAGGCCGCCGGTCTGGTCGAGGAAGTTGCGCATCTGTCCGGACATGTTGCCGAAGCGGGTCGGCGTACCGAAGATGATGGCGTCGTACTCGGGCAGCTCGGCCGGGCTGGCAACCGGCGCGGGCTGCTCGACCTTGCCACCTGCGTTCTTGAAGACCTCGGCCGGCATGGTTTCGGGTACGCGCTTGATGGTCACCTCGGCACCTTCGACGCGGCGTGCGCCCTCGGCTACCGCGTTGGCCATGGTTTCGATGTGGCCGTACATCGAGTGATAAAGAACAAGGATCTTCGCCATCTGTGTTACCTCTTCCTGGGGGTTGTGGTCCGGTTCGTTGCGTCTTGCCAGCCGATTCGCGCAGCACCCCGCGCGGTTCAGCGATCGTCAGCGCCTTGCGTCCAGTGGCGCCTCGCTCGGTCTGACTCGATCATCGAAGTCAGGTGCACCGAGGCCGCCCGGCGCGCCAAGGCGCTGGCTACGAAAGCGGTCATCATCGGTGAGATCGCCAGGTCTTTGGTTGGACTATTACGTACAAACCAATCGCAAAATTCGATAGAACGCCTGCGCCGGTTCAGGACAGAAACGCCAGTGCCTCCTCCAACAGCAGCTCGGGGACTTCCTCGGCCAGGTAATGGCCGGCCGGCAACGCCTTGCCCCGCACGTCCACGGCAACCTCGCGCCACTCCTTCAACGGATCGAAGCACCGCTGAACGACGCCTTTCGCCCCCCAGAGCACCAGCAACGGTGCCTGGATCAGGCGGCCAGCGGCACGGTCCTGACGGTCGTGGTCAAGATCGATGCCGGCACTGGCACGATAGTCCTCGCAGAACGCATGGATGGTGCCCGGCAACTCCATGCAACGCAGGTACTCGGCGTAGGCCGCGTCGCTGAATGGCTGGATATGATCGGCCCGGGTCGCGACGGCGCTGCGCAGCACCAGTTCCGGATCGGCCTGGAGCAGCGTTTCGGGCAGCGGTGCCGGGCGGATCAGGAAGAACCAGTGCCAGTAGGCCCGCGCAAAGGTCTCGTTCGTCTGGCTATACATCGCCAAGGTCGGCGCGATGTCGAGCAGGATCAGCCGCCGCACCGCCTGGGCATGGTCCATCGCCAGCCGATGGGCGACGCGCGCCCCACGGTCATGGGCCAGGATATCGAAGCGCTCGAAGCCCAGCGTGCGCATGAGCTGCACCTGATCTCGCGCCATTTCCCGCTTGCTGTAGGCGCTGTGATCGTCACCGCCCTGCGGCTTGCCGCTGTCGCCGTAGCCACGCAAGTCCGCCGCCACGACCGTGAATCGCTCGGCCAGCAGGTCAGCGACCTCGTGCCACATGACATGCGTCTGCGGATAGCCGTGAAGCAGCAGCAAGGGCGGCCCGGAACCGCCCTTGCGGTAGGCGATCCGCACCCCGTTGACGTCGCATTCGTGTCGCTGAAACCGCTCGAACATACCGCTGCTCCCATGGACGCTGCTTTGTAAGACTAGGCTCAGTTTGACTGAGCGCAACCGTTGATATCAGCCCAGACCGAGCGGCAGGAACAGGGCGATCAGAATGCCCAGCAGACTCATACCAAGCGCCGCGAAGGCGCCGCATTCGTCGCCTTCCTCCAGCGCGCGGGCCGTGCCGATGGCGTGAGCATTGATTCCGTAGCTCAAGCCTCGCGCAGCCGGATGATCCACGCCGGCCCAACCCAGCAACCATGGACCCAACGCGGTGCCGATGACGCCCGTGAGCATGACGAACACCGCTGCAAGCGAAGCCAGGCCACCGAGTTGTTCGGCGACCAGCATGGCGATCGGCATGGTGGCTGCCTTGGGTGACAGACTCATCAGCACCGACATGTCCGCACCCAACGCGCCGGCAATCACTACCGTCAGCAAAACGCCCAGCACCCCGCCGCTGACCAGGGTGATGAGGATCGGCCAGAACAGTTGCCGAATGCGCCTGATGTGGCGATACAGCGGCACCGCCAGGGCCACTGTCGCTGGACCGACCAGCACGGCGATCATCGACGCGTCGGCCCGGTAGCTCGCGTAGTCGATGCCACAGAGGTAGAGCGTCGTGACGACCAATAGCATGCCGACCATGACCGGCTGTAGTACCAGCCAACCGCTGCGCCGGTAAAGTGCCAGCGCCAACTGAAACGCGATCAGCGTCAGCGCCACGGAAAACAGCGGATGCGCCAGCGTCATCGCGCCGATGTCGCTCCAGTCTCGACCGCTCATGCCTGGTCCTCCCGACGACGGTCCATGCGTCTGATGAGCACCTGCATCAGCCAGCCACACAAAGGCACCGTTATCATCAGCGACACGACCAGGCCGGCCGTGATGGCAGGCAGGTCGGCCAGCAATGCATCGGCGCTGGTCATGATTCCCGCCGCCGGCACGATCAGCAGCAACGGCAGGTATTGCAGGAGCAGCGCGGCGGTTTTCTCGAGCGGCTCAGGAATGCCACGGCGCAGCACAAGCAGGCCGAACAGCAGCACCATCCCGATGATCGGGCCAGGCAGTGCGGGCAGCACGGAATAATGGATGACGCTGCCAAGCAGCTGCAGAATGACCAGCCAGGTCAAGCCTTTGAGAACCATGGTGTTTCCTTGTTGACGGCGGAACGAAACGGGCGGCATGCCAACCATACCCAAGCTGGGCGGTCTCGATGTGTTGGGTGCGCAGGCCGACGAGTGAGAACACAGGACTATGGCGCGACGCAACGGCTGCAAGACAGGTGCAGAAGCGTTCAAAAAAAGCAGATCAGTATCCCTGACCCGCTGTGACTTGTGGTCGCAGCGTGAAGGATACCCGCGCCGTCCGGCACGGCAAGCCCGCTGCGTTCTCATGGCTGGCGCCGGGCAACACAACCCCGACCGCCCGGCCTGATCGGTCCCCGTAATCGGCGAACTGATCCGTATTTTTCTTCCCTACCTGAGTCTGTTATGCGTCGCGCGCCGGTCCGATGATCCGCCCCGCCTGATAAGCCTGATAGGGGCGAGACATGACCGAGCGAATCCCTGCGACGATCATCGAGACCGTCGACGCAAGCAAGCCCATACGCCTGACGCCTGCGCAGGCGGGCGGTCCGATTCATACACGCAGTTACAGCGGTCGATTCCGTAATCTGCGCCTGTTCGGGGGCGGGTTCCTGTTCCTGCTCTACTTCGGCATCCAGTGGCTGAATTGGGGGGAGCGCCAAGCGGTGCTCTGGGACCTGAGCAGACAGCAGTTTCATATATTCGGCGCGACCTTCTGGCCGCAGGACTTCATCCTGCTATCGGCGCTGCTGATCATCGCCGCCTTCGGGCTGTTTTTCGTCACCGTCCTGGCCGGCCGGGTCTGGTGCGGCTACGCCTGCCCGCAGAGCATGTGGACCTGGGTCTTCATGTGGGCCGAAAAGGTCACCGAAGGCGATCGCGGCCAACGGCTCAAGCTGGACAACGCCCCCTGGTCGGTCATGAAACTGCTGCGACGCAGCGCCAAGCATGCGTTGTGGCTGACGATCAGTCTGGCGACGGCGATCGCCTTCGTCGGCTACTTCACGCCGGTCCGGGAGCTGGTGCGCGACCTGTTCACCCTGCAACTCGGCTTGGCCGCCGGGTTCTGGCTGTTTTTTTTCACCGCAGCCACTTACATCAATGCCGGCTGGCTGCGGGAAAAGGTGTGCGTGCACATGTGCCCTTACGCTCGCTTCCAGAGCGTGATGTTCGACGCCGACACCCTGGTGGTCTCATACGATGCCGCCCGCGGTGAAGCCCGCGGCGCTCGCCGGAAGGACAGCGACCCACGGTCGCAAGGACTCGGCGATTGCATCGACTGCACCCTGTGCGTGCAGGTCTGCCCCACCGGCATCGACATTCGAGACGGTCTGCAGCTGGACTGCATCAGCTGCGGCGCCTGCATCGACGCCTGCGACAGCGTGATGGACCGGATGGGCTATGCACGCGGGCTGGTACGCTACACCTCCGAACGCGCATTGGAGGGCGACGACACTCGACTACTGCGCCCACGCCTGATCGGCTATGCCGCTGCGCTGGTGATGATGGTTGGCGCCTTCGTCTGGGCGCTGGATGCGCGACCGATGCTGTCACTGGACGTGACCCGGGACCGCACGCTCTACCGGGAAAATATGCTCGGGCAGACGGAAAACATGTACAGCCTCAAGATCATCAACAAGACCCAGCAACGTCGTGATTACCGGGTCACGCTTGCCGAAGGCCCCTTCGCACTGCACGGGCGGCGGGAGGTCAGCCTGGCGCCCGGCGAGATCATCGATCTGCCGGTCAGCGTCGCGCTGCTCGCAAGCGACGGCTTATCGCACCGCGAGTTGCACTTCGCCGTGAGCGACCTGGCCGACCCGACGAGCCGGGTGAGCGCGCCGAGCAGCTTCATCGCGCCACGGGTCCCGTAACGTGCGGTGCGGGATGCGCGGCCGTCCGCAAAAGCACACGCATCGAGGCCCGGCTGCAGTATCGTGCTGCGGCACCCTACCCTGAGCCCGCACATGAAGCGCTACGAGAAATTCGCTGACGAGATTGCCGAACTGATCCGCACCGGGGTGCTGACGCCGGGTCAGAAAGTTCCCTCGGTGCGGCATGCCAGCCGCACGTACGGCGTCAGCCCTTCCACGGTCTTCCAGGCCTATTACCTGCTCGAGGATCGCGGTCTGATCCAGGCACGGGCGCGCTCGGGCTATTTCGTTCGAACGCACGCGCAACGCCCGCTGCACGAGCCCGACATCAGCCCGCGCCTGACCGAAACCACAGACGTCAGCGTCAGCGAGCTGGTGTTCTCGGTGCTCGCCTCGCTACGCGATCCCGATACCGTACCGTTCGGCTCCGCTTTCCCCGGTCCGGAGCTGTTTCCGCTGCAACGGCTGGCGCGCTCGATGGCCCAGAGCGTGCGTCAGATGCCAGCACGCGAAGTGATTGCCGAGATGACCGCTGGCAACCCGGACCTGCGCAGGCAGATCGCCCTCCGCTACATGGTCAGCGGCGTCATGCTGCCGATGGAGGAACTGGTGATTACCAGCGGGGCGATGGAGGCCTTGAATCTCTGCCTGCAGGTCGTGACCGAACCGGGCGATCTGGTCGCCATCGAGGCGCCGGCGTTCTATGCCACGCTACAGGTCCTGGAACGCCTCAAGCTCAAGGCGGTGGAGATCCCGGTACACCCGCGCGACGGCATCGATCTGCAAACCCTCGCCGACAGCCTCGCCAATCTGCCGATCAAGGCGTGCTGGTTCATGAGCAGCCTGCAGAATCCGCTTGGCGCAAGCATGGGCGAGGCGAAAAAACTGCACCTCTACGAGCTGCTGCGCTCGCATCAGGTGCCATTGATCGAAGACGACGTCTACGCCGAACTCTATTTCACGCGGGAACCGCCCAAGCCGGTTAAAAGCCATGATCGCGAGGGGCTGGTGATGCACTGCGGCTCGTTCTCGAAAAGCCTCGCGCCCGGCTACCGGGTTGGCTGGGTCGCCGGAGGGCGTTACGCCGAACGCATCAGCCGTCTCAAGCTGATGACCACCATTTCGCCCTCGGTACCCGCGCAGGCGGCCATCGCCGA
>Ga0114898_1002313_pt1 | contig 10087 bp, 7 predicted proteins | sample Malvired_Geostar_FD_83496 | JGI IMG/M metagenome (GOLD analysis project Ga0114898, IMG submission 83496) | Marine viral communities from the Global Malaspina Expedition - Malaspina viral metaG DeepMed_Geostar | ecosystem: Environmental > Aquatic > Marine > Oceanic | place: Mediterranean Sea...
CCTTCGCCTCGATGAGCACGATGTCGCCCTCGACCGTGGCGCCGGCGCTGGGCGCGTCGCTGGACCTGCCGACCTCGCTGATCGGCTATCTGGTGACGATGATCTATGCCGGCGCCATCGCCACCTCGATGATCGGCGGCGCGGTGGTCAGGCGGCTGGGCGGTTGCCGGGCCAGCCAGCTGGCGCTGGCGCTGTGCGCCACCGGCATTCTGCTGGTCGCCGGCGGCTGGCTGCCGGCGCTGGCGCTGGGCGCCTTCGTGATGGGGCTGGGCTATGGCTTCACCAACCCGGCCGCCTCGCACCTGCTGTCGCGCTTCGCCACCGGCCCGCGCATCAACCTGATCTTCTCGATCAAGCAGACCGGCGTGCCCTGGGGCGGCATGCTGGCCGGGCTGCTGATCCCCTCCGCGGCGCTGGCGGTCGGCTGGCAGGGCGGGATTTCGCTGGTCGCACTGTTCTGCCTTGTCCTCATGCTGCTGCTGCAGCTCTCGCGCCGGCATTGGGACGATGACCGCGACCCCGGCATCCGGCTGTTCACCTCGCCGCTGGCGGCCATCGCGCTGGTCTGGCGCTCGAAGGGCCTGCGGCTGATCTCGCTGGCGGCGATGACGCTGTCCTTCTCGCAGCTCTGCTTCACCACCTTCCTGGTGGCGCTGCTGGTGGAGGAACTGTCCTATACGCTGGTCGCCGCCGGGCTGGTGCTGTCGCTGTCGCAGGTGGTCAGCGTCGCTGCCCGTCTGCTGTGGGGCTGGATGGCCGACCGGCTGGGCGACAGCCTGAAGGTGCTGAAGCTGCTGATCGGCCTGCTGATCCTGGCCGCCGCGACAGTGCCGATGCTGGCCCCCGACTGGCCGGTCGCCGCGATCTATGGCGTGTTCATGCTGATCGGCGCGACGGCGGTGGGCTGGAACGGCGTCTATATGGCGGCGGTCGCGCGGCTCGCCCCGGCCGGCCAGATCGGCGCCGCCACCGGCGGCTCGCTGGTGCTGACCTTTGCCGGCGTGGTCGGCGGCCCGGCCGCCTTCGCCGCCAGCACCGGCCTGACCGGCGGCTATGCCGCCTCCTATGTGCTGATCGTGCTGGCCGGGCTGGCGGGCCTGGTCTGCATCATCCTGGCGCAACGCCATCTGCGCGCCCATCTGCGGACGGGAGACCCGGCATGACATCTACCGTGAAGGCCACCCTGATTGGCGGCACGGCGGTGTTGATGTGGGCGACGCTGGCGCTGTTCACCACGCTGACCGGCAAGGTGCCGCCCTTCCTGCTGGTGGCGCTGGCCTTCGCCGTGGCCAGCGCGATGATCGCCGTGAAATGGGCGTACTACCGGCAGAATCCGCTCGCCTATCTGCGGCAGGCCTGGCCGGTCTGGCTGCTGGGGGTCGGCGGGCTGTTCGGCTACCATTTCTTCTACTTCCTGGCGCTGCGCAACGCGCCGCCGGTGGAAGCCGGGCTGATCGCCTATCTGTGGCCGCTGCTGATCGTGATCTTCTCTGCGCTGCTGCCGGGTGAGAGGCTGCGCTGGTGGCATCTGGCCGGTGCGCTGGCCGGTCTTGCGGGTGCGGCACTGCTGGTGACCAATGGCGGCGCGGTCGCCTTCCGCGCGGACTACGCGCTGGGCTATCTGGCGGCGCTGGCTTGTGCCTTCACTTGGTCCGGCTATTCGGTGCTGAGCCGCTTCGTGAAATCTGTGCCGACCGACACGGTGGGCGGGTTCTGCGCCGCGTCGGCCGTGCTGGGACTGGTCTGCCACCTGATCTTCGAGGACACCGTGCTGCCCGGATCGGCGCTGGAATGGCTGGCCGTGCTGGGGCTGGGGCTGGGACCGGTGGGGCTGGCCTTCTTCACCTGGGACCATGGCGTGAAGCACGGCGACATCAAGGCGCTGGGGGCGGCCAGCTATGCAGCCCCCCTGCTCTCCACCATCCTGCTGGTGCTGTTCGGCATGGGCGCGCCAAGCTGGGTGCTGGCGGCGGCCTGCGTGCTGATCGTCGGCGGCGCGGTGCTGGCGGCGAAGGATATGTTTGCCCGCGAGTCCGTCCTGCCGGATATCACGGAAAAACCATAAAAACGTTGCATACACTGGCCTTGCCGCGTAGTTTTTAAAGCACGGTAGCGTTTTGCAATATGCCAACCGCAAAGAACGCACCGTCGCGCAAGGGAAGGAACGATTCGACAGTGGCCCATTACGGCACAGATCGGAATAACCGTCGGCGCACCCGCCAGGGTGCCGTCGCCATTTCCGTGCCTGCCGCTTCCGGGCGTTCTGCCGACATGACCAGCCTGTTCGGTCTTTCCCTGCTGCTGGGCCTGACCCTCGGCCTTGCCGGGCTGCTTCGACTTATCAGCCCCTGAACGCCCGCCTGCACATAGGAATGCAATGGTGTTCAGGGGAACAATCGAAGCGTCTGTCCCGGTTGACCAGAGGAATTGAGCCATGAACACCACCAATACTGCCAGCGACAAGAACCGCGTCATCATCTTCGACACCACCCTGCGCGACGGCGAGCAATCGCCCGGCGCCTCGATGAATCTCGAAGAGAAGCTGCAGATCGCCACCCTGCTGGAAGAGATGGGCGTCGATGTGATTGAGGCCGGCTTCCCGATCGCCTCCAACGGCGATTTCGAGGCGGTGCACGAGATCGCCAAGCGGGTGAAGAATTCCGTCGTCGCCGGCCTCGCCCGCGCCGGGCTGAAGGATATCGAGCGCGCCGCCGAGGCGCTGAAGCCGGCCGCGCGGCCGCGCATCCACACCTTCCTCTCCACCAGCCCGCTGCACATGAAGTACAAGCTGCGGATGGAGCCGGACGCCGTGCACCAGGCCGTGGTGGACAGCGTGACCCATGCGCGGCGCTTCACCGACGATGTGGAGTGGAGTTGCGAGGATGGCAGCCGCACCGAGCATGATTTCATGTGCCGCTGCGTCGAAAGCGCGATCAAGGCCGGTGCCCGCACCATCAATGTGCCCGATACCGTCGGCTATACCGTGCCGGACGAGTACGCCGCGCTGATCACCATGCTGCTGAACCGGGTGCCGAACATCGACAAGGCGATCCTGTCGGTGCATTGCCACAATGATCTGGGCCTCGCCGTCGCCAATTCGCTGGCCGCTGTCTCGGCCGGCGCGCGGCAGGTCGAATGCACGGTGAACGGGCTGGGCGAGCGCGCCGGCAACGCGGCGATGGAAGAGATCGTCATGGCGCTGCGCACGCGCAACGATGTCATGCCGTTCCACACCGGCATCGACACCACGATGATCACCCGCGCCTCCAAGCTGGTCTCCGCCATCACCGGTTTCTCGGTGCAGCCGAACAAGGCCATTGTCGGCGCCAACGCCTTCGCGCATGAAAGCGGCATCCACCAGGACGGCATGCTGAAGAACGCGCAGACCTACGAGATCATGACGCCGGAATCGGTCGGGCTGAACAAGTCCAACATCGTCATGGGCAAGCATTCCGGGCGCAACGCCTTCCGCACCAAGCTGAAGGAGCTGGGCTTCGAGCTGGGCGACAACGCGCTGAACGACGCCTTCAACCGCTTCAAGGATCTGGCGGACAAGAAGAAGACGGTGTTCGACGAGGATATCGTGGCCCTGGTCGATGACGAGATGACCCGCGCCAACGATTATATCCGCTTCGTCTCGCTGCAGGTTGCCTGCGGCTCCAAGGGGCCGCAGACCGCGGCGCTGGAGCTGACGGTGAACGGCGCGCCGATGAGCACCACCTGCGAGGGCAATGGCCCGGTGGACGCCGCCTTCAACGCAATGCGCGCGCTGTTCCCGCACGAGGCGACGCTGCAGCTCTACCAGGTGCATGCCGTGACCGAGGGCACCGACGCCCAGGCGAAGGTCACCGTGCGGCTGGAAGAGAGCGGAAAAACGGTGAATGGCCAGAGCGCGGATAGCGATACCATCGTTGCGTCCGTAAAGGCGTATATACATGCACTCAATAAATTGCTGACGAAGCGCGAGAAGCGGGCGCCGGAGGCGCTTTCGGCTTGATCGTGAGGGGCGCATCGCGGCATTTTGATTCTACCGGCGGGCAGGACAGCCCGCCGGCTCCTTTCAATCCACGGTGTGAGAAAAGATAGCCCCTATGTTCGCGAACCTCCTTGGCATGCTGTCCGCCGATATGGCGATTGACCTCGGCACGGCGAATACGCTGGTCTATGTGAAAGGCCGGGGCATCGTGCTCAACGAGCCCTCGGTGGTCGCCATTGCCAATGTGAAGGGCAAGAAGCAGGTGCTGGCGGTCGGCGAGGAGGCGAAGCAGATGCTGGGCCGCACGCCGGGCAACATCCAGGCGATCCGCCCCTTGCGCGACGGCGTCATCGCCGATTTCGAGATCGCCGAGGAGATGATCAAGCACTTCATCCGCAAGGTGCATAACCGGCGCAGCTTCGCCAGCCCGCAGGTCATCATCTGCGTGCCGTCCGGCTCCACCGCCGTGGAACGCCGCGCCATCCAGGAATCGGCGGAAAGCGCCGGCGCGCGCCGGGTGTTCCTGATCGAGGAACCGATGGCCGCGGCGATCGGCGCCGGCCTGCCGGTGACCGAGCCGACCGGCTCCATGGTCGTCGATATCGGCGGTGGCACGACCGAGGTCGCGGTGCTGTCGCTGGGCGGCATCGTCTATTCGCGCAGCGTGCGCGTCGGCGGCGACAAGATGGACGAGGCGATCATCGCCTATATCCGCCGCCACCATAATCTGCTGGTCGGCGAGGGTTCCGCCGAGCGCATCAAGAAGGAAATCGGCTCCGCCTGCCCGCCCGAGGATGGCGAGGGCAAGACCATGGAGATCAAGGGCCGCGACCTGATGAACGGCGTGCCGAAGGAGCTGGTCATCAGCCAGCGCCAGATCGCCGAGAGCCTGGCCGAGCCGGTCTCCGCCATCATCGAGGCGGTGAAGGTGGCGCTGGAGCACACCGCGCCGGAACTGGCGGCCGACATCGTCGATAAGGGCATCGTGCTGACCGGCGGCGGCGGGTTGCTGAACAATCTGGACCTGGTGCTGCGCCATGCCACCGGCCTGCCGGTTTCCATCGCCGACGACCCGCTGACCTGCGTGGCGCTCGGCACCGGGCGCTGCCTGGAGGAAATGAAGGTCCTGAAAAACGTCCTTATCGGGTCCTATTAATTCGCGGAAACTTTCTGTATATTGCCAAGAGTCTTTTAACACAAAGGCTTGCGGGGGAATCTTAAGTGGCGCGTCGATCCGGTTCGTTCACCACCATCACCGAACCGTTCCGCAGCTTCTGGCATCGCTTTTCCTATGGGCTGCTGATCGCTGCCGCCTTCGGCCTGCTGGTGCTGGGAAAGGCCGATATCGTGCTGGTGGAACGCACGCGCACGGCCATCGTCGATGCCACCGCGCCGATCCTCGACGTGCTGTCCCGGCCGGCCGCCACGGTATCCGATCTTCTCCAGCAATTCCGGGAACTGCGTGACCTGCGCACCGAAAATGCCCGGCTGCGCGAGGAGAATGCCCGGCTGCAGCAATGGCAACAGGCCGCCCGGCTGCTGGAAGCGGAGAACCGGTCGCTGCGGGCGCTCACCGGCTATATCCCCGATCCGGCGGCAAGCTATGTCACCGGGCGGGTGATCGGCGACAGCGGCGGCCCCTTCGTGCGCAGCGTGCTGGTGAATGTGGGGTCGCGCGACGGCATCGAGAAAGGCCAGGCGGCCATGACCGGCCAGGGGCTGGCCGGCCGCATCGCGGAGGTCGGCTATCAGCACGCAAGGGCGCTGCTGATCACCGACCTGAACTCGCGCATCCCGGTGATCGTGGAGAATTCCCGCGACCGTGCGATCCTGGCCGGCGACAACACGGTGCGCCCGAAGCTGCTGTATCTCGACAGCAACGCCAAGGTATCGCCCGGCGACCGTATCGTGACCTCCGGCCATGCCGGCGCGCTGCCGCCGGGCCTGCCGGTCGGCATCGTCATCTCGGTCAGCGACTATGAGGTCCGGGTGAAGCCCTTCGTCGAGTGGCACAAGATCGAATATCTGCGCCTTGTCGATTTCCATCTGCCCGCAGCGGCGCGCGGTGAAACCGTCCGGCAGGAAGCGCAGCAAAGTCCGGGGCGGCGATGAAGCTCTCGCTTGCCCAACGGCTGGACCTTTGGGCACGACGGCTGATCCCTGTTGTGCTGACGCTGCTGCTGTTGCTGCTGGGCACCGTGCCGCTGGGCGTCCCCTATCTCGGCAGCGTGGCGCCGGCCTATACGCTGATGGCGGTGTTCTACTGGGCGGTGTACCGTCCTGACCTGTTGCCGCTGGGCATGGTGTTCGTGATCGGCGTGCTGGAAGACGCGCTGTCCGGGCTGCCGCTGGGGGTGGGCGCGCTGGCCCTGCTGTTCGTGTATGGCACGGCGCTGGGGCAAAGGCGCGCCTTCCTGAAGCGCCCGTTCTACATCGCCTGGATCGGCTTCGCCGTGCTGGCGGCGATGGCGGCGCTGCTGATCTGGCTGCTGATCACCGTGCTGAACGGCGCCATGGTCGGCCTGCAGCCGGCGATGTTCCAGTACGCCATTACCGTGGCGCTGTTCCCGTGCCTGGCGATCCTTTTCGTCGCCGCGCACCGCCACATCCAGCGTTAGGATCGGACTGGCATGAAGAAGGACCGCGATCAGGAACGGCAGAAGGTGCTGACCCGCCGCGCCCTGATGCTGGGCGCGGGGCAGCTTGGCCTGGTCGGTGCGCTGGCCGGCCGGCTGTATTACCTGCAGGTGGTGCAGGCTGACCGCTACCGCGTGCTGGCCGACGATAACCGGATCAGCATCCGCCTGCTGCCGCCGCCGCGCGGCGAGATCGTGGACCGGCTCGGCGTGCCGCTGGCGATCAACGAAAAGAACTACCGCGTCGTCATCGTGCGCGAACAGTCCGGCAATGTGCCGGTGACACTGGAACGGCTGGGCCGGATCATCGACCTGCCGGAGCGCGAGGTGCGGCGGGTGCTGCGCGATATGCGCCGCAAGCGCGCCTTCGTGCCGATCACCGTGCGCGAGAATCTGAGCTGGGAGGAAGTCAGCCGCGTCGAGGTCAGTGCGCCCGACCTGCCCGGCATCTCCATCGAGGTCGGCCTGACCCGCTTCTACCCCTATGCCGAGCAGGCCGCCCATGTGCTGGGCTATGTCGCGGCGGTCTCGGAATCCGAACTGACCGGCGATCCGCTGCTGGAACTGCCGGATTTCCGCATCGGCAAGAACGGCATCGAAAAGGTGCATGACCAGCATCTGCGCGGCAAGGCCGGCACCAGCCAGGTGGAAGTGAACGCGCTGGGCCGGGTGATCCGCGAGCTGTCGCGTGAGGAGGGCCAGCCCGGCCGGCGCATCGAGATCACCCTCGACATGGAATTGCAGCGCTTCGCCATGAACCGGCTGGGCGAGGAGAGCGCGGCCGCCGTCATCATGGATGTGCACAATGGCGATGTGCTGGCCCTCGCCTCCACCCCCGGCTTCAACCCGAACGCCTTCAACCGCGGTCTGACGCCGAACGAATGGGAGGAACTGATCTCCAACGAGCGCGGCCCGCTGACCAACAAGGCGATCGCCGGCCAGTATGCGCCCGGCTCCACCTTCAAGATGGTGGTCGCGCTGGCGGCGCTGGAGACCGGCGTGATCTCGCCCGGCCAGCGCGTTTTCTGCCCCGGCCATCTGGAGCTGGGCGACACCCGCTTCCATTGCTGGAAGCGGCACGGCCACGGCCATATGGATATGCATGATGCGCTCAAGAATTCCTGCGACGTCTATTTCTATGAGGTCTCGAAGCGCCTGGGCATCGCCCGCATCGCCGCCATGGCCGAACGGCTGGGCCTTGGGCAGACTCTCGGCTTCGACCTGCCCGGCGAGCGACCCGGCCTGATTCCGACCCGCGAATGGAAACAGGCCCGTATGGGCAAGCCATGGCACCAGGGCGAGACGCTGATTGCCGGCATCGGCCAGGGCTACATCCTGACAACGCCGCTGCAGCTTGCCGTGATGACCGCCCGGCTGGTCAATGGCGGCATCGCGGTGACACCGCATCTGACCCGGCACCTGCCGGGACAGGGTGGCCTGCAGACCGTAGCGTTACCGGGCAGCGAAGGCGGCTTCCCGTCGCTTGGCATTGCGCAGGAACATCTGCGCCTGGTGCGCACCGCCATGGCGGCTGTCACCAACGATCCGAATGGCGGCACCGCCTACCGTGCCCGCATCGCCGAGGCCGGCATGGAGATGGGCGGCAAGACCGGCACCGCGCAGGTGCGCCGCATCACCATGGCAGAGCGCCTGACCGGCGTCCGCAAGAATGAGGATCTGCCCTGGCGGCACCGCGACCACGCGCTGTTCGTCGGCTATGCGCCGGTGAATGCGCCGCGCTATTGCTGTGCCGTCATCGTCGAACATGGCGGCGGCGGTTCGGCCGTTGCCGCCCCCATCGCCCGCGATCTGCTGATTGAGACGCAGCGCCGCGACCCGGCCCAGGGCCGGCCGCTGGCCTTCGTCCCGCCGGGCAGGAGCTGAGCCCATGAGCATCGGCAGCTACGGCAAGCGCGAACTGACGCTGGGCCGCAAGATCCTGCAGATTAACTGGTTCCTGGTGCTGCTGCTGATCATGATCGCCTCGGTCGGTTTCGCCATGCTCTATTCCGCCGCCAATGGCAACTGGCAGCCCTGGGCGATGCGGCAGATGGCGCGCTTCGGCGTGGCGCTGGGTGCCCTGCTGGTGATTGCCCTGATCGACATACGCTTCTGGATGCGCTGGGCCTATGTGGGCTATCTCGGCGCGCTGGCGCTGCTGTTCGTGGTCGAGGTTGCCGGCGAGATCGGCATGGGCGCGCAACGCTGGGTCGATCTGGGGTTCTTCCAGCTGCAGCCCTCGGAACTGATGAAGGTCGCCCTGGTGCTGGCGCTGGCGCGCTATTTTCACGGCCTGACCCATGAGGAAACCGGCCGCATCACCTATCTGCTGCCGCCGCTGCTGATGATCGCGGCGCCGGCCCTGCTGGTGCTGCGCCAGCCCGACCTCGGCACCGCGATGATGCTGCTGTTCGCCGGCAGCGGGCTGCTGTTCCTGGCCGGTGTCAGGATCTGGAAGTTCCTGCTGGTCGGCCTGGCCGGCCTGGCCTGCATCCCGATCGCCTGGGGGCTGCTGCGCGAGTACCAGCGCAACCGCATCCTCACCTTCCTCAACCCCGAGAATGATCCGCTGGGAACCGGCTACCACATCCTGCAGTCGAAGATCGCACTGGGGTCCGGCGGCATGTTCGGCAAGGGCTTCCTGCAAGGCTCGCAGAGCCATCTGAACTTCCTGCCGGAAAAGCAGACCGACTTCATCTTCACCATGTTGGCCGAGGAATTCGGCCTCGCCGGCGGCATCGGGCTGATCGGCCTCTACGTGCTGGTGCTGATCTACGGCACAGCCATCGGCCTGCGCGCCCGCAGCCAGTTTGCCCGCCTGCTGGCGCTGGGGCTGACGCTGAACTTCTTCCTCTATCTGTTCATCAACATCGCCATGGTGACCGGCCTGCTGCCCGTGGTCGGTATTCCGCTGCCGCTGATCTCCTATGGCGGCACGGCGATGCTGACGCTGATGGTGGGATTCGGCTTTGTGATCGGCGCCTATGTCCACCGCGACATCCGCATCAGCCGGCGCGGCGTGGACGAGGATTGACGGAAAAACCGCCGCCGCCGCACCTTCACGCTCGACAAGCCGCAGCCGACTTGCTATATCGCACGCCTTCCTGCGGTGGACGGGCCTTGCGAGGCGCCGGCCACATCCTGGGGGCGCATAGCTCAGTTGGTAGAGCAGCTGACTCTTAATCAGCGGGTCCAAGGTTCGAGTCCTTGTGCGCCCACCAATCAGAACAAGGGGTTAGGCCGGATCGGTCTGACCCCTTTTCGATTCAGGTGGCCAGCAGGTGTCTGGCGCAAAGCACGCTTTCGGGCTGGGTGTCCGACATTGCAAAGGTGGCTTCCAGCACGAAGGACTGACCCTGCCGCTCGCTTAGAGCAGATTCCCATCATTCTGGCTCATATCCGGCAGCGGTGAAGAATCCTCGACAATCGTCCGTGGTGACGGCGTCGATGGCGTCACGGATGGCGTCCCAGAGGC
>Ga0114898_1002315_pt1 | contig 10085 bp, 8 predicted proteins | sample Malvired_Geostar_FD_83496 | JGI IMG/M metagenome (GOLD analysis project Ga0114898, IMG submission 83496) | Marine viral communities from the Global Malaspina Expedition - Malaspina viral metaG DeepMed_Geostar | ecosystem: Environmental > Aquatic > Marine > Oceanic | place: Mediterranean Sea...
ATTATCTTCCTACCTGAGACATATATTTTTGTTGTACTTCTTCCCACTTCATCTCTATCATTTCTTTATAATAGAGATGTTCTGGTTTAATTCTATCTTGTTCAAGAAGATTAGTATATCGTCTAATTGCTTTGGGCTTCCACCAATCCATTACATCGTCAATATCATTTTCCAATTTCTTTGAACCAACCAACTCCGATTCTGCAATCTCACCTCTCAAATATTCTCTAGTATTTTCATATAATGAAGCAAAATAAACTCCTCTTTTAAAACCATGAACATATTCAGAAGCCCTCATACCAAGGTGTTTGTAAATCCTATTAATTACATTTTGCTTTGGACCAGACGGTGGATGAACTAACTGTCCACGGAGATCATAAACAAAATCAGTATCGTGAACAGAAAACTTCTGTTCGACTAACCGATCAACAAGTTCCTCTCTAGTATCAGCTCGGTCACGGACACCTTGAATGCCCGCGGGAAATGTCCATATCCACTTATCATCTTTTTTAGAAATCGTTCCAGCCTTACCACAACTTGCATGTTCATATTCTTGAAGATGCGTTTCTTTTAACCACCTTGACCACTTTTTATAATGTTTGTCATCTGGCTTAAGAAGAATCTTTCCTGCGGTAAGTCCAAGCTTTTTCCAAAAAGGAATTCTTTGATACATAGAATGTCCGCCATATAAAGAAGTTGTTGTGATTCCTACTAACTTTTGTTTAAATTTCTTTTCCCAAGCTTCACGAACATCCTTAGTACAAAGAAGAGAAGCAATTAATTTACCACCAAGAAAGTTATAACCAAATGGTTGAGTTGCAACAATTGTAGAAGCAATACAAGTTTGATTTAACTTACCCTTTTCAAACTTATCTTCTTTAGTCCACCCAATCCAATCATCTCTAACGCCTATAGAAATAACATCAGAAGCAATAGAAGCCAATCCAATAACCTTACTAGTATTTGCATCAAAAATTAAAATCTTAATAAGCCTTCCAATACCAATGGAAAATTCCATTGTATGTATAAGAAGTCTTAAGTATTTCCATGTCTCGTAAAACTGACTTCCTTCTTCACAGATAACAATCTGTGGCCTTATATTATTAATCTCTTCAATAGTTTTTTCTTTGTCAAAAATATCAGTTGGGGCCCATAACATTTCCTCTATTAGTTCTATAGCTGCAACGTTACGTTCCTTGTTCTTTATACCAAGGTGAGTTAATTCTCTATGCTTTTTATAGAGTGTAGATTCTTGTACATCTTGGGTTTTTAAATCATTCATATGTTCAATGAAAGACTTTTTATCTACATCATAATCAAACTGAGGGCCCACATCAAAACGGCCATCTAGTACAGATAAATCTACTGAAGAATATACTTTCGGTTTTTTCATTAGATCACAATATTACTAATCTTAAGAAGATAATATTCCGAAACAAATCCATCATTATCAAACTTGGTAGAAAGAATACCATGATTAGATATTTCAATACTACCCGACTTTGCTTCTTTATTAGCCATGAATATATCTTTTAGATACTTAGCAGAAAAAGTTAAATTTTTCTCAAGTTCACCATATGATTCTACTCCAAGAGAAATACGAGTTGTATTCATATCAGTATATCCAATAACCAAAGTAGTGTCAGCATTAGCAGTATGACCATCGGCTTGTTGCATTCCCGCTAGTATGGTAAATGTATCCACTTCTGAAAGAGCAGATGTTGCCTTAATAAAACGAGACATAAAATTCTGATCAAAGGGAATTGTCATCTCGAACTTTGGTAAACTAGTAATTCTAGGCGCATCTGGAATAACTTGAGGATCGGATAATACAAACTTTACTTTAGTATTAAACGGTCGATCATCTATCTTCAAAGCAACTGGTACTTCTTGTGATGTTTCTACATCCACATTAATATCATCTGATTGACCAAACACTCCCAACAACGAACGAAGTTGAGAAGTATCATAAATAGAATAACTTCCGTTGGGAAGTGAAAGTTTATCGCTCTGTACAAAAGCCATAGCTTGCATATCTTGAGTAGTTCCACTTACAGAAAGTGCGCCAGCTGTAGAATCCAAGTTTACAGAATTGATGGCTCCACCAAGAGCATACTTCTGAATGAACGTTTCAAGTAAAGACTTCTTCATAACCTAACCTCTTTTTTTAAGTTTATTAAATATAATATAATTAGCACTAAATGTCAAGTCATAGACCGAACATATTTAAAATATTTTTATCAACTTTAATGTCGGTGGGCAACTCTCCCCAACCCAAAGCTTTATAAAAATCTTGTAGTTTCTTTTTCAACTCGGCATCAAACAATCTTTGATGATCACAATACGTTTTTAAAAACTTCATAATCTCTGGAGGATCTTCGTAATCCTTAAACGCCAACGTATCAATATGATATGGATTTTGTCGTAACATTACATACTTTATCTTTTCTCCATCACTAATTGGAGGAAACTGCTTTTCAATTCCAAACTCTTTTAAAAGTTGATTATAGTTTATCACCGACTTTACATGCATCGGAGCACTCTTCTTGTACTGTCCCAACCTATCGTTTGATGTTTTATACTTCGTTACGTTCTTAGCCGCAGTATTTCTCGCAATCAGTCTAGCTGAAACCTTTGAAAGACCACCCGCAAAGTCTACCATTATCTTATCTATTTCATCTTTTTCTGCATCATTCAACAAACTTATAATAAATTTCTGCATGTACTCTTTAAAAGCAATTGGAAATGTTGAACGAACTATATCCAACCCCTTAACAATTAACTTAGGATCAACCTCAGTGTTCTTTTCCAAATCATAAACTTTCAACATCGCATATCTTTTCTTAGTAATCCAAATACCAGACCTAGCAATTGTTTCACCTTTAATATAAAATCTATGATTAGGACAATTAAAATAATCAACAGCCATCTCGTCATAATGTTCATTCAATTTCTGTTCTACAAAACGAGAAATTTTAATTGTAGCTTCTTGTAAATCCCCTTTCAACTTATGTTTCAATGGAAGAGAAGAAAAATATAAACTATCAGTATCAATGTAAATACACCAATCTTTTTCTGACGGAGCTACAAATCTTTCTTTCCGCTTAACCGCTTCCTGTTTAAGAGCCAATTCGTATTTTGCTAATTCTGCACTACTCTTGGGTTCAGCACCTAGCTGTTCAAATAAACCATTCACATAATCCGCAGAATTCTTAATAACATCTTGACCAGTAGCAGTAACAGCAACAGCATTGTCCAGATCAAAGAATCTAAAAATGGGAAGTCCCAAGACACCATACAATGAATTTAAGAAAATCTTTTGAATATGTTGTCTGCGATCATAAAAATCTGCCATTTCTTTATCATGTTGCTTGCCACTCAAAAAGAATTCCGCACCATGTTTCTTCATTAATTTTTGAAATTCAATTCTCTGATCAAACCACTGTTCAAGAACTTCTGGAATAATTCCTCTTTTATCTTGTCGATATAAAACTCCATTAGAACTTACAGCTAAGTTATTTTCAGTTATAAATGAATCAAACTGTTCTCTATCTAAATCAACCGTTCCCTCTGTTTCAACACTGAATGTATCCATCTCATTGTTTGCGAAACTTTTATTATCCCAATTAGCAATTTTACCAACTTTTGTTTCCGGTGAAATATTAAGAGACATAATAATAGAAGGATATAGAGACTGTAAGTCTAACGAAAATACCCAATCATATTTTGCTGGGTTGGGAACCTTGACATACGCCCCAACGAATTTATCTGTACCATCACGATCATCCATCATTTGTCGTGCATTTGGTTGTTTATCAGTAACAATCAGTCCCTTACGGTGTAGATAGGTTACAATTGTTCCCTCAAGAAAGCGAGATGAAAACCCATAATCTTCATATTGTACATGACCTATGTGACAGATACCACGGACAAGTTCAATCAATTTCATTTTCTTTTCAAGCTCTACAACGATTTTTACATCAGTCAAATTATATTCAACAAATTTATCTAGGTCTTGTTCAAACAATTCATCCAAGGTGCCGTCATATTCAATCTTACCCATTCCAACTTCCAACTTACCAATCGTATCAAGACGATAATTAGGTTGTTCAATATAAGTAAACTTTTTATAAAGGTCCAAATAGTCCAAAGAAGAAATGCCAGCAATTTGATATTTCTTTCTATAATTGGAAAACTTAACTTTATTAATAGAAGAAAGTCTATTAGCCTGTCCCCTACCCAACACCTCAGTTAATCTACGATAGAGATATGGAACATCAAAATAATTAGTATTCCATCCCGTGATGATTGTTGGATTTATACCTTCCCACAGATCTAAAAAGAAAGAAAGGAGATCATGTTCAGTTGAAAAGAATTTAACATAAGTGTTATCCTTATCATAATTGTCTTTTGACCCATATTCATCTAAAGCCAAAACATGATACTCATCTGTGATTTGATCGTAGAGAGCGATAGAAGTAATTTTATTATTAGCAGTCTCTACGTTAGGAAGATTATCTTCCATAGAAACCTCAATATCAAAGAACACCAAACGGTGTCCTTCTGATGGTTCATCATCTTCTAGATAAATGTCTGTTAAGACTCTGGTTTCTATTGGAAGATCGCTTTCAAAAATCCCGGGCGCACCACGTTCAAAACGTCGCGTCTTCGAACACCGTTCTCCGGTGAAGGTTAGATGATCTCCTTTTGGATTTTTACGATAAGCATATTGATACTCTTTCGCATCAATTATATAAAACCCTTTCTTATCATCCCATATATAAATCTTATCTTTTGCTAGATAGATATTCTGGTAAATGTTGCTACCCTCATGTAACTAAAATGTTATTATTGACTGCTCTTATTAATCTTTGCTTGATTTTCATAATAAATCATTTTCTTCAGACTTTCATTTCGCTCTACTTCAAATTTACGAAGAGCTTCGTCATATGTCAAGTCCTTATTTTGTGGCAAGGTTTTCCATGTCTGCCAAGGCATGAATTCTTGATAATTACTCATATTAAACTCCAGTTGATCCAAATCCTTTATTGTCGCGTCCATCTTTAGAAGACACTTCTTCTACTTCTTCCAGTTCAAAATTAGCTACCGGAACCAATATCAGTTGTGCAATCTTTGATCCTTGTTTGATATATTGAACTTGAGTTCCATAATTAGCAAACATAACAAACAATTCCCCAGTATAACCATTATCAATAACTCCACCAATGGTTTCTAATGTGGTATTGGTTGCCATAGAAGATCTATCTTTAACAAATCCAGCCCATTCGGGGGGGAATTGAAAAGATATTCCTGTACTAACTTTCATCTTTTGACCAGGCGCAATTATAGCATCTTCCATAGCATACAAATCATAACCCAAGTCACCACTATGGGCCCTTGAAGGAGCAATTGCTTCTTCACTCAACCTCTTAAATTTTAAACTTGGATAATAATTGTGTACATTATATTCAAATTCGTGTTCTGGCACATAACTATATGTTTTAGTTTTTTGATATTGACTATATTCTTTTCCGTAAGTCCGATCCAACCCTAAATTTTTCCATGCTTCTGCCATAACTGTCCTCACTTTAATAAAAATTCATAAAACAATATAGTATAAATTATTCCTTTTAAGAAACCCAACCATGCTGCTTTTATTGGATTTTTTCTTACCCAATTATATTTCCATTTTATATATTTCTTAAGCATTTAATTAAACTACTTCACATTGTCCTGCGTAACAAGCCAACTCAGCTTGAAGATCTGTTTCATCTCTGAATTCTACTATATTATCAAGATTAATTTCTGTTAAAGAAACAACGGTTTGTTGATAGGTTTCCTCATCAATATCTTCAAAGGGACTTTGAACATACGAATGATCAGAGTGGGGCAATACACACAATGCAGTATATACATTTCTGTTTTCCCACATCCATTCACTGACCGGACCCCATTCATCATCTTTAATGGTAACGGTAGTAGACACATTATTTCTATTTTCACCCTTGCGATGTCCAGTTCTCACCCAATCTGACCAAACGTCTTTTACTCTGGTCAAAAGTTGTAATGCAGTTTCCTGTCGTGTTATAGCCCCATTTGGAGCCATTTGGGGTACTTCAATCACGGCCTGTTGATTGGGTTTAAAAAACTCATCATGGACTAATTCTGGGTGGTTGGTGAAAAGGTAGTTATAAATAGCTTCATTCTTACCAACACGAAGTCTACGAATATAATAATTATTATGCCAAGCGTGAATTCCCGAACTAGAGCCTAAAACCAAACTAGAAGTTCCTTCTGGTTTAATCGTGGTAGTTCTAGCCGCTTTCTTTATTCCAAACAACTCAGCGGCTCTTTCATTCTCTGTTCTTACTTCTCTTGCCGCTTCGGCCATATCTAAATTCATCACATTGCCCGAAGCAATACCTGTCATACTGACACCAATCAATGCCTCTTTTTCAGTTGTTCTCTTCCAAATATCTCTAAGATAATGAAAATCAGTATAAGAAGCTTGAAGGGTACCAATAAAAGCAGCTGCTTTGGCTCTTGCATTATATTCTTCTTGATTGTGAATATCAGAAGCATTAATGGTAGTCAGATTACAAAATTGAAACGGGCGGAGAGAAATCTCTGCGCAAGGATTAAGACCATAATCTTTATCGTTAGTAAAAAAGAATCCTGGCTCTCCAGACTTAGAAGCTTCAACCTTGGCCCATAAATTCATAAAAACTTCTTTCTCAACTCTATGTCGAAGGATAACTGCTGAGTTGTTTGCACGAGCAAGATGGGGTTTGGTTTCCCACCAATCACCAAACTTACATGTCAACATTTCATCATCATCTAAATTGAAAAGAGAAATCATGGCCGAACGGCGAATACCACCAGAAAGAACTGCATCAGCAATATAACAATTAATTTCATGGACCTCCAACGAAGTTAATTTACTACCATCATCCTTCCTTTCCAAAACCTTACGAATGTTATGTAAACAATCATGTAGGGGTTCGGGGCCAGGCGCCTTTCCACCACTGGTAATAAGACGAGCCCCCTTGGGTCTAATATCACCAAAATCAAACTTGGGTAATGAACGACCTACCATATACGCCTTCATTAATACTTTAATAGCATCGGACCACCCCTCTATAGAATCACCAACAAGATAACGGCGAGTCTTTGTTGGCTTTCTAATTTCGGGAAGTTTTTCTACATGGTGACCTTGAACGGAATATCCAACGCCGGTACCGGAAAGTAAAAGAAACATTAATTCAGAAAATGCTTCATAACTATCCATTGGAAGATAACAACAATTATATAATCGTGCGTTGTTAATTTCAATTGGTTTCCCCCCAAACTGCAAACTTCTCATGCTTGGGAGAACTTTCTTTTCATAAACAAAGTTATAAGCCGCTTCTATTTCATCTCGTAAATGTAGATATCTTTTCATGTGCATCATTTTATTTCTATCAATGATCTCATTCCAATTTTCTCTTCGATTCCAAGCTTCTATAAATTTCGCGTACTTCATATAGACTGTGATGTCAGATAGGATAGAAGCGGCTAGGTCCATAATAATTCTCCATAGAGGGTTAAGTTGTGATAATTGTAAAAAAACTACTAGGCTTCATTTGTAAAACCCTTCAGCTTATCGGCCAAAAACTTCCTCATGTTTGCCTCACCACTAGCCATTGTTTCTTTAAGCTTATCACCCTCTGGAGAATTGGGGTCATATATTTTTACGATACCTTTTGCGGTATCCATCCGAACAGGAAATGTAACACCGTCAGGGCCGAACCTGTTTTTCACAAGATGTGCTCGGCCCGTATTGTTAATTTTATCTTCGGTTTTACGGCTGAGTGACAACAAAACATCTGCTGTTTTGACCTTATTGTAACTTTCTGCGATCTTATCAGCCTCAATTATTTCGTCATTAATGCTGGACCGTTGAGTCTGACTCGCGGTCCAAATTGGGACTTGTAGTTCACCTGACATTGATCTCAGTTCTTCATAAATATATCCCAATTCTTCGTAACGCGCATTTGACTTCGTAGGCGTCACCATCAAGTCAGCATAATCAACAATAATTAAATCTGGTATGAACTTTTGCATACTAAGATAATCAATATGAGCTAACAAAGTATTAACTGTAGCTGTTCTGCCTGGGAAATATTTAATGATTAAATTTCCTTCTACTTCTCCAACAATACCCTTAACTAAATCTAAATGATTTTTCAATTTAGAAGGTTCAATTTCTGAAAATACGGTATCATAACGGATACCTTGATAGTTTTCATTTAACTCAAAACTATAATGGAGAACATTCTTACCCTGTTCAAGAGCAACCTTACCTAAGTTGGTGAGGGCCCACGACTTACCGATGCCTGAGGGGGCTGCAATGACGCCTAATTCACCTGGGCCCAACCCTCCGTCTAGGTGTTCATCTATGGGGGTCCAACCCGTTGGCATAGTGTTTCTAGCGGATTCAAGATGTCTAACATCAAAGTCTTCTTCCCACATAAGTCCAACATCTTTTTGGGTTCCTGCCTTCAACGCAGTATCAATTAAAGATTTAATACCGTCATACTGACCTCTTTGCAACATTTCAGCAGAACGAAGAATAGCATGTTTAAGAGTTTGGTTCTTAGCAAATTCTAAAAATCTGTTTTGAACATATTCAAGATCTTGATCTGTGAAGTGGATATGACTGTTTTTTAACTGATCAACAACCTCTACCTTTAAATTACTCTTTGTCTCCAGATCATTCATTTCAACTCTGAAATAATCCATTGATGGATTTTTCTTATACTCTGAATAATATTGAATAATTTTATTGACGATCCACTTTGAAGCTTGACTTTCAAAAAAGTTTGGATTCAAAACATCAGTTGACTGACCCAAAAAAGATCCATTGAGGATCAGTGAAGCAATAACCTTAGATTGAAATGCTGGGCCGAACTGGGTGATTGTATCTACATTCTTATTAAAATCAACCATCAAACCTCGTCAACGAGTTAAAAGTGGAAACTACCCAACTATCGTAGTTTTGCATTGCTGGTAGTATATTAGTCTCCATTAGCAACTTTGTCAAGTCATACTTATGTAACGATAGTTGAGGACGGTTGATTTTATTTAAAATCTTCATCTTATTATTGTCACTAATCATAACAGATCGTAACGACATCAATTTTATATTCCTCTTAATAGATTCTTGTTCATCAATAATCTTTGACGTAACTTTCAACTTTCTTTTAGGATTTTTAGCAGTGGTCATAACATCACCAAGAGTAAGATACTGTTCAGTAGCAAACCCAGGCATAAACTTTAATAGGGTTTTCATTCCCAATCCTTTTATGCCGGGAAGATTATCACTAGTATCGCCAGTTAATGCTCTATATAAAAGAAAGTTATTAGGATGTATACTATAATCTTCAAGTACTGTTTCTGGAATATATGTTTTCTTTCTGACCGGATTCCAGACTTTAATACCGTCTCCGACCAATTGAAGAAAATCTTTATCGGTAGAATAAATAATACTCTCTCCACCATTTTCTACAGTATGTTGAGCAATATAACTAATGATGTCATCTGCTTCAACATGATCAAGAGTAATCGTTGTAATGGGCAATTTCATCAAAGCCTTTGCAACAATCACCAATTCATATCTCATCAAGTCCTGTTCGTCTTGTTCAGTAGTCATATCATAAGTTCGGTTGAGCCTAGTTAAAGGTTTTCTACCTGACTTATAATCGGGATAAATTTCTCTTCGGCGTTTAGAACCACCCTTCCCATCAAATATAACATAAACCCGACTAGGTTTGAACTTCCGAATTACATAACCAACCGACTTTAAAAACCCTGTAACTCCGCCTATATGATTTCCATTCTCATCCATAGTTGGAATTGCAGCAAAAGATCTAATAAACGTATTCATTCCATCAATAATCAAAACCCGATCATTGAGGGTAATACCTTCGTCCTTATCAGAAAAATCCATTGACTGAAAAACTTCTAAAAGATCCTGTGTCATTCCTCATCATCCTCGAAAATTGGTTTCTTATCTGTTGAACGATAAGACATAATTATATTGTCAC
>Ga0114898_1002317_pt1 | contig 10076 bp, 12 predicted proteins | sample Malvired_Geostar_FD_83496 | JGI IMG/M metagenome (GOLD analysis project Ga0114898, IMG submission 83496) | Marine viral communities from the Global Malaspina Expedition - Malaspina viral metaG DeepMed_Geostar | ecosystem: Environmental > Aquatic > Marine > Oceanic | place: Mediterranean Sea...
GCCGCCGTGTGCATAAACGATCTCTCCGCCCATCCAGGCTTGAAGCGCCACACCTGCGAGAACGATCCAGGCGAATACGAAGTAGAGAAGTGTCGGCTCTGCGAGGGACCAGCGCCAGAGGGCAGCGATCGCAAGCACAACTACCAGTACCAAGCCTGATTTCATGTGCAGGTGGACCAGCTCGTGCGTCTCGTGCGCCAGATCACCCCGTTTCATGTCGAAGTAACCGGCCGGAGCGGCAATAGCCGCGCCCACGGCCGCGATCGCCATCCCCCATTGGCCAAGGATCAGGAGCGCGGGGACATTGATGGCTGCCGCCACAGTGTCGGCAATAACCGATGTCGCCGCCAGCGCGACGGGATAGTGCACTAGGGCCGGATGAACTGGCGGCACGGTACTTCTCCCTCTGTCTCGTTGTTGGCCTTCTGGAGCGACTATCCCTCGCAAGATCAGCCGGAGCGGGTATGCGAGCGGCCCGGGGCGGGTTTACGTGATCTTTGTGATCTAATGCTGGCCTTCTCCGAACGCGATATACTCGTCTTCGCTCATCTCCGGCATCTGCTTCACGAATGCAGCGATATTCCAGATCGCGCGATCATCGTGAGTGTCGCCGAAGGCTGGCATTCCGGTCATCCTGGCGCCGTGTTTGACCAGCCAGAACACTTCGCTCGCGCTCCACTCGTCGGCCGCTCCGGCAAGCGCCGGGGGTTTGGGGCGCATGCCCTGGGCCCATTCAGCGCGTCCCTCGCCGATTCCGCCGTGACAATGGGCGCACATTGCCTTGTACTCACCCGCACCGGCCGCGACCATCGCAGGCGTTAGTTCGGGTGCAGTGATGTCGCTGCCGTGCCCTTGCACCGAATTCCTGAAATTCGTGTCGAGCGCCCATTCTCCGACGGTGGTGTGCCGCTCGGTCGCCGCGACGTTGTAGCTTCCAGTGAGGACTACGACCAACCCGATCAGGATCAGAGCGACCAGAGCGCCAACAGCACCGTAGACGACTCCTTTCCCTGTTGCGCTCATGCCTCATCTCCCTGGAAGCACTGACTATAGCCGCGATAGCCGATCTCATCCTTCGCGCCGGGAGGAACGATGATCATCTCCATCGCCTGGAGGCCGGCGTTACCTTCATCATCCACCGGCTGTAGTGTGACCGTCAGTCCACCGTCTTCAAACCTGGCATCGCCAGCATTGCGCAACACAATGAGCTTGCCATTCAGCTTGATGGCGCCGCTGCCTGTGGGTTCGTAAAGGAATGACGGAAAGCCCACCTCGGTCAGCTTGACCGCGCAGCGCCCTTCTCTTCCACCAAGCGCCGCGATGTCTGCATCACTCATGGTTTCGGGCTTGAGTGCGGCGGTGGCGACGTTCTCAAGTGCGGCCGCAGCACCCATGATCGGCGCCGGGGTTGGCGCCGCGTCGATCTGACCTTCGCGGTCATTGCCGAGCTCAGTGTTCTGGTTGCAGGCCGCCAGAGGCAACGCCAGAAGTGCGATCGTAACTGCTATTTTCATTGCTCCACCTCCTCGGGCATGCGCTCCGCAGTGCGAACACCGTTCTCCTCGATATCGGCAATCAGGTATTTCATTTGGGCGATCTCCCGCCGCTGGGCGAGAATGATGTCGTGGGCCAATTTGCGGACCCGCGGATCGCGTATGTGCGCCCGCTCGCTGGTCATGATGGCAATGGAATGGTGGGGGATCATCGCCGACATGTATTCGGTGTCGGTTACGGTTGTCTGGCTACGAACCAGCCAAAGCGCGAGGGCGAAGACAACGACAGCGACGCCGAGTATGATGAAATTCTTGGTCTTGTTCTTGTGCATGCTCCACATGAACAGCATCATGACGACCATCATCGCGGACCCCATGACGAAAGCCATCCAAAAGCGTGTCTCGCTCCAGGTCATGTGATCGGCATCGTATGTATTAACATACATTAGGAAGAACATGACGACCGTTGAGGTGGCGATCATCGCCATGAAGCGCAGGTATCCCTTCGATTCACCTCCGTCTGCGTGTTCTTTCTGTGCCATCTAACGCTCCTGTCTATTTATAATCTGGTCGAGCGCCGGTCCCGATTTGAATTGGTTCTGATTTTTTAACCGCACAGACCGCGACATCGTTCCAGCTCGACCCTTCCTTTATTACATGCGATTCATGTCGTGATCGGACATGGCCTCCATATCGTGTCCTGCGTGAGGATCTGCTGGTTCGGCAGCCTCGCTCTTGGAAGGCATGGGGACTGTGGTGGAACTGGGCGCTGGGTTGCTTGCCGCCCTTGTCGGGGCTTGATCGGCTGACCTGCGCTCGGGCTTCACCGCGGCGGCGGCCGGGACGTCTTGGCTTTCGATCTCGGCGGAATTGTCCGCATCAGCTTCAGTCACCGGGAAGACCGTTTCCGGCGGCGCCGCCTCGCCAAGTTCGGAGGCCTCCACTCGGTCGTTGGGGGCTGCCTGCTGGTCGCATGCAGCCAGGACCGCTGATGCGGCACCGATCAGGATCGCCGCAAAAATTTGCTTGCGCGTGAATGAACTCATGACGATTTTTCCCTTCAAATCCAGGAGAAGCCAAGGTGATCGGGCCCATGTGCGAGCTCCCCCCCAAGGAATCCCTGGGCGAGAATGAGTGCAGACACTGAATAGAGCCCAACCCGCAGAGGAGTTCTGCTTTCCCGTGGGCTGCGGGCGAGCCACACCAGGACCACGCCCAGCGCGGCGATCAGCATGCCGTTCCACCGGTGGATCTGCATAACAGCATCCCCGCCGAACCAGAGACCGGTATGGATCCACCCGAACAGCGCCGCGATCACGCCGCCGGCGGCGCCGCCATAGATCAGCACGCGGACAGCCGGTTCGAGACTTGTTCCTCGCTGTGCCATAACGAACAGCTCAGTCAGCGCCGCCACCAGGAACAAAGCGATTGGAAAGTGGACCGTTGCGGGGTGCAGCTTCTGGAGGAAGGTAAGAGCGCCGGCTTCCCCTGCACCTTCATGTCCTCCTGCCGCATCATCGTGCCCACGGGACACCGGTGTCGCCCCGGTGGCCTGAAGAGCCGAGGGCGCAACATCACCTTTGGAAATCTGTCCGGCCACCTCGGAGCTCACCGTGGCGCCTTCGGCTCCACCGTGTTCCTCATCGCCATGCGCATATGCAGGGCTGACCGAGAGTAAGCCCGCGCATAGAAGCACAAGGAAATGGGCAGCTTTCATAACAGCGGGATCTCTTTCAGGGCGGGTTAACGCGGCTTATGCTGCGGTTACGCATCCCGAGCCGCCTCCCCTCACGTAAGTTCAATTGAGGGCTGCGGACGGTTCGAGCGTATTGAGAAACGACCTGCAGCCGAAGGATCGACCGTCACCGATGAAACAGCAATTGGGTTCCTATCTCGAGGGTCTCGCGCACGATGCTGACGCCGAGGTGCCGGACGGCTTCATGGAGGGAGTTTGGGAGCGAGTCGGCGATATCAGCGCGCGTCGGGATAGAACCATGCGCAGCGCGCTGTTCGTGGCCCTCTTCGCAGTCGGACTGAGCGCAGGAGCCGTCACCGTTCAAGTGCCTGCCTACGCGCAGGATCGAAGCTATCCGTTGTTCAGCGACGCAGGGCTTTCTCCTTCTGCGTTGCTGCACGTCGATCGATGACCAATCCAAAACGGCAAATCCTGATTGCCATTCTGCTCGCCACTCTGGCGGGTTTTATGGGTGCAACCGCGGCACAGAGATGGTTCGCGCCAGTTCAGTCGGGCGGGCTCCACGAGTTCGTACACGAGCAGCTCGACCTTACCGCAGACCAGGACGAGCAACTGGACCGGCTCGAGGAGCGGTATGATATCGAGAACGCGCAGCGCGAACTTGCGGTTCGTCGCGCGAACGCTGTTCTGGCCGCTGCGATGGACAGCGAGCACGAATACGGCCCTGAGGTAAGCGCCGCGATCGACCAGGTTCATGCCAGCATGGGCGAGTTGCAGAAGGCGACGGTGCGGCATGTTTTCGCTATGCGAAGTATCCTCAACGAGGATCAGCAACGTGAATTCGACCGACAAGTTGCCCGGTCGCTGACCGGTTCGCCGCCGGAATGATCCCGGAGTGCAGGGGCAATCTCACGACCAGGAGCAGCTTGTCGCAAAGGTTGTCGCCGGTGACCGCCGTGCCTTCACCCTGCTCGTAGAACCGTTACTGCCGAGACTGCTGGCGACTTCGTTTCGAATGCTGGGCGTTCGCCAGGATGCGGAGGATGCGGTGCAGAGTGCGCTGGCATCGGCCTGGATCGCCCGCGCGCGGCTCGACCCAATGCGGCCTATCCTGCCCATTCTGACCACCATCACCTTGAACAAGTGTCGCGACAGATTGCGGCGAAGAAAAGCGGCCCGATTCCTGGGCTTCGGAAAGGTGCTGGAGATCGATCTCGCTGCCGATCGCGCGCCGTCGCCGGAAATTGAGGCTTTGGACAAGCAGCTTCTAAAGGCAACCCATGCAGAGATCCTCAATCTGCCGCGGCGCCTGCGCGAAGCCCTTATACTCGTGACCGTCGAGGGGCGAAGCCAGGGCGAGGCTGCCGAACTGCTCGGCATTTCGGAAAAAGCGGTGGAATCGCTGGTCTACCGCGCGCGCAAGCAGCTCAGAAATAAACTCGACCTCGAGTGAGGGGAAAGCCCGCTTGGCGCGTAATTCCGGGTCATAGAAAACCTGCAGGAATCTACATGCTGACGATGAACCGAAGAGGCCTTCTGGGCGCAGGGGCCGGTGCCGCCGGTCTGGCCGGGTTGACTGCCCTGACTCCCGCCTGGGCCCGCGGCGCCAATATTCACAATGGCGTTATTCGCTCGGGCTTCGATGAAGTCTCTGGATCATCGATCGATCTGACGATCGGTGAAGGCCCGCGCGTGGTTCAGGGCCGCCGGGGTCATGCCGTTGCGGTCAACGGCAGCGTCCCCGGCCCGCTGGTCCGGCTGAAGGAAGGGGAGCCGGTTCGCCTCAACGTCACGAACACGCTTTCGCAGGACAGCTCGATACACTGGCACGGGCTTCTCGTGCCGTTCCAGTTCGACGGCGTGCCTGGCGTCAGTTTCCCGGGCATCAAGCCGGGCGAGACCTTCACCTACGATCTTCCCGCCATTCGCCAGACCGGCACCTACTGGTGGCACAGCCACTCTGCTCTTCAAGAGCAGGCGGGGCACTACGGCCCCATCGTGATCGATCCGGCGGGAGCCGATCCGGTGCAGGCGGATCGCGACTACGTGCTGCTGCTCAGCGAATTCACGCCGATGCATCCGCACGCGATCATGGACAAGCTGAAGAAGGGCGAAGGGTACTTCAATTACCAGAAAACCACCTGGACCGACGACTATCCGCTGAGCGGAGAGGACAGGCGGATGTGGGCGCAAATGCGCATGATGCCGACCGACATTCTCGACGTGACCGGCTCCACTTACACGTACCTCGCCAACGGGCATGGTCCGCTGGAAGGCCTGGAGCTTCTCTTCAATCCCGGCGAGCGGGTGCGCATCCGGGTGATCAATGGCAGCGCGATGAGCTTCTTCAACGTCCGCATCCCCGGCGCGCGCATGCAAATCGTCGCCGCCGACGGGCAGAATGTGCGCCCGGTGGCGGTCGAGGAGTTTCAGATCGGCACCGCCGAAACATACGATTTCGTTGTCGAGCCCACCGGCGAGGCGATGACGATCGTTGCCGAGTCGATGGACCGCTCGGGCATGGCGGTGGCAACCCTCGCCAGCAGCCCCGGCGCGCGAGCGGCGGTCCCGGCGCTGCGCGACCCTCCGCTCCTGACTATGGCCGACATGGGTATGAGCGGCATGGATCACGGCGGCGGCATGGCCGGGATGGATGGCAGCGACGACTCCATGAGCGGAATGGATCATTCCGCCATGGGGCACGCTCCTGCGGGGCCGGCCACGACGAGCGCAGCGGAGCCCATGGGCGCGATGGACATGGGCGGCATGAACATGCGCGACACATCCATGTTGCCGGCCGATGTGGCGGTCGGGCCGGGCCTCGACATGGTGGCGATGAATCCGGTCGACCGGATGGGCGATCCCGGCATCGGGCTCGACAAGGTCCCGCATAAGGTCCTTACCTACAGGGATCTGGTCGCGCTTGAGCCCAACGATGACTTGCGCACGCCGTCCCGCCAGATGGAAATCCACCTCACGGGCAACATGGAACGGTTCATGTGGTCGTTCGACGGGAAGAAGTTCTCGTCGGTCAGCGACGAGCCGATCCGTTTCGCCTACAATGAACGGGTCCGGGTAAAGTTGGTCAATGACACGATGATGGCCCATCCGATCCACCTGCATGGCCACTTTTTCGAACTGGTGAATGGCGCGCCGGCAGACCGCCAGCCGCAGAAGCACACCGTCATCGTCCAGCCCGGCGGGAGCGCCTCGTTCGATCTGACCGCCGACGAGTCCGGAGACTGGGCGTTCCATTGCCACCTTCTCTATCACATGCATGCAGGGATGTTTCAGATCGTCACCGTGGCGCCGAAAGGCGACGCGCCCGAGCAAGAGCGCGTGGGAGAACACGGATGAAATCGCTGTTCGTACTTCTCCTCATCGGAGCCGCGCCGCCCGCGTTGGCACAGCATGCCGGGCATGCCATGCCGGCGCCCGCTCCAACTCCTGCGCCAACCCCGGCACCCACGGCAGAGCAGAGCGCGCAGCCGAGCACGATGGACCATTCTCAAATGGACCATTCGCAGATGGAGACGGACGCGCAGCAGACACCCATCGCCGATCATTCGCAGATGAACCATTCCCCTGCGCAGGCAGAGACGGTCGACCACTCGCAAATGGATCACGGTGCGATGGCGATGCCGATCCCCGCCGGGACGCCGCCGCCTTCAGCCGGATCGGGGCCGCCACGTGCCGCGGACGCCATCTGGGGCGCGGACGCTATGCGCCCGAGCCGCGAGCAACTGCGCGAAGAACAGGGCGGCCAGACCTTTTTCTGGTTCATGGCCTATCGCGCCGAATACCGGCTGCGCGAGGGCAAAGACGGCTATCTGTGGGACCTGCAGGGGTATTACGGCGGCGATATCAACAAGTTCTGGTTCAAATCGGAGGGCGAAGGCAGTTTCGGCGAGGAAATCGAGGGCGCAGAAGTCCAGGCACTATACAGCCGCGCAATTGGCCCGTGGTTCGACCTGCAGGCAGGTGTACGCCAAGATTTCGCCCCGCGCGACCGGACCTATGGGGTCCTCGGCATCCAGGGTCTGGCACCCTATCAGTTCGAACTCGATGCCGCGGCGTTTCTGTCAGACAAGGGGGACCTGACGGCGCGGATCGAAGGTGAGGTCGATCAGCGGATCACTCAGCGCCTCATTCTGCAACCGCGCGCGGAATTTAACCTGTCGGCGCAGAACGTGCCTGAACTCGGCATCGGGTCGGGCTTGGACACGGTCGAACTCGGCCTGCGTCTGCGTTATGAATTCGCCCGTGAGTTCGCGCCCTACATCGGCGTCGAAAAGGAATGGAAGCTCGGGCGAAGCGCAGACTATGCGCGCGCGAACGGCGAAGATCCGAGCGTGACAAATTACGTCGTCGGCATACGATTCTGGTTTTGAGGGAGAGAAGTTCAATGCACGCATGGATAATTCGAGGAACGATCGCCCTGGCCCTGACAGCGACCACCACCGCGGCGATGGCGCAGTCTACGGATCATACAGAGCACGCCGCCTCGATGCCGATGAACCAGTCGGGGCAAGCCATGAATCATGCGGATCACATGGCGGCCATGAACGACGATGCGGCGGGCGCAGAGGCCGTGCTGACCGCCTATCGCAATGCCCTGACGGCGCGCGATGCGGATGCCATGATGGCTCTGTTCACGGATGAATCCTTTGTTTTCGAGAACGGAAAGGACGAAGGAAGCTTCGCGAACTACATGGAGCATCATCTCGGACCCGAGCTCGATGCGATCAAGAGTTTCGTCTTTGGCAAGCCAACCGTCGCGGTCAGCCGGATGGGGCACATGGCCTTTGGGCGCGAGACCTATACCTACCGGATCGAACTCACGGACGGGCGGGTGATCGAGCGCGAAGGCGTGGCGACCTCGGTGCTCGCGCACGACGCCGATGGGTGGAAGATCGTGCAATACCATTCGTCGTCGCGCGCGCCGCGCAGCGAATAAGGCCTCGTGGCGTCGATACCGGCATCTCGGAAGCCGTCGCGCAAGCTGCGGCTTCATGTTTTCGGCAGCAAGCTGCACAAGTGGCTCGCGCTGTTTGTCGGCGTCCAGGCGCTGTTGTGGATGGGCACGGGCGCCATCATGTCCTTCCTCAAGATTGAGAAGGTGCGGTCCGAACACGTTATTACACGGCAGGCCGAAACGCTCGATCCTGCGTTCCCCGGACCGCGATGGTTGGGGGATCGACAAAACCTCGTCGCGCTGACGACCAAATCCGTGGCCGGCCGTTCTGTTGTTCAGATCGAGCGGAGCGACGGGTCGAAAACCCTGCATGATCCTGCCACCGGTCAGAAGCTCTCGCCGCTATCCCGTGTCGACGCGCGCGCCATTGCCCGTCGTGCATGGACCGGACCCGAAACCTTGATTGCAAGCGAGATGCTCATCGAGACACCGGTCGGAACGGAGTTCCGCGGGCCCTTTCCCGCCTGGCAGGTCACCTTCGGCGACGCGGACACGACGAGAATCTATATCGACGCATCCAGCGGAGCGATTCTGGCCGCACGAAGCGACACCTGGCGCTTCTTCGACTTCGTCTGGGGACTGCACATCATGGACTGGACCGAGCGGGACCGGATCAACAGCTGGTGGCTGCTGGTGTTCGGGATCGGCGGAACGATCATCGCGCTGTCGGGCTTCGTCCTGTTGGCAAACCGGTTTCCAAAGCTGCGACGCAAGAAGGTTCGTAGACCGTCGGCAGGCCCGGTCGCATAATCATCCAGCTGGCGCTAGGGTCTAGATCCGAGTTCGGCGGCATCCGTTGAAAGTGTCAGCTTTCGCGAGCACCTTGCCCCGCAAAGATCGGCAGCTTCACTCCGCGCAGTCGCAGTGCATTGCCAATCACCGAAACCGAAGACAGGCTCATGGCCGCCGCCGCTATCATCGGATTGAGCAGCAGGCCGGTAAACGGAAACAGCAAGCCTGCGGCAACGGGAATGCCCAGGGTGTTGTAGGCGAAGGCAAAGAACAGGTTCTGCCGGATGTTCCGCATGGTTGCGCGTGACAGGACTATCGCCTGCACCACGCCGGTCAGATCGCCGCGCACCAGTGTAACCCCGGCGCTCTGGATCGCCACGTCGGTGCCGGTGCCCATGGCGATGCCGACATCGGCCGCCGCCAGGGCGGGTGCATCGTTGATCCCGTCGCCTGCCATCGCGACACGGCGCCCCTCGGATTTCAGCCTCTCGACTTCGCGATGCTTGTCTTCGGGCGAGACGTTGGCGTGCACCTCGTCGATGGCCATCTCCCGCGCCACCGCTTCGGCCGTACCGCGGCTGTCGCCGGTCAGCATGACCACGCGAATGCCACGACCGTGCAGCGCGGCGATCGCTGCCGCACTGGTCGGTTTGATGGGATCGGCCACTGCGATCAAGCCTGCCGGGCGCCCGTCGAATGCGACGAACATCACCGTTTGCCCCTGCGCGCGACCGGCTTCGGCCGAGCCCAGCCAGCTCTCGTCGCCGATCCCGACCCGGCGCATCATTTTCTCGTTGCCTATCGCCACCCGGCGGGCGCTTACGGTCGCTTCGACGCCTTCGCCGGTAGTTGATGCCAGGTCCGTTGCGTTGGCGGGCGAGACCCCGCGTGCGCGCGCGCCCTCGACGATTGCATGCGCCAGCGGATGTTCGCTGCCCATCTCGACGCCCGCGACCGAGGCGAGGAACTCGGTTTCGTCGAGACCGTCGACCGGGTTGACCGCTACCAGATCGGGCTTGCCCATCGTCAGCGTGCCGGTCTTGTCGACCACCAGCGTGTCGATCTTCTCGAGCGTCTCGAGCGCTTCGGCATTGCGAATCAGGATGCCGTGTTGCGCGCCCTTGCCGGTGCCGGTCATCACCGACATCGGCGTGGCGAGCCCCAGCGCACAGGGGCAGGC
>Ga0114898_1002318_pt1 | contig 10070 bp, 10 predicted proteins | sample Malvired_Geostar_FD_83496 | JGI IMG/M metagenome (GOLD analysis project Ga0114898, IMG submission 83496) | Marine viral communities from the Global Malaspina Expedition - Malaspina viral metaG DeepMed_Geostar | ecosystem: Environmental > Aquatic > Marine > Oceanic | place: Mediterranean Sea...
CTTCCTGTGCGTGGGCGTGGTCTATGACCGCATGCACACCCGCGAGATCGCCTTCTACGGCGGCCTCACGGCGCGCATGCCGTGGTACGCGGCCATCTTCCTGATGTTCACCATGGCCAATGTGGGCCTGCCGGGCACCTCGGGCTTCATCGGGGAAGTGCTGACCATGACCGGCGCCTATCAGGCGTCCACCTGGGCGGTGCTGGGTGCGGCCTCGGGCGTGATCTTCTCGGCGGTCTACGCCCTGACGCTGTATCGCAACGTCATGTTCGGCGAGATCACCAATCCGGCCCTGAAGGCCATCACCGACATCGACCGGCGCGAGCTGCTGGTCTTCGTCCCCCTCATCATCGGTACGATCTGGCTGGGGGTCTATCCCGCCGCCGTGCTGGACGTCACCCAGGCTTCGGTCAGCGCGGTGACGACCGCCTATCAGACCGCGATCGGCGGATAAGACGACCATGTTCGACATCAACCTCGCTCTTCACATCGCCGCTCCCGAGGCCCTTCTGGCCGTCGGATCCATGATCCTGCTGATGCTCGGCGCCTATGGCGGCGAAAAGCTGGGCCGCGTCGTCAGTCTGCTGGCCGTCGCCCTGTTGATCGGGGCGGCCGGCGTCGCCGCCAATGCGCCGCTGGGCATGGTGTTCAACGGCGCCTTCGTCTCGGACCCCCTGTCGGTCTACGCCAAGGTGGCCATCTATCTGGCCAGCGCCCTGGCCGTGGTGCTGGGCGACGGCTGGACGCGCCGGCACGGCATCGCCCGGTTCGAGTATCCGGTGCTGATCGTCCTGGCCGCCGTGGGCATGGGCATGATGGCCTCGGCCGGCGACCTGATGTCGCTGTACGTGGGCGTCGAACTGCAGTCGCTGGCGCTGTATGTGCTGGCCGCCTTCCACCGCGACAACGCCCGGGCCTCCGAGGCGGGGCTGAAGTATTTCGTTCTCGGCTCCCTGTCCTCCGGGCTGATCCTGTACGGCGCCAGCCTGGTCTACGGCTTCACCGGCTCCATGCGCTTCGACGAGATCGCCGTGGTGGCCGCCGGCGGGGCCGAGACCGGCCTGATCTTCGGCCTGGTGTTCCTGATCTGCGGCCTGGCCTTCAAGGTGTCGGCCGCGCCGTTCCACATGTGGACGCCCGACGTGTACGAGGGCGCGCCGACGCCGGTGACCGCCTTCTTCGCCACGGCGCCCAAGTTCGCGGCCATGGTGCTGTTCGCCCGCGCCATGAGCGAGGCCTTCGGCGGCGCCCATGACCAGTGGGCCCAGGTTCTGGTGATCATCTCGCTGATCTCCTTCGCCGTGGGCGCCTTCGGGGGCCTGGCCCAGAAGGACATCCAGCGGCTGCTGGCCTATTCGTCCATCACCAACATCGGCTATGCGCTGCTGGCCATCACGGCGGGGACCCAGGCGGGCCTGCAGGCCCTGCTGCTGTTCATGACCTTCTACATGATCGACACGGTCGGCTTCTTCGCCCTGTTGATGGCCCTGTCGCGCGGCGGGCGTCCGATCCGGCGCATCGCCGACCTGGCGGGTCTGCGCAAGGACAAGCCGGTGACCACCATCGCCATCACGATCCTGTCCCTGTCCGTGCTGGGCATGCCGCCCTTCGCCGGGTTCTGGGCCAAGTTCTATGTGTTCGGCGCGGCGCTGCAGGCCGGCTACTGGATCGTGGCGGCGCTGGGTCTGGTCGCGTCGGTCGTGGCGGCGTTCTACTACCTGCGCATCATCAAGGTGATGTGGTTCGACGCGCCGCCGGAAGGGCAGGGCGCCGTGGATCCGTCGCCGCGCGACGCCCAGTGGGTCGGCTGGGCCGCCGCGGCCTTCTCGTTCCCGCTGGCGCTGATCGCCCTGACCTGGCTGGAGCCCCTGGCCCGCAGCGCCTCCGTCAGCTTCGGGGCCGGCTGATTGGCCGAGGCCGCCCCGCGCCTGGTTCTCGAGGACACGGACTCCACCAACGCCGAAGCCCGGCGCATGGCCGAGCGCGGCGAGACCGGGCCGCTGTGGATCGTCGCCCGCCGCCAGTCGGCGGGGCGGGGGCGACGCGGCCGGGCCTGGTCCAGCGAAACGGGGAACCTTGCGGCGACCCTGCTGACCGTGGTTCGCCGCCCGCCGGCCGAAGCCGCGCAGCTGACCTTCGTGGCCGCGCTCGCCGTGGCGGACCTGCTGGACGCCTGGGCGCCGCCGGCGCTGGTCAGCATCAAGTGGCCCAATGACGTGATGCTGGACGGCCGGAAGGCCAGCGGCATCCTGCTGGAGTCCGGCCCCCACGACAGCGGCGGGCTGTGGCTGGCGGTCGGGATCGGCGTCAATCTGGCTCACGCGCCCGGCGACACCGAGCGGCCGGCCACGGCGCTGGCCGACCACCTGCGCGGCGACGTGGCCGCGCCGCCGTCCATCGAGCAGGCGGCCGAGCGTCTGGCGGCGGCGTTCGGCGTGTGGATGGAGCGCTGGGAGACCCTGGGGTTCCAGCCGGTGCTGGACGCCTGGGCCGCGCGGAAGGCGTGGAGCGGGACGGCGCGCTGCGCCTGCGCTTGCCCTCGGGCGAGCTGCGGCGCATCTCGGCGGGCGACGTATTCTTCGGGGAGGCGGTCTGATGCTTCTGGCCATCGAGCAAGGCAACACCAACACCCTGTTTGCGGTGCACGACGGGACCGACTGGATCGCCCAGTGGCGCACGGCCACGGAGTCCACGCGGACCGCCGACGAGTACGCCGTGTGGCTGAGCCAGCTGCTGTCCATGCGCGATCTCAGGATCGGGGTGCTGGACGGCTGCATCATCTCCAGCGTCGTGCCCCAGTCGATCTTCAACCTGAAGAACCTGTCGCGGCGCTATCTGGGCGTCGAGCCGCTGGTGATCGGGGACAATGTGGAGCTGGGCATCCCGGTGCGCATCACCAAGCCCAGCGAGGCGGGAGCGGATCGCCTGGTCAACGCCATCGGCGCCCATCTCAAATACTCCGGCGACCTGATCGTCATCGACTCCGGCACCGCCACCACCTTCGACGTCATCGCCGCCGACGGCGCCTTCGAGGGCGGGGTCATCGCGCCGGGGATCAATCTGAGCCTTCAGGCCCTGCATGAGGCCGCCGCCATGCTGCCGCGCATCGCCATACAGAAGCCCGAGCGGGTCATCGGCAAGGACACGGTGTCCAACATGCAGTCCGGGGTCTTCTGGGGCTATGTCTCGCTGATCGAGGGCATGGTGGCGCGCATGAAGGCCGAATGGGCGAAACCTATGACCGTCATCGGAACCGGCGGCGTGGCCAGCCTGTTCGAAGGCGCAACCGACAGCATCGATCACTTCGACGCGGATCTGACGATCCGCGGCCTTCTGGAAATCTGGCGTCGCAACGCCCATCTGAAAAAAACATGAAAAAATCAAATCAAGACGAGCTGGTCTTCCTGCCGCTGGGCGGTTCCGGAGAGATCGGCATGAACCTGAACGCCTACGGCTTCGGCCCGGCTCATGACCGCAAGTGGATCATCGTCGATGTGGGCGTGACCTTCGGCGATCTGTCGACGCCCGGCGTCGACATCATCGTGCCCGATCCCGAGGCCCTCAAGGGCGAGAAGATTCTCGGCATCCTGCTGACCCACGCCCATGAGGACCACATCGGGGCCCTGGGCTGGCTGTGGCCGCGCCTCAAGGCGCCGCTCTACGCCACCCCGTTCACCGCCTATCTGATCCGCGACAAGCTGCGCGAACAGAACCTGCTGAACGAGGCCGAGCTGAACGAGGTGCCGCTGGGCGGCACGGTCAACCTGGGCCCGTTCGAATGCGAGTTCGTCACCATGACGCACTCCATCGCCGAACCCAACGGCATCGCCATCAAGACGCCGCTGGGCACCGTGATGCACACCGGCGACTGGAAGATCGACGAGACGCCCGTGGTCGGGGCGCGCACGGACGCTCGGGCCCTGACCCGTCTGGGCGATGAGGGCGTGCTGGCCATGGTGGGCGATTCCACCAATGTCTTCGTGGAGGGCGTGGCCGGGTCCGAAGGCGATGTGGCCGGCGCCCTGGCCGAGCTGATCAAGCCGCTGCGCGGCCGCGTGGCCGTGGGCTGCTTCGCGTCGAACGTGGCGCGGGTGCACAGCGTGGCCCTGGCGGCCAAGGCGGCGGGGCGGCGCGTGGCGCTGGCCGGGCGCTCGATGCAACGCATCACGGCGGCGGCCAAGCACGTGGGCCTGCTGGGCGATCTGCCGCCGTTCCTGTCGGACGAGGAAGCCCGGGTCTGGGCGCCGGACGAGGTCCTCTATCTGTGCACCGGCAGCCAGGGCGAGGCCCGCGCGGCCCTGTCGCGGGTGGCGGACGGCACCCACCCCGTGGTCAAGCTGGGCTCGGGCGATCACTGCATCTTCTCGTCGCGGGTCATTCCCGGCAACGAGCTGGCCATCGGCGACCTGCAGGACCGCCTCGCGGACCGGGGGGTGCGGCTCTACACCGAGAAGGATCACCCCGGCATCCACGTGTCCGGCCACCCCTGCCGCGACGAGCTGAGGCAGATGTACGACTGGGTGCGCCCGCGCATCGCCGTGCCCACCCACGGCATGCGCCGCCACCTGATGGAGCACGCCAATCTGGCGAAGGACATGGGCGTCCCCGAGACCGTGACGCCCCGCAACGGTGACCTGGTCCGCCTCGCCCCCGGGCCGGCGCAGATCATCGACGAGGTTCCGTCCGGTCGCCTGTACGTGGACGGCGGCATGCTGGTCACCGAGGCGGGCGAGGCGATCCGCGAGCGGCGCCACGCCGCCGGCAACGGCGTGCTGGTGGTCAGCTTCGCCCTGGACAAGCGCGGCCGCATCGTCAGCGACATCGACGTGCGCGGGATCGGCCTGCCCGGCGACGAGGGCACGCCGCTGGGCGACGCCCTGGACGGCCTGGCCGAGCGGGTCGAGGACGTGGTGCGCGGCCTGAAGGGCGAGGCGCTGGAGGACGAACTGGTGGTGGAACAGGCCGTGGCGCGCGCGCTGAAGAAGGCCAGCCAGCAGATCTGGGACCGTCGTCCGATTGTGGAAACCATCATCCTGCGGCTGTAGGCTCGCCCGGTTCAGGGGAGCGCGCCATGCCGGATGTCCGCAAGCTGTCTGTCCATGGCCGCCACGGCGTCCGGCGCGTGCTCGAGCGGGTGCGCCACGCGCGGCATCCGCTGCATGGCTGGCGTCGCTGGGCGCTCATCGGGTTCCAGGCGGCGACCGGCCTGTTCGTGCTGTTCGCCCTGGTGAACCTGGCCCTGTGGTTCGCCATCGACCGGGCCGACGGCGGCGTCGGGCAGGCGCTGTGGGAGGCGGAAGCCCTGGCCTACAGTCCGCTGGACGGGGAGGCGGCTCCGGACGGAGCCTTCACCGCCCTTTATGGCGACACCCTGGGCCCCGGGCCGGGCCCGGCGGAGATTCGCGCCTGGTTCGAGGGTCAGTCGCGACAGGGCCAGTTCGTGCTGGAGCATGTCATGGTCCAGCGGATGGACGCTGTGAACGGCGGCGTCGACGCGGCCGTGTTTCCGGCGGGGGTCTATGTGGGGCTGCGCGCCATGGGGCCGGACACGGCGCCGATGGTGTTTGTCACCCGGCATCTGGCGCACTTCATGTTCTTTCCCCGGCACGCCTATATTCTGGTGGTGCCGGAGGACGGCGCCGCGACCGTCTTCTCCGCCAGCGTGAACAACAAGCTGGATGACGATGCGGCGCATCCGGACCACCTCCGGGCGGTGCTGCAGGCCTATGACGCCGACGCCTATGACTATCCCTCATCCGGACAGGCGGTGCACCTGATGACGCGCGTGCCGGACGAGGTCGCGGGCGACGCGCTGAACCGGCTGGAGGCGGCGGTCGAGCGGCTCGAGGCCGCCGAGGTCACCTATGGCGTGCTGGCGCCCAACTCGAACACGGTGATCGGCTGCCTGCTGGAGGATGCCGGCGTCATGACCCGCGCGGAACGATCGGGAGCCTTGCTGGCGGTTCGTGCGCCGGGACTCGGCGCGGACTGCGTTTGACGGTGGACAGGCGCGGCCATTCCTCCCAGCTTCCCCCTCTCGACAGGAGACCATCACGACGACCAGCGTCCGCATTGCGTTTCTCGCAGCCGTTCTCGCCCTTGCGGCCTGTGACCGGCCCGAGCGGATCGAGGCGAACGAAGCCGTGCCGGCCGCGGAGCCTGCGCCGGCCGCCGCGCCGGACGCCAGAACGCCCGAAGACCTGGTGCGGGCCCTGTACATGGAGCCGCAGATTCCCACCGCCGCGCCCCACGTGCGCCTGTATTTTGCGGAGCCGCTGGTGAATGGCCTGTCGGGCGACGAGGGGATCGGCTTCGACTATCGTCTGGACGCCCAGGACGGCGCCATTGCCGATCTTGAGGTGGAGGAGCTCGCGGCCGGGCCGGACGGATCATCCGTGGTGGCGCGTTTCAATCGCTCCGGAAGGCCGGTGTCCATGGCCTATGACCTCTGCCGGCGCGACAACGGGGAGTGGCGCATCACCAATGTCCGCAGCGTCCAGAACGAGTGGAACCTGCGTGATCTGACGGGCGCGGATGCGAACGGGGATGCGTCGTCGCAGCCGGGGTGCTGAGCCTCGCCCCCATGCGCGAAACCGGCTAAGCCGGGTTCATGATCGGACGTCTGAACCATGTGGGGGTGGCCACGCCCTCAATCGAGGCCGCTGTGGCCCTGTACCGCGACCTGCTGGGCGCGACGCAGGCGGGCGAACCGTTCGACCTGCCGGCGCAGCGGGTGCGGGTGTGCTTCATCGACCTGCCCAACAGCCAGATCGAGCTGATCGAGCCCCTGGGCGAGGACTCGCCCGTGCACGGCTTTCTGGCGAAGAACCCCAGGGGCGGCCAGCATCACGTCTGCTACGAGGTCCAGGACATCCTCGCCGCGCGCGACGCCCTGCGGGCCAGGGGGGCGACCATCCTGGGGACCGGCGAGCCGCGCATCGGCGCCCACGGCACGCCCGTCATCTTCGTGCATCCGAAAGACATGGGCGGCGTGCTGGTCGAACTGATGGAAACACCGAAGGAGCCGCACCCATGATCGGGCCGACCACAGCCATCGCCATCTATTTCGTGGTCTGGTGGACGGTGCTGTTCGCCGTCCTGCCGCTGGGCATGAATCAGGGGCCCCGCGAGCGCCAGACCGACGGCGGCGACTGGGGCGCCCCGGCCAATCCGAACCTGAAGAAGAAGTTCATCACGACCAGCTGGGTTTCGGCCATCGTCTGGGCCGTGATCATGGTGATCATCTTCACCGGAATCCTGCCGCTGCCGTCCCTGCCGACCGGAGGCTGATCCCTGCAAATCGGGAACTGAGTCGACTTTGATTGCCTATCCCCCGGCGCCCCGGCTAAAGGCGTAGGCTCAGTTCAGAACGGATTCCCGATGCGTCTTTCGCGCTACTTCCTGCCCACCCTCAAGGAGACGCCGTCCGAGGCCCAGATCGTCTCGCACCGGCTGATGCTGCGCGCGGGGCTGATCCGTCAGGAAGCGGCGGGAATCTACGCCTGGCTGCCGCTGGGCCTGCGGGTGCTCAAGAGGATCGAGCAGATCGTGCGCGAGGAGCAGGAGCGGGCGGGCGCCGTCGAGATCCTGATGCCGACGATCCAGCTGGCCGACCTGTGGCGGGAGTCCGGGCGCTACGACGCCTACGGGCCGGAGATGCTGCGGATCGTGGACCGGCACAAGCGTGAGATGCTGTACGGCCCGACCGCCGAGGAGGTGGTCACCGACATCTTCCGCAGCTTCGTGAAGAGCTATCGCGACCTGCCGCTGAACCTGTTCAACATCCAGTGGAAATTCCGCGACGAGCAGCGGCCCCGGTTCGGCGTGATGCGCGGCCGCGAATTCCTGATGAAGGACGCCTATTCCTTCGACCTGGACGAGGCGGGCGCCCGGCGATCGTACAACCGCATGTTCACCGCCTATCTGAACACCTTCTCGCGGCTGGGCCTGAAGGCGGTGCCCATGCGCGCCGACACCGGGCCCATCGGCGGCGACCTGAGCCACGAGTTCATCATCCTGGCGGACACGGGCGAAAGCCAGGTGTTCTGCGACCGCCGTCTGGTGGACATGCCGGCGCCGGGTCACGACGTGGACTGGAACGACCTGCAGTCAATCGTTGATCAGCGAACGGCGCTGTACGCCGCAACGGACGAAATGCACGAGGCGGACCGGTTCGAGGCCGAGGTGGGCGAGGGCGACCGCCTGAGCGCGCGCGGCATCGAGGTGGGCCACATCTTCTATTTCGGCACCAAATATTCGAAGCCCATGAAGGCCATCGTCGCCGGGCCGGACGGCAAGGACGCCCCGGTTCACATGGGCAGCTACGGCGTCGGCGTGTCGCGCCTGATCGGGGCCATCATCGAAGCCAGCCACGACGACGCCGGGATCATCTGGCCCGAGGCGGTGGCGCCGTTCGATGTGGGTGTGATCAACCTGCGCCCCAACGACGAGGCGGTTTCCGCCGCCTGCGAGGACGCCTGGGCGAAGCTCAAGGCGGCGGGCAAGACGGTGCTGTATGACGACCGCGACGAGCGGCCGGGCGGCAAGTTCGCCACCGCCGACCTGATCGGCCTGCCGTGGCAGCTGATCATCGGGCCCAAGGGCCTGGCCGACGGGGTGGTGGAGCTGAAGCGCCGCGCCACCGGCGAGCGCGAGACCCTGCCGCTGGAGGCGGCCCTTCAGAAGCTGACCGCATGACGGACGCGACCGCCGGGAAAGCCGGAAAACCCGCCGGGGCCTTCAGCGCCTGGGAGATCGGCCTGGCGCTTCGTTATCTGCGCGCCAAGCGCAAGGAGGGCGGGGTCGCCCTGATCGCCGTAATCAGCTTCGTCGGCATCATGCTGGCTGTGGCGGTGCTGATCAGCGTCATGAGCATCATGTCCGGGTTCCGCACCGAGCTGCTGAACCGGATGCTGTCCTTCAACGGGCACATGTATGTGCACGGCCAGGTGCTGGAGGCGCCGGACCGGGACGAGGCCCTCGCGCGCATCCGTGCGGTGCCCGGGGTGGTCAGCGTCACGCCCCTGACCGAGTCCCCGGCCATGTTCACGGCCCACGGGCGCACGACCGGCGGCGTGGTGCGGGGCATTGCGCCCGAAAACCTGGACACCATGAGCTTCGTCTACCAGAGCCTGGACGAGGAAGCCCGCACCCGCTTCGGCCAGGGCGACTACGGCGGCGACAACATCCTGATCGGCCAGTCGCTGGCGGACCAGATGGGGCTGAGGGTCGGGGACCTGATGACCCTGATCTCGCCCCAGGGCGGGGCCACCGCCTTCGGCGACCTGGGCACGTCCAAGACCTATGTGATCGGCGGCATCTTCCAGTCGGGCGCCGCCGACTATGACCGCGCCTATGTCTTCATGCCGCTGGAACAGGCCCAGCTGTTCTTCGGCAAGGAAGGGATGTGGGACGCCATCGAGATGAAGGTCGAGGACCCGGACCAGGTGGGCCGCTACATCCATCCGGTGGCCGAGGCGGCGGGACCGGGCGCCCTGGTCAGCGACTGGCGCAACACCATGGCGGCCTTCTGGAGCGCCCTGAAGGTCGAGCGCGTGGCCATGGGCATCATTCTCGGGCTGGTGGTGGCCATTGCGGCCATGAACATCATCTCGGGCATCGTCATGCTGGTGAAGAACAAGGGCCGGGACATCGCCATCCTGCGCACCATCGGGGCCAGTCCGTCGTCGATCCTGCGCATCTTCTTCATGGCGGGCGCGACCATCGGGGTGGCGGGGACCCTGGCCGGCCTGGTTCTGGGGCTGCTGTTCTGCTGGAACATCGGCGCCGTCCAGAATTTCCTCGAGTGGATTCTGCGGGTGCAGCTGTTCCCGGCCGACGTCTACATGCTGGACGGGGTGCCGGCGCTGGTGGATCCGGCGGACGTGTTCTGGGTCACGGTGTGGTCGCTGCTGATGTCCTGCGTGGCCAGCCTGCCGCCCTCGTGGAACGCCTCGCGCATCGATCCGGTGGAGGCCCTTCGCTATGAGTAGCCCCGTGCTGTCCCTGCGGGGCGTGACGCGCACCTATGACACCGCCCAGGGCGGGCTGCAGGTGCTGAAGGGCGTCGA
>Ga0114898_1002324_pt1 | contig 10050 bp, 27 predicted proteins | sample Malvired_Geostar_FD_83496 | JGI IMG/M metagenome (GOLD analysis project Ga0114898, IMG submission 83496) | Marine viral communities from the Global Malaspina Expedition - Malaspina viral metaG DeepMed_Geostar | ecosystem: Environmental > Aquatic > Marine > Oceanic | place: Mediterranean Sea...
CATATAAAAAAGTATTGACATTTAGTCCAAGCTATGCTATCATTGTCTTATGCGTTACATTAACAGCCATTGTACCTATACCGAAAACCACGCCGAAGGAACCTACACCTTCACAGGCCCGTGTCGTATAACAAAGGAGCCTTACAGCGTGACCATTCCCGGCCACGAACTCTGGGATCTGAACCAAGGCGAACCCATCATGTGTCTGCGTTCTCTGGACGCTGGCGACAGAGAGTTCGCTATGACAGGGACAAGCCCGAAAGGGTGGGAGCAACTCTTTGGAGGGCGAATCGATGAATAATCTCACAGACCTTAAAGAACAGATTCAAGAGGATATTGTCACATTCTTTAATGGTAAGAACTATGTCGATGGAACCTGTTCGTTCCTTGTAAGCAATATGTGCAAGGAGTGGGAAGATGGTAGCGACATCGATAAGCTCTGCCAGATAGTTGTTGACAGATTTAAGGAGTTAGAAAGTAAGAACTCTAAACTGTTACCCTTTTTTGAACAAAAATTATGAGTGAACCAAAAGGATTCGTTAGCTGGGCAGACGCAGGGCCGCGCAAGGTTGTGGACGGCGTCGAGGTTGCGCCTGATCGCGTGAAGGTTTACTACAATCTTCAGAAGCATTGCCTGTCGGTGATCGATGCGGAGACAGGGCTGCTTTATTGTCATGCTCATCGAGTTGAATTGCACGATGCCAAGTTCCGTGTGCAGTTAGCTGGGCGTAACCGTGTGATTAAAGAGAAGCGTAAGAATGTTCATGCTTACATTGTGGGCAAGTGTCACGACATTGGTGAAGTTTCAAAGGAGCGTTATCATCTAGTGCGCGGCAAGGTGGAAAGTTATGATATTTGTCAATGCGAGGGAACGATGTGGTGCGAGGAGTGTGTACCAGAGTCGGCAGAGCAATTTCGTCACGCAACATACAATCCTTATAAGCATGACACTTTTGTGGATGATGTGAGCGGTGAGTCATTGTTCAAGTCAGAGCGAGTTGTCGTTCGAGACAGGACAGCGGTTGGCCCTCTTTATAATATCTTTTATATTCCAGAGCCAAAGCCAGAGTCAGGCCGAAGGAAAAAGTCGCGTAAGTTTGAGAACGCTAAAGTATTAGAATTAACATGAAACAAGAATACAGACAAACCCAGCCCATCAGAGGCAAAGACCCTGCCTTCGAGAAGGAAGAAATCAAGGAACAGGAAAAAGAAAGTTGCCCGAACTGTGGTGGTTGGGGTGGTGGAGCATGGAACGGAAACGACTCGCCCTTTGAAGGGTATTTACCCTGTTACGCTTGCGGATTGTAAAATGAAACATTTTAAATCATATCCCAATGCAGCGGTTTACGCTATAAACAAAAACAAAGAAGCGCAAAAAGGAAACTATTCTATTGTAAATAAGACTTTAGAGCTGCTTGAAAAAGAAAAAGCGAAAAAAGGAAACGACAAATAGATAAATAACAAATAACTAAATACTTAATATGTTAATATAAAGCTATCATTATCATTCGTTGTCTTTGTATATACTTCATTGATTACCAGTGACTTACGCCTCGGCGGCTGGCCGCGCAACCTAAGTCGTTGGTAGTCAGTAACTTACGCAATCGAAAAAAAACAAAAAAAAATCACTTTTAGGCTTGACTTTTCCGTATGGTGTGTTATAATGTTCGCAGTTATGAGGTACTACTACTTCAGCGAATCCCCCGGAGCCAACAGGGAGGTATCGCGTGAGATGACGGTTGGCAGGGACGGGGTGCAAGCCCTTTGTCAGCGGCTTGACCGCTTGGGCTTCGGTTCGATTTATGAGATCGACGGAGCAGGGAACGAATTCGCCTTGAATGATTTCGAGGTCAATGACTTCCGCGATGGGCGGTTTACCGCCGAATGCAACCACTGCGGCGAGTTGGCGTATGTGGACGGACACACCGTTGAGTCGGTGGAGCGTTGTGGCAAGTGTCACAAGTACGACATGGATCACGATGACTATGATGATGGTCTGACTGATGTCGAGGCAGACTCTATGACGCTTGCGTCAGCAGGGTGGGGAACCGATGAGGACTACGGTTACTTCGGTGATGAGTGTTTCATGGGGGAATAATTTCCCCTCTTTTTATAATTATGCAAACTGAAAAACATACTAAACAACACGGCAGCCCTTATGATCGCGGCTCCGCAGACTACTACTACGGCAGGGGCATGAATCCCCACTACTACCCGAACGGAACAGGGAACGCCCCTCGCATTGAAGTGGAGGATATGACGGAAGCCGAAAAGGTCGCTTACTTCGCTGGCTATGAGGAGGAGACCGACCAAAAAAGTTGGTATTAAGTGATATTTATGCTTGACTTTTGATGAAAGATGTGTTATCATATTTAAAGTTATGAGAGATAGAACCAAAGAGACAGCAGAGGCAATCGACAAGACCCGCTTGGATATGGCGGGGGTCGAGGGTTCGTTGACATGGGTGCAGCAATTAGCGGAGCGCAACCGTGACGGCGACATGGATGACATTAAGAGGATTCTTAAAGAGCAGAGAGCTATCTTGACGAAGCTACGGCAAGGGCTTAACAAGCCGATGTTTGACAACGCCTTTTCACCGTTGGGCTTTGACTTGCAGGACGAATAAAATTATGAGTGATAGAACTGGATTGTGTAAAATTACGGGAAGGATTGCGAAGGTAAAAGGCAATCTGGATTTCGTGCGGAACCACCTTGGTGGTTTGATCGATGAAGAAGATACAAGGGTCGCATTGAAGCGAGCGAACAAAAAGCTCGGAGACATTCAAGAGATGCTTTACGATATAGAATTCGGCAAGAAAGAATAATTATGAAAAAAGAAAGTAAACCTAGAAACGCCAAAGGGAGGCCAATCCTAATAAAAGAAGAAGAACCTCCAAAAAAGTTAGTTAATTTTAGACTTTCGTTAGCTGACAAGGAATTGATGGAGAGGCTTGCAGACGCCGGAAGGCTTTCTTTAACTGGTTTGATAAGAGGCATGTTGAGAATGGAAAGAAGCCGACTCGCAGATATTCAAGACCGCATCAAAGAAAAGCGCAATGAATTGAATGATCTTTTTAAACTGGAAAATGCGGAAAGGGAAAGACTGCAGAGTTTAGAATTAGGAATCTCTGAAGAAGAATGAAATTTAGCAAGAAAAAATAATTATGAAATTCAAAGAAATTAAATTCAGAAGTCACGGGGTTGACCCCGAAGGTGTTCACGGAGTCGTTCGTTTTAAGAACGGTTACGGCCTGTCCATTGTGCGCCACAGTTACAGTTACGGTGGCAGCAAGGGCTTGTATGAATTGGCCCTGTTGAAGATTGGCACACTTAAAGGTGCGTCACAGGAAAACGACTGGGACATTGTTTACAATGAGGAATTGGGTTATCAAGATGTTCGTGGCTGGATGTCCGAGGAGGATGTGGAGAATGAACTTCACAAGATCGAGAACGCTCCAAAGTTTAACGAAGCGGAAAACTCGGAGACAATGTCATTTGCTCACGCTGTTCCAGAATCTAAATTATGAAAGGCGAAAAACGACACATAGGCGACATTGGGCATATGCCGTTAGGAGGACAAGAAGCCTACCAAGAAATGTTTTATTCTGGTGTTAGCTGCGGTCTCTCAACCCGTAACGGACTAGATTCCAATGGCCGTAAAGACGGATCTCGCAGCAATGTCCATACAGTTCTCGAAAGACCAGCGGGATCAAATAAAACAAAAGCAACCAATCGACAAAGACCAAGAAAAAGATAATTATGATACTTGTAATATTAGCAATTGCGTCTTTGTTTTTTACTATATTCTTTTGGGCTATGTTAGTAATTGATAGTTATGAAAGCTAAATCAATAAATAGTAAATAGCTTAGCGTCAAATAGGGCAAATAGCCCTCTCTCATGCGCCCCTGTCGAGTTTTGTTGTTGGACTTGGCAGGGGTTTTTTGTAAGTCGTTGAGCACCAGTGACTTAGGTCACGGCGGCAGCCGCGAATTCGTAAGTCTTTGGTAGTCAGTAAGTTAGGACGAAAAAAATCCCCGCATTGCGCGGGGAGACGAGGGGCAGCGGCGAAGCTCTAGTTATACAAGTGAGATCAAAACCATAATGACCTTGCCTTAAGAAGTCCCCTCGTGAAGATTGAGTTAGCCACCTCATCGACGCGCTGTGTTTCAAGCGAAGCGATGAGGGTTTACACTAAAAGTTAAAAACACTCCTGACACTCGACGCTCTCGGGGGAATCCCAATCGCTCAAGTCGTCCGCGGTCATCCACCACTTGCACCCGCACCCGCGGCACTCGACTTTTGTCAAGGCGCGCTTGGGGAAGATCCGGTGGTGCCGGGGCTTATTCTCTTTTTCTTTATTCATCATCATAAGTTCAGGAAGAACACTCTCCAGAATCGGAACACTTCTGCACCGCCGCCTGTCAGGAATACCAGAGCCGCAGCCGTCAATGCCGCGCCGCCTGTTATCCACAACCACGCATTGAGTTCGTTGAGGCCGAGGTCGTCGATTAGCCATTTTATTTTGTTTGTCATAATTTTTTTATTGTTTACAGGTTTATCTAAATTTTTTAAATCTCTTTTTAGCTTTTCAAAGGCTTCTTCGGATATATCAACTTTTATTTTATTTATCATAATTATTTCGCAATGTACTGAAAGAGTTCACGCAGAGGAACGCTGGATTTAGCAGCGATGTCCTCGCCCGTCATAAACACACCATCGACAAAAGCCTCGACGATTTGTATGAAACCGCCCTCGCCTTGGTAGGAGGCGTTCAGGTTCACCTCGACACCCTCAAAGAGCGTCCCGCAACTGGTCTTGAATTTGATAATCTTCATCTTTCTCTCACTAACTGGATATATGATAACACACTTTCCGCCGAAAGTCAAGTACAAACTTCACTTTTTTTGTTGTCGATTCTCTGGAGTATTGCCCTAGCTTTCCCCATTCGTTTCCGTAGGTTCTGCATCTCCATTCGCGTTTTGCGCTCGATAACTTCTTCCGTCTTCATTTCGCCAAAGTACTGGATCATGAAGCGGAGAGCATCGGTCTTGTTGGTGCATAGCTGAACGCTAAGTTTCTCTAGGTTTTGCTTATCTTCGCGGGTGACTCTGCAGATCACTACTTCGCTTTTGTTTGTCTTCATATTATTGGTTGTATTTCTCTCACTCACAAGCTATATTATCTCACATCTTATCTGAAAAGTCAAGTACAAACTTCATCTTTTTTTTCGTATTTTTCGGTTTTCTCATTCCAGACCAAGTCCATCCCTTCTTCCAAAACTTCGTCAATTAGCTTTTGCCAATTGGTCTCGCGCTTGGCCTCGCGCTTACGCTTGGCATCCATAAACCGCCTAATTTCGGTCATCGTCATGTTGTTTTTCATTTTAGTATTTCTCTCACTCACTGGATATATGATAACATAGATCTCACAAGATTGCAAGCATTATTTTCACATTCTTAAAGAAAGTTTTTTTTATAATTTGAGTTTTTTACTTGACAAGATTCCGAAAAGGGCTTTTATTTTGTTTTTCATAATTGATAATTGCAGATTTCCGTTTTCCTAAGTCATTGACTACCAAGGACTTACGAATCCGCGCCAGCCGCGAATTTCTAAGTCTCTGGTGCTCAGTAAGTTATGACACGAAAAAAAACTCACTTTTTTTCACTTTTAGGCTTGACTTTTCCCGATTTTTCTGGTATCATATTCCTAGTGAGTGAGAGAAAAAACAACATGAAAAACGAAATCGAAATGAAAAGAGCCGAGCAAGTAGCACGAGGATGCCAACCCACTTGGGGAATGACATTGCCAGAGTACTACGCTTACCAAGAGAAACGCCGCGAGGCTCACTTCGCAAAGAAAAAGATGAAAAAAAGTCGTTTTTAGGCTTGACTTTTAGCAAACCATATGATACCATATTTAAAGTTATGAGAGACAGAAACATGAACCAAAAAGAGTATAGCCAGAAAAGGCATAACGAGGCCCGTGAGCAGTACAACGCGGGGGTGAAGCAATTCGACAAGGTCGAGAACGAGGCGAAGGCCGAAGTGGAGGGTCTCTACGAGGTAGAGACAGAGTACGGGGCCAAGAGGGGTGCGAGGCAATTCCAAGATTTCCTAGAGGAGACATTCTAGTCATGACATTATTGACCAAAAAGATTAAAGAGGACTTACCCTCGCTGTATGCCAACGAGGACAAGAGCGAGGATGACACGGCTGTGGTGGTGAAGTTCTTCACGCCTGACAGCTACTGGACATGGTACGCCACCGAGTTCGATGGTATTGATACCTTCTTCGGCCTAGTAGATGGGCAGGAGCAGGAGCTAGGGTACTTCAGCCTAAAGGAGCTAGAGGCTGCGCGTGGGCCACTTGGTCTACTGGTAGAGCGTGACACGAGCTTCACACCCACGCCCCTGTCAGAGGTGCGTGATAACATAGCTGTATTACTATAATGAATACCAAGTATGGACATAAGGCTGGCTGGGTAGAGAAGGCAATCATCGTGTTCTTTATCCTATGGGGCATGGCTACCATCTGCAAGGTAGCAGGTGCAGAGCCTACGCTATGCATCACGCCACCAAGCAAGGGCATCCTCATGGTGGGGGTCAAGCACCCACCCACAGGCAAGAGGTTCGCCCTCATGGTATCGCATGACCTCAAGACATGGAGCATAGCCAAGGACGCACAGGGTATCAAGTGTGTGCGTGCCTTCCCTAGTCATCAGGACATGGAGGGTAAGACTACATGGTGGCACATAGCTATCAGCGATGGGCTATACATTACTAACAAGGTGGCGTTATATAAAATTTCTAGGTGAGTGTTATTGTTTGTGTTGTTGTTTGTATACATGGTAGGTTGTCCCGTCGAGGGCTTTGTTCATTTTCCCTCGATGGGATTTCCTTTGTTAAGTCGTTGCGCCCCAATGACTTAGCGATTCGGGGCTGCCGCGTTGCCGTAAGTCCTTGGTACTCAGTGACTTACGTATGTGTATACTGTACGGCATAAAGAATAATTATACTTTTAAAGAATCATTGTATTAGATTATGATGTGATTTATTTTGATTTTTATGCTTGACTTTTGCGGAGATTCTGCTATACTATTTGCAGTTATGAGAGATAAGATGACATACAAGTTAAGTTGGAAGGACGAGGACACCAACCGCGTCAGCAGCAAAGAGTTCACCGGAAATGGTGAGGACCATTCGGCGTTTGACGATGCTTTCGCTATGGCATCGGTCGTAGATGGCAACCTCTGGCCTTGGGTCATAGAGAGAGACGGTGAGCAGATTGCTCATGGTTGGGGTGGTGACCAGCTTGACAGGGGCCGGTTGTTCCCGACATGTGGTTGATTTTGTACTTGACATTTAGCATAAGCTATGTTATCATTTTACCAGTTATGAGAGATACGATAGAAACCAAGAAGATACTGATGGAGTGCGAGTGCTGTGGTCAGGAAGACCGGATCAGCGAGGAGACAGCCAAGAAGGAGGACACCGATTACTGGATGTGTGAGTCTTGTGCTGCTGCTGATGATCATTGCCTAGGTGACCCGAATTGAGGCTTGACATTGAGCGCAAGCTATGCTATCATTTAGACAGTTATGAAGGAAACGATAGAAAAAAAGAAATTGGTCTGTGACATGTGTGACAGAGAAGATGGCGCAAAGAGCGAGTGGGAAGGCACAATCAAAGTGCGTGAGTGGGGTAACCCATACGACTGGGGGACAATCTGCGATGAGTGCCAAGAGACAGTCAACGAGAGTGCGTGAGGATGATGATGAGAACAACTGAACAATACATTAAAGAGAAGGGCCGGTACTTCGAGGCTGAAGCGAAAGTTTCAATGCGCGAGGGATTCAACAAGGCGTATGTGACACACACCTCGAAGGGCTTCGACACGGAGCCAACCGAGGCCGAGGCAATCGAGGCAATCGAAAAGGATTACCCTCACCTGAAGGTTGAGCGTATCGATTGGATTAGGGACATGAGCCACAAGGCCAACGAACTGGATGAGTTTTACAGCAAACGACAATGAATGCACTAGCAGGACTTATTGTATTGTTGGTTCTCATTTTTGTCATTGAACGCGTAACAGATTAACATGAAAAATATAATTAAGACAAACTTCCACAGCCGTATCCCCAGTAAGCAGATCGCAAGGTCTGAAGTGACAGTCCCACAGATGGTGAAGTATGTCACGGCTGAAGCGATACGATACTCTCGCCCCTTCCCCGAGGATGATGAACAACGCAAGGGATTCATGCAAGGGGTCGAATGGGGAATGAAAAAGATCTTGTGTCAGATTCAGAATGAGCAATTTAAACGAGGAAAGGAGGCGTCATGATTAAAATGTTTAATAAGTTTATGCGTTGGATTACTCCAGCCAACAAGCGAGTAAGGATTCGCCGCAAAGCAACTGTGATGATTCCCCTTGGTATTTATATCGGTATTATACTTTGGTTAAAATATTATCTAGAGTTTACATAACTTCTCCCCATTGATCAACACCCCCCCCAATTAATGAAAAAAATTGGGCTTGACTGTCATCGATCTGTGCGCGGTGGTCCTTTTTTCAGTCTATCAAGGTAATTAAAATCATATTTTCAGAAATCCGAACATACTAAAAAAAACTACCTTCTCTTCGAAATTTGCTATATTAAAAAGAAAAAAACAAATAGCCGCCGCCCGCGGAGCCAGTTGTCGGACTCGAACCGACGACCGTTCGATTACAAATCGAGTGCTCTACCAACTGAGCTAAACTGGCGCGGGATCTTCGTACATCTTCAAGATCGATTCCGCGAGCTCCACAGCCTTCTTTTTATTGAGGATCACGTCCCAGCACAGGTTCTTAGTATCAACGGCCTCCTCCGGGATGCAACTGTAATGCATCAGCGAAATTTCATCTCCATCGGAATACTTCGTAATCCTTAGAAGATGCGCGAAGCAGTCGCAATCAGTGACTATATCATGGGATATGATTTCTGAGTCTTTTGTAATGAACTTTTTCATACGTCCATATAAAGATCCAAGGCTTTAGGGTCGTCTTTTAACCTACCGGACTTTTCGTACGCTTCCTTCCTGATCTCGAGGGGGAGGGAATGCTTCTTTCTTGCCCAGTTAGTCATTCTCTGCAAGCGCCTCTCAAGCCATGTGAAAAACCTGTAACTTACGGAGCCATCACGGTATTCATCGAAAATCTGCTGTTCTGTGTCCCACATCTCGTCAATGGCCTTTCTCTTCTTCGCTGTTGTTTGAAGTTTGCAGGCAATAAGTTTTTTCTTGTCCAGCCAGCCATTTTTAAAAGTGAAGTCAAATTCAAACAAATATTCATTCCCATCGCCATCCTTAACAACATCACAAAAATTTACAACTATACTATTACTGACTTTGACCCATTTTTCGTCTTTCGGATGGGGATCAAGTAGGTGTATTCCTGAGCGATCGAGCTTGTAAAGGTGTTTCCTGTATATCTTGTATTCATCCATCAGGTTGTCGAGACTCTTCGTCTGGAAGGAATGGTTGCTCGCAAGGAGCTCCTCATCCTTTTTGGTCAGTAAGTTCCTCAAATAAGACTTCGGAACAATTATGTCATCAAACATCCCCATATCAGTTTAATATACTACGCCTTGGCTTTTATGTCAACTATTTGTTTCGTTATTCTGGCAAGAATCTCAAAGGTGACCTGATGGTCTATTCCGGCAAAATTCCTATCATTAAACGCTTGTAGGTGCTTAACGTCCCCTTTTCCTAATTGAATGACGTAATCTTCCTTGGGAGCCTTAAGTCTTTCCTTCAAATCTATTGCCTGTTCAACTCTTTCGTTTTTTAGTATTTCCGCCTTTTCTGCGTAGTGCTGTCGTGTCCAGCCATCGTTGTATGGGCTGGCGGCTTCTATTTCCGCTTTTAGTTGCTCTAAGCTACCGTCGTTCATGCTATTTCCTTTATGTGTCCTTTTTTCATATTCTTTAGGAGCCAGTCTCTCCTTTCATAATAGTCCATATTGTAAAAGAAGTCTAATACAATTTTCTTTACTTGGGAATTGCTTAGATTGGCC
>Ga0114898_1002325_pt1 | contig 10047 bp, 6 predicted proteins | sample Malvired_Geostar_FD_83496 | JGI IMG/M metagenome (GOLD analysis project Ga0114898, IMG submission 83496) | Marine viral communities from the Global Malaspina Expedition - Malaspina viral metaG DeepMed_Geostar | ecosystem: Environmental > Aquatic > Marine > Oceanic | place: Mediterranean Sea...
CCCCTACACCGATCTCCTGCTGCACGACATGGGCGACGGGCTTGCCGATCACCGCCCCGAATTCGAAGCCAGCGGCAGCGAGTGGCGGACACCCCCGCTGTGGGGCATCGGCCTGACCGAAACGGTCAGCGGCCATACCCAGTTCCTGCATGACGGGCGCGCCCGCAATCTACTCGAAGCGATACTCTGGCATGGCGGCGAAGCGGAACGGGCCAAGCAGGCCGTACTCGGCTTCGACAGCGACGAACGCAGCGCCCTGCTGGCTTTTCTCGACTCACTCTAGCGCCGGTCAGGCCAGCGCTGTCCGACCTTGCCGAGGAGCACTATGTACCCCAACCGTTATCTCTCAGCGTTCACCGCCACCGCGCTCGGCCTATTGCTCGGCGGCTGCGCCCCCTCCGACCCGTTCGCCGAAACCAGCAAGACCCTGGCCGACGACGTCGTACTGCCGGCCTACACCCAATGGGCCGATACCAACCGGCGCATGGCTGCCAGCAGCATCGCCTTCTGTGCCGGCAATGAAGAACTGGACACCGCGCGCAAGGCCTTCCTGAACGCGCAGTTCGCCTGGTCAGGCCTGCAGCCGATGCTGATCGGGCCGATGGGCGAAGGCAACCGCGCCTGGCAGGTGCAGTTCTGGCCCGACAAGAAGAACCTGGTCGGGCGCCAGGTCACTGCGCTGCTGAAAAACAAACCCGAGCTGACCCAGGCCGACCTGGAAAACGCCAGCGTCGTCCTGCAGGGGCTTTCAGCGTATGAGTACGTACTCTATGACAAAGCCGTGGACCTGAGCGATGAGCCGACCAAGGTGCGTTACTGCCGCCTGCTGCAGGCGATCGGCGAGCATCAGCAGCAGCTCGCCGCCGACATGCTGCACGCGTGGAAAGCCGACAATGGCATGGCTGCCCAGTTGAGCGAATTTCCCAACGAGCGTTACACCGAATCGCAAGAAGCGATTGCCGACCTGTTGCGCGTGCAGGTCACCGCGCTGGACGGTCTGAAGAAAAAACTGGGCGCTCCGCTGGGCCGCCAGAGCAAGGGCTTCCCCCAACCCTTCCAAGCCGAGGCCTGGCGCAGCGATGCGACGCTCGGCAGTATCGATGCGGTGCTCGCCGGCGCCCAGCAACTGTGGCTGGGCAAGGACGACAACGGTTTCAAGAAACTCGTCCCGGCGGAACAGGCCGATCTGATCGAGCGCATCGACGTCGCCTACGCCACGACCCGTAAGCAGCTGGCCGACACTCTGTTGCCATTCAGCGAACTGATCGCCGATGAAGCTGGACGCGTGCGCTTGAACGAGCTGTATCAGGAAATCGACGTCCTGCACCGGCTGCATCAGAACGAACTGGCCCGGGCGCTGGGCGTACAGATCGGCTTCAATGCCCACGACGGTGATTGATCATGAGACGCCGTACCTTCCTCGGGCTGGGCAGTGCCCTGGTGGCAGCCTCAGCCGTCGGCGGCTGGACCCTCAGCCGGCATACCGACCAACCCTTGTTGCTTTCGGCACGCGACGATGCCGATGGTCGACACTACGCGGTCGGCTACCGGCTCGACGGCACGCGCGTGTTCGCCACACCGGTCAGCGAGCGCTGCCATGACGTCTACGCCCATCCCCATCTGCCCCTGGCGGTGTTCGTTGGGCGCCGGCCAAGCCGTGAAAGCTACCTGATCGACAGCCGTGACGGCACGCTGCTGCAGGTGCTGGCCTCGCCGCCGGACCGGCATTTCTATGGCCACGGTGTGTTCCAGGCCAGTGGCGACTGGTTCTACACCACCGAGAACGACACCGCCGATGCGGGCCGCGGCGTGCTGGGCATCTATCGCGTCGAGCAACAGCGGCTGGTACGCAGCGCAGAGCATTCGACGCACGGCATAGGCCCGCATCAGCTGCTGTGGATGCCCGACGGCGAGACGCTGGTGATCGCCAACGGCGGCATCCGTACCGAAGCCGACAGCCGGGAAATGATGAATCTCGATGCCATGGAACCCAGCCTGGTGATGCTGCGCCGCGACGGCACGCTGATCAGCAAGGAGCGGCTGCCCGAACGGATGAACAGCGTGCGCCATCTGGCCGTTGCCGCCGATGGAACCGTGGTGTCCGGACAGCAGTACGAAGGCGATCCCATGGATCGGGTACCGCTGCTGGCGATCAAGCGCCCGGGCCAGCCCTTCCAGCCCTTCCCGCTGGCAGAAGCCCAGCGCCAGACCATGAACCAGTACACCGCCAGCCTGGCGATTCACGACCGCCTGCGCCTGCTGGCCGTGACGGCACCCCGCGGCAACAAGGTGTTCTTCTGGGACCTTGACAGCGCAACCCTGCGCCAGGAAGTGCACCTGCCCGATTGCGCCGGGGTCGCGGCGGTCGCGCAAGGCTTCGTGGTCAGCTCGGGCCAAGGCCGCTGCCGGTTGGTCGATTGCAGCGGCGAGCGCTTCGTCAGCACCGCGCTGCAGTTGCCTGCGGGCCTGTGGGATAACCATCTGCGGCTGGCCTGAAAGCGCTCAAGTATCGAAGCGGCGCGCCGAAACGCAGAGGGACCGAGCGGTCATTTTTATCGAGCTGCTCGGTTCACCCTTGCGGTGTTCGCAAGCCCCCTCGATAAGAGACCGCTCCGATGTTCGTGAATAAATCCCTGCGTGCTCAGCTACTGACCCTGATCGGCGGCAGCCTGCTGGTGATGTTGATGATCGCCCTCGCCAGCTTTTCATTTCTGTCGGACGACATTTCCGCCTACCAGAAACTGCTCAAGGGCCCCATCGAAACGTCGCGCCTGATCGACGAAACCAACGTGGAATTCAAGCTTCAGGTGCAGGAATGGAAAAATGTCCTGCTGCGTGGCAAGACGCCGGACGCGTTGAACACCTACTGGCAGCGCTTCGAGGATCAGGAACGCAAGGTCCAGGCGATCCTGGCGAAACTGGTCGAGCGAAGCGAACATGCCCCGGCCCTGTCGAGCCAGCTTCGCCAGTTGAGCGAAACCCACCGCAGCCTGGGTATTGCCTACCGTGCCGGCCGTGACGCCTACGTCGCCGCCGGACACGACCCGTTTGCCGGGGACAAAGCCGTGCAGGGCATCGACCGCGACACCAGCGATCAGCTCAGCGCCCTGGTGGAGCAACTGCGCGACGCTGCGTTGCGCAACGCCGAACAAATCAGCCACGCGGCCGACCGTGCCATCGTCACCGGCTCGCTGATCATGCTCGTTGCCGGCGCACTGGTGGCGCTTCTGAGCGTGTGGCTGGTCAACCGCAACCTGATCGGCCCGATCCGCCAATTGATCGATCACATCGCCAAGCTGAGCCAAGGCAATTTCAGTGAGCGTGTCGACAGTTCCCGCCCGGATGAACTGGGGCGCCTGGCAGTCGCCGCGAACATCCTGCGCGATTTCCTTGCCGACACCTTCGCCCGCCTGCAACGCAGCACCTCGGACCTGGATAACGCCAGCGGCGAACTGAACGCCATCGCCGCGCTGATGGGGCAAGGCACGCGCGAGCAGTTCTCGCGTACCGATCAGGTCGCAACCGCCATGCATGAAATGTCAGCCACCGCGCAGGAGGTGGCGCGCCATGCCGCAGAAGCCGCGCGTGCAGCGGATACCGCCGACCATTCGGCGCAGCAGGGCGAGGACATGATGCGCTCGACGATCCAGACGATCACCCGGATGCGCGGCGAAATCGTCACCACCGCCGAGGTCATACGGCGCCTGGAAACCGACAGCGCTCGCATTGGCAAGGTTCTGGATGTGATTCGGGGCATAGCCGATCAAACCAACCTGCTGGCCCTGAACGCGGCCATCGAAGCCGCCCGCGCCGGCGATTCGGGTCGTGGTTTCGCCGTAGTTGCCGATGAAGTGCGCACACTGGCCAAACGCACCGCTGATTCCACGGCCGAGATCCACCAGATCATCGACACGGTGCAAACCGGCGAGGTGGATGCCGTGCGGGCGATCGAAAGCGGGCAGCACCGCAGCGACGAAGGTGTCGAGCAGGTCACGCAGGCGGGCGGCATGCTTCAGCGCATCACCCGGGAAGTCGAGGCGATCCGCGACATGAACCGGCAGATCGCCACCGCAGCCGAGGAGCAGACGTTCGTGGCGGAAGACATTTCGCGCAACCTGACCGAAATTACCGCCATCGCCACGACCAACCAGGACAACGTCGAACGAACAGAAAAAGCCAGCCGGAACCTGCACGACCTTTCAGCCCAGCTCAGCGATGTAACGCACCGCCTCGCAAGCTGACGGCCCGCGCTCGATGCAACGGTGCCATGCGGCGGCGCCGTTGCACGGTCGGGTCCTGGCCGCCGCAACGCTGTGCTCTGTTTCGCCAGTTTGTGCGTCCGCTTGCAGTGTGTCGGAAAGGCGTTTACCTGTCCCTTTACATGCGTCGGATTCGACGCTAATTTCGCTGCTTCCCCGGCACCCTGTCGGAACAATGAACCGAGGCCCCATCAGACCGGCACTCGGTCGCTCGTGTGCACTCGAACGGCTGCCTCGTATCACGGCAGTAGTCAGCCGGCTCATCTCTCCAAGGAATACGGAAAATGTTGCGCCGCATGCTGCTCATGCTCGGCGCGGTGATCGTCGTTGTACTGATCCTCGCCGCCTTGAAGTTCAATTCGATCTACTCGCAAATCCAGCAATTCAAGGCACCGAAGCCGCCGATCGATGTCGAGGTCGTCGAGTCCAGTCGCCAGCCCTGGCAGAGCCGGCTGCCGGCAATCGGTACGCTGACAGCGTCGCAGGGCATCGACCTGTCGGTGGAGATTGCCGGCACCGTCAGCGCCGTGCAGTTTCGCTCAGGCGAAAAAGTGACCAAGGGCCAGCCGATCGTTCTGCTCGACAGCGAAATCGAGAAGGCCAGCCTGGCGGCCGCCGAGGCCGATCTGCACCTGGCCAAAGTGGAATTCCAGCGGGCACGCAGCCTGGTCGACCGGCAGGCCATCTCGCGCAGCGAGTTCGACCGGCTCAATGCCGAATCCCAGAAAGCCGCGGCTACGGTTGCCCAGTTGAAGGCGAGCCTGGCGAAAAAACGCATCCTCGCACCCTTCTCCGGGACCATCGGCATCCGGCAGGTCGACGTGGGCGACTTCGTTGCGGCCGGCACGCCCATCGCCACCTTGCAGGATCTGTCGACCCTGTACGTCGACTTCTATCTGGCCGAACAGCAGGTGCCCTGGCTCAGCATCGGACAAGCCGTTCGGCTGGAGGTCGCCGCGTTTCCGGGCGAACGGTTCGAAGGCAGGATCGTCGCCTTGAATCCCAAGGTGGAAACCACCACCCGCAACGTGCAGGTGCGCGCAGAGCTGGCCAACCCGGGCGAGCGGCTGCTGCCTGGCATGTTCGCCGACCTGCAGGTGCTGTTGCCCAGCGAGGAGGCGCGGGTCGTGGTGCCGGAAACCGCGATCACCTACACGCTTTACGGTAACTCGGTGCTGGTCGTGACCGAAGGTCAGCCGCCCGAACCCGAGGAAGGCGCCGAGGCGGCCGAGCGCAGCGAACCCTATCGGGTCGTGGAGCGGCGTTTCGTCGAGACCGGCGAGCGTCGCGACGGCCGCGTGGTGATCCTCGACGGGCTCGATGCAGGCGAGCAGGTCATCGTTGCCGGCCAGCTCAAGCTCGATACCGGTGCCCACGTCGCCATCGCCGAAAAACGTACGCTCGCGCCAAACAGCGGGTCCGACGACCGCTGAGGGCGTCGACTACAGGGACATAGATCGTCATGGCTTTTACCGATCCATTCATTCGCCGCCCTGTACTGGCCAGCGTGATCAGTCTGCTGATCGTGCTGCTCGGCTTTCAGGCGTTCAACAGCCTGGTGATACGCCAGTATCCGCAGATGGAAAGCGCCCTGATCACGGTGACCACGGCCTATCCTGGTGCCAACGCCGAAACCATCCAGGGCTATATCACCCAGCCGCTGCAACAGAGTCTGGCCAGCGCCGAAGGCGTGGACTACATGACCTCGGTGAGCCAGCAGAACCTCTCGGTCATCTCGGTTTACGCGCGAATCGGGGCCGACACCGACCGGCTCTATACCGAGCTGTTGAGCCAAGCCAACTCGGTGAAGAACCAGTTGCCCCAGAATGCCGAGGACCCGGTGCTGAACAAGCAGGCCGCCGACTCCACGGCGCTCATGTACATCAGTTTCTACAGCGAACAGCTGAGCAATCCGCAGATCACCGATTACCTGTCGCGGGTCATCCAGCCGAAGCTGGCCACCTTGCCCGGCATGGCCGAGGCCGAAATTCTCGGCAATCAGGTCTTCGCCATGCGTCTCTGGCTGGACCCGGTGAAACTCGCCGCGTACGGCCTGTCGGCAAGCGATGTCAACGAGGCGGTACGCAAGTACAACTTCCTGTCCGCGGCCGGGGAGGTGAAGGGGCAATACGTCGTCACCAGCATCAACGCCGACACCGAACTGAAAACGCCCGAGGCGTTCGCCGCCATTGCGGTGAAGACCCAGGGCGACAGCCGGGTGCTGCTCGGCGATGTGGCGCGGATCGAGATGGGCGCCGAAAGCTACAACGCCATCAGCTCGTTCGACGGCATTCCCTCGGTCTACATCGGCATCAAGGGCACCCCGAGCGCCAACCCGCTGGATGTGATCAGCGAGGTGCGCGCGATCATGCCGGAGATCGAATCGCAACTGCCGCCGAGCTTGAAGGTCACCATCGCCTATGACGCCACGCGCTTCATCCAGGCCTCCATCGACGAGGTGGTGAAGACCCTCGCCGAAGCGGTGGTCATCGTGATCGTGGTGGTCTTCCTGTTCCTGGGTTCGCTGCGTTCGGTTCTGATTCCGGTGGTGACCATTCCGCTGTCGATGATCGGTGTGATGTTCTTCATGCAGGCCATGGGGTATTCGATCAATCTGCTGACATTGCTGGCCATGGTGCTGGCGATCGGTCTGGTGGTGGACGATGCGATCGTGGTGGTGGAAAACATCCACCGCCACATCGAAAAAGGCAAGGCGCCGATCCAGGCGGCGATTGACGGCGCGAGGGAGATCGCCATGCCGGTGGTCACCATGACCATCACCCTGGCGGCGGTCTACGCGCCGATCGGCTTTCTGCAGGGTCTGACCGGCGCGCTGTTCCAGGAGTTCGCGCTGACGCTGGCCGGTGCGGTGATCATTTCCGGGGTAGTGGCGCTGACGTTGTCGCCGATGATGTGCTCGCGCCTGCTCCGCCATGAACAGAGCCCGACGGGCCTGGCTCACCGGCTGGACCTGATCTTCGATCGGTTGAAGCTGCGCTATCAGCGCGCCCTGCACGGCACTCTGAACACGCGTCCGGTGGTACTGGTGTTCGCCGTGATCGTGCTCGGGCTGATTCCTGTCCTGCTCATGTTTACCGAAAGCGAACTGGCGCCCGAAGAAGACCAGGGCATCATCTTCATGATGGCCAGCGCACCGCAAACGGCCAACCTCGACTACCTGAACGCCTATACCGACCAGTTCCTGGAGGTGTTCAAATCGTTCCCGGAGTACTACTCCTGGTTCCAGATCAACGGCTTCAACGGCGTACAGAGCGGCATCGGCGGGTTTCTCATGACGCCCTGGGACGAGCGCGAGCGCACCCAAATGGAAGTGCTTCCCCTGGTGCAGGCCAAGCTCGACAAGATTCCCGGGCTGCAGATCTTCGGGTTCAACCTGCCCTCCCTGCCCGGCACCGGCGAGGGACTGCCATTCCAGTTCGTGATCAACACGGCAAACGACTACGAGTCGCTGTTGCAGGTCACCGAGCGCATCAAGGAAAAGGCCCAGGCGTCCGGCAAGTTCGCGTTTCTCGATGTGGACCTGGCGTTCGACAAGCCGGAGATCGTCGTCGAAATCGACCGCGAAAAAGCCGCGCAGATGGGCGTGACGATGGAAGATCTCGGCGTGACGCTGGCCACCCTGCTCGGCGAAAGCGAAATCAATCGCTTCACCATCGAGGGCCGAAGCTACAAGGTGATCGCCCAGGTCGAACAGGCCTACCGGGACAACCCGGGCTGGTTGAGCAACTATTACGTCAAGAACGACCGGAACGAGATGCTGCCCTTATCCACCCTGATCAAGGTGCATGACCGGGCACGTCCGACCCAGTTGGCGCAATTCCAGCAGCTCAACGCGGCGACCATCCAGGGCTTCCCGATCGTCAGCATGGGCGAGGCCATCGATACGCTGCGCAGCATCGCCCGCGAACAAGCGCCGCAAGGCTTTACCTTCGACTATGCCGGCGCGTCGCGTCAGTACATCCAGGAAGGTTCCGCCCTGTACACGACCTTCGCGCTCGCGCTGGCGGTCATCTTTCTGGTGCTGGCGGCACAGTTCGAGAGTTTCCGAGATCCGCTGGTGATTCTGGTCACCGTGCCGCTGTCGATCTGTGGCGCACTGGTGCCGCTGTTCCTCGGCCTGTCGAGCATGAACATCTACACCCAGGTCGGACTGGTTACGCTGATCGGGTTGATCAGCAAGCACGGCATCATGATTGTCGAGTTCGCCAATCAGCTGCGCCAGGAACGCGGGCTGAGCCGTCGCGAGGCCGTGGAAGAAGCGGCGGCCATCCGCCTGCGCCCGGTATTGATGACGACAGCGGCAACGGTGTTCGGCATGGTGCCGCTGATCCTGGCCAGCGGTGCCGGCGCGGTCAGTCGTTTCGATATCGGGATGGTGATTGCGACCGGCATGACCGTCGGCACGCTGTTCACTTTGTTCGTCCTGCCTGCCGTCTACACCTTGCTGGCACGTCCGGAACGCAGCAGCACCGTTCGAAGCAAGGGCTGAAGCGTCACCCCCTCCGCTCGTACCGGGCAGAGGGGGCGAAGCGGATCGCTAGCTTTGACCCACCAGACTCTGCGACAAACCGTACATGAACAACAACAGATCCTGATCGGGGCGTGCCTCCCAGGCAGGCACCTGCGCCATGCGCGGAATCGGGCAATGGTCGCTGACCTCGCTGCGCGCCACCACCTGGGCATCGGGCTCGCTCCAAGCGGCGGCACACAGGGAAGCGACACCCAGCGCTCCGGCGAGAAACATTCCTCGTGCAATTTCAAGCTTCATGGCGCAAGCCCTTGTTATCTGGTGAATCGAGAGCTCACCATAGTCCAGTATCTGGCTGTGCGCCGAAGAACATGACAAGTGGTCGTTTTTTGAGCAGGGCTACGACCAACCGGGCGTCGCCTGTTTGTCCAGGCACCACGCCAAACACCCGTTCGCTGCCGATGGCGCAAAAAAAAAGCCTCGCCAAAAGGCGAGGCTTTTCATACAGCGGAGGCAGGTTTACATCATGCCGCCCATACCACCCATACCGCCCATGCCACCCATGTCCGGCATGGCTGGAGCGGCCTTGTCGTCGATGCTCTCGGCGACCATGGCTTCGGTGGTGACCATCAGGCCGCCAATGGAGGCAGCAGCCTGCAGCGCGGAACGCGTCACCTTGGCCGGATCGAGGATGCCCATTTCGATCATGTCGCCGTAGGTGTCGGACGCGGCGTTGAAGCCGTAGTTGCCTTCACCCTGCTTGACCTTGTCGACCACGACGCTCGGCTCACCGCCGGCGTTGGCCACGATCTGACGCAGCGGTGCTTCGACAGCGCGACGCAGCAGTGCGATACCGACGTTCTGGTCTTCGTTCTCGCCCTTGAGTTCGGAGATGGCCTGCAGCGCGCGCACCAGCGCAACACCGCCGCCAGGTACCACACCTTCTTCGACCGCTGCGCGGGTTGCGTGCAGGGCGTCTTCGACGCGGGCCTTCTTCTCTTTCATCTCGACTTCGGTACCGGCACCGACCTTGATCACCGCAACACCACCGGCCAGCTTGGCCAGGCGCTCTTGCAGCTTTTCCTTGTCGTAGTCGGAGGTGGTGTCTTCGACCTGCTTGCGGATCTGAGCAACGCGGGCTTCGATGTCAGCCTGCTGGCCAGCGCCGTCGATGATGGTGGTGTTTTCCTTGTTCAGCACGACGCGCTTGGCATTACCCAGGTGCTCCAGGGTAGTGGTTTCCAGGCTCAGGCCGACTTCTTCGGAAATCACGGTACCGCCGGTCAGGATGGCGAGATC
>Ga0114898_1002333_pt1 | contig 10020 bp, 17 predicted proteins | sample Malvired_Geostar_FD_83496 | JGI IMG/M metagenome (GOLD analysis project Ga0114898, IMG submission 83496) | Marine viral communities from the Global Malaspina Expedition - Malaspina viral metaG DeepMed_Geostar | ecosystem: Environmental > Aquatic > Marine > Oceanic | place: Mediterranean Sea...
CTGGGAGCACGACTGGAAGAACGGAGATCCGAGGCCTCCCCGGGAGCGGGGGGCTGACTGACGGATTCGGGGGGGCTTAGGCCCCCCCCATGGATTTGAAACCCAATAAATAACTCAGAGAGGGAGGATAGGTGATCAAGATCGAGCTGACGTTTGATGACAACGAGGACGCCCTGAAGGCGCTGAGCCAATTTTATGGCAATGGGGCTACCAAGCCGGTGCCTGTGATGAAGCCGGAGTACGTGCGCAAGCGGATTCTGGAGTTGGAAGACAAGGTGCGCGCCTTGGGCGAGGAGTTGCAACTCCTCACCCTGGAAAAGGTGGCGAAGCAGACTCGGAGCCCCGACATTGAGCGCCGCCTCCTCTCGGCCGAGCCTGAAGTGGAGGTCGAGGGGGTCAACAAGCGTACCTATGGGAAGAAGACGGAGGATAGGGTCCGCGACGCCCTCAAGGGTAAAAAGGGCTGGATCAGGATCGTCGACTTCGCAGAGGAGGTGGGGATCGCCCCCAACACTCTTCGTGCGCGGCTCAAGAAGATGGGAGATGTCGTTGATCGCAAACGTGGTTGGGTGAAGGTGAGGAAGGTGCCCAAGAGGTCGCCACCCGTGACGGAGGCCTCGATCCGGCGCCGCAAACTCGATCGGAAGATGGCTGAGGCCTTCGTCACGGGGGTCGCCACCAACGCCAAAGGGTAAGAACATGGAACGTGTAGGAGACATTCTTGAACGGATGTTGGACAACCCTCAGTTCTTCCACCCCAGCGTCGCCGTAGCAGTGCGGAAGCGTCGGGCGGAGATGCGGGAAGAGGAACTCCGCAAGGAGAGTGACAAGAAGACCGACTCCTGGAAACAGCTGGAGTTGGGCTTGTAGCTCGAAAAGGGGGAGATCTTGATCTCCTCTTTTTTACCCGGGCAGTTTGGGGCTTTTTTGGGGATAAGAGTGTTAGTCGGCGACTTCATCTCTTAAGGAGGGGATATGAACCACGAGGTAGTCGTGCATATCTAGCCGCTCGAGCGGGGTCTTAACTTCACTGGGTGAAGCTGCTCGATAAAACTGTAGGTAAAAGCTGGCAAAACCTATAGGCGGCCAAAGTGGATGCTGTGGTGACGAACCCCCGGGGAAGGATAGTGAGGTGTAGGAGGGCTAGCCCTCTCTCGCGCAAGAGAGGAGCTAGGGGGTTTGTTTCACTTGTGGCCGGGGAAATCCCTGGACCGCCCAGCAATCAGTGACAACGCAGAATGACATACCATTACTACGAATACCCGAGGTATGAGGGGAGCCACTGCGTGGGTTTACCCGGACGAGAGTCCGGGTATGTTAGGGATTGGCGTCCCTATGGGGTGACCCTTCCTGCGACAGCCTTAGGGCAGAAGATCGCAGTGGGGACAAATCGGCTAGTGCCGAACCCCGCCCAGTCACTGAAGCATTAACACCCCATCCAGGGTCCCAAGGCCTGGACACGCATTCTGCGTGAGCCGTGGAGGGTTAGATTATGGGGAGGTATCAAATGCGTAACACTGTTCGTATCACCCTCTCCGGTAGAGGGTGGGCTTGGCATGCCTTCCTGAGGTGCTTCGGAATTCCGAAGCCGCACCCTCACAGGGTGCTCGCTCTGGGAGAGAAGGTGGGTAAGGGAAGGAACACCTTGCGCATCATCGGTGTGAAGGTCCTCGAGGAAGGTCCAACACGGGCCACCGTGTTGGAGTACCCCTCTGGTTCCTCTGCCTACCCCTATCCTCCGCAAGTGGGGGTGCGCCTGCCTACAGGCTTCCACCGTGCGTGTCCCTGGTACGGACCAAGGCGGGCCTTCGCTCTTGCGTGGAACGAGGTGCGGAACCGGCCCAAGAAGACGCATAGGACGTACACAGGACTGTTGGAGTTCTAGCGGAAGGGAGGAGATCTTGATCTCCTCCTTTTACCTGCAAAACCGGCCCCTCTTTAGGGGATAAGAATTATGTGATTCAAGGGTCATAATCCATACACCCGAGGAGAGATCATGATTCGGACTAGCTTTGATCTGAGTAGTGCCTCTCGCAGTCATTGGCTTGCCCACCCTGGTGGGGAGGTGTGTGATTGCATAGACAGGGGCGCAGAGGATTTTGCTGTTGTCAAGAGGGACACTTCCCTGTGTCCCGTGCTCAGGTACGTCGTGTGCGAGAACTGTTACGAACGGGTCGTGCGCATTGACGCAGAGGAGAACAAGAGCACGCAGGAGCCTTCCTGAGGAGGAGGACATGGACAAGAAACAAGAACAAGCGGTGGCTGATCTGGTGCTGGTCGCACAGAAGGTCATCGCTTGCGTTTCCCGCCAGGGGACTCTCGGCTTCCTTGTAGAGGAATCTTTCGAGGCTCTGGCCAAGGCTAGGGAAGCAGGGCTCATCGAGCCCGTGGAACCGCCAAAAACCTGAGGAGAGGGTATGCGGATAGAGTGTGAATGCAGAGAAGTGTGTCCGTGCAAGGACAAGGCAGGCCCTGCGCTGTACCTCATTGTCAGGGATGGCAAGGAGATGAAGGTGTGCACCAGGTGCATCTTGGGCAAGGGAGACTGGAGCGAGGGAGACAAGGTCGTCCGTGTCCTGGAAGAGACGGACGTGCCCCTGGCCGAGTTCTTCGAGTACGACATCCTGGGCATATTGGCCCACGATGAGCGGGCCTAAGAAATTTAGAAGATGGGGATCTCTCCCCTCTTCTTACCTCCAAAAACCCACCCCTTTTGGGCATAAGAACAACGGAGGTCCGTTATGGCCTCCGTTTTCCCAGCAACAAGGAGAAGAACTATGTCGGCAACCCAGCGAGGCACAGACGATCTTGCTAGCGAAGAGAAGGCAACAAAGAAGAACGGGCCGGTTAAGGCTTACTCACTGAAATCCGAAGCACCGCACCTGGAGGCCGATCCGAAGCGGTGGGTCGAGGTTCTGGAGGGGGAGGCCGATAAGTTGGGCCTCGAGACGAGGGTGAGTCCCCTCGACAACTTCATGTGCGTGGAGATCTTCCGGAGGAAGGCGAACTCCATCCATGCCCTAGGCTACTTCCTCTTCCGGGGGATCAGGTCTTCGGGGTCTATGGAGGTGCGGGCGGCTCGGGGCTCCAATGAGTTCGGAGAGGAGGTCTGCATCAGCACGCTGACCGATGCGATCCCCATCGACAAGGTGCTCGATGCCCTCAACGGGATGGTGAACCGAGGCTCCGGGTATCGTCGACAACAGTCAGCGAAGAAGTCCCTGGACAACGTCTTGGGTGAGGCGGTCGGGGCGCTCGGCTTCGTGAAGGACATCGTCGAGCTGTATCTCGACAAGAACAAGAAGGACGGCGAAGAGTGAGACTTGGGGGCAGGGTCTTGCCGACCCTGCCCCTTTCACTTACCAAAAGGAGGAAAGAGTGACCTATGCAGTTGAAGAGGACCTGCTCATCAGGAACTCCTTGGGATCCTCTTGCCCTTACTGCGAGAGCGATTCCGACGTGCATGATGCGGAGACCTATCTGGTTCCTGACAGCGTGGAGATCGACATCTTCATCACTTGTAAGGTGTGCATGGGTTACTGGACCCTGTCCTTCAAGTTGATGAGCGTGGACATCCCTGAACGGGCCACAGAGTTGGGGGCACCCCAGTAAGACGAGCGAGCCGAAAAACAGGAGACATCCGACATGAATGAGCGTGCCCAGTCCGATGAGACACCCTAGAAACATGAGCGAGCCTAAGTGGCAGAGACAACCGACATGTGGGAGCGAGCCGTGGCCGGAGAGACAACCAAGACAAAAGAGCGAGCCAATGGGATCGAGACATCCAGCGATGCCGAGCGAGTCTGTGGATGAGAGACACCCAATCACGCTGAGCGAGCCATGTTTTTTGAGACACCCAGAAGCCGAGAGCGAGTACTGCCGAAAGGCGGAAGGAGTGAGCAATCACTTCTTATCTAGCCGCAAAACCACCCCCGTCTTTTGGGATAAGAGTAGTGTAGGAGCAATGTAGCTCCTTGCTACGACGAGCAAGAGAAAAGAACTTTGGGAAAAGGTGAAAGCTGTCGAGGGTGGTCAAGGCATCCTCATCGGGAGGCAGGGGAGGTTAGTCCCCGTATATCCCGAGCAATCCCCAAGCACCACCGACGTGAGTCGGACCGGACATCCGGTGCACGAAAAAGAGTCTAACCACTCTTTTTACCTACGCAAAACCGCACGCTTCTTTTGGGATAAGAGAGTTAGAAGCGAACTTTTTGAGTCCAAAAAACGACAAGGGGACAGTGTGGAAACACAAACCAAAGAAGGATTCGAGCAAGAGCTCGAGTACAAGATCGACATCCCTCTCGACGCCGACAGAGGAAGGCATGCAGCGGGATCACTGGGTTGTGACCTCGGGAACCTCGACTACTATGGGGTGGGGAAGATTCTGGTGGAGGAGGACCAAGAGCCCAAGCATCGGGTGTTCACCTACTACGACACCAAGGACCACAGGTTCCTCCGGGAAGGGTGGACCTGCAGGCTGGTGTCCGGGTTCGATCCGGACAACGGGGACGGCAAAGGCCTACACCGCTACGACCTAAAGTTCGGGGAAGTCAACACCCCGAACAGGATGGAGCGGAGTACCTGGAGCAGCATCCCGGAGGTGTCCGGTGAGGTGTGGGCGGGGTGCCTCAACAAGGGGGTGGCGTCCAATCTCGGAGAAGAGCTCATCGAGGTCGCCAAGGTCAAGACCACCCACTACAAGTGGAAGGCCACCGTAGGGGAGTCTCTCATCGAGGTGTCCTTCGACACCTTCAAGGACCTCGACGGTGAGCTGCTCTTCCAAGAGGTGGAGATCGAACTGCTGAAGGGAAGGGAGGAGGACCTGAAGAAACTCAGGGACTACCTCCTGGGACAGGACAGCCACATGATGAACGGGGCGACGCTCGTGACCCAGCAGAAATACGCTCGGGTGATGGACCGTCTGGTCGAGGGGCTTTTCAACGGTAGGGAGGCATCCTTGCCCGTGTCAGGTGGATGGGGGGGAACCAAATGAAGAAGTGGATCAAGAGAATGTGGGAACGGATCTTCCCGCCAGAGGAGCTTCCGGTGGTGATCTACCGGGAGATCCCAAAGGAGGAAGACCGGGACCGGGAACGTACCCGGGAGATCTACTGGTAACAGTAGGGGGGGGCGTCAGCCCCCCTTTTTATCTGCAAAAACACCCCCTCCTTTGGGCATAAGAAACATGTGCTCTGCAACCCCACATAGGAGGTAGGTGATGAGCGTTTTTCTAGAGGCCCTGAAGATCTTCGGCGCTGCTGGGGAGTTGTCGAGGTCGGTCAAGGATCTCAAGCAGTCGCAGAGGGACTTGGAGGCGGCCAAGATCGAGACCGCTCGAATCAGGGAACAGTCCGCTCGAGACAGAGCGGCCATCAAGGAGCGTAGTCGTCAGCACCGCATCAGGCACGAGGAGGTCATGGCCGAGCTCGAGCAGAAGCGGTTGGAGCGCCAGCCCTTGTACGACGAGCTCGACGAGCTCAAGGGCGACACGTCCAAGGAAGCGGCGGACCGACGCCAAGAACTGCTCATGCAGTTGCTGGAGGAGATCTGAGATCTGTCCGCCGTCGTCGCCACAACTCACACATAAGGAGGTGTCTATGGACATGCCGATCATTGAATTGGCCAACGGGGTCAAGGTGGCGAACTTCTGTTCTCCGCACCCCTTCAACTTCACGACAGGTGAGACTCTGCCTGCCTGCTCTCCGGAGCGGGTGAAGGCTCTCTCCCTGAAAGTCGTGGAGTGGACCGGGCGGAATCCCAACAACCCCGACATCACGGATATCGAGATCAGCTTCGAGTTGACCGACGAAGTGGTGAGGGCGTTGGAGTTGGCGCAGGAGAGAGAGGTGGACGTGGTGCTCGTGCCATTCCCCCTCTTGGCGGCAGTCAAGGAGGCGGGGTCCTTTCCTCGGTTCTCGAAGATCCGGGTCATCAGGTCCGCGGACCGGATCACGAAGGCGATCCATCCGGATCGTTTCTGCCGATAAGGGCAGAGAAAGAGCGGCACCCCACGCTGGGGGTTTTGATTCCAGCAACCTACCGCCAGGGGTACAGACTGGCGGCCCCTGGGCACCGGGTCAGAATAATAGGTGCTTTCGTTTTGATTTCCAGCAAGAGCCAAAGGAGGACCTATGGCCGACTGCGACTGCGTCATGTGCGACGCACCCGGATGCCAGATCTGCCGGGACCCCGAAGCCTCCGAGCTCGGGGACATCTGCGACCGGTGCGGTTGGGAGCAGGACGGGATAGGCGGACAGACCGTCCACCCGGACTCGTACGACCCCAACCAACTCACCTACCGGTCCGCCCTGTGCAAGGAGGCGGTGGACGGGATGTTGGAGTACGGATCTTGGAGCAACCCCCGGACCCTCTCAGCGACCCACCGCCTGTTGGGCCTCCCGTCTGTGGAAGAGTCCCTCCGGAAGGAGGCCTCGGCCATCACCGAGGGGATGCGCTTGTTGGGCCGGTAGGGATTTAGCAGGCGGCTCGCTACCGCCACCGCATGCCACGTGCGGTATAGTCAAATCGTGTGGACCCGGCCTTTCCTCGAGCGGACGAGGGGAAAGGCAGGAAGAGCTTCTATACGGGCTGGTAGAGAGGCGCCGGCAGTGGACTGAAAGGTTCACGACCAACAGGACCAGGGGGAGCCGATCCCCCCCTGCGGGGACAAGAAGGGTCGCTCCCCTTCTTGTTTACCTGCAAAACCTCCCACCTTTTCTGAGATAAGAATAGTAACCAAAGGAGGATCAGAACATGTCCAGCGAGACGACTTATACGATCACGCCCAGCAAGACGACTTATACGATCACGCCCAGCACGCCAGTGGACGTGAAGCTCCGCATCGCTGCGGATCTCATCACCAACATCAAGAGGCAGCTTGCATTTTACTGGCGAGGCAATGAGGGACTCTTGGGCCTCTGCCAATTCCTCGAAGACTCGGCCAAGAACCCCAAGAACAACGAGGAGTACACCAAGGCGCTCACCGACGCCGCGACCGCTCTGCGTGCGGTGTTGCGGTTCTGGTAGCGGGGCTGGGAGGATGTCGCGGGTCGTCGACAAGACGAGACCGCCCTGAAATAGGGCGGGTGCAAAGCTCCAAAGCGCCCCAGTGATACGACCTGAAAGGGTCGTTAGGGGACCCGGTAAAAAGGGATAGGAGCGAGTTCCTCGCAGAAGGGGAGCGGAAAGGGCTTTGGCTCTTTTTTACCTGCAAAACCACGAGCTTTCTCTGGGATAAGAATAGTGAGTGAACCATACCCAGAGGATAAAATGGGAATCATCTGTAATGCTCGGATCGTCATCGCTCGAGGGATCACCGGGTCTCTCCCCGCTCCCCACAACCGTGGGAACGGCAACGCCGTGATCGTCGGCGAGGTTGGCGGGGAGGAAGTGGCGGTCTTCTACTTCTACAGCGACGAGCTGGACTTCTCGGCCAGCGATGTCGAAGGCCTGACCCTGGACCAGGCCCGCACGCTGAAGTCCCGTAGGGACGTGGCCTACATCCAGGCCCGGTAGGCCAGGGGGAGGTAGGGTGAAACACCCCACTCCTTTACCTTGCAATACCTCCCCTACTTTTAGAGATAAGAGTAGTAAGGAGGTGAACATGAACACCGGATATAGCTACAGCAAGTACTGGAAGACATGGTCTCGGGTACTGAAGTTCGATGGCTCGTGGAGCATCGAGGTCAACCTCACGCCCATCAACTCTTCTTGGCAGTATGCCGACTGGGACGAAGAGGTGAAGCCGATCATCATCCGCAGGCATCTACCGCCCCAACACTTCAAAGTGGTCGAAGAGCTTCCCACCGAGATCAAGGAGATGATGGTGGAGAAGCTGGGAGAGGAGCTGGTTCAACGCCTCCTCACGGAGGACTTCCTCTCCCAGATCGACTACTGGGACAAGTATGACGTCGACTATATGAGGATGATTGGTCCGAGGGACTCGGGTTGGTAGGCCAGGAGAGGGGGTGAAGCCCCCCTCTCCTTTTACCCCGAAAAATCCCCCTCTCTTTTTGGGATAAGAATATTGGTGAAGAAACAACATGCTGTCCGGTCACAGAAGATGGCCCCGCCATGAGGCGGATGGATGTGCATGCGTGTTTCTAACTGGGGTGCTTTTCGGTGGTGCCCCGACAGACTCGGACCTGGAAGCTTCTGGACTGTCTTCCTGCACCCAAACCCCGCACGACACCAACTGTACGCTCTGGCCATGCTCAAGAGCTTGGAGAGTCCCTCTCCAAGTTGCAAGCCGTGGAGGGCGGGTGTCGTAAGGTTTGTGGTGTCCGTCTTTGGGATGCGTTCTCGTGGATGGATTGGAAGGGATGATCTGCTGCTGTAAATCCAGGCGTGTCTCTCCCTTGGAGGCAGAGAAGGAACCGGACGAGTGGAGCCTGATGCTCTGCGCGAGGGGGCGGAATCCCCCTTTTACCTGCAAGAGCCCACCCACTTTTAGGCATAAGAACAACAGAGGAGAAACCAATCTTCGGGAGGTAAGGCCATGCTCGAACTAAAGCCTGGCGACATAGTGCGCAAACTGCGTTGGAAGCACGCCACCGACTGCCGCAACTGGGACACGGACTGCCCAGGAGGGGCGGACTGCCAGGGCAAGGAAGATAATCCCCAAATGCCAGAGAGCTACGGGGTGGTGCTCAAGACAAAAGGGGACGTAGCAAAGGTGCGCTGGCAACTACGCTACGAACGTAAGGGCCAGAAGATCCAGAGAGAAGACACCAACTGGTGGTGGCTGCGCCGGCTCGACAAAGTCGAGGTGGTTCCCATCGCCGGGTCGGAGGTCCGAGTCCTCTCAATGGCTGAATACGAACAACGAAGGGGGGACATCGACCTCGAAGGCTGCCGGTACGGATGCTGCGACACCCATCTTTGGGCAGCCGTACAGCGTGAGGCTGCTATTGAGGAGGAACAAAAAGTCTGAGGAGGAACAAAAAGAGGGGGGCTATGCCCCTCTTTTATTTTTGGGCCCCCTCCTCTTTTTAGCTAAGAAACGAAACGTATAATTATACCCCATTTTTTTCTTAGGGGTGCGCCGTATACGGGGGGGGTACCTCACATACAATAAAAAATATAGGTACCCCCAAATTCGGGGGGTGGCTCGTGAGCCTCTGAGTACTTGTTTGGGGGGCCCTTTCTGTGAGCTTATAGCTTAGTCAGATACATCGACCTCGCTTAGAGCTGTAGGAGCGAATGACCTAGAGAGCTCTACCGCAAGAATAATGGATAAATACGCTATAAGAGCCATGAAGGCTGTAAATGGCCTTTCTGGCGCAAACCCCCTCAACGCTTTTACTGCGCACACATGGTTATAGGCTTCCTGTGTGCGAAAACCGCCATACGCCATGAGACACCCAAGCGCTTGGAGCGTGTATGAAGCCCAGGAGGTTGAGACGTCCAATCATTTAGAGCGTGTATATAGCCGAGCTGATGGAACCAACCATACTTGCTGAGCGAATCCCGTCATAGAAGTCCCTTATTGGGCTTTTTTCAATGTAGAGAGGGGGTAGGGTGGCCTGGCCTAGGAGGCCTTGCCCAACAACAAAGGAGTTGCATGACCTATAAGACCCTAACCGGGATGTTAGGAGTCGTGGCTGGTGTCGAATGGATAGTCATCTGGCACCAGGCGGCAGAGATCGAATCCCTTAAGGGGAATGTAGAGGAGTTGACCAGACAATGCCGAGATCTAAGAACCCTGAGGGCCATAGATGACCAACTGTTCCGAAGGATCCAGCAAGAAGCCGCTGCATCGGTGGCTAGGTCCTACACGAATAGGGCTTTGCAGAGGGAGTTGGACGATCGGTGCGAAGATGATCGCGCAGAACCTCCTCCTCCACCTCCAGCTGGTAGGTTTGGTCTAGTAGATACCTTGTAGGAAGGTACGAAAGGGTTAAGTTGATGATTTCATTGACTTTTCCCTTTTTACCTCTATTTAATTCCCCATAAGGGGCAGTCCAGGATATTCCTGGCCGTCATCGAGGGGGCAAACTCTGTTGCTACCCTTGTGCTGCC
>Ga0114898_1002337_pt1 | contig 9988 bp, 10 predicted proteins | sample Malvired_Geostar_FD_83496 | JGI IMG/M metagenome (GOLD analysis project Ga0114898, IMG submission 83496) | Marine viral communities from the Global Malaspina Expedition - Malaspina viral metaG DeepMed_Geostar | ecosystem: Environmental > Aquatic > Marine > Oceanic | place: Mediterranean Sea...
GATCACCGGATTGCCGACCTTGACGCCGCCGGCCGCCCCCACATCGAGGAGACGGGCCTTGGAGAACGGGCCGCGCGTATCGGTGATCGAACGGGCGGTGCGCATCTCGACCGGCGGCTCGGGCCGGATGCCGAGCATGGCCTCGTAGCGGGCGTTGACGTTCTTCAGGGCGATGGCCTGGTCGCGCCACGGCTGCAGCTCGGCCAGTTCGCGCTTGAGGCGGCGGTTTTCGGATACGGCGAAGAAATAGCCGCCGACGTAATCGGAGGCGTGGCCGAACCAGCGGACCGGGGCCGCGAACACGCCGCCGACCGGACCGGCCACGGTCTCAACCCCGGCGCGCACCGGCTGATAGGGCGAGCTCTGGGCCCGGGCGTCGCTGATCAGCAGCAGGACGCAGCCGACGGCCGCGACCACGACAGTCACGGCCGCGGTCCAGACCAGCGGCACCTTGATGTTTTCGAACGGTCCGTCGCGGAACGCCACGGCGCGCCTTCCTCAGAAAAAGGGAATCAGCGGGACGCCCCCGGCCGATCTGCCCAGCCTATCGCAAAATCCGGGCCGTTTGGAAACCGCTGCAACCCCAATACCGTCAACGATGACAGGGATTTGAGGCGATCGTTCGACGCTGACCCTTAAAGGGCCGAGTCGAGCACGCCCTTCATCCAGCGCGGATGCTCGAGCACCCGCCCGCAGCCGATGGCCACGCAGGACAGCGGATCGTCGGCGACCGAGACCGGCAGGCCGGTGTGGTCGCGGATTTCTGCGTCCAGACCGCGCAGCAGCGCGCCGCCGCCGGTCAGCATGATGCCCTTGTCGGCGATGTCGGCCGCCAGTTCGGGCGGGGTGGCTTCCAGCGCCACCTTCACGGCCTCGACGATCTGGGTGACCGGTTCGGCCAGGGCCTCAGCGGCCTGGCGCTCGGAGATGCGGACCTCGCGGGGCACGCCCTGCATCAGGTCGCGGCCCTTGACGTCGATCGACAGGCCTTCGCCGTCGGCCGGGATGCGGGCGGTGCCGATGTCCTTCTTGATGCGCTCGGCGGTGGTCTCGCCGATCAGCAGGTTATGGTTGCGGCGCATGTAGGAGATGATCGCCTCGTCCATCTTGTCGCCGCCGACGCGGACCGAGCGCGAATAGACGATGCCCGACAGCGACAGCACGGCCACCTCGGTGGTGCCGCCGCCGATGTCGACGACCATGGAGCCGGTCGGTTCGTGGATCGGCAGGCCGGCGCCGATCGCGGCGGCCATGGGCTCGTCGATCAGGCCCACGCGGCGAGCCGAGGCGTTGAGGCAGGAATCGTTGATGGCGCGGCGCTCGACCGCGGTGGCGCCCGACGGCACGCAGACGATGACCTTGGGGTTCACGAAGCCCTTGCGGTTATGCACCTTGCGGATGAAGTGCTTGATCATCTCCTCGGCGACTTCGAAGTCGGCGATGACCCCGTCGCGCATCGGACGGATGGCTTCCATGTGACCCGGGGTGCGGCCGAGCATCTGCTTGGCCTCGATGCCGACCGCGTGGACGATCTTCCGTCCACCGACGTTCCGCAGCGCGACAACCGACGGCTCGTTCAGCACGATGCCCTTGCCCTTCATGTAGATCAGGGTGTTGGCGGTGCCGAGGTCGATGGCGATGTCGTTGGAGATCGCGCCGAAAATGCTGTTGAACATGGATCCGGGGTACCGTTCGTTCGGGCCTTGAAGAGGGCGTTCGCTGTCTCGATCCGCTTCGGCGACGCCCCGGCCGCGCCCATCCCCATGAGCGCCGCCTCCTGATCGTTATCGCCTGACCGACCGAAGGCTCGTTTGCCCTTGTGCGGAGGCGATTACAAGCCCCATGCGGCCCGCGCGGCGACCCGTTCGGCGCTATCTGCAGCTTGGCCGTTCACGATCCCGTCAGCCAAGCTTATTCGTCCACCGCTCCGGCCGCCCGCTCGCGCCGTTTGACCAGTTCGCGCACCGCCAGCATCAGGCCCAGCCAGACGACCGCGACGCCGGCGAGAATGGCCGAGGTCCAGACGCCGTCGCCGCTGACCGCCGAGACCACCGCCCCGCCGAAAAAGGCGACCAGGGCGGTCTTGGGCAGCACGCCGAGGGCGCAGCCGAGCAGATAGGCGGGGAACGAGGCGCGGGTGGCCCCGAAGGCCATGTTGACGACGATGAACGGCGCCGAGGGCACGTTGCGGATCATGAAGCTGGCGTAGAAGGCGTTCTTGCCGACGAAGCCCTTGAGCCGGCCCAGCGTGCGCCCGCCGTAACGGTCGAGCATCCGGGCCGTCGGGCCGCGTCCCAGCCAGTAGGTCACCCCCGCCGAGGCCACCGTCGCCGCCCAGCTGTAGAAGAAGCCGAGCGACGGGCCAAAGGCGACCACGCAGGCGGCGATCAGGATGAACTGCGGCGCGCCGATGAAGGCGGCCACGATGAAAAGAACCACCGTCGCGGCGAAGGCCCACGGACTGCCGGCATAGCCCTGCAGCCACGCCTCCAGCTTCTCCTCGGCCGCCAGCCCGAGCTGGCTCTTGCCGATCATCAGCAGCGCCACCGTCGCCCCGAGCAGCAATGCCGTGGCCAGCAGGGTCCGCCACCGGCGGCCCTCCATGTTGAGAATGAAATCGAGCAGGCGGCGCATGATCGGCGCTTAGCATTCCGCTGAACCGCGGGCGAGAGCGCTCCCGGCCCGGTCGCCGACTGATCCACCGGCGCCCGTCACGCGTAATCGTCCCAGGCTGACAGGAGACAGACCATGACCCAGGCGCTCGCGTTCGTGACGGTTCTCGTCATCTTCAGCGTGATCGACACCATATGGCTCGGGTCGATGGGCGACCGGATCTATCGGCCGCTGATCGGGGAGGTGCTGGCCGACAAGTTCCGGCTCGTACCAGCCATCGCCTTCTACACCCTGTATGCGGCGGGCCTGACCATCTTCGCCGTCCTGCCTGGGCTGAAGACCGGCGACTGGAAGACGGCGCTGATGTGGGGGGCGCTGTTCGGCCTGTTCGCCTACGGCACCTACGACCTGACCAACTACGCCACGCTGAAGACCTGGGGGCTGAAGATCACCGTGCTGGACATGACCTGGGGCGTGATCGTCAGCGGCGTGTCTTCGGCGGCCGCCTGCGCCGTGGCGCTGCGGCTGATGAAGATGCTCAATCTGGCGATCTAGGCGGCCGCGGGAAGAAGACAGGGACGCGGGCGGCGTAGCGGGCGAAGGCCTCCGGCCGGCCGCGGCGCATATGCTCCTCCAGCGGCGGGATGCCCGAGACCCGGGTCAGCAGCCAGTAGATGTAGGCGGGGCCGATCAGGGCCAGCCACCCCCACGGCTGCTCACCGGAGAGGTCGATGGCCAGCACCGGCCAGGCGCACCAGCCCAGCCATTCGAAGAAGTAGTTGGGGTGCCGCGACCAGGCCCACAGGCCGCGATCCATGACCTGGTCGCGGGTCGTGGCGGGATCGGTGCGGAAGGCGGCCAGCTGCCGGTCGGCGATGCCCGCGCCGACGACGCCGGCGACCAGAAGGGCGGCGCCGAAGGCGTCCTGAAGACCGAGCGGTCCCTGCCGGTTGTGGGCCGCGAGCAGGATGGGCAGGACCAGAACGGCCGCCGCGCCCGCCTGCAGCTGGAGGAAGGCGAACAGGCGGCGCTGGAACTCCGCGCCCCAGTCCTCGCGCAGCCGGGCGTAGCGGGCGTCCTCGGGTCCGGACAGCGAGCGGCCGGCGATATGCGATCCGAGGCGAACGCCCCACAGGGCCGCGAGCCCGGCGGCCAGCCACTGGCGCGCATCGGGCGGCCCGTCGACCGGGTAGAGGGCCGCCCCCGCCCCGGCCGCGCACAGGCCGAAGGACCAGAAGACGTCGGCCCAGCCGCCCTGCCCTGTCTTGCGCTGCACCGCCCACGCCGCCGCCATCACCAGGCAGAGGAAGAGGGTCGCAAGGCCCCAGGGCGCGAGCAGGGCGATCACAGCCGGACGAACGGCTGCAGCAGGGCTCCAATCCAGCCGTCGAGGCGGATCTGGCCGTCGAGCGCGACGACGCACAAACAGGGCTCGTCAGACACAGTGCGCGGCCGGTGGTGGACCTCGCCGTCCGCTTCCTCGAAGTCGCCGGGGCCGAAGCGGCCTTCGTCGGTCTCGTAGGCGCCGGAGATGACGCAGGTCAGCTCGACGCCCTGGTGGGTGTGGACCGGGGTGGTGCGGCCGGGGCCGATCCTGAGCAGGATGACCCGGCAGTCGCCCTCGCGGGGCGCCAGCACCTCACGGACGCGCATGTCCGGTCCGATCCAGCGCCATGGGCCGAGGGCGTAGCCGCGCAGCGGCGCCGGCAGTTCGGTCATGTCATTGGCGGGCTCGGGCGGGACGACAGGCTCGGGCGCAGACAGGCTGGCCAGCGTCCGGGCCAGCAGGTCGTCGGCGACCGGCGCGGGTTCGATGGCCTCGAGCACCTCGCCGCCGAGGGCCTGCAGTTGGCCGACCCAGCGGGCCGTCTCGGGCCGCATGGCCAGATGGGTGGCCATGACCACGGATTCGGGCGGGCTGAGGGTTCCGGCGGCGTAGGCCAGCAGGCGTTCCTCGGACGGTTGACGGACGGCGGTCATGACTGTTCCCCGACAGGCTGATCCAGAAGCTCCCTGAGCTTGATCATCGCGTTTCGTATCCTCGACTTTACGGTTCCGAGCGGCAGCGCCAGCGACTGCGCCACCTCGGCGTGGGTGAGATCCTGAAAGAAGGCCATCTGGATGACCTCGATCTGGTCCGGTTTCAGCCTGCGCAGGGCGGCGCGGACGCGACTCTCGTCCTGACGGGCCTCGAGCAGGTCATCCGGCCGTTCCGGGTCCGGCGCGGCCAGGCTGATTTCCGGGACCGGCAGCGGACGGCTGTCCCGGCGTAACGCGTCGATGCGGCGGTTCCGGGCGATGGTGAATATCCACGTCGCCGCCCGCGCCCGGGCCGGGTCGAACAGCTCGGCCTTGCGCCACACCGTCAGCATGGCGTCCTGGGCGAAGTCGTCGGCCGCCGCCGGAGCCGCTCCCGACCGCATCAGCCAGGCCTTCAGGCGCGGCGCGAAATGATCGAACAGGGCCGCGAACGCCTCGCGGTCACGGTCTCTCGCCACCGCCTGGATGAGGCGGTCATGATCGGCTTCGCCGTTCAAGACGCCGGCCCGCGCGGCGCCCATGTCCGAAACCATTCCATGCATCAGGCCTCATACGCGGTGAAACTCCGGCCGGATCATACCTCATCCAATGCGGGATGCTCGACGTAACAGCAACCGTGCCGCCCGTTCGAGGGCCGAGCGGAGTTTGCATGAGCCTCACCACTTTTTCGACCGACCGGCCGTCGGCCTCTCCCCTGCGAATCGCGGTGATCGGATCGGGGATTTCCGGCCTGTCCTGCGCCTGGCTGCTGAAGCAGAAGCACGAGGTGGTCCTCTACGAGAAGGCCGACCGCCTCGGCGGTCACACCAACACCGTCACGGCCAACGCCGCCACCGGTCAGATCGCCGTCGATACCGGTTTCATCGTCTTCAACGAGGCGACCTATCCAAATCTGATCGCTTTGTTCGATCACCTCGGCGTGGCCAGCCGGGCGACCGACATGTCGTTCTCGGTGTCGCTCGAGGATGGCCGTTTCGAATACGCCGCCCCGGCCCTGTTCGCCCAGCGGCGCAACATGCTGCGCCCCCGGTTCTGGTCGATGCTGTCCGAGGTGCTGCGCTTCTATCGCGAGGCGCCGGCGGCGCTGGCGGCGCTGGAGGATTCGAACCTGTCGCTCGGGGCCTTCCTCCAGCAGGGGCGGTTCAGCACGGCCTTCCGGGACGACCATCTGCTGCCGATGGCGGCGGCGATCTGGTCGTCGCCGACCGAGGCCCTGATGGACTATCCGGCCGCCTCCTTCCTGCGCTTCTGCGACAACCATGGACTGCTGCAGCTGGTCGGGCGTCCGCTCTGGCGCACCGTGACCGGCGGCAGCCGGACCTATGTCGATCACATCGCGGCGGCGCTGGGCGACGGGGTTCGCCTCAGCCGGGACGTCACGGGCGTGCGCCGGACCGGCGACGGCGTGATCGTCAGTGAACGGAACGGCCGCCACGAACGGTTCGACCATGTGGTCATCGCCACCCACGCCGATCAGGCGCTGGGCCTGCTCGCCGAACCGACCGAGGCCGAGCGCCGGACGTTGGGGGCCTTCCGCTACAGCCGAAATCTGGCCGTGCTGCACACCGATCCGGCTTTGATGCCGAAGCGTCGGCGCGCCTGGGCCAGCTGGAACTACATCGGCTCGGACGGCGGGTTGTGCGTCAGCTACTGGATGAACAAGCTGCAGGGCCTCCCGGGCCAGGACCTGTTCGTGACGCTGAACCCGCCGCACCCCCCCCGCGCCGACGCCCTGCTGCGCAGCGAACTGTACGAGCATCCGATCTTCGACGGCGCCGCACTGCAGGCGCAGGGTGCGCTCTGGGATCTGCAGGGCGAGGGCGGCGTGTGGTTCTGCGGCGCCCATTTCGGCGCGGGCTTCCACGAGGACGGACTGCAATCGGGGCTGGCCGTGGCCGAACAGCTCGGCGGCGTGCGCCGGCCGTGGACCGTCGCCGACGAGAGCGGCCGCATCCAGGTCGGGGAGCGGGAACGGGCCATGGAGACCGCGGCGTGAGCTCGGCGTCCGCCCTCTACGCCGGCGGGGTGGTGCATCAGCGCCTGCGCCCGCGCCGCCACCGGCTGCAGCGCCGGATCTTCTGGCTGTTGCTCGATCTGGAAGAGATCGACGGGCTCGACCGGCGGCTCAGGCTGTTCTCGCGCAATCGCCGGAACCTGTTCGCCTTCTTCGACCGCGATCACGGAGACGGCTCGGGACGGTCCCTGCGGGCCCAGGTCGAGGCGCGGCTGGCGGCCGTCGGCGTGGACCTCCGAGGGGGCGGAATCCGGCTGCTGACCATGCCGAGGGTGTTCGGCTTCGTCTTCAACCCGATCAGCGTCTACTACTGCCACGCCGCCGACGGTCGGCTGGCGGCGATCAGCTACGAGGTGTCCAGCACCTTCGGCGAGCGGCGCTGGTATGATCTGGCGGTTCCGGAAAAGGGTCCGGACGGCCTGTTCCGCCAGAGCTGCGCCAAGACGCTGTACGTCTCGCCCTTCATGGAGATGGAGATGCGGTACCGCTTTCGCGGCGGCGCGCCCGGCGAGCGGGTCGGCCTGACCGTGGGCTGCGACGACTCCGGCGGCCCGTTACTGACCGCCAGCCTCTGGGGCGAGCGCCGCCCCCTGGCGGACGGAACCCTGGCCCGCGCCGCCCTCGCCTTCCCGCTGATGACCTGGAAGGTCGTCGCCGCGATCCACTGGGAAGCGCTGCGGCTCTGGCTGAAGGGCGTGCCGGTGACGCTGTCGCGGCGGCCGGCGCCGACGGCGGCGCGGGGGGCGGCCTCGTGACGGCCGTAACGCCGCTCGCTGGCGACCGGCCCGGCTCCGCCCTCGGGGCGGGGTTGTTCATGCGGGTGCTGGCGTCGAGCTGGCATAGAGGTCGGCTGACCGTGAACCTTCCGGACGGCGCGGCGCATCACCTCGAGGGGCGGGAGTCGGGCCGGGCCGCCGTGCTGAGGATCAGCGACTGGCGCTGCGTGCGCCGGGCCATCGTCGGCGGGGATATCGGCTTCGCCGAGGGCTATATGGCGGGCGAGTGGGACAGTCCGCACCTCGCGACCCTGCTTGAGGCCTTCGCCGACAACTACGAGCGGCTGAGCCGGCTGGTCGACGGCAATCCGGTGCTGAACGCACTGAACCGGCTGGCCCACGGACTGAACCGCAACAGCCGGCGCGGCTCGCGGCGAAACATCCACGCCCACTACGACCTCGGCAACGACTTCTACAGCCAGTGGCTGGACGGCTCGATGACCTATTCGGCCGCCCGGTTCGGCGATCCGGACCAGAGTCTGGAGCAGGCGCAACAGGCCAAATACGCCCGGCTGGCGGCGTTGATGGACCTGCGCCGCGACCAGTCGGTGCTGGAGATCGGCTGCGGCTGGGGCGGTTTCGCCGACTATGCGGCCCGCGAGGTCGGGGCGCGGGTGACGGCGATCACCATTTCGCGTGAGCAGCATGATTTCGCACGGCGGCGTATCCACGAGGCCGGCCTCGCCGAGCGGGTTGATATCCGGCTGGTCGACTACCGGGACGTGGAGGGTCGCTTCGACAGGGTGGCGTCGATCGAAATGTTCGAGGCCGTTGGCGAGCAGTACTGGGCCGACTATTTCAACGTCCTGAGGCGGGTGCTGAAGCCCGGCGGCCGGGCCGGGCTGCAGATCATCACCATCCGCGACGACCTGTTCGAGGGCTACCGCCGGCGGCCGGACTTCATCCAGAAATACGTCTTCCCGGGCGGCATGTTGCCGTCGGAGCCCCGCCTCGCGCCGGTGATCACCGGGGCCGGACTGGCGTGGGACGTCACGGAACGGTTCGGTCAGGACTACGCCGCGACGCTCGATCAGTGGGGTCGTCGCTTCGACAGCGCCTGGCCGGTCATCGCGGCCGGGGGCCGGTTCGACGAGCGGTTCCGCAGGCTTTGGCGCTTCTACCTGGCCTATTGCGAGGCCGGTTTCCGCTCCGGGCGGACCGATGTCGTGCAGATCGGTCTTTCGGCCCGGAGCGGCTGAGACCGTGGCGGCGGGAGCCGTGGCGAAATCAGTCTTGCCCTCGGTCGATTCCGGCCCCTACTGTCCGGCGGCCGACCGTTCGGCCCCCGGGAGCTGACAGATTGAGCCTGACGCCCGCCGTGATCCTGACGCTCCTCATTGGAACGCCGACGGGATTCCAGACGCCGCCCATCTTCAACCCCGGCGCGCCCGGCGAGGCGTCGCGGGTGATCAGCGCGGCCGAGGCGGTGGAGCTGAGCCGGACCGGCTTCGTCGAGGCCGACGTGCGCTTCATGCAGCACATGCTGGTCCACCATGCCCAGGCCCTGGAGATGGTCGAACTGCTGAAGACGCGGGCGGCGTCTCCGACGGTCCGCCTGATGGGCGAGCGCATCGCGCAGAGCCAGGCGGCGGAGATGGCGCTGATGGAAGAATGGCTGCTCGGCCGCGGACTGCCGCTCGCGGCGCCTGACCCGCACGCCGGCCACCACCCGGCGACCCACGGCGCGCCTGATCCGGACACGCCGCTGATGGCGGGGATGCTGTCGCCGGCGCAGATGACGGCCCTGGCCGCGTCGAGCGGACCGGCTTTCGACCGGCTGTTCCTCGAGGGCATGATCCAGCACCACCGGGGCGCTCTGGACATGGTCGAGGCGCTGCTGGCCCATCCCGATACGGCGGAGGATCCGATGCTGTCGGACTTCGCCAGTTCCGTCACCGCCGACCAGTCGGCCGAAATCCTGCGCATGCAGTCCATCCTGTCCGAGCTTTGAATCCATCCGTCGAGGGGCGACCATGACCATCCGCAATCTCCTGCTGGGATCCGCCGCAGCGGCCAGCGTCCTGCTCGGAACCGTGGCGGCCCACGCCCAGTCCACGCCGCCAGGCCAGACGCCCCCGGTCGGGACCGACGTCCGCTCCACGCTTTCGCCCGGACTGCACGACGCCGGTCAGGCCATCTCCAACCTGACGCTGGAGCACTCGGTCAGGCCGGCGCCCGGCTTCTCGGATCCAGAGGCCATTTTCGCCCCGCCGACCCGCGCGGAGATCGAGGCGATGCGGGCGCACGCGGCGGCGGTCGAGGCCGGCACGGCGGAGCCCCTGCCCCCGCGGAAATACAGCCCGCTGGCCATGGCCAACAGCGACCTTGCCATCTCGAACGGACGGCTGTTCGTCGGTAATTTCAACGGCTTCAACGCCTATGACGTATCGGGCGACGGACCGCCGGAGCTGGTGCTGTCGGTCGTCTGCCCGGGAGGTCAGGGCGACGTCTCGGTGCACGGCGATCTGCTGTTCATGTCGGTCGAGCAGAACCGCGCCCGGCTGGACTGCGGCGCGAGGGACGCCGAGGGCGAGGTCAACGCCGA
>Ga0114898_1002338_pt1 | contig 9981 bp, 16 predicted proteins | sample Malvired_Geostar_FD_83496 | JGI IMG/M metagenome (GOLD analysis project Ga0114898, IMG submission 83496) | Marine viral communities from the Global Malaspina Expedition - Malaspina viral metaG DeepMed_Geostar | ecosystem: Environmental > Aquatic > Marine > Oceanic | place: Mediterranean Sea...
GATTGAGACGATCTCGTAGTGCATTTGCACAACAATCTATGGATTTGAAACAACAAATTGCTGCGTTACAAGGAATTAAAAAAGAAGTAGATAGATTTGGCAGAGTTGCAAAAACAGCAGAAGCAAAAATTGCAGCAGCCAAAAGAACAGAAAAAATAAAACAAATGGATACTGCTCGAGTAGCTTTTAGAAAAGCAGAACATATTGGCGCTCTTCAATTACAAGTTCATCAGTTAGAGAAAGATTTAGGAATGGCTAAAAAACCACTACCTGCAGGAGCAAGACAAGCGCAGGCATTACAACAAACCAGATATAGAGCTCCTACTACAAAAAAGCGTAAAAAAGTCAAAAAAGGAAAATGGAAAAGAAAACCAGGTTCTTGGACATTTAAAAGAACAACAAGGAGATAGTTAAAATGGCTGGAGGTTCTTGTCCTTATTCAAGTATGTCAAAATCTGAAATAAAAGCCGCAGTTAAACGTATGAGATTTAAATGCGATTTTTGTGGACTTATTCATGATAAAGTTGGTTTCTTTGAAGGATTCAATAATGAATCTAGAGATTTTGGTTTAAGCAATACAAAGAGAAACGTTGATTATTCAAACAGTTTCAGTGCTTTCGGGGTGCTAAAGTAAATTGGCACACAAAGAGAAGCAAAAGAAAGCAAAGAGAACTAAGAAATCCAGCCACCCCATTAGGGTGCTTAGTCCAGAGACTCGTAGACGCCACAAGTTAACTAGAGCTAAAAAAGAATTTATTGTTGGAACAATAATCAAACCACCGTACCGCAAAAGAGCAACAACGGCTGGTAGAAGATGATAAATAATGATAGACTTAAACAACACACCTGTCATGAATTTAACGAAACGACAGACAAAATTTCAGCGTGAAGACACTTCTGATTTTCTTGAAACATCAATGAAAGATAGTTTTTTTGATACCGCAACACCAACAAAATCAACAATACTTCCAGATAATCCACCTGCAGATATATTAAATCAAATTGGTGTAACTGGAAATACAATTACTCAACCAAAATCCATGCCAAAGTCCTTTGTTCAATTTGATTCATTTCCTGAAATGGAACTTGAATCAATAATAGGTTTTAAATCTCACGGACATAATAGAAATCAGAGGCGTTAGTTTTCTTGGCAAAAAAGAAGCCTGAGCCTTTTGTGCCAACACCAGAATCAGAAGAGTTAGTAAAATATGGCGCTAGACTTCAAGAACAAGCAAGAGATGCTGGTTATACTTTAGACAAAGGTGGTGTTGAACATTATCTTCACGACCAGGAAAGATCTGAAAGAATAGACACAGCACCTCCAGGCTTTGCTGAATGGGAACAAAGAGATAAAGAAGCTGCAGAATTATTACCTCCAGACGATAGAGATAGAGGACAACCACTTTCTGAATATGAAAAAGCAAGAGGACTACCAACGATTGTAGGTCCTAAAGTACATGGTGCTGCTCTTGGAAAATTAGTTCCGATATTAGATAACGAACCTTTTGATGTATGGACTACTAAAGATATGATTACTATAACAGGCCGTGAAAAACCAGAAGATATGACAATTGAAAGTAAACTATTAGTAGATAAAATGGAACGATGGAAAGAACAAGGAAAACAATTTAGATTTTGGTCTGATGCAGATGGTTTTGAAAGAGGTTTCCTTACTGAACATGGACCGCCTACATTTGAAATCCGTAAATATGGTGAAGCAAAGCCTCAAAGAATTTATACTAAAGATGGTCTTGATTATCACATATCTGGAGGAAGGGCTCCACATACTGCAAAGGTACCAAAACAGTATATGAAGGTTGAGAAACCAACAGCGGAAAGAATTGGAAAAATGAAGTTTCAGGGTAAGAAACAACGTACACATGCTTTGTTAGGTGGAAAAAGAGTTGAATGGAGAGATGGTAATCCTATTTGGGGTAACGAGAAAATGGGTGATAATACTAGTAAATCAATATGGAGTGATTGGTATAAAGCCATTGAGAATGAAGGATTCAAAGTTCCTGTTGAATATGGACATAGAGGACATTTTATGTGCAGTCCAACATGTAATCTAAATGATGAAGTTGAAGTTGATGCAGCAACAGCATCTTCTATTGCAACATTGGGTGGCGAAAATAGAGTAAATCTTTTAGGATGTCGTTATTGCCAACGACCATTTTGGTGGAAAGATTATCCAAGAGAGGGACTTGAAGCAAAACAAAGTAAATGTAAAGAATGCGCACAAAAAGGCTACATCAAACGGAAGAAAAAAATGAATGGTAATACATTATTTGAATGGGATAGTGACAGCATATCTAAAATGCTTGAGCATGGTACACAAGGAAAACCTGTATCCAAGACTGCCTATAAGAGTTTCATGAAGCAGGTGTTTGGATAATTGCCTAATAAAACGAAATGGGACCCAACAAACAAGAAACGTAAAAACTATTTCGCAAAGCCATATCATTTTGATACAAAAAAGAAACTGAAAGGTTCACCGCCATATCAGGACTTGAAGAAAAAACGCCATCTTTTCTTTATCACTGGCAGCATAAAACAATACGGATATTCTACTAGCAAACCAGCTCGTTCAAGACACATTGCCTTGGGCAAAGCTGTGCGAAAGGAAGGAGCAAAAGTAGTATGGGGTAGACTACACACTCAAGTCCTTTATCGAAAGAACGCAAAGAAAGGTTCTGCACGTTATGATAATCTCCAGAAATTCAAGACGGACAGAAGATGGGTATCAAAGAATTTCCCTTGGTCAAAGAAATTGGTTAAAAAGGCAGGTAAGAAATGACATGGTATCATTTGGCAGAGATAAAGACTTTGAAAAACCACTTGGATATTTAGACGATACTAAAGTAACAGAAGATACATGTAGCCAATGTGGCACTATGCTTCCTGATGCATCATATTCCAATCTTTTATCATTTCTGCGATTTTGTTTCAAATGCCAGTATAATTATCCAAATCTATTGAATTGGGGAATGGACAAAGTAGATGCAAGTGGTTATGGTCGTCTGTTACATGGATATCATGAAGTAATTAAGACAAAGAAGCCAGATACTGATACTGAATTAAAAGGGCCTGATTCTACTTTTAGATCTGGTTCTACTTTTAGAAAGAAAAAGAAACGAAAGGGAAATACAGATTGGGTTAAATCCAGCATGGATTATGATTAATTAATGTTCAAATCTTACCTTTTTAAATAGTTCATTTACATCATCTAAACTATGGTTAGACACAGGAGGTAATTAATCTGGGACTTAAAAAAAAGGTAGTAGATGGAAAAACAGTATGGTATACTGATTCTTTTGGACTAGACGAAAATACAACATTTGATTCAAAAACAAAACTCTATAATTACTTTGGCGCAATGGGTGTTCAGCCAGGACAAATAGACCCTAGTTTTGGTGGTGGAACACATGGTGGTGTGACAAACCTAGGTAAATCTGATAAAACTTATAGTATAGGTGATTACAAATTCAATGCGTCAGGTGTAATAATAGGAGGTCCTTGTGGTATAGAACTTTGTGCAGGAGACATTGAAAGTGGTGCAGCAGACCAAGTACAATGGGATTTAATTCAAGCAATGTCTGCAACTGCAGTTGCTGCGCCAAGAAAGATTGGTGGAAAAATGAAAGCTGGAGCAGGTTACCAGGACCTGGGTCCAAAAAAGAAGAAATCAGCATGGAAACAATATTTTGGAGATTTTCAACAAAAAAAGGTAGATTCCAGAACAGCAAGAAAACAGAAATTATTTTATGATTCACGTTCAGAAAGAAAGGCCAAAAGATATTCAAGACCAGGTAAACGAAGGTAAATTCGAGCGACTTCTTAAAAAGTCAATAAAATTAAAATCGCTCGAATGAAGGTTTGTCGAACCATTCGACAACTTTTCCTTTTACCTATAAGGAAAATCCTTATATTTACTAGAAACTTTTTATTTGTATTGATTGGATTTGAGATATTTTTCAGCATTTTCAGGTATAGGTGGATTTGAACTTGGCATCGGAAAGCAAGGAACATGTATCGGATATTCCGAGATCGACAAGTACGCACTGGATGTTTACAAAAAACACTTTCCCACTCATAGAAATTTTGGCGATATCACCACCATTGACACAGGAAAAATTCCAGATTTTGATTTATTCGTTGGAGGATTTCCTTGTCAGGCATTCTCAATCGCTGGAAAAAGGAAAGGATTTACCGATACTAGGGGTACATTGTTTTTCGACATTGCAAGAATTATTAAAGATAAAAGACCTAACTCTTTTCTCCTTGAAAACGTTAAAGGGCTACTCAATCACGACAAAGGGAAAACTTTCTCCATCATCATCCATACGCTTCGGTCATTGGGGTATAGAGTTGAATGGATGGTGCTTAACAGCCAATTTTTTGGAGTACCCCAAAGAAGGGAAAGAACTTTCATTATCGGACATCTTGGAAAAGAATCCACACAAAAAATATTATCTTTCAAAGACCGCAGTAAAGCGAATAATGAAACATCAAAAGGCTTCGATGGTGTAAATACTTTAACGGCAATGGGTTATTCGAAGATAGGTGGTCAGGACGATTATATTTCAGGCAAACAGACTCTCAGGAAAGTAGTTAATAGCATTGACGCTAATTATTTCAAGTCAATTGATAATCATGGCCAAAGAACCTTTGTAAAGGAATCAGACGTATCGGCAAGAAAGCTTACACCTCTGGAATGTGAACGACTCCAGGGATTCCCAGATAATTGGACTACGGGTCTATCAGACACACAACGATACAAAACCCTAGGCAACGCAGTTACAGTTCCTGTAGTGAAATCTTTAGTAGGAAAGTTTCTTATCTACAAATAACAATATAGTAGTTCCAATTAAAATAAACAAAAATACAAACAGAAATTCCATAAGTCCTTGCTGTCTAAGTATTACTGCTACAATTCCACTTAGATACGAACTCATGAATAACATAATGCCGATTTTTAGATATTTAGAATCCAAACATTATCCATCCAAACAATACATAGCTCAAAGTACCTAGATACATGAACAGAATAAACGGTATTGGAAATTTACTCCAATCTTTGAACTTTGTTCCACTAACAGTCAAATAAAGTGGCATTGTTATTGTTGCAATCAAAAACGCATTACTTAAAGCCATAGTGCTTCCGCCAAAAGGTAATAGTACTGTCATCATCATCCATGCTTTTGAATCTGCCCCTCCCCATAGACTAAATTTTGATGCATAATTAGCAACAATGAAAATAATACCAATTTCAAAGATTTTTACTGTGGAGAAAATTTCTGAACCTGCCATTAGCAGTATTGATGCAAAACCAACAATCGCTCCAATTATCCAAATTATATCTGGAACCATTTTTTTGTTAAAAACATCAAAGTATGTACCGACACCAAGTGTAATTAGTGCAACATACTCCATCATATTCCTTATAAGGAAAAACATTCTATTAATATATTATGTCAGTAAAATCAAAGAGATTTTTACCAATGAAAAGTTTCATTTTGATACTTTCTTTAATATCTCCTTTCCGTGTTCCTATTTTTGGTATATTCCTATTCTCATTTGCATGGTCTTTATGGAACAATAAAACAGTGTATAAATTAATAATGATTCATTCAGTACTTTGGGTTCTAATGTCCTATCCAATCTATGTTGCTATCTTCGAAAGTATGAATTCTATCTTTATTCAAAACCTAATCGCTGGTAGTTACTCAATGTCACTTACTTTCCTCTTCTATAGTGTATTCTTTGCTGGATTAATAGCTACACAATTCGTTATTGTTGCATATTTTTCAAAATTACTTCAAAGATATACAAAGAAGTATGTAATACATATACCAGGGATTGAAATTGAGAAATAAGAATGAATTTGGTTATGCTCAGGAGGCCATTACACCATGTCCTCGTTGTAAAAGGTCAAAATCTGTAGGCGCTAACTATTGTAGGGATTGTTGGTGGGTTATATCGCGTAAATCTAGGCTAAAGCCGTTTAGTGTTAATAAGAATTCGAGCGAGTTTGAGTAATTCTATGAAAAGGTTTCCCAGGCATGGTAATTTAATTGTCTGCCCATTTAAATACTAGTAAATTCGAGCGAAGTTAATTTTATTTCTTATAAAATAATTGCCAATTCGAAGAAATTGGGATTAAAACTAATTCTTGTGTGTCAGTTGTTTCCTCATAAGTAAATTTATAAATCAGCAAATCTTCTTTTTCCCTATATGATAACAGAGGACGGACTTGAGTTTCGCTATATGTATCATTTTCTTCAAAAATGGATGCATGAAAAATATCATCTAGATGAATTTGGTGCTATGGACACAACAAAAGAAGCAACATTATCTATTGTCGATGTAAACCCATATTGTGGTCAACTTGGTTATCATTTAAAATCATCTTTTGATAGAGATTTTAAACTTTTAGGCTTTTCAAATAATGTCGATAATATAAATAAAATTAAAACTTTAACAAATGGTGTTTTTAACAAAATTGGATACTATGACATTTCAAAGAATGGTGGAAAGTTACCATTTGACAAGAGAGTTGATATTCTAATCGGTGTTCATGCGTTGGATACCCTAGATAAAGAAACAGGACTTAAATTCTTGGATGAAGTTAAACGGGTTTCACATAATGCTATAATTACGATACCAAATAACAAAATATGGTCACATAAAGATCTCAAGAAGAATGGAGATTGGTCTATTCGTGGCTTTGGTTGGAATTTCCCTAAGAACAGGAATCCAACAACGCTAGATACAGTAATGTCACCAATAGTCTTTGGTTTTTCCAAGTTCAAGTTCTATTTCTGGGCAAGAACATTCTTTGCTGTCTATGAAGGCGGTTCAATGGATGTAATACAGGAGCCGATTCAATAATGGGAGTAGTTGAACCAATAAACCCAGATGTTTGTTCTTGTTTACACTTGAAAGTAGAACATGGTGGAAAAATGACACAATTTTTTAAGAGTATCCCAGGTTCTAGTAGTTTAGTAGCAAAACTAGCACAAGAAAGATTAACAAACCCTGATATGCCTAGACCAAAGAAAGTTTTTGCATGTTTATTATGTGATTGCAAACAATTCACACCAAGGAGTGAAGATTGATAAATGAATATAACATCTAGTGGATTTAATACTACAAAATTTCAAGAATGCAAATCTGCATTAGGAGAAATTAAACTTGGAGAGAATATATGTCCTGACGGCAGTGTATTTTATTATACAGAAGGTATGCATCCAGTTATGCCGTTGTTTACTTTCTTTTGTTTCTTTCTTGGAATGATTCTTGGTTGGTATATGCATTATTCTATAACAAATATTCGAGCGAATAATGAAGATGTACCAAGAGAGGTTAGTTAGGCCTATGTACTCATTGCTTAGCCTTGCATTCGATTCTGAATGGGATAAGAATACAAAAGGATTAAATCCTTCTTGGCGAGGTATAGTAGTTATAATAATAGTAATTGCAATATGGTTGGTAATACGATGAGCATAGAAACGCAAGAAAAAATAGATTTTTGGTCAAAGATATTAATCACAATTGGAACATGGGTTATTATTCTTGAAATAGCAATGGCGAATAGTTGGTTCGGTTTATTATGACGCATAATATAATTGCTATTGACGGCATCAATGGAAAACATGTTAGAGAATGTACTAATTTCATAGCTACGTTGTTTGACGATAATGTTGAAGTAACAACATTCCATTTTCCTAATTATGAAACAGCAACAGGTAAACTCATTAAACAGTTCCTGGAAGAAAAAGTAGAATTAGAACCATTTGTTGCACATACTTTGTTTGCTTTGAACAGATTCGAGCGAAAGAAGGAAATTATCGACAAATCATTTTTCGATCCAAAAGAAAAACGTGTTGTAATCATTGACAGGTATTTCAATTCAGGATATTGCTATGCACATGCGTCTGGATTATCACAAGTTGAAATGTCAACACTTCAAAACATAGATTTACACCTACCTTTTCCAAGATGTATGATATATTTACAATCTGAACCAAATCCAAAGAAGATGAATAGGCTTGAAAAGGATTTAGCCTATCTAAAGAAAGTTAAATCTAGTTTTAAATCTGCTAGTACTGTTTATGGTTGGGAAACACTGGAAAGATTCGAATATAAGATACCAGGCCATCACAATCTTAAGAGGCTGTTGAAAAAGCAGTTCCCTACCCTTTTAAATAGTTTAGAATAGGTTGATATGATATGGCTAAAGAGAAACTAAAATTCTATGATGTCAAAGCGAAGAAAGGCTTTACATCAACCAAGTATAAGATTGTAACAAAGAAAACAAAACGTGGTAATGTCAATTTCGCTGTAACTAAAGCTCCTAGTGGTATAGAATCATGGCGAATAATATCTAAAGGTAAAAAGAAAGGTAAAGGATAAGAAGTAAGACCTATGTCAAAGAAAAGGCTTACCAAACGAGTAAAGAAAAAATCTCCTTATAGTAAAGAATTATTAAGTGTAGTTGGATAAAAAAAAGATGTATAGGATAATTATCTTATCCCATACTTTCGTAGTTTAGCACATTTTTCACATACTACTATTAGTTCATCGTCATGATAGACACATAACATATCTTCCATTAGTTAGATTCAAACCTACCTGTATTTGGATTTCGTTTATTATGTTTATTAGTCATGTTTTTTCCAGTGCCAGGTTTTCTAGATTTTGAAGCTTGGATTTTGATTGTATTTCCAGATACATTGAATTGTTCGCATAGAGGACTATCACCACAAATAAGAACATGACCATTTGAAGTAATTTTCATGTGTTTGTTAGGTATTCTATAGTCATTCTTACCATATAATACACCGCGTGGATTTATCCCATCAAATTTCTTCCAGACTACAGTAGGTAGTATTCCTTTTGATATTCCCTTTCCAGCAAGGTCATAGATGAATGTATTTTTATTGTCGAACCAGTTTTTGTTACCAAAGTGTGGTCTTTCATGTAAACAAATAAGTGGGTGTGCTGTTTTCTTGTAGAATTTTAGTCTATCCAATGTTATGTTTATCTTTGTGTTGTTATTTTTACCTGCTAGTATTACTAGTTTAGGTAATCCATCTTTTCGAGTTCTAGTAAATGGTTGTCTAGGTGAAGTATTTGTTCTAGGTGAAGTATTTGTAGGTTTTGTACCTTTTTGTTTAGATTTTTTATGTGTTATGCGTTTAGTTTCACAATCTATACATCTGACGTGAACAACTCTATCTTCTTTGATTGTATATACACCAGTTCTATGTGATTTCAGTGCTTTACCATTATCTGTATTCCAAAAGCCTTTTGGTACATCATATTTCTTCCCTTGTACACTGAAAGTGTTTAAGATATCTGTTATACCCTTTGCAGTTTTTCCACAATTGAATTTTCGTGTTGAATTTGATGGAGATCGACATGTTACAATAGTTTTAGGTGTTATTTCACTTATACGTAGTCTAGATTGCCTTCCTGAAACACCAGGTTTAAGTGTACCCCTTTTTCTTGGTTTTTTTGTCGTCTTTTTTCCTGGTTTATTCTTTTTTCTTCTACATTTGATACAATATGATTGAGATACCATACCATTATTGAATTGCATATAGAATTCTGTTAAATATGGTTCTCCAGATGAGTTAATGGGAATATTTCTCCAACCAAACATCTTTTTTACATCTTCATAACCTATGGCTATTGTTTCACATCTATAATTTGTGTTTTCGTCATGGTTACCTTTACATTTACCACCTTTATTGTGACAAAAACATTCAAGATGATATGTATAGTTTTTATCAGATGGAAATAGGATAGTATCTGCACGACTACCTTTACCAGTTGTTATTTTAAAGGCATTATTCTCTATTCCAGTAGATAAAGATACACCAAGTTCTAGTTTATGTTCGTCAGAAAGAATGATTTCGTCAGGTTTACCTAATCCTAGTAGTTGATTAAGTTCTATTTTAGCATAATCTTTAGCCC
>Ga0114898_1002339_pt1 | contig 9980 bp, 11 predicted proteins | sample Malvired_Geostar_FD_83496 | JGI IMG/M metagenome (GOLD analysis project Ga0114898, IMG submission 83496) | Marine viral communities from the Global Malaspina Expedition - Malaspina viral metaG DeepMed_Geostar | ecosystem: Environmental > Aquatic > Marine > Oceanic | place: Mediterranean Sea...
ACGGCCCCTTGCCTGGACCCGAGCCCCAGCCCCTTCCTTCAGGCCAGCGCCTTCAGCTTCTCGACCAGATCGGTCTTCTCCCAGCCGAAGCCGCCATCCGCGTCCGGTTCGCGCCCGAAATGGCCATAGGCGGCGGTGCGGGCGTAGATCGGCTTGTTCAGACCCAGATGCTCGCGGATGGCCCGCGGCGTCGCCCCGCCGATGAAGCCCAGCAGCTTCTCCTCCAGCAGGGTCTCGCTGACCTTGCCGGTGCCGTGCATGTCGACGTGGATCGACTGCGGCTCGGCCACCCCGATGGCGTAGCTGATCTGGATGGTGCAGCGGTCGGCCAGACCGGCGGCGACCACGTTCTTGGCCAGGTAGCGGCAGGCGTAGGCGGCCGAGCGGTCGACCTTGGTCGGGTCCTTGCCGGAGAAGGCGCCGCCGCCGTGCGGGGCCGCCCCGCCATAGGTGTCGACGATGATCTTTCGCCCCGTCAGACCGGCGTCGCCATCCGGGCCGCCGATCTCGAACACGCCGGTGGGGTTGATGTGCCAGACCGTCTCGTCGGTGACGAAGCCCTCCGGCAGCACCGACAGCACCACCGGCTTGACCACCTCGGCCACCTGCGCCTGCGACAGGCCCTTCGCATGCTGAGTCGAGACCACGATCGAGGTGGCGGCCACCGGCTGCCCATTCTCGTAGCGCAGGGTGACCTGGCTCTTGGCGTCCGGCTCCAGCCGCTTTTCGCCGCCGTGACGGAGCTCGGCCAGCCGCTTCAGGATGCGGTGGCTGTAGGCCAGGGTCGCCGGCATCAGCTCCGGCGTCTCGTTGGAGGCGTAGCCGAACATGATGCCCTGGTCGCCCGCGCCCTCGTCCTTGTTGCCCGAAGCGTCAACGCCCACCGCGATGTCGGCCGACTGGGCGTGCAGATGGCATTCGTAGGTGGCGGTCTTCCAGTGGAAGCCGTCCTGCTCGTAGCCGATGTCCCGGACCGCGGCCCGGACCAGCGGCTCCAGGCTGTCGATGATCGACCGGGTGAAGGCCTCGTTCTGTTCCCTGGTATTGCCCGGCTGCGTCGCCCGGACCTCGCCGGCCAGCACGATGCGCTGGGTGGTGACCAGGGTCTCGCAGGCCACGCGGGCTTCAGGGTCGAGGGCAAGGAAGGCGTCGACGACGGTGTCGGAGATGCGGTCCGCGACCTTGTCGGGGTGTCCTTCCGAAACGCTTTCGGAGGTGAACAGGAAGGACGAACGGGCCAAGGCGGACTCCTGATGCGCGGAACGGCCGCCAGACATATAAAGATATGTTTATATGTTCAAGACGTGGGGCGCCGCCGCGACCATACGGCCGCTTGTCCGGCCGAACCTTCGCCCGCCAGCCACCGCTCCCCGGCCCCGGCGAGCAGCGACAGATAGACCAGCCCCCACAGCCCGAGTTGCGCCGACACTGCGGCGTACAGCGACAGAGCCGGATTCAGGATTTCCATGGCGGTTATCAGGCCGCACAGGATCAGAGCGCCGGAGGCGACGAAAAGCCACCAGCGGTCAAACCTGAAGGTCAGCCACAGGATTCCCGACGCGGTGACGAGCTGCACCATCATCGCCGCGCGGTGAACGCCGGGCGCGGCCAGTCCGACGATGGCCGTGGTCAGCAGGGCGTCGCAGATCAGGATGGCGGCTCCGAGGCGCTCGGCGCGGCCGCCTCTCCACCAGGCGACGGCGAACGACGCCACCGCCATGATCTGCACGGCTATAAAGTAGATCGTGATGCCGTCGCTCCACGCGTTTCGCGGTCCGCCAACCGCCGCCTCCATCGTCTGCCGCCGCTCACGGCCGGCTCCCCCCTAGCCAGCGCTCGGTGACGCCGGCGAGCAGGCCCAGGTGGAGCACGTACCACGGGCCCGATCCGGGCCTCCCAATCGTCCTACGGTCGATCACCGGCTTCCGCCAGCCACCGCTTGCTCGCCTGGCGAGCCCGTGGTCGCCGACGCTTCCACGTCTCGTCGCTGCTGACTGCCCTCTCTCCGGCAAGCCAGCGTTCCGCGACACCCCCCAGCACGACGATGTAGAGAAGAATCCAGAACCCGAGCATCGCCGACAGCCTGGCGAACCTCGACAGCTCCGGGTTCGCCATCCCGATGACGTGGACCAGGACGCACAACGCCATCAATGCGGTCGCCGCGATCGGCCACCATCGGTCGTATCTCAGCGCCACCCACCCGAAGGCCAGCATGACAATGAAGTCCTGCATAGCGGAAACGGGAGCAAGCTCACGGACACTCCACTCGTCGCCGAGCCTCGACACCATTGAGTCGACGAGGAGCACCAGCGCGCCGAAACGCTCCGGATGTCCGCCCCTCAACCAGCCGCAGCCGGGCGCCAGCACGGCGAGAATATACGCGGCAATGTAGAAGGGCGAGGTGATGCGGCGCTCCCGTCGGCGGCGTCAGTCGCCGCCCCCGGAGATCGGAAAGGCGGTGGCCTCGCCGATCGCCTGCGCCTGCCCCGCATAGTCGAGGATCAGGTCCGCGACCGCCTTGAGCATCACCGCCGTCACCACGATGATGACCAGCAGGATCAGGAGACGGACGGGCCAGCTGCGTGGCGGGGGGCGGTAGCCGAAGCGCCGTTCAGGCCCCCGCTCTGCGCCCCCACCTGGGCCATGACCCAGCCCGCGCTCAGCACCTGCCGCAGCAGTTCCCGCGGATCGGCCTGCGTCGCGTCGTCCTGCAGCCCTCTCATCAGATGACTGCGCACCGGATCGTTCGCGCCCATCGGGCTGAATGCGTCCAGCGCTGCCTCCAGATCCTCCCACGTCCAGTGGGGAAGCGGCGTACTGTGCGATGCCATGGTCTGTTTCCCTGTCGAGGGAGGCATCAACGGCCGAACCGGCGCGGTCGCCAATGGGGTCTTTCGGCCCTGGTACGTTTCGTTCCAGACTCGCCAGCGCCGCCTTGCGCCGGTTGACCCCCAACCGGCGGCAGGCCTCGTGAACATGCTTCTTGACGGTGGCCTCGGACAGGCCCAGCCGGACGGCGATTTCCTTGTCGGTCAGAAAGGCCGTCAGCCTCAGACACTCTTCCTGACGGGCGCTGAGACGCTGCGACATACTTCGCTCCGGTGCGGGGCGAAATAGCTACGGCGTGCGAACGGCGTCGTCCAGTGTCGCGACGTCAACTTTGGCGCCTGGCGCCGGTTGCGACGCATCTCGGGCTTCCGGATCGCCTGAAAAGTGCGCTTCGCCATCACCCAGCCTCTTCCCAGCCTGGCTCTTGGGACTCTGTCGCGGCCGGGGAGGCGACGACCCGTCAGCCAACCCGGTTCATCGTCCTACCACGGATCAACAGGGCTGGAGACAGGCTTGCCCTGGGCCGACAGTGGAAGCTGTGGTCCCGGGGGCGGGGCGGCCGCCTCTGGCCACAGGGCGCGATCGATCCACGGAGCCAGTCGTGGGGCCAGCGATCGGGCGAAGGTCTCGGTCATATGGCTGTTGTCGAAATAGACCATGTAACCGTCGACCACGGGCCCGCAACGGTCGGCGGCGCAGAGCCAGTCACGCGTGTCGACGAAGGTCAGGCCGGCCGGCCAACCGCCCGCCGGCACGAGCTCGCCCGGATCCCGCTCCCGCCGCGCCACCGAACAATCCCGGTCGGGCCGGGCGGACCGGCCCACGCAGTCCACCATGTCATGATCGAACCAGGGTGTGTCGCGCAGGCCCAGAACCGGAATGCCGGCGGCCCCAAGCTGTCGCCAGTATCCAGGAGGAATGCGTTGTTCGGGCGGGCGCCGGGCCAGGGTTACGACGGTGACGACCAGGTCGGGCCGGATCTCGAGCAGGTGTTCCGTCAACCGGGCGTTCCGGGCCTGACAGTCCGGATCCACGAGGCCGAAATTGTTGGTCTCGCCGGCGCCGAACGGGCAGGCCATCTTGGTATAGGTGACGATCCGCCATCCCCGGGGCAGGGCGATCTGGCGCAAGGTCGGCAGCCACTGGCGGGCGTGGGAACTGCCGACGAGGGCGATCAGCACAGGGGCGTCGGGCGCCCCGTAGTGGCAGGACAGCAAGCGTGCCTCGCCGGGTCGGGCCAGACAGCCGTCGGACAGCATCTCTCCCTGGTCGCCCCGGGCGACCAAGGGGCCGGGCACGGTCACTGTGCGGCCGAGGACCCGAGGCGGCCGGCCCGTCAATCGCGTTGTGGCGAGCTGATCGAGCTGGGCCTGTCGCGCATGGGACAGGTGCAGGGCCCAAAGGCCGACCGCCGCCACCATGACGGTCACCAACAGGGCCGCGCGAAACATGATCCGGGCGAAGGACCGTTCCGCCGATAACCAGGCCGTCAGGGGCCCTTCGAGGGTGGCCTTGCTGAGCACGGCCAGGCCGATCGACAAAATCAGGATCAGCAGGCCTGTGGCGAAGTCGGCGTGGGTCTGGCCGGTCAGGACCAGCAGGAACACCAGAACCGGGCCCTGCCAGAGATAAAGACCATAGGACCGGTCGCCAAGCCGGGCCAACGGCCGCCACGCCAGCAGGCGGCCGACCCCGGCCGGGCGGCCATCAGCCCCTGCCGCCAGGATCAGCAGGGCGGCCGCCGCCGGCCAGAGCGAGGTCCAGGCGGGAAAGAGGTCCGTCGTTCCCCAGAGCAGGCCGGTGGTCAGCAGCAGGGCGAGGCCGGCCCAGCCGGCGGGACCACGCAGGCGGTGGGGCAGCGGCCGCCGGGCGAGGCCGAGGGCCAGAAGGCCGCCGACGGTGAACTCCCACAGCCGCGCGAGTGGGTCGAAATAGGCCCCGGTCGGGTCATCAACCACGGCGCGGGCCGCCCAGGCGAACGAGGCCAGCGTGACGACGGCGAGACCGACTGCGAGGCGGGAGAAACGTTGATCAGACCGCCGCGCCCACAGGGCCAGCCCCGCCATCAGCAAGCCGATCACGACATAGGCCTGCACCTGCAGGCTGATGGCCCAGCCGTTCTGGAACGGTGTCACGACCTCGCTCCGGGCCAGATATTCGACCGAATAGCGCCGGAGAGCCAGGTTCTCGATGAACACGCTGGTCGCCAGCCCCTCGCGGATGGCCCGGTCCCAGAAGGCGCCTGGCAGCAGAAACTGGCTGGCCACGACGGTGACGACCGTGACCACGACGGTGGCCGGCAGGAGCCGCCGCCAGATGCCGACAGAATAGCGCTGCAGGTCGACAGCGCCGAGCTGCAGAGCCTGACGGGCCAGCGAACCTGTCAGCAGGAAGCCCGAGACGACGAAGAAGACATCCACTCCGCCCGATGTGCGTTCTGTCCAGACGTGGAAGCCGACGATGAGGACGGCGCAGAGAGCCCTCAGGCCCTGGATATCGTCGCGGCGGGCAGGAGACGCGCTCGCAGATGTCATGGGACCTGGTTCCTGGCGCAGTCGTTCGACTGGTCGCATGAAATCCGGCCGGGACGGCCGGACGAGGCGCCGGTTGCAGGATTCGCGCACGCGACATCCAGTTCACACGACTGGCGCTCTACCGCTCGATCAAAAGCGGTCCCGCGTGCCTTGACGGCGGTCCTTATGCTGGCGCGCGGACCGCCATGCAAGATGCTCGGGCGGCGGCCTCGGACATCGACCCCTGATCGGGGCCTACATCCGCTCCTCGCCCACCGGGGTCCTGGTCACAGTATCGTTTGAAAGGTGGTGCCGCTTAGGTGACTCGAACACCTGACCCCCGCATTACGAATGCGATGCTCTACCAGCTGAGCTAAAGCGGCCTTGGCGCGGCGGAGAAGAGCACGCCCGCGCGAGAGGCGCTCTTTATACGCGGGGCGCAGGCTTGCCAAGCGCCTCGAACAGGGCCGCCTCATCCGGCCGGCGGGCAATGCGGACTTTCAGGTCCGTCGCACCGGTCAGGGGCGCGGCGGCTGCGTCGGAAATGGCGACAGCGGCCTGGCCTGCGAACGGCCCCAGCCAGGCCAGGGCGCGCGCCGCTCGGGGGGAATGCAGCAGCACGGCGGCGAAGGTCGCGGGCGCGGGGACCCCGGTTTCGACCGCCCGATAGACCGGCCGGGCGCGAACCTCAACGTGTTCGGCCAGCAGGGCCGGCAGGTCGCCGGACGGCTCCAGGGCGCCCGGGGCCAGAACGGGGCCGGGGGCCGCCGCCTCGAGCAGCCGGGCCAGGTCGGCGAGCGCCCCGGCGGCCGAGCGAACGGAGGCGAAACCCGTCGCCCGCGCCGCCTCCGCCGTGGCGTCGCCGACGGTGAACACCGGCAGGGATCGATCGTCGGAAAGGGCCGCGAAGGCCCCGACGCCGTTGCGGCTGGTGAAGGCCAGGGCCGCGACGCCGGTCAGGTCGGGCGCCGGCTGCGGGATGCGCTCGATGGCCAGCAGCGGCGCGACGACCGGCTCGAAGCCGAGGGCCCTCAACCGGTCGGCGGTGCGCGTCGCGCCCGGCTCGGCGCGGGTGACCCAGACGCGGCGGGTCGGGTTCAGAGGTCGACCCGCTGGTCGCCGGCCTCGTCGCGGACCTCGGCGCCGATCCGCAGGCCGAGCGCGCGGGCGCTCTCCGCCGCTTCGGGCGTGTCGATGTCGCCGATCTCACCCGAGCGCCGCCAGCGCACCGAGCCGTCGGGCGCCAGCATTTCCGTGGTCAGTCGCAGGCGGCCGGCGGCGATTCCGGCATGGGCCCCGATGGCGGTGCGGCAGGAGCCCTCCAGCGCCGTCATCGCGCCGCGCTCGGCCGCCACCGCCAGCGCCGTCGTCGGATCATTGAGCGCCGCCGCCCAGACCGCGTCCCGGTCGTCGGCGCGGGTCTGCAGGGCCAGCGCCCCCTGCCCCGGCGCCGGCAGGAAGTGGTCCAGCGAGAGACGCTCGCGGATCACGCCTTCGAAACCGAGCCGGTTGAGGCCGGAGACGGCCAGAAGGATGGCGTCGAACTCGCCGTCGGCCAGCTTGCGCAGCCGGGTGTCCACATTGCCGCGCAGCATCTCGATCCTGAGGTCCGGCCGCAGCGCGAGAGCCTGGGCCTGGCGCCGCAGCGAGGCGGTGCCCAGCCGCGCCTCCGCCGGCAGGTCGGCGAAGCTCGCGAAGGCCTCGCTGACGAAGGCGTCGCGGGCGTCCTCGCGCGGCGGCACGGCGGCGATGCACAGGCCAGGCGGCTGCTCGGCCGGCACGTCCTTCATCGAATGCACCGCCACATCGACGCGGCCGTCCAGCAGGGCCTCCTCGATCTCCTTGGTGAACAGCGCCTTGCCGCCAATCTCCAGCAGGCGGCGGTCCTGCACCCGGTCGCCGGTGGTGACGATCTCGACCAGGGGCACGGCCTCGGCGAGGTCGGCCTCGGCCACGCCGAGCGCCCGGCCGATGGCGCGCTGCATCATGCCCGACTGGGTCAGGGCCAGTTTGGAGCGGCGCGTGCCGATGCGGACGAGAGGAGCCATGAGACAGCCGTTGCGCCGGGGGGGCGGGGCCGTTACCTCGACCCCATGGACAGGTCCGCCGACTATAGCAGCGAGGGGAGCCGGGCAACCGCGCCCCTGATCCTGCCGGGATCCCTGACCGTGCTCGGCCTCGAGACCAGCTGCGACGAGACCGCCGCCTCGGTGGTTCGCCTGACGCCGGAGGGTGTGGCGACGGTGCTGTCCTCGGTGGTGCACAGCCAGATCCACGACCACGCGGCCTACGGCGGCGTCGTGCCCGAGATTGCGGCGCGCAGCCATGTCGAGATGATCGCCGGCGTCACGGCAAGGGCCATGGCGGAAGCGGGGCTGGGCTACGACGAGATCGACGGGGTCGCGGCGACGGCGGGGCCGGGGCTGGTCGGCGGGGTCATGGTAGGGCTCAGCTTCGGCAAGGCGGTCGCCTTGGCGCGCGGCCTGCCGCTGATCGCGGTCAACCACCTGGAGGGCCATGCCGTGTCGGCGCGGCTGGGCCAGCCGGTCGACTATCCATTCCTTCTGCTGCTGGTCTCGGGCGGGCATTGCCAGCTGCTGGAGGTGCGCGGGATCGGCGACATGAGCCGGCTGGGGACTACGATCGATGACGCCGCCGGCGAGGCCTTCGACAAGATCGCCAAGGCGCTGGGGCTCGGCTATCCGGGCGGGCCGGCGCTGGAGCGGCTGGCGGAGAGCGGCGACGGCGCCCGCTTCGACCTGCCGCGCGCCCTGCTGGGCCGCAAGGACTGCGACTTCTCCTTCTCGGGGCTGAAGACGGCGGCCTCGCGGCTGGCGCATGCCTGCGAGACGGAGCAGGACCGGGCCGATCTGGCCGATGCGGTGCAGACGGCGATCGCCCGCCAGCTCGGCGACCGCTCGGACCGGGCGATGAAGGCCTATGCCGAGGCCCACGAGCACCGGCTGTTCGTCGTGGCCGGGGGCGTGGCGGCCAACCGGACGGTCAGGGCGACGCTGGAGGCGACGGCGGCGAAGAACGGGTTCGCCTTCCTGGCCCCGCCCATGGCCTACTGCACCGACAATGCGGCGATGATCGCCCTGGCGGGAGCGGAACGGCTGCAGAAGGGTTGGACCTCGGACATCGACGCCACAGCCCGGCCGCGCTGGCCGCTGGACGAGGCGAGGGCCCTCTCGGATCCGGCCCACCGGCCGGGACGGAAGGGCGCGAAGGCGTAAGGAGAGGCCATGGAATTTCGCACGGCGGGGGTGATCGGCGCGGGGGCCTGGGGCACGGCCCTGGCCCAGGTGGCGGGCTGGGCGGGGCTCGACGTCCTGCTGCAGGCGCGCGAGCCGGAGGTGGTCGAGAGCCTGCGCGCGCGGCGGGTCAATGCGCTGTTCCTGCCGGACGTGGTGCTCGACAGCCGGGTGTCGGTGACCAGCGAGCTGGCCGATCTGGCGGGCTGCGACCTGATCCTGGCGGTGCCGCCGGCCCAGCACATGCGCTCGACCCTGGCCGCCTTCGCCGCCCACCACCGGCCGGGCGTGCCGGTCATCCTGTGCTCCAAGGGGATCGAGCGGGGGTCGCTGAAGCTGATGACGGACGTCCTCGCCGAGACCATTCCGGCCGCCCCGGCCGCCGTCCTGTCGGGCCCCAGCTTCGCCGGCGAGGTGGCCCGGGGCCTGCCCAGCGCGGTCACCCTGGCCTGCGCCGACACCGCCCTCGGCCAGGCCCTGATGGAGACCCTGTCGGCCCCGACCTTCCGCCCCTATCTGGCCTCCGACCTGATCGGGGCCGAGGTCGGGGGGGCGATCAAGAACGTGCTGGCCATCGCCTGCGGCATCAGCGAGGGCCGCGGTCTGGGGCGCAGCGCCCACGCCGCCCTGATCACCCGCGGCTTCGCCGAGATGACCCGGATGGGCGTGGCCCTCGGCGGCCAGGCGGAGACGGTGGCCGGGCTGTGCGGGCTGGGCGACCTGGTCCTGACCTGCTCCAGCCCCCAGTCGCGCAACATGAGCCTCGGCCTCGCCCTCGGTCAGGGGCAGACGGTGGAGCAGGCCCTGGCCGGCAAGCGGTCGGTGGCCGAGGGCTATGAGAGCGCCCCGGCCGTGCGCGAACTGGCGGCGAAGACCGGGGTCGACATGCCCATCTCCATGGCCGTGGCCGATGTGCTGGCCGGGGAGACCACGGTGCCGGAGATGATCGAGGCCCTGCTCTCCCGCCCGCTCAAGGCCGAGCGGCATTGAGCGAAGAGCGGCCCCGCGTCTGGAAGACCCCGGCCAATGTGCCGCTGTGCCCGGAGGGGGAGCTGGCCGATCCGGGCGCGCGCAGCTTCGTGCTGCAGATCGGCGAGGCCTTCTTCCACGGCTTCGTCATCCGCAAGGACGGCCAGGTGGCCGGCTATGTCGACCGCTGCCCGCACCAGGGCTTTCCGCTGGCGCTGGAGCTGGACCGCTATCTGACCCCGGACGGGGAGCGGATCCTGTGCGGCTGGCACGGGGCGGTGTTCGAGCCGCTGACCGGGAAGTGCACCGGGGGGCCCTGCGCCGGAGGGCGGCTGACGCCCTGGCCGGTGACGGTCGAGGGCGGGATGATCCGGACGGCCTGACGAAAAATTCGTTGTGTCAGAGTCGGCAGAGT
>Ga0114898_1002340_pt1 | contig 9978 bp, 18 predicted proteins | sample Malvired_Geostar_FD_83496 | JGI IMG/M metagenome (GOLD analysis project Ga0114898, IMG submission 83496) | Marine viral communities from the Global Malaspina Expedition - Malaspina viral metaG DeepMed_Geostar | ecosystem: Environmental > Aquatic > Marine > Oceanic | place: Mediterranean Sea...
GCTTTTGACTGGAGAGTTACTCTACAGCTTCCGGACATGAGGCCCGAGATAATTATTTTCGATACTTTTGTGCAATATGAGGAATGGTTTAACAGAAAAAAAATTCCAGAAAAATATACAAAGCTAAAAAAGATTCCCGTTGATTTAGATTTTCCCAAAATAGAACTATCAAATAAAGAATAATGAAAAAAACAATATTATTAATTGTTACCTGTCAACTACTGCTTGTGGGTTGTCAACCAGCCGTTGCACAAAATAGCAACGGGGTTCCTCCCCACGCCGAGCAAAAGTTTACTAAACTCACTCAAATTACCATGACGCCATCGTCAATGGTTGAAAAATATGAGGGCTTGCTCATGCAAGTATCCAAGGCAACGCCTGATATATACTATCTTCTTTTACGAGGGGAAACGTACGAAGAAAAACCTGAGGATAGAGAGAAGCTAAACGATAAGGATTTTGCCTTAGCCATACAGGAAACGGAAGGCAGACTGATTTACGAACTTAACGCAAGGAAGGGGGCTCTTTCTCATAAGGCGATAGAAAGTCTCGACGGCCAGACGGAATTAAGAAAATTAAACCTATCTGGAAACAGAACGATCGACGACGAAGCATGCAAAAAAATTGCCGCATATCTTCCTAGACTACAAAATCTGAATCTGTATGGCACTAGTGTTTCAGACGAAGGGCTGGTTTACCTTCTCGACTTACAAGAACTCAGATCGTTGCATGTCTTTGACACCAAGGTAACTTGGAGTGGCGCAAATGAGTTTAGAGCGAAGATGGAATCAATTTCCGGTAATGATGATTTAGAAATTACCGTAGGTCACGGAACCCCGCCCCTCGGCAGCATTAAGCACGGAGAGTTTCTAAAGGCGACTTATCAAAAAAATGTTGACCTAGGCAGACTAGATCCAAATTATATTGACAGATATCCCGAAGTAAAAGCAGAGGCAGACAATAAAAAATACGAAGACGATTTGAAAAAGGAAACCACAGATCCAATTCTCGACTTACCACAATAATGAAAACATTACTCCTAATAAGTGCGGTTCTTTTGTGTGGATGCGCATCAAGCAATATATTGAGACCAATGCCTGACGATATCTCTGGCTATCGTTATTATGTTATAGATGCTAACAGCGACATTCCTGATGCTAATTTTTCAACATTTGAAGAAGCCGCAGTTTATCAAAAAGAATATGCGGAATATCATGATTATGTTATTGTAAAAATAGAGGATGAGTATAAAGTCTACAACATGCAACTAATGATAGAAGAATGAACGTTGAGAAGGAGAATTTAATTCCCTTCACTAACCTCGTCAATGAGTGCTGTGAAGTTATGGAGCACGACATGGTTGCGGATTGGATTACCTCTCCAAACGCGGACCTCAACATGGAAGTTCCGATTGACATATACAAAGAAGACGTTGGAAGAGAAAAGGTTTACAGATTGTTGTATTTTATAGGTACAGGAGAAGCGGACGGGCCTTTAGATGTCGGTGAATAAGATAATTTTATTTTTGTTTGCTTCGGCTATAGCTACCCAAGCAGTTAGCCTTGAGATAAAAATAGCTTACCAGAAAGTAACAGAGAAAGGGAGACCGTACGGAGCGCCCGGGGGGATCTATTTTGAAATTGAAAACATAGAACCCTTTCTTCCTTACTGGGTTCAGTATTCTCACGACCTTAAAATTTGGGAAGATTTGTATAACTTTGGCACCTTTGGAGATAATTCGACGTCTCCTTTATTTCACTGGTATGAACTACCTCCGGGCCAATGCTTTTTTCGGATCATTCAAAAATATTAAAATGAAAACATTGCGAGAGCTATGGGACAATCTCCCCCCAGAAAAACAATGGGAGGAATATCTTAGGGTCGTTGTTAACCTAGAGGAATATGTTGGAACGAGCTTAAGTTTGACAAAAATGAGGGACTTAGATATGGACAAAGATCAATTGATTTTATTTGAGGAAGCCCTCCAGCTAAACGATTCCGGAAACCAACCTTCATGATTACTAAATTAACCGTACCAAAGGAATTCCCCGACGCGCAAATGTGTGAAGTTCTATTTACAAACGAGGGGCCGAAAAGGAGCGGGACGACAACCATTTTTTTAAATGACTTGTTTGACCCAGACGATGCCTATGAAATAAAAAAATTACGCTCAAAATATTTTGAGTGTTGCGAAAGATACAAGCACGAATACACAAGGATGATGAAGGGTATATATTCTTGCTTAACCAAAATGGGATTAATTAGAGTTTTTGGTAGCGCCTGTATTAAAGATCATAAATCGGGATATAAACTCTTTAACAAATATCTCGTTGCCTTAAATCAACGCAAATGGAAACCGCTAAAGCAGGGAGAATGGCACAAAACAAAATGGTATCCGTATGGAGACGCTGGCCAGCTTATGCAATATATGGGGCAAGATTTTGAAATTTTTTTAAATAAACGAAACATAAAATATTGTAACCTCTAGAAATGAAAATAAGAGCACTAAAACTTCACCCTGACGCAGTACTCCCAACTCAAGGAGCGCCGTTTGATGCCGGATATGATTTAACCAGCGTAGAACCCTTGGGAATCCCCTCTATGGGAAGAGCCGTTGTTCCTACCGGGATATCAATGGAGATTCCAGAAGGGTTCTACGGAAGGGTTGCTCCCAGAAGCGGACTTGCAGTTAAGAAGGGAATAGACGTTCTGGCAGGTGTAATAGATTCCGGGTACAGGAATGAAATTGGCGTGGTTTTGATTAATTTAGGAGCCGAGTCCGTCATACTTCCTGCAGGAACAAGGATAGCTCAAATTATAATAGAGAAATGTCACGAGGTAGAATGGAACGACGTAGAAGAGCTGACGGCATCCAATAGAGGGCAAGGAGGCTTTGGAAGCACTGGCACATGAAGTACTATTAATATTAGGTAAGGCATCGACCTTAGCTTTCTTCCTCATCGTCTGGTTTGATACAGACGCCTTCTCCGAATACATAAAGACTCTCCGTCTTGACAAATACTCTAATGAAATTTGGCAAATCCCCGAATACGAAGAGAATGTAAAGGATGACCCAGACCTTAGTTATATTGAGTTTCTAAATATAAAGCACAACAACTTCTTCACCCGCCTACTTTCCTGTCCCCTATGTTTAGGATTTTGGACTCATATCTTCATCTGTATAATTCTCAATTCTTTTACATTATTTTTTATAAGTTTACTACTGGGCTATGTAGTATATTTTAAATTTTCAAAATTATTGAATAAGTAATATGGAAGGTATGGTCGAAATTGATGGTGTTTTTGATTTTTGTAACAGGCTCTCTAGAACTGATGATAAGTCGGTTATTATTGAGGTTCCGGGCCTTAAGAGAGTATATCAGAATTACAATGCAGCTTTTGGCGGATGTAAGTGTAATAGGAAACGTAGACAGCAGCGAGCTGAACGCGTTTTCAAGGAAATCCTTGGATTATTGGAGAAAGAGCACCTGCTTAAAATAAGGGATAAGGTTATAAATAGCGAAAAAGTATTAGTGAAATTTTTTGATAATTCTGTATTAAAATTTTAGCATGACGAACTCAACCCAGCTTAACGGCCATCCCTCAAGTGAAATTTTGGAAATTCACAAACGAATGATAGGAAAAACAGTTTTAGTTATAGACGGAGACCCTTGGTATGGCGAAATCAAGGGTGTTATAGATGAGGAGTATTTTTCCATTTCGTCCGCAGAAAGGCCTGCGCCAAGAAAAGTCAGCATGTATAAAATTAGATCCACCTAATGATAGCTTTTGATAATAAAAGAAACCAACATTACGGCCCAGAAAAAACACATATAAAAAAGAATATGGAAGAAAATAAAGAAAATCAAGAAGCCCCAGCTTCGGACGAAAATGTCGATAACGAAGCCCCGGCGGAAGAAGAAGAGTTTGAGATAGAAGATCTCGCGGTAGATGTCCCCGATGTGCCACTTCCTTCCATGGAAGAGGATGAGGATGTTATAGAAGATAAATTTAACGGAGCCTATAGATTTGCCATTGTTGGCATCGGGCAGGGCGGATCAAGGATTGCGGAAACCTTTTGGAAAATGGGGTATCGTCGAGTAGCCGTTATGAATACGGCAATTCAAGATCTAAGGCCAATTAAAATACCACAGGAAAATAAATTGCTTCTGGGTGGCGGTGGCGCAGGTAAAAATCCAGCCGTAGCGGAAAAAATATTTGAAGACCACCGCGAAGATGTTTTGGATTTTTTCAAGAAACTGTTCAAAGGGGGATTTGATAGAATATTAATTTGCGCTGGTGCCGGGGGAGGAACGGGAGCGGGAGGAACTCCAGTCGTTATCGATATTGCTCACGATCTATGTGAATCGATGGGTATAGAGGGAGATGGCATGGATACCAAGGTTGGTGCTATCGTTGCCCTTCCAACTCGCGCTGAAGGATCTAGGGTAAGGACTAACGCAACGGATACTGCTCGAAAACTTGTAAACTTTATTCAAGGTGGAACGCTTTCTCCTTTAGTCATCCTCGACAACGAGAGAATAAAGCAGCTCTATTCTAAGCTTTCAATAAATAAATTTTGGAGCACGGCAAATGCTAGTATTTGTTCTTTGTTTCATTTGTTTAATAGAATTGCTGCGCAGAATTCTGAATATACTGCTTTTGATAAAGCTGATTTGGATACCATTTTCGCTTCGGGGATCATAACGTTTGGAGCAACTCCCGTTCCCTTTAACGAAGAGACAGGGGTGGACGAAACTGATATTAGCTATGCCATTAGAGACAACCTCAAGAAAAACATTCTTGCGGTGATAGAGGTCTCCACAGGAAACGTTGCCGCCTGTGTCGCAATTGGAGATAAGAAGACTTTAGACAATACACCTCAAGAAAGCCTTGAGCACGGCTTTGAACAACTAAGCCGTTTACTTGGAGAAGGATCTGTTGTTCATAGAGGAATTTACCACACCGGCAAACCCGGACTTGTAGTATATACAATAATAGGGGGGATTGACCCCCCAAAAGACTTTGTTGACTCGGAAACGCTACCTAAGGATCCAGAGCCCAAAGACGCTGAGTAAATTCGGCACAACCATAATGCAGGCTTGCAGCCGTGAGCCTGTATTTTGATCGCTACTTGGAAATGTCCACATATAATCATAAGGAGACAGCTCGACTAGCTTACGACATTTCAGAGCAACTTATTTCACACGGTATAGATGTATGGCTAGAATATGGCTCTGCCCTTGGAGCCGTTCGTGACGGAGGCATCGCAAATGGTGACTCCGATATAGACTTATCTATTTGGTGGAAAGACTGGGAGAAATTCAAAAACATAATGGTAACAGAGAGGATTCGCACCAATATTCCTTACGTTTATAATTTCCGAATATTTCCAGAGGGCGAGGTTCTTAAAGTCAAAGTTGCTGATTCTTCTACCGTGCTTGACGTGGATAAAAAAGGTTATACCGATACTATATTTATTGATATTTATGGGATGCAGGAATACGACGGCATAAAATCTTCTGTAATTAATTATGGGTCAGCCTACAGGTCTAAGCTTTACTATCAAAAAAATCTCAAGAAAATAAAATTTGAGGGATTTGATTTTTGTGTTTCTAAGTATGTGGAAAAATATTTAGACTATTTGTATAAAGGAGCAGGCGGAGAAACTTGGAGAACCCCCGTTGCAAGAGGCGAAACTGACAACAACTGGGAAGACGCCATGCCTTCGTATAACGAAGAAGATAAAATTACCGGATGCGCCGAAGGGGCTTTTGATTTATATCACAAGGGACATGCTCGCTTATTTAAAAAAATGAGTCAGATTTTTGACAAAGTTATTGTAGCCGTTGACCCTGATGAACTTGTGGAATCCTACAAAGGTAAACCACCGGTTTTTTCACTAGAGGATAGGGTTGAAATTTTAAAGAGCGTTAGGTATATCGACAAAATAATATCACCAGCAGAAAACGGTGGAATATCTACCATTAACTGGATGGAAGAAAACGGAATCGACTATATGGTTCACGGTAAAACAGACGAAAAGTTTTTAAGGTATTGGTATAACGAGCCCATGAATGAAGAAAGGCTGCTTCTTTTAGACGAAACCCCCGATTATCATACTTCTGATTTGATAAAAAAAATTTATTAATTGTGTAATATAAAAAGACATGCCTTTACCATCTCCAAAAAAAGGACAGGAGCAGGACGAATTCATTTCCAGTTGCATGGGCGACAGCAAAATGAGAAAAGAGTATCCCGACCAGAAACAGCGTGCTGCAGTTTGTCATTCCCAACACAAAAGGAGAGAGAAACAGAGCAAAGGGGGCGAAGTTGAGTGGGAAGATCAGTCTACTAATGACTACACAATCCTGTATTAGAGTGTAATAATCTATGTGCAAGGGACAGAGTACATGGTGGAAGTCCAAGGATACAAAGTCCACATTAATAACAATAAAGTTATTATCGTGGATCAGCACAATAGTCTCGTCAGACAGCAGTCTGACGCCATTGCTCAGTATCTAATGGATGAGGGATTTGTCAAAAAGGACTTCGTTCGCGTCGAGATAATGAGAACGAATTTCTTCTTTGATGATTGATAATTGACTTATTCGCTAAGAATTCTTTTTTAGTGATGTTGTCTAACTTGCGAGATTTTCTTTTGTTGAAAGTTTGATTTAGATACCTCTGCGTTTTCTCGACAACCCTTTCGGAGGATTCGTGAAATTCCATCAAGGAAAATTACACCCTTGAAACGAAGAAAACCCTAATTGTAAAATTTAGAGAAACAACTTCTTAAATGCGTGTAATACGTTTGCTGGGGGTTATTACCCTAGCGGACTGTCTCGTGAGGGGTTATTACCCAAACAACACAGAGGCACCAAAACTGAAAGCCCCCTTTATTGGGGGTTTTCTATTTTTTATACTTGGCATATTTCTTGCAGTGTAATATTTGTTATGTTTATAAAACGTATACTTAAAATTGGGCTGGTAGCCATTGTGGCGTCAGCGTTAACAACTGTGCAGGCTCAGGTTCCAAAACCAGCACCTAAACCAGATAAAGAAAAACCCGAGCGTGGTGGTAAGAAGTGGGACCCCACAAAGGTTAAAGAACGCCTTAAGGCTGCTTTTGATAAGCGCAAGAAACGTCGCGGAGACGCCAAGAAAAAGGGCCACAAGGTTCATGATCGCAAGAAGGGCGACAAGAAAGGCGGGGGCTTTGGAAAACTTATAAGAGACGACGCCAAGATCAAGGAACTGAAGAAGGCGTTTGCTGCTGCCGCTAAGAAACGTAAGGGAGCTTTTGATAAGGACACGTGGAAAGACGCCACCGACGAAGAGAAAAAGGCCCTTAGGGAGAAAATGGCAGCTTCAAGAAAAGAGTGGATGGAGCAAATGAAAGCTCACCACAAAGAAGTTCACGCTCGCATAAAAGAAATCCGTGAGGAGTTTAAAAATAATCGGGATAAAGTGATCGACGGAAACGATCCCGGCGAATGAAAGGGTGATAATCTTATTATACAGTATCACAAGCCCTATTATATACCGTCAAGCATTGCGGACAGGAACCTCAAGTCTACCCCGGAAATAAACTGGGAACTGAGAATACCGAGAAGTAAAGTAGGAGCGGTTATAATAAGGAGACCCGCACATCAAGGAGGGGACATTATAATAAGATAAGTGTAATTATATATGCTTTTCTATTTGGGCCAGAATCTTCCTCTGGTTTTCAATTCGGATGGAATTGGCAAGGATGGTTTTGGGGTATGACGAGTTAAAAGTATTTACCCTGATCCCATCCTCTTTTTCTTCTGGAGTAACCATTTGTTCGATGAAGTCAAACATTCCTGTTCTTTTCATATAAGACCAATAAGAATCTTTCATTTCTTGATCGACCTCCACTAAAACATCTAACAGTAAACTTACCTTAGCTCTATAGGTCAAATCTCTAAACTGGAGATGTTCTGTAGGAGGTTCAGATAACTCCGCTGCCACCAACAGGTTCACCATAATCATTACACATTAATTCTCACAATTTATCACTATTCTCATATGTCTCAGTTTCGACAAAAAACCCCGGCCTAATTAAAGACCGGGGTTAGTGACACGTTTCTTCTAAACGCTTACTTCTTAGATTTCTTAGATGCGGCTTTTTTCGCGGCGCTGGCTTTTCGGATTCCTGATGTGGAAACGTCAACCTTTGCGTCCTTAACCCCTACGGTCAACTTTGGAGACCTAACTCCAACTTTAATGAAAGGCAAGGAGACCCTTGCTCCACCAGAGGAAATGCTTCCTCTTACCGATGTTCCGGCCTCAGCACCGAGAACGACGCTGGGAATAGGAACGGTTAAGGTTTGACCAAATAGGGTCACGCTAGGCTCTGTACCAAACGAGGCACCAAACCACCCAGCACTAGCTCTGTCGCTACCCGCGAAGAATGCGGCGGCAACTAACAATGTAACAATAGTTTTCTTCATAACCAAGTCTTAATATTACAGCAACTTGCACCAAATGTCAAGAAAAATCTTTTTTTGAACGGGAAAATATGTCGCACTATATGACTCACTAAAGTTAACCATTGTGAAATAATGTCCCAGTTAGCCAAGGAAACCTCATTAAAACCCTTTAAAAACAATGTTTTTGTGTTGGCATAGAGACTGCTTTTAGTAAAGATGTATGAATACATTAGTATCAAATAATAACAGGTTAGGGTCTCTTTTTAATTTAACTGCCCCTTTGTTTAACGAAATGTCTGAAGCCTTTAAAGCCGATCTCTATGATCCTGACTACTTCTTGGAGGAGAAGGACGGGTATGTTTTTGAAGTGGAGCTTCCGGGATTCAAGAAGGAGCAAGTCAGCCTTAGTATCGACAACGACCTTCTGAGGGTTAAAGCGGAAAGAGAAAGAAGAGGCAAGAAAGTTCACGCCAATGAATCTTATGTTATCCCATCGGGAGCGGATTCAAGCAAAATAAAGGCAATTCTTGAGGACGGAATCTTGACTGTCTCATTTAAAAAGACAAAAGGATCTTCAATTAAAATCACTTAGTTCTTGATTTTTTTTACAAGTTGCGGTATGATGTTCTTTAGTGGCACATCGCAACTTTTTCATTGGTTTATCTGGGTTCGCAGCATGCGGTAAAGACCTGTTCTCTGACCTCCTAAGCGAGGAGCTCGAGAGTCATGGTATTTCTTCATCGAAAATTTCCATAGCTGAATCCCTAAAGGTGGAGTGTCGATCTTCACTTGTTAGGCTTGCGGGAATAGATATCCTAAATTGCACAAGAGAAGAGAAGGATAAGGTGAGGGATTACCTAGTCTTCTACGGTCTTGTGATGAGGGATAAAAGCGCAGGGAGGCACTGGATAGAAAAGGCTTCGGAACAAATAGACCACTCTTCACCAAGCCTTCCGCATGCTTTTTGTATAACTGACGTTAGATATGATGAATACGAGAAGGATGAGGTATGTTGGGTTAAGAATGAGTTAAAAGGAAAACTCGTTCACCTAACTAAAGAAGGGTCTCCAGCCGCTAACTCCTTTGAGGAGGAAAACGATCCTCGGCTACAAGAAAAAGCCGACTATAAGATTGTTTGGCCTAATTGCAATAGCGACCAAAAAGAAATAAATAAACACTTAAGGCCTAGAGTCTTACAGTTCATAGATTGGTTGCTAAAAGATGAAAAGAAAAAAGAAATTTGACCCAAAAACAAAAATCGATAAAACCATTGACGCCCTTCCGGGGGAGGTAAAAATATTAGGGTTGACAGAAGGAGAAGATGGATCAGCAACAGTATCAGTTGAAGTCGATGATGAATTTATTTCCTTCTACAAAGTTGTCACAGGAAAGAAGAGAGCTACAAAAAAAGGGGTAGCTAAATTTATATCAGACACCATAGCAGAGTGTATCCGTGAAGATAGCAAATGAGCAGGAAGAAGGAAAAGTGCTATGTCATTGTCTCCGACAAGGATTGGAGATA
>Ga0114898_1002341_pt1 | contig 9971 bp, 4 predicted proteins | sample Malvired_Geostar_FD_83496 | JGI IMG/M metagenome (GOLD analysis project Ga0114898, IMG submission 83496) | Marine viral communities from the Global Malaspina Expedition - Malaspina viral metaG DeepMed_Geostar | ecosystem: Environmental > Aquatic > Marine > Oceanic | place: Mediterranean Sea...
AGGTGGTGATCTGCGCGCTCAACCCGAGCCGCGAAGCCTGGGGTGAAATTCGTGACGTCCGGGAGCTGGCGCGACAGTCTTCCGGCCCGGACGATTGGTATCTGGACGTCGGTCATCCACTGCTGGCGAGCCTGGGCAAACAAGGCCGCGACTTCTTCGATTCGCTGTTCAGCCTCACCTCGAACGAAGGCAGCCAGGAAATCGGCCTGTATTCCGAGGATGACGACCTGCGCGACGACAGCCTGCTGCACGCGCTGCAGAACGACATCCTGCGGCTGCGCACCCGTCGGCCAGAGGAGCGCATGGAACTGGCCGAAGACGACCGCTCGCTGGAAGTGCACATCGCTCACTCGCCGCTGCGCGAGGTAGAAATCCTTCACGATCAACTGCTTGCCCGCTTTGCCGCAGACGCGACGCTGACGCCGGATCAGGTCGTGGTCCTGACGCCCGATATCGAGCGCTATGCACCCTTCATCGAAGCCGTATTTGCCAGCCGCGAAGGCGTGCCGCGAATTCCCTACAGCCTGGCCGACCGCAGCCTGCGCGCCGAACTGCCGCTGATCGAAGCCTTTCTCGAACTGCTGATGCTGGCGCAGAGCCGCTTCGCTGCCGAAGAAATTCTCGCCTGGCTGGAACAACCCGCCATTGCCCGTCGCGCCGGCATCGAGAACGAAGACCTGCCGTTGCTGCGCGACTGGCTGCGCGAAGCCGGTGTGCGCTGGGGTCGCGATGGCAGCCAGCGCGCTCGCCTCGGCTTGCCTGACGAATCGGCGTTTACCTGGCGACAGGGGCTGGATCGCCTGTTGCTGGGCTTTGCGGCGCCACCGCAACTGGCCGGCGACGCCGCACCCCTGCTGGGCGAGCATTGGCCGTTGGATGCGCTGGAAGGCGCACGCGGCCAGCTGCTGGGGCGGCTGGCGGAGTTCGTCGAACGCCTCGGTAATCTGGCCGACCAGCTGGCGCGGCCTCGTCCGTTGACCGAGTGGGCAAACGATCTGCAACTGCTGATCGATACCCTGTTCGATGAGCGCGAGGCCGGCGAAACGCTGCTGCTGCTCTCCCAGGCGTGCGCCGCGTTGCGTGAGCAGGCGCAAGCGTCTGGCCTGACGCGCCCCATCGAGCTGGAGCTGGTGCATCAGCAACTCAGTGCGACGTTGCAGCAGGGCAGCGGTGCGTCCGGGTTTCTCACCGGCGCGGTGACCTTCTGCACCATGGTGCCGATGCGCAGCCTGCCCTTTCGCGTGGTCTGTCTGCTGGGCCTGGATGACGGTGCGTTTCCACGTCGAACGCCGCCGTCCGGCTTCGACCTGATTGGCCGCCACCCACGGCGCGGCGACCGGGCGCGACGGCTGGACGATCGCTACCTGTTGCTTGAAACGCTGCTGTCCGCCCGTGGCGCGCTGTACCTGTCCTATGTCGGGCGCGACCCGCGCGACAACGCCGTATTGCCACCCTCGGTGCTGCTCAGCGAGGTGCTGGAAGCGGTCGACATGACCGCTGTGCTGACGGATGCGAGCGGCAAGCCCAGCGAGCGCATTCTCATCGCTCATCCGCTGCAACCGTTCGCGCCGGGTAATTTTGCCCGCGCGACCTGTGCCGGCTTCTCGCTGCCCTGGTTTCGCGCCGCGCAGCGCCTGGCGCAGCCCCCGGAGCCGGCGCCGAGACCCTTTGCCAGCCGGCTGGACGACCCCGATGAGGCCTGGCTGACCCTGGAGCCGTCGCAACTGTTGCAGTGCTTCCGTCATCCGGCGCGTTTCCTGCTGGAGCAGCGCCTCGGCCTGCGCCTGGCCGACGCTCAGGAGGCACTCGCCGGCGACGAGCCTTTCGAGTTGGAAATGCCGGCCTGGAACGGCCTGCGGCGGCTCTCGCTGCAAGCGCTGGAGCACGGCTGGAGCGACGATGAAGAACGCCGCATGGCCTGTGCGGCGGGCTGGTTGCCAGCGGGTGAGCTGGGCCAGGCGTTATGGGGCAAGCTGCGCGGGCCGGTGCGGGCCTTCGCGCCGCGACTGTTCGAGAACCGTCCGGAAGAGGTGCCGCAGCCCTTGCCCGTCGATATCACCCTGGCGGGTGTGCGCGTGCATGGCTGGCTCGACGGTGTGACGTCGGGCGGTCTGTTCGGCTGGAAACTGGGACGCCTGGGCGAATGGGATCTGCCGCCGTTCTGGTTGCGTCACCTGCTGCTCAACCTGTCTGCCACGGCGGGCATCGAGCGCAACAGCCTGATGCTCTCGCCAGCGGGCGACTGGCAGTTGGGACCGCTGGCGAACGCTGCGCAACTGCTCGAACCCTGGCTCGCCGCCTATCGTTGCGCGATCCGTGAGCCGCTGCCGTTGCTGCCTCGCAGCAGTCATGCCTTCGCCAAGGGCTACCGCCGACCGGCGCGCGGCAGCGAGCCGCTCGACTGCGCCCGCAAGCGCGCCCGCGAAGCCTGGCTCGGCGCTGAATTCAGCCCCATCGCCGCCGAGGCTGAAGACCCCTGGAATGCCTTGGCCTTTCGCGACCGCGATCCCCTGGACGAACGTTTCGAAGCCCTGGCCGAACAACTCATGGGGCCGGCTCTGGATGCGCTGGATGACGAGGAGCAAGACGCATGAAGCTCGACCTGCTCGATTCACCCTTCGACGGTCGTTCACTGATCGAGGCCAGTGCCGGCACCGGCAAGACCTGGACACTCACGGCGCTCTACGCCCGGCTATTGCTGGAGCGGCAACTGTCGGTGGGGCAGATCCTCGTGGTTACCTACACCACCGCCGCCACGGCGGAACTGCGCGAACGCATCCGCGCACGGCTGGCGGATCTCCTGGCGGTCTACGACGGCGCGCCGAGTGATGACGCGTTTCTCAACCGCCTTCATGCCCGCTTCCCGGACGAGGCGTCTCGGCGGCGCCTGCTGCTCGCCGTGCATGGCTTCGACGAGGCGGCGATCTTCACGATCCACGGCTTTTGCCAGCGTGCGCTGCAGGATGCGGCGTTCGAGGCCGGTGGCGATTTCGACAGCGAGCTGACCGCCGATGACCGCGAAATCATCGACGCGCTGCTCGCCGACGCCTGGCGTAACGAACTGGCCAGCGCCGATCCGGCCTGGGCACGCCTGCTCGCCAAGAGCCGCATCACGCCGGTGTGGCTGCGCCAACGGTTGCGCAGCCATCTGGGCAAACCCTATCTGCGCATAGAACCGCAGGCGTTGCCGGCGCCAACGGATCTGTCCGCGACCGAGGCCGCCTGGCGGCACGCCGCGTCGCTGTGGCAGGCGACCGGCCCGGCCTGGACCGCCGAGTTGTTTGCCCATGAAGGCCTCAACCAGAGCACGCACAAGCGCATCAAGTTCGAGGTTTGGCACAACGAACTCGATGCCTACTTCGCCGATCCTGCGGTCATGTTCGATCTACCGGAGGGTGTGACGAAATTCGGCGTGCGAGCCTTGCACAAGGCTTGCAAGAAGGGCTTCGACGCGCCGGTCTGCGAGTTGGCCCACGCGCTCGATGCGCTGGCTGAGCGGGTGTCCGAGGCGCTGCCGGCGGGCAAGCAGCGGTTGATTGCGTTGCAGGTCGCGCTGCTCGAACGGCTCAACCGCGAGCTACCGGCGCGCAAGGCGGCGCAGCGACTGCTGGCTTTCGACGACCTGCTCAATCAGCTCGTTCAGGCGCTTCAGGGGCCGGTTGGCGACGACCTGGCGGCCTCGTTGCGTACCACTTACCCGTTGGCGCTGATCGACGAGTTCCAGGACACCGACCCGATCCAGTACGCCATTTTCGACCGCATCTATACCAAGGGCGGCGATGCCTCGCTGTGCTTTGTCGGCGATCCGAAACAGGCGATCTATGCCTTCCGGGGCGCGGATCTGGCGACCTACATCACGGCCCGTCAGCAGGCCGACCGGCCTTACAATCTGCCGACCAACTACCGCTCGACGCCCGCGCTGATCGACGCGCTGAATCGCCTGTTCACGCATCCGCAGCCATTCGCTCAGCACGACCTTCAATACCCGCCCGTGGGAGCGGCTGATAAACCACGGGCCAACCTGCGCCTGGTCGAGGAGACGGTGGCCGCGCCGTTGTCGCTGGTCTGGCTCGACGATGAGGCGCTGGGCAAGGGCGAAGCTGCACAGGTGGCCGCCAGCGACACTGCACGGCGTATTGCCCTGCAACTGGCGGCTGCCGCCGAAGGCCGTGCCGGATTCGACATGAATGGCCAGTTCACGCCTCTCAAGGGCGGCGATATCGCCGTGCTGGTGGCTAACCATCGACAGGCAGGAATGATCGCCGAGGAGCTGTCCGCCCGAGGTGTGCCCAGCGTGCGTCGGGGGCGCGACAGTGTCTGGCGCAGCGAAGAGGCCACCGAACTGGCGGCGGTACTTGCCGCTTATGCCGAGCCTGGCCGCGAAGGGTTGTTGCGTTACGCCCTGGCCACGCGGTTGCTGGGCCGCAGCGCCGCCGATCTGGCCCGCTGCCAGGACGATCAACAGCAGTGGGATGCCGAGCGTGAGGCGGCCGAGCGTTATCACCAGCTCTGGCAACAGCAGGGGTTCATGCGGGTATTTCGCGCCTGGCTCGATGAGCAGGGCATCGCCGAGCGGCTGCTGGCGCGGGTCGATGGAGAGCGCCGGCTGACCAACCTGCTGCACCTGGGCGAACTGTTGCAGGCGGAAAGCCTGCTGCGTCCGGGGCTCGAGCCGTTGCTCGCATGGTTCAACGCCCAGCGCGGCAGCGAAGGCGCGGGCGAGGAAGCGTTGCTGCGCCTGGAAAGCGACGCCGAGCGGGTACAGATCGTTACCATCCACACCAGCAAGGGACTCGAATACCCGCTAGTGTTCTGTCCCTTTCTGTGGGACGGCAAGCTGCTGGGCAAGAACCGCGACAGCGCGCGCTGCCACGATGAAAACGGACAACCGCTGCTGGACCTGGGCAGTGCCGAACTGGCGGAAAACCTCGAACGTGCTCGGCAGGAAGTGTTCGCCGAACAGTTGCGTCTGGCCTATGTCGCGCTGACTCGCGCACGTGATCGAATCTGGCTGCATTGGGGGCCGGTCAATCTGCCCAAGGCCAAGAAAGACGGCAGTCTGCCGGAGGAGGGACTGCACAGCAGTGCCCTCGCCTGGCTGCTGCACGGACGCGAGCTGCCCGGCGATGAGCCACTTGCCGAACTCGGCCATCATCTGGCCGACCTGAATGGCGCCAGCCTGCGCACGGCCATCGAGCGTCTGGTCGAACACAGCGCGGGCAGCATGGCCTGCCTGCCGCTCGAACCGCGTGAAGCCTGCGCGCAAGGTCAGGGACGTGCGTTGCCCCCGCAGCAGTTGTCGTCGCTCAACCGCAGCCTGCACAGCGCCTGGCGTATCGGCAGTTTCTCCGGCCTGGCAGCGGGTATGCACATGGAAGCGCCGGACCGCGACGCCCTGGCGATGCCGGACGCCGGCGAGCCGGGAAGTGGATTCTTCGCCTTCCCGCGTGGCGCGCGCGCCGGTACGTGCCTGCACGCCATCCTCGAAGACTGGGCGCGTGGCAAGGGCGCGCTGGCGGCGCTGGTCGAGCCGGCGTTGCAGGCGCATGGACTGCCGTTGGAGTGGACAGAAATCGCCGGCCAGCATTTGCAGCGGGTGCTGGACACCGATCTGAATGGCGGCGGCCTGACCCTTGCGGCCCTGCAATCGAGCAGGCGCTTGCCCGAACTGGGCTTCACTTTCCCGATACAGGATCTCGATGTCGTGCCCCTGCGCAAGCTGCTGAGCGATCCGGCCAATGGCCTTGCCGCACCCTTGCGCGAGGCTGCCGGGCGGTTGGAATTCGACAGCCTGAAGGGGTTTCTCAAAGGCTTCATCGACCTGACCTTCGAGCACGAGGGGCGCTGGTACATCGCCGATTACAAGTCCAACTGGCTCGGCCCGGACGCCAGTTACTACGGCGGCGAACGGCTGTTGCAGGCGCTCGCCGGCGAACACTACTACCTGCAATACCTGATCTATCTGGTCGCCCTGCGACGCTTCCTGCGCCAGCGCCTGGCCGATTTCACCGATGAGCGGCTGGGCGGCGCCTTCTACCTGTTCCTGCGAGGCATGCCCGAGGCTGGCGTCTATTTCGCCCGGCCCGACGATAGCCTGCTCGACGCGCTGGACCGACTGTTCGAGGAGGGCCGCTGATGCGCCGTTACGTCATGCCGCCACGCACTGCCGGCAAGCTGCCCCTGACGTGCACAAGGACCCGCTCATGAGCCTGCTGGAACTGCCCCTCGGTCCGCTCGAACGCGCCTTTATCGCCAGCCTGCACCGCCTCGAGCCGCAGGCGCCCGAGGCGGTGCTGCTGGCCGGCGCCCTGTGCTGCGAAGCGCTGGCCAGCGGCGACGTCTGCCTGTCGCTGGCACGCCTGGCTGGCAAGCGTCCATGGCCGGACCTCGCGTTCAGCCTGCCGCCGCTCGACACCTGGCGCGCACAACTGGCGGCATCGTCACTGATCGGCGTTCCGGGCGACTATGCGCCGCTGATCCTCGACGGCGACCGCCTCTATCTGGCGCGCTATCACGCGTATGAGCAGCAATTGGCCGAACAGCTGCTGGCGCGCGCCGCCGATGTGCCGGTAATCGACGAGGCGCAGCTGAGCGAAAGCCTGACGCGCCTGTTCGCCTTCAATCAGCAGAGTCCTGACTGGCAGCGGCTGGCGGCGGCGCAGGCGGTACGACGGCGCCTGGCAGTGATTTCCGGCGGCCCCGGTACCGGTAAGACGACCACCGTGGTGCGCTTGCTCGCCGCCTTGCTTGAGCAGCCTGAGGGCGCGCGGCTCGCCATCGGCCTCGCCGCGCCTACGGGCAAGGCCGCGGCGCGCATGGCTGAAGCGATCCGCAACGCCAAGGCCGACCTGCCGGTCAGCGAGGCGGTGAAGGATGCGCTGCCGGACGAGGCGCGAACGTTGCACCGTCTGCTCGGCAGCCGCGGCGGCAGCCCGAGGGTGCGTCACGATGCGGCCAATCCGTTGCCTCTGGATGTCCTGGTCGTGGACGAGGCATCCATGGTCGATCTGGCGTTGATGGCCAAGCTGGTCGCCGCATTGCCCCCCAAGGCGCGATTGATTCTGCTGGGCGACAAGGACCAGCTTGCGGCGGTGGAAGCCGGCGCGGTCTTTGCCGAGCTGTGCGAGGGACGGGGTTTCGATGAGCAGGCCGCGAGCGATCTGCAGCGCATCACCGGCCAGCGCGTAGCGACGCAAACGCCGCGTTCCCGACTAGGCGATGCGGTGGTGCTGCTCACTCACAGTCATCGCTTCGCGGGGGACAGTGGCATCGGTGAGCTGGCGCGACGGATCAATGGCGGTGACGCCCGGGGTTCGGTGACCTTGCTTCAGGAAGGTCGCGCCGACCTGGCGTGGAATGCGGCTCCCGCTCCGACCGCGCTCATCGAACGGCTGGAGCACGGTTATGCAGCCTATCTGCAGGCGGCGCGGCAGGCCGACCCGGCAGCGGCGTTTGGCGCCTTCAATGGGTTCCGTGCGCTGACGGCTCAGCGTGAAGGCGCCTTTGGCGTCACCGGCATCAACGAAGCACTGGAGGCACGTCTCAAGCGCCGCCTCGCCGTGCCTGCCCGCGAGCGCTGGTATCCCGGTCGCGCGGTGATGGTGCGGCAGAACGACTACGCATTGGGCCTGTTCAATGGCGATATCGGACTGTGCCTGAAAACCGCGCAGGGCCTGCGGGTGTTCTTCGAGGGTGACGAAGGCTATCGCGGCTTCGCTCCGGCGCGTCTGCCGAGCCATGACAGCGCCTTCGCCATGACCGTGCACAAGAGCCAGGGCTCGGAGTTCGCCGAAGTGTTGCTGGCATTGCCCGAGCAGCCGAGCCCGTTGTTGACCCGTGCGATGTTCTATACCGGTATCACCCGTGCCAAGCGAAAGGTCGAGATCTGGGCGCTGCCGGCGCGTCTGGCCGACGCGGTGACGACCCGGGCCGAGCGGGCGGCGGGGCTGGCCGAGCGCCTGGCCGTAACGGATCGGGTGTCGGCGATGGTCGAGCGAGCCCCGGGCCCTGCGAAATCCCCCGAGCCGCCAGGTGATCAGTTAAGCCTGTTCTGATGGCTCGATTGCGGTTGTCAGCCACACGCACTGCGCATTTCCGTGAAGCGGTTGTGCGTATGAGCGGTTGAAATCTGTTCCGATGCGCCTCTGCCAAAAACAAGACAATCGGGACAACCGATGAAAAAACTCTTCTTCGTTACCTGGGGTGTGTTCAGCTTGCTGCTGGCGGGCGCTGCAATCCACAGCGTCTGGCTGACGCCTTCGCTTGCCAGCGGTGTCTTCCTGCTGTTGGTGGGCTATTACGCATTCTGCTTCTTTGAATTGATTCGCGCCGCCTTTCAGCCATGGGGCTTGCTCGGACCGCGTCGGCGCTGCGGATACTGGGTATGCCTGATCCTGCTGCCGTTGGCCCTTGTTCCGTTGAAATCCGCCTACCAGGTGTGGGAGCGGGGCGCGTATGTGATCGGGCCCGATGCGTCCGTTGGCCTGGGCGACTCGTTCATCCTCAAGCTGCTGGTCTGGCTGCAGGAGCTGCTCGGCTACATCGGTCCGCTGATGGCACTGCTGGCGATCGGGCTCGGCGTGGCACTGGTGCTGCTGCGCCTGCTGCGCAGCCAGGTGGCTCGCTAGGCCTGGCCATTCATCAGGGTCAGTACCAGTGGCAGGCTGGCCGCGGCGAGCAGCGTTTGCAGGGTGATGATGCCGGCCATCAGATGGCTGTCGCCACCGAGCTGGCGGGTCAGGACGTAGGCGGTTGGCGCCGTGGGCAGGGCGAAAAACAGCACCAGGATGGTCGATTCCATGGCGGGCAGATCGACGACCCGAGCCACTGCGAAGGCGAGCAACGGCACCACCAGAAGGCGAATTGCGCTGTTCCAGCCGAGCGCGGGAATCTCACCGCCGAGTTCCCGCGGCTTGAGCGCGGCCCCGACACAGAGCAAACCCAGCGGCAGGCTCGCGGCGGCGAGCAGGCCCAGCAGGCGGTCAGTGCCGCCGGGTAAACCGAGGCCTGAGAGGTTCACCAGGGCGCCGGCCAGGCAGGCGAGAATCAGCGGGTTCTTCACGATCGGCAATAGCAGCGAACGTACGCTGACACCGCGCTCGGCAGTCAGCGCCCAGACCGACATCACGTTTACCGCAGGTACCATAAGCGCCAGCATCAGCGCCGCCAGCGCCAGGCCTTCCTTGCCGAACAGACTGCCGACCGCGGCGAGTCCCAGGTAGGTATTGAAGCGCAGCGCGCCCTGGGCGAACGCCCCGAAGCGAGCGGCCGGCCAGCCGCGTACACGCTTGACCAGCAGCAATCCTGCCCACGCCAGGCCAAGCCCGAGCATGACCGCAGCGGCCAGGCGTGGCAGCGCGGGATTGCCCAACGGCGCGGTGGCCAGGCTGCTGAACAGCAGCGCCGGAAACAGCACGAAATAGTTGATCCGCTCCGCGCCCGGCCAGAAGGCCTCGCTGGGAAACTCACGCAAGCGCAAAAAATAGCCGGCAACGATCAGGGCGAACAATGGCCAGAGGGCGAGCAGGAGGGTGGTCACGCGAGAACATCCAACAGTCCAGGTGCCCAGATAGTGGAGCGTTGCGCCGGTCCTCGCAACCCGGACGGCGCATCCGAGCGCCACGAAACGGTGCTGGCACGCGTTCATCGGGAAAACGGGTGGAGTGATGTCTAAGTGATATCATTGGAGCGCCTGCACATGAGCGATGCCAATGCACACCCTAGAACTACAGTCCGCCGAGGATTTCCGGGACACGCCCTGTGGCAAGCAACTGCTCGGCGGTTTCCGCGGTCTGGTGTTCGTGCCCGAGCTGGAGCGTGAATTCCGTCGCTATCTGGGATACCAGGCACGTCTGTCGCAAGCGCTGGGCGCCTGTCTGCTGTTGATGGTGGTGGGTGGCTATTTCTATGTAGAGCAACGGCTGTTCGTCCATTCCGATCCCCAGTGGCTGCACGAACTGACGTTGTTGCGC
>Ga0114898_1002342_pt1 | contig 9970 bp, 11 predicted proteins | sample Malvired_Geostar_FD_83496 | JGI IMG/M metagenome (GOLD analysis project Ga0114898, IMG submission 83496) | Marine viral communities from the Global Malaspina Expedition - Malaspina viral metaG DeepMed_Geostar | ecosystem: Environmental > Aquatic > Marine > Oceanic | place: Mediterranean Sea...
CTCGTCGATGATGACCTTGGCCGGAGAGTCGACCGTGACCGGCAGGTTCTCGACCCGGCTGATGAAGCCGGCCATTCCCATCTGGCCGGGCGCGCGCAGGGCGATGACCGTACCGTTCTCGGCCAGGGCGGCGTTCGGATAGACCTGGTTGATGGCGGCGGCGACGCGCTGCGCCGTGGTGAAGTCCGGATTGCGCAGCGTCAGCCGCACCTCGTTCATATTGGCCAGGTGGAAGCCGGTCTCGCGCTCGACCGTGGCGCCCGAGGCGATACGGCCCGCGGTCGGCACGCCGCGCGTCACCGACGAGCCCGAGCCGCCCGAGGCGGAGACGGCCCCGGTCTGGATCGAGCCCTGCGCCACCGCATAGACCTCGCCGTCGGCGCCCTGCAGGCTGGTGACCAGCAGGGTTCCGCCCAGCAGGCTCTTGGCGTCGCACATCGACGAGACGCTGACGTCGATGCGCGAGCCCGGGGTCGCGAACGGCGGCAGCTCGGCCGTCACCATGATCGCCGCCATGTTCTTGGAGTTGGCGTTGGAGCCGCGGATGTTGACGCCCAGCCGCTCGGTCATGCCTTCCAGCGACTGGCGGGTGAAGGGACAGTTGCGCAGCGAGTCGCCGGTGCCGTTCAGACCGACCACCAGGCCGTAGCCGACCAGCTGGTTGGAGCGCACGCCCTCGATGGCGGCGATGTCCTTGATCCGCGACTGTGCGGCGGCAGGACCCGCGAATCCGGCCAGGGCGGCGGCGGTCAGGAGGGAGGCGAGCAGTTTCTGCATCGGTACGGTGTCCGCGAACTGTTGTGCCGACTGCGATGCCAGCGCCGTGCCACCAGAAAAAGTCAGTGAAAACAGCGATCGTTCGGCCCTGGACGCTGGGCAATGCGGCAGAAACTGCCGGGGCGTTAACCAAACAGTGACCGGCGCCGCCGATGGTCGGGGCCATGTTCTGGAGTCGCAATCGATGAAGGTCACCGGCCCATCCGGACCGTCCGCCTCGACCGGGGGCGCCCGTCCCGCGAAGGCGAGCGGCGGCTTCTCGGTGCCGTCGTCCGCCGCCGCCGCCCCGGCGGGCGCGGCCTCGGCCGCCGCCGGCGTGTCCGGGGTCGCGGGCGTCTCGGCGCTGATGGCCCTGCAGGGGGTCGAGGACGTCACCGAACGCCGGCGTCGCGCCATCCGGCGGGGCAGCGGCCTGCTGGACCGGCTCGAGGAACTGAAACTGGCGCTGCTGGCGGGCGAGGCAGGCGAAGCCGCCCTCGAACGCCTCGGCCGCGGCCTGCGCGAGGAGCGTCCGACGGACGCCGATCCCGGCCTGAACAGCCTGCTCGACCAGATCGATCTGCGGGCCGCGGTCGAGCTGGCCAAGGCCGATCTTCGCCGCGCTGCAGCATAAGTCGTTGAAATCTCTCGCAAAAGCGTGATCGACGAGCGTCGGGTGATGAAGAAATGTCACGCTCGCCCGTAGAACGGGCTGCAACTTCGGTCACGCTCGCGCGAGCGTTGTTGCCGCGACTCTTCGCCGTCCCTATAGGCATGCACAGCGCCACAGGGGGGCGCTGTTGAGAGCGTGAGTGCGATGAACGCATTGGCGTCTGCGATCGAGCCGAACGGGTATCGGCCGTCCGAGGACGAGCCGTTCATGAATGAACGGCAACTGGCCTACTTCAAGGCCAAGCTCCTGGCCTGGAAGGACGAGATCCTTCGCGAGTCCAAGGGCACCGTGGTCAATCTGAAGGCGGAGACGGAGAACCATCCGGATCTCGTCGACCGGGCCTCGTCGGAATCCGACCGCGCTCTCGAGCTGCGGACCCGGGATCGTCAGCGCAAGCTGATCTCCAAGATCGACGAGGCGCTGCGCCGCATCGAGGACGGCTCCTACGGCTATTGCGAGGAAACCGGCGAGCCGATCAGCCTCGGCCGCCTCGAAGCCCGTCCCACCGCGACCCTGTCGGTCGAGGCCCAGGAACGGCACGAGCGCCGCGAACGCGTCCACCGCGACGACTGAGGCGGGCAGGGGGATGTGGCGTCCGGCTTCCGCCCTCGTCGCCGCCCTGACGCTGCTGACCGCTTGCGCCGCCGCGCCGCCGCCTCCTGCGGAGGTCGTGCCGCTGAACCACCTGCCGGCCCTGGCCGGCGACTATTTCCGGATCGAGTCCCGTCCCGTCGGGCGCGGCTTCCACATCTATGTCCGGCTGCCTGACGGCTATGACCCGTCGTCCGGAACCCGCTATCCGACCGTCTACCTGACCGACGGCGACTCGCTGTTCCCGATCCTGGCGGCCAACCACCTGTTCCTGACCTATGACGACGGCCTGCCCGAGGCCATCGTGGTCGGAATCGCCTATGGCGGCTTCGATCCGTCGGTGAACCGGCGGAACGTCGACTTCCAGTCGCCGGGTGCGGACGTCGCGGCCGAACAGGCCGGCGCCGCGGCCTTCCAGCGTTTTCTCAAGACCGAACTGATCCCGGAGATCGAGCGCCGCTATCGCTCAGACGCTTCGCGCCGCGTCCTGTTCGGCCAGTCGCGGGGCGGGGCCTTCGTGCTGTATTCGGCCGTCACCGACCCGGACCTGTTCTGGGGCCGCATCGCCAGCAATCCGTCGATCACGCCGGGAATCGAGTCGCTGCTGGAGTCTGCGGCTCCGGCCGCCCGGGGCGGTCTCGGCCTCGTCCTGACCAGCGGCACGCGCGACCGGCCGGACCTGCAGCAGGAGGCGGCGCTCTGGCTCGAGACCTGGCAGGCGCGTCCGGAGCGGCCATGGCGACTGTTCGCCCCCCGGATCGAGGGCGGCACCCACGCCGCGAACGCGCCCGACGCCTACCGGACAGGCATGGGATGGCTGTTCGCCCCTGACGCCTCGCCTTGACTTGACCGCCCGGGAGCGCGACCTAGCCGCCTCCCAATCGAGGTCCCTGCTCTCCATGTCCGTCAAGGTCCGCTTCGCCCCGTCGCCGACGGGGAAACTGCACGTAGGCAATGTGCGCACCGCCCTGGTGAACTGGATGTTCGCCCGGAACGCCCGCATCGGGGGGCAGGGCGGCGCGTTCGTGCTGCGCATCGACGACACCGACCTGGCCCGTTCCACGCCCGAGTTCGAGCAGGGCATCGAGGACGATCTGGCCTGGCTCGGCCTGGTCTGGGACGAACGCTACAACCAGTCGAAGCGGTTCGACCGCTATGAGGAGGCCGCGACACGCCTGAAGGCCTCCGGCCGCCTGTATCCCTGCTACGAAACGGCCGACGAGCTCGATCGCCGTCGCAAGGTCCAGCTGTCGCGCGGCCTGCCGCCCGTCTACGACCGCGCCGCCCTGCAACTGACCGACGCCGAGAAGGCCGCCTACGAGGCCGAGGGCCGGCGTCCGCACTGGCGCTTCAAGCTGGATGGCAAGCGGGTCGCCTGGGAGGACCTGTCGCGCGGTCACGCCGAGGTCGATACGGCCTCGATGTCGGACCCGGTGCTGATCCGCGAGGACGGCCTGTTCCTCTACACCCTGCCGTCGGTCGTCGACGATATCGACATGGCCATCACCCACGTCATCCGCGGGGAGGATCACGTCACCAACACCGGCGCCCAGATCGAGATCTTCGAGGCGCTGGGCGGCCCGGTCCCGGCCTTCGCCCACATGCCCCTGCTCGTCGGCGCCGACGGCCAGGCCCTGTCCAAGCGGCTCGGCTCGCTGTCGATCGCCGAGATGCGCGACCAGGGCTATGAGCCGATCGCCATCACCAGCCATCTCGGCCGCATCGGCACCTCCGATCCGCTCGAGGTCGCACCGTCGGTCGAGGCCCTGGGCGAGAGCTTCTCCTTCTCCAAGATGGGCCGGTCTCCGGCGCGCTACGACACCGCCGATCTGGATCGCCTGAACGCCCAGGCCCTGCACGCGATGGACTATGCGACGGCGCGCCCCAGGCTGGCGGCGATGGGCTCGGACATGGGCGAGGCGGTGTGGAACACCCTGCGCCCCAACCTTCAGAAGTTCGCCGACATCGTTGATCTTGAACGGATCATCAGCGGTCCGGTGACGCCGGTGATCGAAGATCCGGCCTTCGCCGCCGCGGCGCTGGAGGTCCTGCCCGCCACGCTCGACGCCGACGCCTGGTCGGTCTGGACCAACGCCGTCAAGGACAAGACCGGCGCCAAGGGCAAGGCCCTGTTCATGCCGCTGCGCCACATCCTGACCGGCCAGACCCACGGCCCCGACATGGCCAGCCTCGTGCCCCTGATCGGCCGTGAGCGGATCGTGAAGCGGTTGAGCGGCGAGACCGCCTGATCCGTCGCCAGACGCAGAAAGGGCCGCCCTTCGGAAAGGGCGGCCCTTGTCTTCGGTCGCTGGTCGTCCGCCGATCAGGCGTTGCAGGCGGCCACTTGTTCAGCCGTCAGCTCGACGCCCTTGTAGGTGAAGGCGGTCACGGCGCCGAAGCGGGCCACGACCCGGCGGCAGGCGCGCGAGGCCGGCTGGTTGGCGCCGCCGCTGGCGGTGCAGGTCGCGCCTTCGCAGCGCCAGGCGGCGCCGTCGATGATGGTCCGTTCGGCAGGCGCCTTGGAGGCGTCGGCGAGGACGGCGCTCGAGACGGGGGCGTCGGCGAAGGCCGGGGCGGCGACGAACAGGGTCGCGGCGATAAGCAGAGCACGCATGGGGAGGTCTCCGATGTTGGCGGGGGCGGCGATCCGCCCGGCGGGGTCAATGTCCGTTTTCAAATGCAACTGTCAAGCCGCGTTGTCAAAAGGGACGCTGTCTGACTGATCAGTGATTACTTATCGCTGATCATGTTGCAAGTGAGGCACATCGTCCGCATTGCGCACCGCCTCGATCGCCTCGGCCACCGTGTTGCACACGGTCCACGCCTGGCGGAACGACTCCGGCGTCATGCCTTCCGCGATGCTGTGGTCCATGACCGCCAGCAGGGCGTCCCAGAAGCCGTTCAGATTCAGGAAGATGACCGGCTTGGCATGGAGATCCAGCCGCTTCCACGACAACACCTCGATGGCCTCCTCCAGCGTGCCGACCCCGCCCGGGGCGACCACGAAGGCGTCGGACTGGTCGTACATGATGGTCTTGCGCTCGTGCATCGACGGCACGACCAGGGTCTCGACCTCGTCGAACAGCCGTTCCCGGCTACGCAGGAAGCCCGGCATGACGCCCAGCACCCGTCCGCCGGCGGCGTGGGCCGCGCGCGCCGAGGCCCCCATCAGCCCGACGCCGCCTCCGCCGTAGACCAGCCGCCAGCCGGCCTCGGCCGTCGCCGCGCCGAAAGTCCGCGCCGCGTCCAGATACTCCGGCAGAACGGTTTCGGACGAGCCGCAGAACAGGCAGACCGACTTGCCGTCGAACGGCTGGATGGTGACGGGCGACGACATGGAGCCTCTTGAAGACAGTGAAAGACAGCGGACGCCTGGCCGCGCTATCTGGGGCGACACTCCTAACGGGCGGAGAGGCAGTATGAAACGGGCGATGTTGTCGATGGCCGCCGCCGTCCTCGCGGGCGGCGCGGGGGCCTGCTCGCCCAGCCCGCCCGAGCGGACGGCGAACGACGCCGAGGCGGCCCGCGAGTGGGCCCGTCCTCCCGTCATCGAGCGGGTCGATCGGAAAGCATCGGGCCTGACGATCTCGGGCGTCGCCGACCCCGGGGCCCGTGTCGTGCTGCGCGGGGACGACGGCGCGGCTTTCGCGGCCACCGCCGATTCCCGCGGCGGTTTCGAGATCGGCGTCCCGGCGCCGTCCGGTCATCTGCTGCTGCGCGCCGAAACCCAGGTCGGCCAGGACGCTGCGCCCTCTCCGGACCGCCTGCTGATCCTCGAGCAGGGGCGGGGGCCGATCGCGGTGCTTCGTCCCGGCGGCGCCACGCGTCGGCTGGACGCCGCGCCGGTGCTCGGGGCGATCGACAGCGACGGCCGCATGCGGCTGGCCTCGGGCCGCGTCCCTGCCGGAACAGAGGCGCTGGAGGTCCAGAGCGGGGGCGAAACGGTGCAGGTCGTCCCGGACGCCGGCGGCCGCTGGAGCGTCATTCTCGCCGCGCGCGACGGGCCGGACCACATCCGGGTCGCGGGTCGGGACTTTCCGTGGCCGGGCGATGCGGCCGGCTCGCCGGCGCTGACGGCGGAACGGATGGACGCGGGCTGGCGGATTCGCTGGGCCGGTCCGGGCGCCGCCGGCCAGACCACCTGGCTGCCGAACCCCGCCGCGCCCTGACGGCCTTTACGAACCGTTTACCAATTCAGTCGAACGAGGGAATGTCTTCGTTCGAGGACACCCACCATCACCGAACCTCTTCAGCCCGGCGCTCGCGTCGGGCTTTTTTCTGGCTGATCGCCGGGACGCGAGAAAGCCTCGGCGGCGCTGCACGCGCCGGAACGATTGCAGGCCTCATTCCTTTGAGACGCCATGCTGCAGGCTGCGCTCCGGGTCCCCAGCCTACTCCTCGCGATCTTCGTCCTGATGACCGGATCGGGCTTTCTCTCGACCTTGATCTCACTCCGCCTGCAGGACGCAGGAACCGACGCGATGACGATTTCGGCCGTGACCGCGGCCTACTTCGCGGGACTTACCGTCGGCTCCCTGAGGATCCCGCGGATCATCAACCGCGTGGGCCACATCCGCGGCTTCGCGGCGTTCGTGTCGCTGCATTCGGCGACGGCCCTGACCTATGCCTTCAGCGAGACGCCGCTTCTGTGGACAGGGCTTCGCTTCATCGACGGAATCTGCGTGGCGGCGGTCTTCATCTGTCTGGAAAGCTGGCTGAACGAACGCGCGGAGGACCGAAGCCGGGGAACGACGCTCGCGATCTACATGATGGCGTTGTATCTGGGCCAGGCGCTCGGACAGCAGTTCCTGCTTCTTGCGCCCGACGCGCCGGCGCTCCCCTTTCTGCTCGCTTCGATCCCGATTTCACTCGCCATCGTCCCGATCGCCCTGACGCGGCTGAGCGGTCCGGCGATCGCCGAGCAATTGCCGATCTCGGTCGGACGCCTCTACGCCGCGTCTCCCCTCGGCTTCGCAGGCGCGGTTGTCAGCGGCCTGATGCTCGGCGCCTTTTACGGCCTCGGCGCGGTCTATGCCCGCAGGCTGGGCCTGTCGGTCGGAGACACGGCGGCGTTCATGAGCTTCGTGATCGTCGGCGGCGTGGCGTTGCAGTGGCCGCTCGGCCGGTTGTCGGACCGATTCGAGCGACGCCGGGTCGTCGTGGCGACCATCGCCGGCTGCGTGGCCGTCACCGCCCTGCTGTCGGTCCTCTCACCGGGGTGGCTGCTGCTCGCCACCGCGGCGCTGTTCGGCGGTTTCAGCTTCGCCCTGTACCCGCTCTCTGTCGCGCACACGAACGACCACCTCGTCCCCGCGCAACGCGTGGCGGCGGCCGGCGGGCTGGTGCTGATCTATTCGATCGGCGCGGTGGCGGGGCCGCTGCTCGCGGGCACGACCATGCGCCTGCTCGGACCGGAGGGGCTGTTCCTCTCGATCTGCGGCTGCGCCGGCGCGGCCCTGCTCTTCGCCTTCTGGCGGCAGATCGCGCGCGCGCCCGTGCCCGCCGGACTACAGCAGCCGTATCGCGTGCTGCCGCGAACGACGCCGGTCGCCGCAATGCTTGAGGATGTCCCGGAGCCGCCGGCCGCTCGCCGGCGAAGAGACCCGAAATGACCTGGAGTGGCTCCGCGGGTAGGATTCGAACCTACGACCAGCCGATTAACAGTCGGCTGCTCTACCACTGAGCTACCGCGGAACACTTCCTCTCGGGAAGGCGGGCGCTATAGCAGCGCGAGTCAGCCTCGCGCAACGGGAAATATCCGATTGGCCGTAATCCCCATCGATGATCCGTCGGACGCACGCGTCGCCGCCTTCCGCGATATCCGCGAACGCGACCTCACGGGCCGGCAGGGGCTGTTCGTGGCCGAGGGCGAAGTGGTGCTGCGCGTGCTTGCCTCGCCGGCCTCGCTGTGCCGGCCGGTCGCCGCCCTGATCGCGGAGAAGCGCATCGCCGCCCTCGCCGATGTCATCGAGGCCTTGCCGTCGGAGACCCCGGTCTGGTCGGCGCCCCAGGCGGTGGTCGACGGCATCGCCGGCTTCCATCTCCACCGCGGCATTCTGGCGCTGGGCGAGAAGCCCGCCCCGCGTCCGCTCGCCGATCTTCTCGCCGCCCTGGACGACGACGCCGTCGTCGTGGCTGCCTGCGGCATCGGCAATCACGACAACATGGGCGGGATCTTCCGCGCCGCCGCCGCCTTCGGAGCCGCCGCCGTGCTGCTCGACAGCCATTGCTGCGATCCCTTCTACCGCAAGGCCATCCGCGTCTCGGTCGGGGCCGTCCTGCGCACCCCCATGTCGACCGGGCTGGCGGCCGGCGAGATCGTCGACAGCCTGAAGGCGGCGGGCTTCCGCGTCCTGGCCATGACCCCGTCCTCGCCGTCGCCGCTGCACCTGTCGCCGAGAGGCGGGCGCACCGCCATCGTCCTCGGCGCCGAGGGGCCCGGCCTGCCGACTCAGCTGCTCGAGCGCTGCGAAACCATCGGCATCCCGATGTCCGGCGGCTTCGATTCCCTCAATGTGGGAACCGCCGGCGCCATCGCCCTGCATCATTTCACGCGCCAGGCGTAAAGCGTTCACCAATCCGCGATTAACCCTTCGTATACCTTGATGAACGGCGGAAACTGTGACGCTGTGTTCTGGTCCGGGGGGAGTTGGCTATGCTCGACAACATACTGTTCTTCGTGAACCGCAACGCGCGCGTCGCGGTCGCCATCACCATCGTCGCGGCGACGGTGAGCGCGGCCACGGTCATCGGCTGGATGACCGCACCGGTCTGAACTGTCCGGAAACTCGCGATGGAGGCCTGACCGGGAATCGAACCCGGGTGCAAGGATTTGCAGTCCTCTGCGTCACCACTCCGCCATCAGGCCCTGGGCCGTCCGTGAGACGACCTCGCCATCGCGAGGCGCGTTCGCTATCAGATCGGATTGTCCCCCGCAACGCACAGACCTATAAGCGCGCGAGATTTCCGGCGCGTTTCAGCGCCTTCGCCTGATGGGACGATCGACAGATGGATTTCGCCGCCGCGCGCAAGGTCATGGTGGACAGTCAGGTCCGGGTGAATGACGTCACCGATCGCGACCTGCAGGCGGCCTTGCTGTCTGTTCCCCGCGAGCGCTTCCTGCCCGCCGATCGCGCCTTTTCGGCCTATGCCGAGATCGAGCCCGAAATCGCCGCCGGCCGTCGCCTGATGCTGCCCCGCGACCTTTCCAAGCTGCTGATGGCGCTGGAGCCGCGCGCCGGCGAGACCGCCCTGGCCATCGCCGGACCGTACGCCGCCGCGGTGCTGGCCCGGATGGGCCTGACGGTCACGGCCCAGGAAGCGGACGCCGCGGTGCTCGAGGTGGTCGGTCCGGCCCTGGCCGAAGCCGGCGTCGACGGCGTCACGGCCCCGTTCACCAGCCCGGTCGGCGAGGGCTATGACGTGATCGTCTCGGAAGCCGCCACGCCCGTGCGGCCCGACGCCTGGCTGGCGGCGCTCAAGGTCGGCGGAAGGCTGGCCGTGGTCGAGCGCTCCGGGCCGGCCGGCAAGGCCGTCCTGTATGTGAAGGGCGCCTCCGGCGTCTCTCGCCGCGAACTGTTCGACTCGGCCCCGCCCGTGCTGGCCGGGCTCGCGCCCGAGCCCGTTTTCGCCCTGTAGGAGCGGCTCCAGCTTCACTTTTCCGCCTCGCGTGAAAAAATCTTAACTGGCGCGGGACGAAACCGTCCCCCATCTGGCCTATGGGATACAAAGGGGCGTGCGCATTCTCGTGCGCGCCAGGCAGGAACAGTCATGCTGAAACGTTCGCGCGCGCTCGCCTCGGTCGCCATCATCGCCGTCTTCTCCGGCATGGGCGCGCCTGTCTGGGCCGAGACGCTTCGGGACGCCATCGCCCTGGCCTACCAGACCAATCCGTCGCTGCTGGCCCAGCGCGCCAATCAGCGGGCGCTGGACGAATCGATCGTCCAGGCC
>Ga0114898_1002345_pt1 | contig 9965 bp, 10 predicted proteins | sample Malvired_Geostar_FD_83496 | JGI IMG/M metagenome (GOLD analysis project Ga0114898, IMG submission 83496) | Marine viral communities from the Global Malaspina Expedition - Malaspina viral metaG DeepMed_Geostar | ecosystem: Environmental > Aquatic > Marine > Oceanic | place: Mediterranean Sea...
GTCTCGGCCTATGACCGCGACAAGCTGATGAGCATCGACTACGACGCCTCCGAGCTGGCGATCGAAGCCGACGAGAAGATCCGCACCTTCCAGGCCGACGGCGCCAAGCGGGCCGGCATCTTCCACCACCTGATCACCCTGCCGACCTATCACACCGCGGCCCTGTCCACCGACAACCTGGCCAAGCGCTATTTCGGCGACGAAGCCATGCTCGGTTACGTCAAGCAGGTGCAGCGTGAGGAAATCCGCCAGGGCATTGCCTGCGTGAAGCACCAGAACATGTCGGGCTCCGACATCGGTGACGATCACAAGGAGTACTTCGCCGGCGAAGCCGCGCTGAAGGCCGGCGGCGTCCACAACACCATGAACCAGTTCGGCTAAGCCGGTCGGTTCAAGGACGAGATGGAGGGCCCGGGGTTCGACCCCGGGCCCTTTTTCGTGCGCGAAGCCGGGGACCGAAAGGTTCCACCGCGACGCGAAAATGATCCCGGGAACAACCCGAGACCCTTGCGGCTTCCTTCACCACAAATGGGAGCCGACCACATGTTGAAATCTATCCTGACCCTCACCGCGACCGCGGCGCTGCTGGCCGCCTGCGGGAACAACGATCAGGCCGCCGATGTCGATCAGACCGAGGGTCCGATGGTCTCGGCCTCGGAGGCCCCGCGGAACGCGGCGGTCGACACCGACCCCAACACCGGCGCCGACGGCCAGACCCCGGGCGCCAACTCCTTCACCGAAGAGCAGGCGCGCGGCGCCATCGAGGAGGCCGGCTACACCGAGGTCGGCGCTCTGACGCAGAACGCCGAGGGCTTCTGGCAGGGCACGGCCATGCAGTCCGGCGCGCCGGTGCAGGTCTCCGTCGATTACCGCGGCGAAGTGACCACCCAGTAGTCGCCCAGCGCCAATCCCCACAAAGCTACGGAGTCTGATTCCTATGACCAAGACCATCACCCGGCTGTTCGACAACCACACCCAGGCCCTGGCCGCCATCGATGACCTGGAGCGGGCCGGCGTCGATCACGACCGCATCAGCATCATTTCAAACAACGCCGACAACTGGCACGCCGGCCATAAGCATCCGGCGGGCGGCAAGGACGCCGGTCCTCTGGGCGACCGCAATGGCGACGGCGAAAACGACGTGGCCGACGGCGCCGGCAAGGGCGCGACGACCGGCGGCCTGATCGGCGGCGCGGGCGGTCTGCTGGCGGGTCTGGGCATGCTGGCCATTCCTGGCCTCGGCCCCGTGGTCGCCGCCGGCTGGCTCGCCTCGACGGCGGTGGGCGCAGCGGTCGGCGCAGCGGCGGGCGGCGCCACTGGCGGCCTGCTGGGCGCGCTGAAGGAAGCCGGCCATTCGGACGAGGACGCCAATGTCTATGCCGAGGGCGTTCGGCGCGGCGGCACCCTGGTCAGCGTGAAGGCCGAGGGCGACGACACCGAGCGGGTTGAGCAGATTCTGGTGCGGCAACGGGGCGTCGACGCCGCCATGCGCGGCCCGGCCTACCGCGAATCCGGCTGGAACAGCTTCGACCACAACGCCCAGCCCTACAGCAGCGATGAGGTCGCCCAGGAGCGTCAGCGCTACCAGGAGCCCCGCTCCTTCGCCGCCGACGCCGGCGGCCAGCCGGCTCAGACGGCCGACAGCGACCGTCGGGCGAGCGACGCCGGCGTGGTGACGCCGATCCGCGGCGCCGACGTCTGATCGGCCTCTTAGCCCCGAAGAGATCGCCCCCGGCCTGCCAAGGCCGGGGGCGTTTTCATATGGGCTTCAGCGGTCGGCGATCCCGTAGGGCGAGAAGGGCTTGCGGCGGAAGGCGAGCCAGGCGGTGAGGATCAGGATCAGGCCGGCGCCGACATAGGCCAGGCCGCCGACCAGGGGTTTGGGGCCCCCCTCGGCGACCCCCACGGCGGCCAGGCCCCAGGCCACCGCCAGGCCATAGGTCGGAACCTTCACGCGCTCGGCCACGGCGGCGGCGATGAGCGTCGTGATCCCCACGCCGGCCAGGGCGGGGACCAGGGGCTGCGCCGGATTGATCACCCCCCGAGCCGTCAGCACCGTCAGGATGTTCACCGCCGAGGCGACCGTCAGCCAGCCGGCCAGAAGACCCAAGGGCCAGAGCACGAGGTAGCGGGACAGGCCGACCAGGCCGAGATCCCGCGCCCTGGCGACGATCAGGCCCCAGATCATGGCGCCGGTCGACGCCAGGATGATGACCACCGTCGCCCAGTCGAGGTCCGCGGCCGAGGCGATGATCCACAGGCCGCAGCCCAGGCTGGCCAGGGCCGACGGCCAGCCCACGCGGGCCATCAGATGGGGCTCGGCCCGGCCGGGAAGGGCCTGGAACACCGCATAGAGGGCCAGGCCGGCATAGATGACGCCCCAGATCGAAAAGGCGTAGCCGGCCGCCCGCAGCGTCTGGTTTCCGTCCTCGGAGAATTCGGCGGCTGTCTGGCCCCATCCGGTCAGGGCCTGCAGGGCCGGAACCATGATCGCGAAGGTCACGGCCGCGATCACCGCGATCTTCCGGCCGGCGGTTCTATCGTTCATGTCGCACCTGTGGGGTCATGGCTTGAGCTTGCTGCGGACTCTAACCCATGCCGAGCCAAACGGATCAGCGTCGCGACAAGGGTCCAGAAATCTCGTTCTATGTCGAGCAGGCGACAAACTTGACTACGGGCGCCATGCTTAGTGACGCTAAGGTTGTGCGCAAATTCGGGGCGACGATGTCGGAACATGAGGGTGAGCGCGACGCGGAGGCGGCCTCCGAGGTTCGCCATCGCACCGCCAACACCCTGCAGCTTCTGGCCACCCTGGCGCGGATGCGCGGGCAGAAGACCTCGGACCTCGAGGCCCGTCGCCAGATGACCTGGATGGCCGAGGCGATCGGCGCCCTCGGCGCTCTGGAGCGCCGCCGTTCGGGCGACACCGTCGATTTCGCCGCCTATCTGGAAGAAATGGCTCAGGTCTGGCGTCGTCGGCAGGCCGGCCAGGCGGTGGAGGTGGTGGTCGAGGTCGATGATCTCAAGGTCCGCGACCAGGCGGCCTCCACCCTGGCCCTGATCACCAACGAGCTTGTCGGCAACGCCCTGACCCACGGCCTGATCGGCGCCGAGGCGCGGCTGATCCGCATCACCCTGCGCCGGGAGTCCGGCGGCCTGGCGCGGCTGACGGTGGCCGATGGAGGACCCGGCTTCGATCCGGCCGCCGCTGCGGGTCGGGAACGGTTTGGACTCTGGCTGGCGCGAAGTCTGGCGGGACAGGTGCGGGGCGATCTGTCCCTGGGGCGCGGACCCAACGGTGGCATCAGAGCTCAGCTGACGTTTCCGGTGTGACCTGAGCATCCATTCCCGGCAACAGCCGGTCATAGTTGCGGCGTAGCACGCCATAGCATTCGCAGGCTGCGGCCTCCAGGAGGCCGCGGTCGACGATGTCCACCTGGCCTCGACGATAGCGGATGGCCCCCTTGTCCTGCAGGCTGCGCGCCACGGCGGTGACCGTGGTGCGCTGCACCCCCAGCATGTCGGCGAGATACTCCTGGGTCAGGGCAAGGGTGTCGCCCTCGACCCGGTCATGGCAGGACAGGAGCCAGCGGCAGAAGCGCTCCTCCACCGAGTGCAGGGCGTTGCAGGCCACCGATTGGGTGGTGCTGGCGTAGACGCCCTCGCCATGGGCGTCCACCAGGCTCCGCAGGGCGGGGCTTTCGGTCCACACCTCATGCAGCACGGCGACGCTGATGCGAAGGGCCCGCCCCTTGGCCTGGACCACGGCGCGGCTGACGGCGGTCCGCGGACGGATGGCCGCCGGCAGGCCCACGGCGCCCTCCGGCCCGATCATCGCCGATTCGATCGCCGCCCCGTTCTCCATCAGGGTCATGAGCGAGATCACGCCGGTGAGCGGGAAATAGACATGGTCTATGCGGTCGCCGGGCTCCTGGAGCGTGCGGCCGCGTTCAAGATCGACCTGGACCAGGTGCGGAGACAGACGCGCAAAGTCGCCAGGGGGAAGCGCGGCCAGGAGCCTGTTTTGCAAGGGGGGTATCGGCCTCTGCATCGGGAATCACACCGCCCCAGGGGCGAGGTGCGAAGCTATCGGTCCCGCCTGCCGAAGACTGTCGAGAACTCGACACTGAGAGACGGCTAAGCCTCCAAGACAGGGGCCAATTCGATGATTTCGTAGGCCGAACCCGGATATTGATCAGAAGATATGTCGCATGGTCGACGCAGGAGTCCCTGGGACGTCTTGCCGCACCAGCATCAAGGGGGGTCTTTTCCTGTGTCATCTCGCGCCTAGGCTTCGCCCAAAGACCAGGATTCAAGAAAAAGGCCCCTGAAAAGGGGCCCATTGTTCGAGTCCTTTCGGCGGCGTCAGTGGAACCGGACTTCTGCGCGGGCGCCCAGGTGCGGGACATGTCCGGTGGCGTTGGCCTTGGCGATCTCCCAGGCGAAACGGATGGGGCCGGCTTCGGAAATCCAGACCTGAGCGTCGTCACATGCGAGGCAGAGAAGCGTCAGGGAAGGGTCGTCCTTGCCCTCGGGATACCAGGCGGCGACGACGGCGTTCCAATAGCGGTCCATGCGGTCCCGATCGTGACGGACGCTCAGATGGCCGCCGACGCAGGCGCGGAAGTCCTTCTGCTGCAGCACGAACATGGCGCCGCGCCCGGCGCCGATCTCGCGCACCAGATCGGTGTCGTTGCGGGTGAAGAACCAGAGGCGCTTGCCCTCGGCCTCCACGAAGGCGGTCATGGGCTGCAGGTGGTGCGCCTCGCCCCCGACGACCCCGAGCATGCCGATCTGATGGTTCTCGATCTCGTTCCACAGACGACGCTCGATCATCGCCGTATCCTTGGCGTTGATACTCATGAGAGGGCTCCTTCGGTCGTGCCGAATCAACCCGTCTCCGTCGCGTGCGGTTCCCCCGCCGCTGCGGCCGCTCAGGCGAGATAAAGGAAGGCCAGGGCCGCAGATCCGAGGGCGATCCGATACCATGCGAAGGGCGCGAAGCCGTACCTGCCGACGATCGTCACCAGGCTCTTGACCACCAGCAGGGCGGTCAGGAAGGCCATGGTGAAGCCGATGCCGATGCCGAGGAAGTCCTCGAAGTTCAGCAGGTCCCAGGACTGGTAGAGATCATAGGCCGTGGCCGCCACCATGGTCGGGGCGGCGAGGAAGAAGGTGAATTCCGCCGCCGTCTTGCGCTCCACCCCCAGCAGCAGCGAGCCCATGATCGTGGCGCCCGAGCGGGACACGCCGGGGATCATGGCGATGCATTGAAAGAGGCCGATCAGCAGGGCGTTGCGCCAGGACAGGGTCTCGATGCTCATGATCCTGGCCGCGGGGGCGAACCGCTCAATGAGCAGGATGGCGATCCCGCCGACCACCAGGGAGATGGCCACGATCTCAGGCGACTCCAGCATGGCCTTGATGGCGTCATAGGCGAAGACGCCGATCACCATGGCCGGCAGCACCGCCAGGATGATGTTGCGGGCGAAGGCGATGTCGTCGGGGCGGGCCTTCAGCACGCCCATGCCCACATTCCAGAACCGCTGCGCATAGACCACCAGGATGGCCATGATGGCGCCGAGCTGGACCACGATCTTGAAGGTGGTTTCGGCCGGTCCCTTGAAGCCCAGCAGTTCGCCGGCCAGGATCATGTGGCCGGTGGACGAGACGGGGAGGAATTCGGTGATCCCCTCGAGGATCCCGAGGATGATGACGCTGATAAGCGAATTCTGGTCCAAGCCGGCCCCCAAACGTCCAGGGCGCTGCGATAGCGAATATCCGGCGCCTTGGCGAGGCGGCTGGGCGCCCGCGACGGGACAAGCCGTCATTTTCCCCGACGCCCTGTCGGAGCAAGGCATAATCGCCCGTCCTAGGATCAACAGGAAGATCGCCCATGCTCTACGCCATTCTTTGCTATCACGCCGAGGCCATCGTCGGCGGCTGGTCCAAGACCGAAGACGACGCGGTCATGGCGAAGCTGGATGTGGTGCACCAGAAGCTGGCCGCCGATGGCCGGCTGGGACCCGTCGCGCGCCTGCTGCCGACCTCCGCAGCCACCACCCTGCGCAAGGACAGCGACCCGCCGCTGGTGCTCGACGGCCCCTTCGCCGAGACCAAGGAGCAGCTGCTGGGGTTCTACATCGTCGACTGCGACGACCTGGACCAGGCCCTGGAGATCGCCCGCGACCTGGGTCGCGCCAATCCCGGCGGCGCCTATGAGCTGCGGCCCATCGGCGTCTATCACGCCAGCGCCCTGCCGGCCGACGTCGGACAATGAGCGACCTGGCCTGGATCGACGGGGCCCTGGCGGCCGCCCGACCCCAGGCCATGGCCGCCCTGCTGCGCTATTTCCGCGACCTGGACATCGCCGAGGAGGCCTTTCAGGAGGCGAGCCTGCGGGCCCTGCGGAACTGGCCCGACAAGGGGCCGCCGCGGGATCCCACCGCCTGGCTGATCTTCGTCGGGCGTAACGCCGCCCTGGACGGCGTACGTCGCAGGGCTCGCGAGGCGCCTCTGCCGCAGGAGGTGCTGATCTCCGACCTGGAGGACGCCGAGGCCGACCTGGTGGAGCGGCTGGACGGCGCCGACTATCGCGACGACGTCCTGCGGCTGCTGTTCATCTGCTGCCATCCCGACCTGCCGGCCACCCAGCAGATCGCGCTGGCCCTGCGGATCGTCTGCGGCCTGAGCGTGCCCGAGATCGCCCGGGCCTTCCTGGTCAGCGAGAGCGCCATGGAGCAGCGGATCACCCGGGCCAAGGCCAAGGTGGCCAAGGCCGGCGCGCCCTTCGAGACGCCGGGCGCGGTGGAACGGGCCGAGCGCCTGGCCGCGGTGGCGGCCATGGTCTACCTGCTGTTCAACGAGGGCTATTCCGCCAGCGGCGGCGAGGCCCCCCTGCGCAGCGGGCTCTGCGACGAGGCGATCCGCCTGGGGCGGCTGTTGCTGCGCCTGTTCCCCGCCGAGGCCGAGATCATGGGCCTGACCGCCCTGATGCTGCTGCAGCACGCCCGCGCCCAGGCCCGCTTCGACGCCGACGGGGCCATCATCCTGATGGAGGACCAGGACCGCACCCACTGGAACGGCAGGATGATCGCCGAGGGTCTGGCCCTGATCGACAAGGCCATTCGCCATCGCCAGCCCGGCCCCTACCAGATCCAGGCGGCGATCGCGGCCCTGCACGCCCGCTCGCCCCGGGCCGAGGACACCGACTGGCCGCAGATCGCCGGCCTCTATCAGGCCCTGGAGCATCACATGCCTTCGCCGGTGGTCACCCTGAACCGGGCCGTGGCGGTGTCCAAGACCGAAGGGCCGGCGGCGGCGCTGGAGCTGATCGAACCCCTGTCCCACCGGCTCGACGCCTATTTCCATTTCCATGGGGTGAGGGGGGCCATGCTGCTGAAGCTGGAGCGCAAGGTCGAGGCCCGCGAGGCCTTCGACCGCGCCATCGCCCTGGCCCGCACCCCGGCCGAGGCCGCGCACATCCGCCAGCACATCGACCGCCTGCAGGCCGAGGCCGCCCCGTCCTGAGCCCAAACAAAAACCCCCGGCCGCGAGGCCGGGGGTCCATGTGGTCGAACCTGTCTCCCGACCAGAGGCCGGGGATGGGTCTTAGTAGCCCTGGATGCGGGCGTAGCGGTCGCGATGATAGCCCTGGTTGCCAAAGGCCGCCTCGGCCGCACGGGCGCGCTTCATGTAGAAGCCCGCGTCGTGGGCGTCGGTCATGCCGATGCCGCCATGCATCTGGACCATCTCGTTGGACACCAGATGGAAGACGTCGCCCATCTTGGCCTTGGCCAGGCTGACCAGTTCCGGAACGTCCGGGGTGTCGGCGTCGATGGCCTGGAGGGCGGCTTCGACGGCCGAGCGGGCCAGCTCGAGATCGGTGAACATCTTGGCCGCGCGGTGCTGCAGGGCCTGGAAGGAGCCGATGACCTGACCGAACTGCACCCGGACCTTGAGGTAGTCCAGGGTGACTTCGAAGGCCTGCAGGGCCGAGCCGAGCATTTCGGCGCAGAGGCCGGCGCGGGCGCGGTCCAGGGTCTTCTCCAGCAGGGCGTAGCCCTTGTCGACTTCGCCCAGAACCGCGTCCTCACCCACTTCGACGCCGTCGAAGGTGATGTTGGCGGCGCCGCGGCTGTCGGCCAGGTGCAGACGCTTGCGGCTCACGCCCTTGGCGTCGCCGGGGACCAGGAACAGGGTGATCCCGTCGGTGTCGCCCGGCTGGCCCGAGGTGCGGGCCGAGACGACCAGCAGGTCGGCGGCGAGGCCTTCAAGCACGAAGGACTTGGAGCCCGACAGCTTGTAGCCCGAACCGGACTTCTCGGCCTTCAGGGCGACCTTTTCCGGCGCGTGGTGGGCGCCTTCGTCGACCGCCAGGGCGCCGACGACTTCACCGCCGGCGATCTTCGGCAGCCATTCCGACTTCTGGGCGTCGGAGCCGCCGAGCACCAGGGCCGAGGCCGTGGCCAGGCCGGACGCCAGCAGCGGGGAGGCGGTCAGGGTGCGGCCGGTTTCCTCCAGGATCAGGCCCATGGAGAGGTAGCCGAAGTCCGAGCCGCCGTATTCCTCGGGGATGATCACCCCGGCCCAGCCCATCTCGGCCATTTCGTTCCAGGCGTTGGCGTCGTAGCCCAGCTCGACCCCGCTATCGCGCATCTTGCGGAAGGCGGTGACGGGCGACTTTTCCTGCACCCAGCTCTTCGCGGCGTCGCGAAGCATTGTCTGTTCTTCGTTGAGAACGGCCATCTTATTGTAATCCCTATAAAATTCTATTGAGTGCTTATTTGGGGTCGGGCAGGCCGAGGATGCGCTTGGAGATGATGTTGTTCTGCACCTCCTGCGAACCGCCATAGATGGTCGTCGCCTTGCCGCCCAGCCAGGAGCGCACGGCGCCCAGCTCTTCAGGCGTAAAGTCGTCGCCCTCCCAGCCCAGGCCCTGGTGGCCCATGAGCTCGATGGTCAGTTCGGCGCGATCCTGCATCCAGCGGGTGCCCGCATTCTTCATGATCGAGGTGGCCGCCGAAGGCCCGGAATTGGCCTTGGATTCCGCCATGGCGCGCATGGCCGTCAGCTGGAAGGCGCGACCGTCGATCTCGTTCATGATCACGCGGGTGCGCAGGTCGCTGTCGGCCAGGCGGCCGGCCTCGTCCACGCCCACATATTCCTTGGCCAGCTTGACCAGCGAACGACCGCCGCCGCCGCCGCCGGCGCCCGACAGGCCCGAACGCTCGTGCTGCAGCAGGCGCTTGGCCACCGTCCAGCCGCCGTTGACCGGGCCGACCACCTGGTCCTTTTCGACGCGGACGTCGGTCAGGAAGGTTTCGCAGAAGGGCGAGTTGCCGGCGATCAGCGGGATCGGACGGACCTCGACGCCGGGGGTGTCCATCGGGAACAGCACGAAGGAAATGCCCTCATGCTTCTTGGTGGTGTCGGTGCGCACCAGGCAGAAGCACCACTGGGCCCACTGGGCGCCCGAGGTCCAGATCTTCTGGCCGTTGACGATGTAATGGTCGCCCTTGTCCTCGGCGCGGGTCTGCAGCGAGGCGAGGTCAGAACCGGCGCCCGGCTCGGAGAAGCCCTGGCACCATTGCAGTTCGCCCTTCACGATCGGCGGGATGTGCTGCTGCTTCTGGGCCTCGGTGCCGTATTCCAGCAGGGTGGGGCCGAACATCATGACGCCCATGCCGCCGATGGGGTTGTAGGCCCCCACGCGACCCAGCTCCTGCTGGATGATGCGCGCGTGCGCCGGGGTCAGGCCGCCGCCGCCGTACTGGGTCGGCCAGGTGGGAACGCCCCAACCCTTTTCGCCCATGGCCTTGCGCCAGGCGTCCATGTCCGGCGTCGGCTCGGACCGTTCCTCGCGCATCATCATCCCCCCCTTGCCCTTCAGGGACTTGGGGAAGTTGGCTTCGATCCAGTCGCGCGCTTCCGTGCGGAAGGCGTCCAGATCAGAGCCGCCAAAA
>Ga0114898_1002347_pt1 | contig 9959 bp, 11 predicted proteins | sample Malvired_Geostar_FD_83496 | JGI IMG/M metagenome (GOLD analysis project Ga0114898, IMG submission 83496) | Marine viral communities from the Global Malaspina Expedition - Malaspina viral metaG DeepMed_Geostar | ecosystem: Environmental > Aquatic > Marine > Oceanic | place: Mediterranean Sea...
CTGTTAGTGGAACCAAACTCACAGTTTAGGATTAAGGGGTGTCCGTATTTTGTCCGTTTTCCATCCGGACAAATTTAGGACACAATGAGGACTACATAAGATAACAATAAATAATAGTTATTAAGTAATACCATGAATAAGTAATAGGTAGTTAATAATTATTAAGGACGAACAAAATCCGAACAAAATGCTATTATTAGGACGATATAAGCGTTGGACGGTTGTGTGGAACTAAATCAAACAGAATTACTGAATTGTCTTGAACGATGGGCGGCGTGGTCTGTGCGATGCGGTCGATTCCCGCGATGGGAATTCAACGAGATCATTGCAGAGGGCTGGATATTGGCACAAGAGGCTGGAGCTGCCTACGATCCCGAAAGGGCGGGACTTTACACATGGTTGGACAAAGTGTTGTCGAATCGGCTGCCTGCCATCTATCAAACGCAAACACAAATGCGAGTATGGAAGGCTGGTGACGGCGTGGACTCTTTAGGCAGGTCTAATCGGGCAACTACTCCTTTTATAGAGACAATACCATTAGAGAACTTTTTTGACCAAAACCTAGAGGATTCGGAGACTCGCCGAGAATAAAGATGGGGGTCTATACTTCAATGAAAGAAAATAATCTATGCAAAATCAGAACGGTTGGAGCGAGTATCAGAAATTGGTACTTCACCGCCTGGACTCTCTTGACATGCGTGTGTCAAAGATTGAGGACAGGCTTACAAGGATGGACTCCCATATCACAGGATTACGGTGGAGGGCGAAAACGATGGGAGCCTTCTTTGGTGCGATGGCTGGTTCTATTCCTCTTGTTATCTCTTGGCTTTGGTCTAAGTAGTTGTGGCTCTCCGTCAAGGGCAATTTCGGCTGCTGCGACAAATGTAATCCATGAGGCGACCGCTAGTAAGGCTGACGCGAGCCAGATTGTCAATAAAACGAGCCAGCCCGAAGTGGTGGAGCTGGCGAACTCAATTGATGGGCATCAGGACAATATCATTGCTGCGGCCGATACGGTCCACGCGAATATTAGCGGAATCGAGGATAGTGTCCCTTGGTGGGCCAAGACCCTGAACAATCTCTCGTATGCGGGAATAGTAATCGGCATAGTGGTTCTATTGTGGTATACGGGAGTTGGGTCGCTGGTCAAACGATTCTTCTGGTCGCTGGGGATGTTTATTCCCCGCGCCGCGATGCGTGATGCAGAATTAGATAAAGAATCTATAACACCGGGCAGAAATGCAACCCCGCGAGAATCAATCGCGGCACGAAGAGCCAGCGATCCCGCGTACAACGCGGCATGGAGGAAAGTGTAATGTTGATTTGGGACAGATTAAGTGTAGTCGTGGATTACACGTTGTGGTTTGTGGGTATTTGTTGAGGAGTAATGTTTATGTTGGGTATGTTGTCTGAATTGTTAGGTACTACATGGTGGTCTATCCTGTGTGGCTGTGCCGGCTTTTGTGTTGGCGTGTGGTCGTGTCGAACTTGGCTTTCTCGGTTTTTTGATGATTATTGATGGCCACCGAAGCCATACAGATTGATTATAGGATGGCAACGATACCACCTCCCACCAAGCAGATGATGGAGGCTGCTGCCCTGTCTGCGTTTCAGCACATGAAGTCCAAGGTGGAGCTGCACACTCAATCCAAGTCTGCTGATTGGGATGAACTCCACACTTGGCTGCAAGAGGCGTGGATGGAGTCATGCAAAATTATTTATGGTGTTATCGCTGTTCATGGGGGTGCTTCTGTAAAAAGTCTGGATGAGGAAAATATGAGAAAGAAACTGGAAGATAACGAATGAGGACATTCTGCACTCATCCGGGTTGTTCTCATTTGGCGATGGAGGGAAGTCGTCGCTGCGAGGAGCATGGTGCAAAGAAAAAGGTGGCTGCCGGTGAAACACCGCGCAGTCACCTCTCTGCACATAAAAGAGGGTATGGCGTTGTTTGGCGAAGGCTCCGCAAGATGGTTCTGGCCGAAGAGCCGTTTTGCATGATTTGTAAAAGAAACGCCTCCGAAGAGGTTGACCACATTATTCCCAAGCACGAGGGTGGTGGGAATGACAGGGAGAACCTTCAGGGGATATGTAGAGATTGTCACCAACAAAAGACTATTAAGGATTCTGGGAACCAAGAGAGAAGCCACGAGAACATCCGAATTGTGAATGGCGCTCCCTATGCCGGAAAACGTGCGTATGTCTATTCACAGGTACGTCGAAACGATATTGTTTTCGATTGGGACAAAATGATGGCTGCGGTGATTCCCGTCGATCCTAACGATATTACGCTTGGCATGGCGATAAGGGATGTAGTCGTGAAACACTCGAAGCGTATAGGCGAGAATCGTAAGGCATTCATTATTCTCACCGACTATGTGGGTGCGAATGAAATTTGCGATCAAACGGGAGGCAGGCTCATTATTATTGATAAGGGGCAGGATGCTGCTTTAAGAGCTGCACACGATGATGGGAATCGAAAACTCGAATCTGTCATCAATGCGTGGTATGCCAGCAAAGCAGCACACATTAAGAGGTATGGAAAGAGGGAAAAACAAATAGAGGTAGGAGAAGCGATATATGGGTAAGCGAGGGCCAAAACCTAAACCAACTGCAATGTTGAAACTATCTGGGTCAAAGTGGGTTAATGAAACACGTTCCGGTCGAGACAAGGAGCCTGCTGTTGAGGCGGCTATGCCAAAGTGTCCCACTTGGCTAAAAGATAGGAGGGCTAGGGCGCATTGGCGAAAAACGGTTAAGAGTCTGATGGAGATTGGGGTTTTGGCTGCTATTGACGGTGACGCACTTGCGAGGCTCTGCATGACATACTCACGGTATATTGATGCGCAGGCTGAATTGGACGAGTCTGGAGAAGTGTGCTTGAACAACAAAGGTGTTCCGGTGAGATCCCCCTGGTCAAGGGTGGTGGAAAGTCTTGCCGCACAACTTCTGAAACTAGAAACCGAGTTTGGGCTGACACCATCCTCAAGGACGCGGGTACACGCTACCGAACCTAAAAAGTTGAAGGATGAGACACGAGCTGTGAAGGAATCGTATTTTGCCTGAGACGGGTCTAAAACTTGAGGGATTGCCCGGAGGGTATGATCCAGTTGCCACGGCGACAGAAGATCACTGGTTCGACGAAGATTGGGCAATTTGTGCCATTGAGTTTTTTCCCAAATTTCTGCGTCACGGCAAGGGAAAGTTTAATGGACACCCCTTTGAACTAGAGCCTTGGCAAAAAGCCATCATTGGCAACTTGTTTGGTTGGAAAAGAAGGGATGGGTCTAGGCGGTATCGAACATCGTACATGGAGATTCCGCGAAAGAACGGAAAGTCCCACCTTGCGGCCGGACTCGCACTTTATCTGCTTACGGCAGATGGCGAAGCGGGTGCCGAGGTTTATGGAGCTGCATCCGACCGCGATCAGGCTGGGATCGTGTTTCAGGTGGCGAAGGGCTTTGTACAAAGTGATGACATTCTCGATAAGAGATGCACCCTGTATCGTAACTCAATTATGGTTGACTCTACAAAGAGTACATATCGCTGTATTGCCGCAGACGCACATTCAGCACATGGGTTTAATGCTCATGGAATTATCTTCGATGAATTGCACACCCAGAAGAATAGAGATCTTTGGGACACGCTCGTTACTTCGACCGGAGCTAGACGGCAACCACTGGTGATCGGCATAACAACGGCTGGCTTTGACCAAACGACGATTTGCTATGAGATTCACAAATACGCGGAGCAGGTTCGAGATGGCATCGTAGAAGATCCGGCATTCTTGCCAGTTATCTATGCAGCCGCTACCGAAGATGAGTGGGATGATCCTAAGACATGGGCGAAGGCGAATCCAAACATGGGCGTAAGCATTAGCGAAGAGTTTATAGAACGAGAATGTAAAAGAGCAAAAGATGTGCCGGGCTTTAGAAATACGTTTCTAAGGCTCTACCTCAATCGCTGGACAGAACAGGCTGACCGTTGGATTTCAATGGAACGGTGGGATGATTGCACAAGGGATGGTGACTTGGACATCGAGCTGGAAGATGGGTTGCCATGCTGGATTGGTATTGACCTCTCAGAACGTCACGACCTTACGGCTGTTGTCTTGGTTGTAAGAATGGAAGATGATCGCTACGCGGTTGTAACAAACACGTTCTTGCCACATGAAAGGCTGTTTATTAGGGCGCGGGAAGATCACGTTCCCTACGATGTTTGGTTTGATGACGGAGATATGTTTACAACACCGGGAGAAACAATTGCCCACGAAACCATCGTACAAACTGTTTTGGATGCGTGTACCCGATTTTCTGTTCAACAAGTTGCGATTGACCCGTGGAACGCAAAACTCGTTGCCAAGAGATTGGAGGACGAGGGTGTGCCGGTGGCGGCTGTACCGCAGGCGTTCAGGACGATGACAGAGCCAAGTCATTACTTGGAAGCGTTGGTGACAGAGGGCAGGCTTTGCCACTTCGATCATCCTGTGCTTCGGTGGTGTGCATCCAATGTGGCAATTGAAACAGATTCAAATGAAAATATCCGACCAAGCAAGAAACATTCTCTGCAACGCATCGACCCGATAGTTGCATTGGTGATGGCTCTGGGCAGAGCGATGCTTGATGATGACGGACGAGAAGGAAGTGGTAGAAGCGTTTATGATGACGAAGAACAGGGCTTGAAAATATTATGAGTGAAATAGAAAAAACAGATACTGAGCAAACGACTGAAGAGAGGGCATCTTTGAGGCAACCACCCCAGTGGCTAACAGACGCTCTGAGTGGGGGATTGTCCTCATCTTCTGGGGTGAAGATAAATGAGGATACCGCACTATCTATTACGGCTGTCTATGCTGCTGTGAGGGTGATTTCTGAAACAGTCTCTAGCCTGCCCCTAAAGGTTTACAAAAAAACTCCTGAAGGCAGAGAAGAATACAGAGACAATAACTTATGGAAATTGCTTCACGATACTCCCAACAGGGAAATGTCCTCTTATACATTTAGGGAAGTCCTGACGGGTATGGCCCTGACTCATGGCAACGGCTTTGCGGAAATTGTGAGGGATGGATCCGGCAGACCCGTAGAGCTGTGGCCGATGCTTCCGGGCTACGTTACAATTGAAGTTGTTGATAACCGGATCGTGTATATTTTCAATGGTGCTGCTGGCAGTATTTACTTTGAAGCAGATCAGGTATTTCATATTAAGAACTTCTCTACTGACGGCATCATTGGGAAATCTCCCATTCGCCTTGCAAGGGAAGCACTTGGTCTGAGTGTTGCCGCAGAACGCATGGGTGGCGAGAGGTTTGCAAACTCTTCGCATCCGGGTGGCGTACTCGAACATCCGGGCAAACTGTCGCCCGAAGGCTTGGAGAACCTTCGTAAGAGTTGGGAGGCTCTGCACAAGGGAACCGGTAACTCTAGCAGGGTCGCTGTTCTCGAAGAGGGCATGAGATTTAATAACATCAGCATCCCCTCCGACGATGCCCAATGGATCGAAACACGGAAATTTCAGATCAGTGAAATCGCTCGTATGTATAGAGTGCCGCCCCATACTATCGGTGATCTTGAGAGATCCACATTCGCCAATATTGAGAGCCAGCAAATCAGTTTTTATCGGGACACGCTACTACCTTGGCTGACGAGGTGGGAGCAGGAGATACAACGCAAACTGATCCCTGACCAAGATGCACTTTACGCAGAACACAATGTAGACGGAATCATGCGTGGTGATACAGAAGCAAGATACCAATCCTACAAAGTGGCAAGGGAATCTGGGATACTCAGCGTTAATGAAATTCGTATGAGGGAAAATCTGAATCCGATTGAAGGGGGAGACATCTACCTTCAGCCACTGAACATGGTGTCGGTGTCTGATGAGGCGTACCAGACTGAAGAAAATAATGAAGATCGAGCGTTGCTCCTACCGGAGGGTAAAGCTGAGGGGTTGGGCGATCACATAAACTCATGGCTCAGAGAGGCTTGCACAAGAGCATTTTCCATAGAGGCTAATGCGGGTCGGCGTAGTGTCACCAAGTACCTTGAGAAGAATCTGAATCCCCAAAAACTTGTAGACAGCCTGACAACATCAGCCAAAAGGTTCCCTGAGCGTGTAGTGGAAATAACAGCCTCTATTATTGAGTCGCTGAACTTAGATACGGAAATACTAAACTCTGCCGTCAGGGTCGAAGCAGCTTCATCGTCGCAGGAAACTTTGCGGGGTGCTGTTAAGATATTGAGGGCAAACGATAGTAATACAATGGCAGCATCTGCTGAATTAAAAAACTGGTACGACGAAACAACGGAAATGGCTGCCTGTGATTTGGCAGACGCTATATTTGAATCTTGGAGTAAGAACAATGGAAAATAGAGAAACTAGAGCTATAAAAGAAATACGAGTTGAGGCTGCTGCAAGTGGCAAGCCGAAGATTAGCGGTTATGCCGCCGTCTTTGATTCCCGAAGTGAAGATTTGGGTGGGTTTGTTGAAAGCATCCGACCCGGAGCATTTGCCAAATCCCTTGACGGTGGTGCAGATGTGAGGGCGTTGGTGGGACACGACCCAATGCACGTTATTGGCAGAAACACCGCCGGTACACTTAATATATTTGAAGATTCTTATGGTCTAAAGGTTGAGATAGATCCACCAGACACGACTGCCGGACGAGATATTGTCGAGTCTATCAGGCGTGGAGATATAGATTCTATGTCCTTTGGCTTTATTGCTCAAAACGATACATGGACTGTGGAAGATGGTGTAGATTTACGCGAACTGATAGATGTCGAATTGCTTGAGATTTCAGTGGTTGCGTGGCCTGCCTATCAGGATACTTCTGTGGCGGTGCGGTCTAAGAAGCTGAATGATGAAACCAGAGTAGACCCAGACGAAGAGGGCAACTGCCCATCTGGGTATCACAAGATGGCTGCGGATGATGAGCATGACGGTGAGTGGTGTATGGAAGGTGAATCCCATCCAACAGAAACTTACAAAGCCAGAAACGTGCCAGCAACAGTTGATTCTCCAAAGGCAAATCCAGATCGCCCCTGGGACGGGGATGGAGCAAGGAAAAGAGTCCGTGAGTGGGCGGGTGGGGATAAAGAGAATATTGATTGGGGTAAGTACGCCAAAGCCTTTGCATACTTCGATGGTGAGGATGCGGAAGATTTCGGATCGTACAAATTGCCGCATCACGACATTATTGATGGAAAGTTGAGGGTTGTCTTGCGTGGGGTGCAGTCTGCCAACGGGGTGATGCAGGGTGCTATGGGAGGTGTTGATCTCCCAAGTGGGCAGCGAAGCAAGGTTCAGGCTCATATAGACTATCACCTCAAGCAGTTTGACAAAGACAGAAGCCATAAAGACGATGGTTCTTTAGAGGTGCGAGAAACAGAAGTGGTTTCAATGGAAAACCTGAGAACCCGTCTGCGGCTGGCTGAATCCTCAGAATAAATATTCATATTTTGGCAAAAAATATGAAAGGAAGTGTCTGCTTTTTAAGACTCGTCCTGAATAAAGATGTGAGGAGTTTAGCAAGTCCTAAGACTTGGAGGCCGTTGCCTATCCGTTGCAGGCTCTGAAATAGGTATTTCCCCGCCGATGCGGTGTCTATCTGCTGGTTTATTAACAATAACTATCCGTTATCGCATCTGTTTTGCGCTTACGGCGTATTTAGCGAGGAAAAATTCCTATGACTAATCAGGAACTTTATGAAAAACGGGCTTCATTGATTGCCGATGCTCGTTCTATTCTTGACGCTGCGGATGCAGAGGGTCGAGAACTTACTTCAGAGCAACGAGAGCAAGTAGACAACATGCTTGACGACTCTGATGCAATCAAGGCTGATGTGGATCAACGCATTCGCCTCCAAAAATGTGGCGAAATGCTTGAGGAAGTAGAAGCCAGAAAATCTGCTCTTGCAATTGCTCAACCACAAAAAAAAGAAGGGGCAAGGGGCATTCGCTCAGAAGAATATAGTAATGCGTTTTGGCAATATCTTCGTGATGGCGAACTGTCGCTAACTCCAGAACAGCGTGCTGTAATGGTTGAGGGGACAAACACTGTGGGTGGTTTTGCTGCACCAATGTTTGATTTTGGTCAAGCCACTTTGCAAGACATGATTATTGAAACAATGGATGCTGCATATAACTTCCAAGAATATGCAACACGCATTACCATTGGTGGTGAGATCAATGTCCCTGTACAGAATGCTGTTGGCGATGCAACGTGGACGGCAGAAAATGCAGATGCAACTGAGGCTGAAACTACGTTTACTCAACTCAAGTTTTCCCCATACAAGGCGACTAGAATTGTACAAATTTCACGCGAACTTTTGGCTGACTCGTATGTCGATATGGCATCCTTTATGGCTGGCATGTTCGGTCGTTCTTTTGCGACACTTCTGAATGCCGCTTTTGTTAATGGCGATGGCTCAAGTAAACCAACAGGTATTACCGATGCTTCAGATGAGGCACTTACTGCCGCAGGTACAGACGAAGTTACTTGGTCAGAACTACAATCACTGTACTATTCGTTGAAAGAACCCTATCGAAAAAATGGGACTTGGATGTTCAACTCAACAACTGCTGCCGAAATCCGCAACCTAACAATCGGTGATGCGGGTTATATCTGGCAACCTAGTGGACAGTTGGGGCAGCCCGACTTGTTGCTTGGCAGACCAGTGGCTATCAACGATGATTGTGAAGCATCAACTACTGGAAATAAACCAATTCTGTTTGGTGATCTCAGTTATTACTGGATTACTTGGCGCGAAGGAATGGACTTTCAACGTCTTGATGAATTGTTTGCTGTTGCGGGAAATATCGGACTCCGAAGCGAACTCCGCGTGGATGGTAAATTGACTTCAGGCGAAGCAGTTAAGCACATCATCATGGCTTAATCTTAAGCCCCCTTTATGTCGAAAGACATATTTTAATAGTGGTGGGGGGCGGCTCTTTGGAGTCGTCCCCTGAACCACACTAGGAGAACCAGACATGAGTTTATATGAAGTGATAAAAGTGGGATGTGGGAAAAGTGGAGGGCTTTATTACCCTGTTGGTAAACAGGTCGAAGTCGATGATGACTACGCGGTGCATTTGGTTGCACGAGGCATCCTTAAACCCGTGGAAGTAAGTAAGCCAAAAGTGGTAAGAAAAACAAAGGTATCAAGAAAAGAAACAGCAGAGCTGCAGCCGCCAGCAATGGAAACGGCTGAGTAATGAGTCTAGTAATTACAGTAGAACCGGCAGAAGAGCCTGTAACCACTGCTGAAGCCAAGGATCACATGCGGGTGGATACATCAGATGACGACACCCTTATTGATGGACTTATTACTGCTTCAAGGTTGTACGCCGAGAATTATACGAACAGGGCTTTTGTAACCCAAACACTTGCGTTAAGGCTTGATGCTTTTCCCGCATCGCAGATAAATCTCCCAAGAGCGCCTGCCGCAAGCGTTACCTCAATTCAATATATTGATGGAGATGGTGCAACGCAAACGTGGTCGAGTGCCAACTACACCGTTGACGCATATTCAAAGCCTGCAAGGGTTTTGCCAGTATATGACGAGGATTTTCCAAGCACACGCGCCGAGATAGATGCTGTCACTGTTACCTTTGTGGCTGGCTATGGCGGTGCATCTGCTGTACCGGAAGGATTAAAGTTGGCGATCAAGACACTGGTTGGTCACTGGTATGAAAACAGAGAGGGATCAACTTACCAACACAAAGTCCATCTTATTCCACTGGCAATTAACGCACTACTAACCCAATTTAGAATCCCACAATTTCTATGAGAGCAGGACGATTAAGACATCGTGTGGCTATACAAACACAAAGTACAACTTTGGATGATTATGGTCAGGCCACGAGTGGCTGGGCAACAGACAATACTGTTTGGGCTGCCGTTGAGCCGGTGAGTGGCGCTGAACGAGACATTGGTGAAGGGATGGTTGGCATTGTTACAC
>Ga0114898_1002350_pt1 | contig 9952 bp, 9 predicted proteins | sample Malvired_Geostar_FD_83496 | JGI IMG/M metagenome (GOLD analysis project Ga0114898, IMG submission 83496) | Marine viral communities from the Global Malaspina Expedition - Malaspina viral metaG DeepMed_Geostar | ecosystem: Environmental > Aquatic > Marine > Oceanic | place: Mediterranean Sea...
CACCAACCGCATCGCCTATCTGGAAGAGGGCGACTATGTGCGGATCGACCACGCCCAGGCCCAGATCTTCGACGCCGCCGGCCAGCCGGTGCTGCGCAACATCAAGCAGGTGGCCCGGGCCGCGGCCCTGGTGGAGCGCGGCAACTATCGGCACTTCATGGAGAAGGAGATCCATGACCAGCCCGACGCCACCCAGCACACCCTGTCGGCCTATGTCGACCCGGTGACCGGGCGGGCGACCGCGCCCGGGGGATTCGACTTCAAGACCGCCGAGCGCCTGCAGATCATCGCCTGCGGCACCTCCAACTATGCCGGCCAGATCGCCCGCTACGCCTTCGAGCGCCTGGCCCGGCTGCCCACCGATGTCGAGGTGGCCTCGGAGTTCCGCTATCGCGAACCGCCGCTGGGATCCGGCGTCCTGGCCCTCGGGGTCTCGCAGTCGGGAGAGACCGCCGACACCCTGGCGGCCATGCGCTGGTGCAAGGGACAGGGTCTTTCTACCGCCGCCATGGTCAATGTGCCGGAGTCCAGCATGGCCCGGGAGGCCGACCTGCTGTGGCCCACCCATGCCGGCCCCGAGATCGGGGTGGCCTCCACCAAGGCCTTCACCAGCCAGGTCGCGGCCCTGACCGCGCTCGCCATCGCCGCCGCCGCCGCCCGCGGCCAGATCGACGCCGCCGAGGAGGCCCGGCTGTCCAAGCACCTGCTGGAGGCGCCGCGCCTGATCGCCGAATCCATCGGCGTGGAAGAGGCGATCCGCGCCCTGGCGCCGGACCTGGCCAAGGCCCGGGACGTCCTCTATTTCGGCCGGGGCGCCATGTTCCCCCTGGCCCTGGAAGGGGCGCTCAAGCTCAAGGAAATCAGCTACATCCATGCCGAGGGCTATGCCGCCGGCGAGTTGAAGCATGGGCCCATCGCCCTGATCGACGAGGCGACGCCGGTGATCGTCATCGCCCCCAGCGACGAACTCTTCGAAAAGACCATGTCCAATATGAGCGAGGTCGCCGCCCGCGGCGGCCCGATCGTGCTGATCACCGACGAAAAGGGCGCCGCCCACGCGCCGGCCGGCGCCCGGGTGATCATCGCCCCGGCCTGCGATCCGCTGATCGCGCCGCTGGTCATGTCGGCCCCGATCCAGCTGCTGGCCTATCATGTGGCCGTGCAGAAGGGCGCCGACGTGGATCAGCCGCGCAACCTGGCCAAGTCGGTCACCGTCGAATAGGGGCCGGCGGCCGCCCCTGGCGCCGATCTCAGAAATCCTGAGATTGACCCCTCAGGCGCCAGCGCTACTGATCGAGGACCAGGCGGCGCCAGACCGCTCCAGGAGAGGATAAGCCATGCGGTCCAGCCCCCTTCGCCGCCGCGCCCCGGGCGCCGGCCTGCTGGACCTGCGCCCTTGAACCTCCGCGTCTTTGTCCTGGCCCTGTCGACCTTCGCCTTCGGGTCCGGCGCCTTCATCTTCGCCGGCCTGCTGGAGCCTATGGCCGCCGATCTCGGCGTCTCGGTGGGGGCGGTGGGGCAGCTTCAGACCGTCTATGTGCTGACCTCGGCCCTGGCCGGGCCGCCGCTGGCCTTCCTGGTCGGCCGGTTCGAACGCAAGCGGGTGCTGCTCCTGGCCCTCTCGGCGGCGGTCCTGCTCAATCTCGCCTGCCTGCTGACGGCGGACTTCGGCGCCCTGCTGGCGCTCCGCGCGATCCTGGGGGCCGTCGGCGCCATGGCGGGCCCAGCAGCCTCGGCCGCCGCCAGCGCCCTGGTCCCGCCGGAACGCCGGGGCTCGGCCCTGGCCATCGTCATGGGCGGCATGACGGTCGCCTTCCTGATGGGAATTCCCCTGGGCAGCGTCGTCGGCTCGGCCTTCGGCTGGCGCTCCACCTTCCTACTGTCGGCCGGGCTCAGCGCCCTGGCCCTGGCGGCCATCGCCCTGTTCGTGCCCAAGGTGACGCCCCCGGGTCCCGGCGTCGGCCAGGGCCTGCGGGGGGCCAGCGTCCTGCCCCTGTTCATCTCCACCTTCCTGGCCTTCGGGGCCAATATGACCATCACCACCTACATCGCGCCGATCCTGCGGCTGCAGATCGAGGTGACGGGCGCCGGCGTGGCCGCCTTCCAGATGCTGGTCGGGGTGGGCAGCTTCCTGGGCCTCACCCTCGGCGGCCGCGCCGCCGACAGGGGCGCCGGGGGGTTGAGCGTCACCCTGGGCTTTCTGGGCCTGGCGATCGCTGCGGTCCTGCACAGCCTGGAGCTGGCCCGCGCCGGCGCCCCGGGCCCCGCCGCCTACGCCACCGTCGGCCTGGCGGTGCTGACCGGCTCCACGGCCCTGTTCTCCATCCTGCCGGTCATCCAGACCCGGCTGATCCAGCGCGCTCCGGCCTCGGCGCCCCTCGCCCTGGCTTTCAACGCCTCCTCGGCCTCCCTGGGCCAAGCCTTCGGCGCCGCGCTCGGCGGGGCGTTGCTGGTGCAGGGCGGCGCGCTCTCCGTCACCTTCGCCGGGGGCGCGGTCGCCCTGGCCGCGGCGATGTTCTGGCGCCTGACCCACAGCCGCGGCGCACCTGCCGACGTCAGCTAACCGAAGGCGTGGCCTAAGGTCGCATAGCGCGCACCACTCGCTTCAGGGGCGAGAAAGGTGTGCGACCGAGGGCGAACTCCCCTAGATACGGCTCGATTCTTTGGAGCCGATTTTATGACTGATCGACCGCTGTTACTTTTGGTCGACGATGACGTAACATTGTTACGGGCCACCTCCGCAATACTGGAAGTTGAGGGGTACGATACTATTCTATCGGACACGGCCGCCCGGGCGATCGAGTTCCTGCAGCATCTTCCCGTCGCCGCCGTGATCGTTGATATTTTCATGCCAGATCAGGACGGGATGGAGACCATTGGTCAAATCCACAGCCGCTGGCCCGACCTGCCGATCATCGCCATGTCGGGGGGCTGGCGCACCATCAGCCCCGAGACCATTCTGGAGACCGCCCGGGCCCTGGGCGCCCAGGCGGCCTTGAGCAAGCCCTTCGACCGCCCGACCCTGCTCGCCGCGGTCCGAAGGGTTCTGCCGGCCAGCTAGAACCTGTTCATGCGCCCCTAGGTCATGCGCCAGCGGCGCAGATGCTCAAGGACGTCGGCGACAAGCTGCTCGCGCGTAAAGCCCGTCACGTCCCGCATCCGGCTCACATCATCGGACCGCGCCACGAGACGCCATTCCATCGCCCGCCGCCGCTCCGGCGCGTCCAGCGCCGTCATGGCCGGACGGGGACGGTCATGCGCCGCCAGTTGATAATGGAAGGGCCGGCCGGAGCCTTGCGCAATCAGGGTGACGGCGTCCTCATCGCGTCGAACCTCCGTGATCAGGCCCTCGGCCGCCAGACCCTCGCTGACGCTTTCCAGGGCCGGGAGGGCGACACGGTCTATCTGGCGCTGGATATCCCGCCGGCTGGCCGGGGCCAGCAGCCGCTTCAACTGCTCGGCCAGGGGCGGCCCCTCTGTGTCGACATCCCGTCCCGCCACATCGGCGTTCATCTGTCGGGTAAGGCCCACCGACAGCAGGATCATGATGACGGTGAAGGGCAGCGCCGCCACCAGGGTGGCGGCCTGCAGCGCGCCCAGGCCGCCGGCCAGGAGCAGCAGGGCCGCGACCAGGCCCAGCAACAGGCACCAGTAGACCCGCTGCCAGCGCGGCGTGTCGTCGGCCCCGCCCGAGGCCAGGGTGTCGATCACCAGGGAGCCGGAGTCCGCCGAGGTGATGAAGAAGACCGCCACCAGCACCACGGCGATGGTGGAGGTGACGGCCGCCCCTGGAAGTTCGGCGAAGAACCGGAAGAGGGCCGTCGACAGGTCCTCGGTCACCGCCGCCGAAATCGCCCCGGCCGCCGTCCCCATGTCGAGGCTGATGGCGGTGTTGCCGAAGATGGTCATCCACAGGAAGGTGAAACCTGTCGGAACCAGCAGCACGTTGAGGACGAACTGGCGCACCGTGCGCCCGCGGGAGATCCGCGCGATGAACATGCCCACGAACGGCGACCAGGCGATCCACCAGGCCCAGTAGAACAGGGTCCAGTCGGCCATCCAGCCCCGCGGCTCATAGGCGTAGAGGGTGAAGGTGCGGATGAAGAAGTGGTCGAGATACAGGCCGAAATTCTGCACCAGGGCCTTGAGCAGAAAGCCCGTCGGCCCCACCACCAGCACGAACAGCATCAGCAGCACGGCCAGGATCAGGTTGAGCTCCGAGAGGCGCCGCACGCCCTTGTCCAGCCCCGTCAGGACCGAGGCCGTCGCCGCCGCCATCACCACGGCGATCAGCGCGCACTGCATCAGGGCGGTATTGGGCAGGCCGACCAGGTAGTTGAGGCCGCTGTTGATCTGCGAGACGCCGAACCCGAGCGAGGTCGCAATGCCGAAGACCGTCCCGCACACGGCGAAGATATCCACCGCATCCCCGATGGGGCCGTTTGTGCGCTTGCCCAGCAGGGGCGACAGGCCCGAGCGCAGGGTGAGCGGCAGGCCCTTGCGGTGGGCGAAGAAGCCCAGGCTCAACCCCACGAGCGCATAAACGGCCCAGGCGTGCACGCCATAATGGGTGAAGGTGATCACCATCGCCTCGCGGGCGGCGGCGAAGGTGCCCGGCTCGGCCTCCGGGGGGCTGACATAGTGCTGGATCGGCTCGGCGACGCCGAAATACATCAGGCCGATGCCCATGCCCGCCGCAAACAGCATGGCCAGCCACGAGGCGTAGGGAAAGTCCGGCTCGCAGTCCTCGGGGCCGAGCTTCAGGCTCCCGGTCGGCCCCAGCGCCAGGAACAGGGCCAGCCCCAGGAACCCCGCGACGGCGCCGACATAGAACCAGCCGAAGGTGTCGATGACCCAGTCCTGGGACGACTGGAAGAAGCGGTCCGACAGATCCGGCGCGGCGACGGCCACCGCCAGCAGCGCCCCGACGATCAGGCTGGCGCCCCAGAAGACGCGCGGATTCATTTGGGTGCGTAGAATGGTCCCGTCTCCTCCGAGCCGGCCAGCCCTGATCTGGAAGCGTCGCCATAGCGAACGCCCGGAACGCCAGGACGTTCACAAGGCCCCTGGGTTAAAGCGCCCTTAGGCCTCCAGCTCGATATCCCAGTAGAGGTAGTCGAGCCAGCTCTGGTGGAGGAAGTTGGGGGGGAAGCGGCGGCCCCGCTCCTGAAGCTCGTAGGCCTGGGGCCGGCGCGCGGTCATCAGGGGGCGCATGCCGGCTTCTTCCGGGGTGCGTCCGCCCTTGGCCAGATTGCAGGGGGCGCAGGCGGTGACGATGTTTTCCCAGCTGGTCCGGCCGCCCCGCGACCTGGGAATCACATGGTCGAAGGTCAGGTCCTCGCCGGACCGGCAGTACTGGCAGGCGAAGCCGTCGCGCAGGAAGAGGTTGAAGCGGGTGAAGGCCGGCGGCCGGTCCTGCGTCACATAGTGCTTCAGCGACACGACGCTGGGCAGACGCATGGAGAAGGAGGGGGAGCGGATCACGTGGTCATAGGTGGAGACCACATCGACGCGGTCGAGGAAGACCGCCTTGATGACCTCCTGCCAGGGCCAGACCGACAGGGGATAATAGCTGAGGGGCCGATAGTCGGCGTTCAGCACCAGGGCCGGCCAGCCCGAAGGCGGATGGGCGATCACCTGCATCGCCGGCGCTCCCGGCGGGGGGGCCCTGGGGGCCGGCTGTCAAAGGCACAGAGACTGAAGACGAAGCTCCTCTCTTGCATCCAGCATCAGGCTCAATCTCGCCTGATCATTCAATCATAGGCGCGATTCTATGACGGCTCCATGGCGTGTGGCCACGGCGGGTCCGCAAAAAAAAGGGAGCCCGTGCGGGCTCCCTCTAGGCGACAGACTGGGAGGAGAACGCCCTAGGCCAGGAAGCCCAGAAGGGCGGCCGCCAGGGCCAGGCTGAGGGCCACGAACAGGGCCGGGGTCAGGCGGTCGAAGACGCGTTCAGCGGCCGACAGGGAAGCGAGAGACATGACACACACCTTTGAGTTGGGGCCTCGGGGAGCGAGGCGATCTGTTATTTGAACAGCGCTAAGATAGGACCCATCTGAACGTTGTCAAGATGATCTTTACGGCGATCAGATAGCGACCTACACTGCCCGCGATGAAAGACGCCGTAGCCGCCGATCCGCGCCCCTATCACCATGGCGACCTGCGCCGCGCCCTGGTGGAAGCCGCCGTGCGGCTGGTGGAGGCCGAGGGCCCCGGCGCCATGTCCCTGCGGGCCGTGGCGCGGGAGGCGGGCGTCAGCCCGGCGGCGCCCTATCACCACTTCAAGGACAAGAGCGAGCTGCTCGACGCGGTGGCCCACGAGGGCTGGGAGAAGCTCGATCTGGCCTTTCAGGCGGCCCGCGACGCCGAAACCTCGCCCCCGGACCGGGTGCGCGAACTTGGCGTCGCCTATGTTCAGTTCGCCATGGCCCATCCGGCGCTCTACCGGGTCATGTACGACTGCTCGCGGGACAAGGCCGACATGCCCGCCCACGTGCTTGAGAACGAGGAAAGCGCCTATCGGCGGGTCAGGGATGTGCTGATCTCGGCCGGCGCCGATCCGGCCGACGAGGTCGGGCTGGAGCTGGCCACCATCGCCTGCTGGTGCGCGGCCCACGGCCTGGCGGAAATGACCAGCTTCAAGCAGTTCGACGCCCTGAAGGCCGAGCTTGGCGGCGAGGACGCCTTCCTTCGCGGCGTGCTCAGCCATGTGGGGGTGTTCGCCAAGGGCCTGCAGCGCTAAGCCCCTTGGGGTGAGCGCCGCCTTCGTCACCCGCTTCGCCCCGTCCCCCACCGGTCTGCTGCACCGGGGCCACGCCTATTCGGCCCTGCTGGCCCATGAGGCGGCCCGGGCCTGCGGCGGGACCTTCCTGCTGCGAATCGAGGATATCGACGCCACCCGTTCGCGGCCCGAGTTCGAGGCGGCCATCTTCGAGGACCTGGCCTGGCTGGGCCTGTCCTGGCCCCAGCCCGTGCGCCGGCAGTCCGAGCACCTGGCCGATTATGAGGCCGCCCTGTCCCGGCTGGCCGAGGCGGGCCTCGTCTATCGCTGTTTCCGCACCCGCAGGGAGGTGGCGCTGGCCATGGCCTGCGCCCCCCACGGCGCCATGGACACCTTCCGCAGCGCCCCCCTTCCCCCCGCCGAGGAGGCCGAGCGCCTTTCCCGGGGCGAGCCCTTCGCCTGGCGGCTCTCCCTGGAGGCGGCCCAGGCCCGGCTGGGCGGGTTCGAAGCCCTGACCTTCCAGGAAGAGGGCGCAGGCCCCGAGGGCGAAACCGGCCTGATCCCGGCGCGGCCCGAGCTGGGCGGCGATGTGGTCCTGGCGCGCAAGGATGTGGGCGTGGCCTACCACCTGGCCGTGGTCTGCGACGACGCCCTGCAGGGGATCACCCACGTCATACGCGGCTGCGACCTGTTCGAGGCCGCCCACGTCCAGCGCCTGCTGCAGGCCCTGCTGGACCTGCCGACGCCGGTCTATCGCCATCACAGGCTGCTGGCGGGACCTGACGGCAAGCGCTACGCCAAGCGCGACAAGGCCGAGACCCTGCGCGCCCTGCGCGAGGCCGGCATGACGCCCCAGCGACTACGCCAGGAGATGGGCCTTTGAGCGACGCGCCAACCGCCTCCGGCGGCCGGGCCCTGGCGGTGCTGATCTTCGGCGCCGTGGTGATCGGCTTCGTGCCCATTCTCGTCCGGCTGTCGGACACCGGTTCGGCGGCGGCCGGCTTCTGGCGGCTGGCCTTCGCCCTGCCCCTGCTGGCCCTGCTGGCCCAGGGCGGCGGAACGGGCCAGGGCGGGCTTGGCCGCCTCCCCTCCCGGCTGGCCATGATCGCCGGCCTGATGTTCGCCCTCGACCTGGGCTTCTGGCACTACGGGATCGCGCTCACCTCGGTGGCCAACGCCACCGTCCTCACCAACCTGACCCCGGTGGTGGTCACCGCCGTCGCCTGGATCTTCCTGGCCCAGAAGCCGCGTATGCTCTTCCTGGTCGCCGTCGGCCTGGCGATCGGCGGGGCGGGCCTGATGGCCGCGGCCAGGGGCGGCGCGCCCGGCGTCTCGCCGGCCTGGGGCAATGCGGCCGCCGCCCTGACCGCGCTCTGGTACGCCTTCTACTTCCTGGCGGTCAGCGCCGCGCGGCGCACCGAGGCGGCCACCCGCATCATGTTCTGGTCGAGCCTGACGGGCGCGCCCCTACTGCTGATCGCGGCCTTGGCGCTGGGGGAGCCGATCCTGCCGGCCAGCCTCGGCGGCTGGGCGGCCTGCGCGGGGCTCGGCGTGCTGCACGTGGCCGGCCAGGGCGCCATCGCCTGGGCGCTGGGCCGCCTGCCGCCGGCCACCGCCTCGGTGGTGGTCCTCATCCAGCCGCTGGTGGCGGCCATCGCCGGCTGGATCCTGTTTTCCGAGGCCCTGGGGCCGGTCCAGGCCCTGGGCGGGGCGGTCACCCTGGCCGGCGTCGCGCTGGCCCAATGGAGCGCCCGGCCGCCTCGTGCGCCGGCGGCCAACGCGCCCAAGCCGATCTAGTCCGCGCTGAGCCCATAGGCCTGGCGGGCGGTTTCGATGGCCGCCAGCTTGGCCTCGAAGGCGCTCCAGTCATCGGCCTGGTCGATCCGCGCCCAGATAGCCTCGATCTCCTCGTAGATCAGTTCCTGCGGCTCCGGGGCGGCGAAATAGGTGTGGTTCAGGGCGTCGGGATCAACGGGCTCGTAATGGGCGAGCTGCGCCCGGAACGCGGCGAACGGGTCCTGGCGATAGAGCTCGCCGCGCACGCCGGCCAGGGCGCGGGCCTCGTCGCCGCCGAACCAGTCGAAGAAGAAGGGCTCCCACCGCAGGGCCTCACCCCCGCCGGCCAGGGCCTGGAAGGCCGCCTGGGCGAGGGCCGCGTCGACCTCGGCCCCGCGGCTGCGCACCCCCAGCCGCCGCCGCATGGCCCGGGCGAGCTCGGTCCGGTACGCGCCGGCGAAGATGTTGAGCGCCGCCACCAGCGGCTCGTCCTCCCCCACCAGGCTGAGGCAGCCGGCCAGTTGCCGCAGGTTCCAGAACACCGCCTCGGCCTGACGGCCGAAGCTGTAGAGCCCGCTCTGGTCGAAATAGGCGGCGACGAAGTTGGGATCGTTGCGCGGCAGGAACCGGTAGGGGCCGTAGTCGAAGCTCTCGCCGGTGATGTTCATATTGTCGGTGTTGAGCACCCCGTGGACGAAGCCCGCCGCCATCCAGGCCGCGGTCAGCCGCGCCATGCGTCCGACCACCGCCTCCAGCAGGGCCGCCGGGCGGTCCTGCGCGCCCTCCAGGTCCGGATAGTAGTGGGCGATCACGTGGTCGATCAGGGCCGAGATCCGCTCGGGGCTCTCTTCGAAGGCGTGGCGCTGGAAGGTCCCGAAGCGGATGTGGCTGTGCGACAGCCGCGTCAGCACCGCCCCGCGGGTCGGGCTGGGCTCGTCATTGCGCTCCAGGGCCTCGCCGGTCTCGATCAGGGAGAAGGAGCGTGAGGTGGGCACGCCGAGCGCCTCCAGCAGGGCGGTGGCCAGGACCTCGCGCACGCCCCCCTTCAGGGTCAGGCGGCCGTCGCCGAACCGCGACCAGGGCGTCTGGCCCGAGCCCTTGGTCCCCAGGTCCAGCAGGCGCCCGGTCCCGGCCTCGCGCATCTGGGCGAACAGGAAGCCGCGGCCGTCGCCCAGGTCGGGATTGTAGGTGCGGAACTGGTGGCCGTGATAGCGCATGGCCAGGGGCCGGCTCAGATTGTCCGGCAGGGGGGCGAACCGGCCGAAATGGGCGATCCATTCGTCGTCGGTCAGCTCCGCCAGGCCTATGCCCGCCGCCGCCCGGTCGTTGCGATAGCGCAGCAGGGTCTGGGGAAAGTCGGCCGCCGTGACGGGATCGGCGAAGTCCGGCCCCAGGGCGTCGAACTGCGGATCGGGCTGGTAGGCGGGCGAGATCGGCATGGTCGGCTCCCATCGG
>Ga0114898_1002354_pt1 | contig 9940 bp, 20 predicted proteins | sample Malvired_Geostar_FD_83496 | JGI IMG/M metagenome (GOLD analysis project Ga0114898, IMG submission 83496) | Marine viral communities from the Global Malaspina Expedition - Malaspina viral metaG DeepMed_Geostar | ecosystem: Environmental > Aquatic > Marine > Oceanic | place: Mediterranean Sea...
ATATATAAATGCCTAATTAAAGCCTTCACAAGTTTCTTCTGCTCGTCGTTCAAACCTAGCTCGTTTAGGAAGTACGCATAGGCCGTCGAGGTAATTTCTTTGTTAACATCTTCAGCCATCTTCCTTCTCCACATTTACACAATAATTACCTACCTGATACTCACCAAGAAACTCTTCTCGTGGCTCAGTAAATCCACATTCACGACCGTGTTCGTTAAATAGAACGCCTTGAGTCCAGCATGGTTCTTTATCTGGTTCTTCGCTGGCAATTACTTGCACTATCATAAAGTATTTGTCGGGGAAATGAGCTTCCTCATCGAAGACGACATCGCCTCTGCTCAGAAACATCGTGGCGGGTCCAATAGGTGGCTTATCACACCACCTCTCTAGTTGGTCGGCTAATGGGGGATCAACTTTCATAGCATAGTTGTTCATGTCTCATACCCTCCTTCATGTCTAAACAGTCTAAGGTCAGGATGTTTCTCAAAACAGTTAGACCAATCTTCCTGAAAGGAATCTTCATCGATATCATATCCATCTATAATATATGTATATGCCAATTCTTCTAAACTTTCAGAGTTCATATTCTCAACCATATAAGTGGCTAACTTGACCATGTTCTCGACATTATATTCAACCATTACCTAATCCTCCTTTTTAAGCTCGGCTCCTGCTTCTTTACCTAGTTCGGTAAGCCTGTAGGTGAAATTTCCTTTCTCGTCTACGGCGTATGTCTCCACTAACCCTAGCTCTATAAGACTATAAACAGCCTTTTCTACAGCTTCCTCTTCCGGTGTCATTGTACCACCCTGCATTCAAGACACGTTGCCAGCTTGTGAGCGAACAGTTCTGCGGTTGGTCTGCTGTTGCTCTCGTAATCCAGATTGAACTGCTTGTGAGTTCTGAATCTCTCATTGTCGTGTGGGCTTTCACTGAACAGAACTGTGCTGTAGCGATGCCCACCGTTGTTGTCGCTTCTGCGAACAACCTTGACGTAACGATCAACTTTAGTTTTAGCCATTGCCGTTTTTCCTTTTTCTTTTGTATCTAGGTTTTGCTAACTTAATCTTATGTGGTCTCCTTATAATGCTGTCAACGATAGGGCTACGGTGTTCATCTCCAGTAATCCTAATAGTGGAAGTTGACCCGAATAAGCCTCCCGGCCAACAGTGGATTATATCCATCTCTATTCCACTCTTTCCCTCAAATATACCCTGTACCTTCCACTTACCTTTCATGCTATCCATGCTGGCTTTCACACCATCATTTTTTACCCAGTACGGACCCTTGCTGACTTTAATAATATCTCCGACTACTATCTTAATCCTAGGACTTAGTTGATATTCCTCTATAATTTTTCGTTTTTCAATGTAACCCCATCCGTTAGGGTTGTCTGGTGTTGGAGGTACTGGCATTATTCTGAGTCTCTCCAATTAAACAAAATGCTCCAAGCTGAATCAAGTGTGGAAACAGCAACCGACTGATCGCTCCTGTTATCGGAAATGACGTATCGGTATTTGGTGTCGCCAATAAAGAACCTTTCGTCTAGCATGGAAATTGTTAAATCTCTTTCTCTGCACGCATCTGTTACAATTCTCCAGCTTGTATGAAATGATATGTGGGCCATAGAGGTCTCCTGTCTCTAAGCGTTTTCTATCCATTATACTTATCGGTCAGCGTATGTCAAGACCTTTAGCGGAAAATGGTAGAAAATTATTGATTCCAACTAAGTCTAGTTGTATCGCATCTTTTTGGGTCTGCAAGACCGTTGTCCAAGATGGACTTTTTAGTTGTGTAATATCCGTGTTCATCTTTTAAAACAACCAGCGACTTGTCTGTAAGTTTCTCTGTTTCTTCTTCATCTATCATTGACGCATGACTCCCATATCTAGTAGGATGGGGGTAATCCTCTTTCTTCATCCACGGTTTGTAAGCGTTACTGTTTCTTCTCCTAGCCATCCTTAGATCTCCTTAAAAATTAAACCAATTAAAGTGTTTGTAAAGAATGATTCAGTATAATCCTTAGCTTCTAAGACATCAAATGACTTACAGGTGTAAATGTCTACACTGAAAAAACAAGGGCATCTGTTGTCCCATGTATACATTTGCGCACCACTAGTAACCCAATGCATATGGCAGCACCATCCGTAGTCTTCATGATGACTGAGAGAAGGGGATGAGTATGCTACCATGTCAATAGCATCTGCTAGGCCGATAAGGTAGGATGACATTCTATCGGGGTGTATCGCCTCCTCAGTAGTTCCTTCTATGATTAATCTTTGTCTAAAGATATCAGGAGCTAAGTCAATCCATTTAGACACATTGGTCTCCTTTTACAATATTACCTTGAGAGTTAGACCACCAAACCTTGTCTATATTCAAGGCATTGATTATAGAAAAACAACTTTTGCACGGCTTGCTATTTTGAAGATCGCCAAATCGGTTTAGCCGGATAACTACGACCTTTAGTTTATTGTCTATATAGAATCGACCCCAGAGGCGGCTTATAAGATCGACTTCGGCATGAAGAAATGGATATTTAATTACTTGCCGAGTTTTAAATCTTCTAGCAAACTTCAAAGCCTTGCCACTAGGAGCGTCTGGTCTATTTTGACCTATAGCCAATAGCTCGTTCCTATACCATCCAAAAGCAAAATGGTATGTTCTGTATCCTTGTCTTCTATCGTAAGCCTGTGGGAAAAGAGAGTGAGATATCTCTACAGACCGTTCTATTATCTTCATTTGATTAAGTGGAGGCGGGGGGAATCGAACCCCCGTCTTGTATAGTTTCCACATTAGCGTCTACATTGTTAGTTCATTGTATTCGCACAACAAACAAAGCTAACCTGTTGAGTTCGGTCAGAATGCTCAGGCGGCCCATGTCTAACCTAAGAGTGTTGTTTTAAGGAAACACACAAAACCTTTTTTGACTTGATTGGTTAATAAGGCTCAAGTCAGCCCCAAGCTACACTAGGCAGCTAACGCATACTGCTTTTCGGCAGTTAAATTTTAATCGGCTTTTATACTGGCCTACCGATTAACCAGTCAATGCAACTAATACTTTCACTACCAATCGAATCCAGTCGCCCCCTTATTGTTAAATATGGGTTTGTAACAAGCTCTCTGTAAATGGTGGTAATCCAGCCCCTAGAGTCAACGCTGCGTTTATTTCAGCGGGGCTTTCAACTATGTTCTCAGTAAGAAGCATACTCGCCTCGCTAAGCATAGGCGATATAAGCCTGTCTTTTATTTCAACAGGAAGCTCCTTAATATCTCCCGCTTTAACGAGAGGCAGCAGTCTCCTGCCCGTTACATCATCGTAACTGTAGAAGCCCCCATGAGTCTTTCGGCCCAGAGTTTTGTTCTTATATAGCTCGTAACACTTACTTTCTTTGGAAACACTGATATGATCGTATGCATTTTCCATACTTTTAGAACCGTGGTAGATTACATCGAGTCCAACTAGGTCACATAGCTCTGCTGGACCCATAGGCCAGCCATTGTTTTTCATAACTGTGTCTATATGAACAAAGTTATGACCTTCTGAAATCATTTTATCGAACTCAATCAGATAGGGCATTAGCATTCGGTTGACTACAAACCCGCTACAATCGTTACAAACTAGTGGAATTTTATCCATAGCTATAGCTGTTTTACACAGGACGCCCACTGTTTCTTCTGAGGTAAATTCTCCAACAACTATTTCAACCAGAGGCATTCTTTGTACGGGGTTGAAAAAGTGCATCCCTCCGAAGTTACTGCTGGATGATATGTCTTGCACCTTAAAGGTAGAAGTGTTAGTCGCAATAAATTTGTCATCGCTGCACTCGGCAACGATCTCTTTCTTTAATGAGAGAACCTCTGGGACTGCCTCTATGACAAGGTGGGCGTCCTTAATTGCTTCTGACAGATAAGTGGTAGTCCGAACCCCATCCATACCCTTAGCAGATTCAAGTTGGCCCTCGTCGATATCATATAGATTAACGCGAATACCGCACCTTGTTGACGTTAAAACTGATGCAATACCCAATCCCATAGTGCCAGCGCCTAGAACAGCAACAGTGGATGGAGTAACGTAGTCAGCAGAGAGCTTTTCTGCCTTGTCTATAAGCGGCAGATAAGGTTTTTCTTTGTTGTCCTGTGTCATGTTATATCCTTTTATCTTGAAACTACATTGTTGGAGCCAATATGATACCCCTTTAGTAGAAAGTGAACTTGGGATTCATTTATCTGCTCATTGAATTTAAATAAAACCTCAGAGGTGTCCTCGGCAAAGACACTGACTCCTTGGTCGTATCCATTGTTGTAGAAATAGCATGTGTATGATGTTCCGTAGACATCAAATGTTTTTTTAGTTGTATGCATTTTTATTTACCCTCATACTTAGTTATCTGAATGGTATTGATTCCTCGCTTAGGTGCTGAAAATTCTGGTCGCAGGAAATAAGCCTCTTTTTGTGTGTCTGGTTGGAGTTCGGGACATCCCTTAATGACGGTTGCTATACTATTCGCAGCTTCTTCGATAGCTCTTAGTTGTCCAACCCTGCATATTCGCCAAAAGCTATTAGGATTATGAGATTCCTGATCGGGACCAATATGACCAGCACTGTGAGTGCCATGTCTAGTGTAGTAGTACTCTACCTCTTTTATCAGGTTAATTTTGTGGTCACGCCATAGATGCTCTTGGGTTTCTTGTATAAAGCTGTCTACATTAGAATCTTGTCCAAGCCCGTGGAGTATTTGTATCAATGGAACAGAGATGCATGGCAACCATCCCCAACCACCTTCAGGGCCACCCGGCACTGGTGACCAAGCCGACGTACCAAGATGGTAATGACCATCGGGTCCAAATGGTCTGCTTCTGTTTGCTTCAGCAACACCCTTCATCCTCGCCGTGCTTCCTACGCTGCAAGTTACAAAATACGGATCGTTAATAGCGAGTATCTCTGAGATAAAAGGTCTGCTGAATAAGAAATCGTCTGCTCCAATATGGATAAATCTTGATCTTTCGTCTCTATGTTGGATAAGTATATTGTAAGCTGTAGCTAGCCCTTCACGTCCCTCGCCTCTGCCGAAAGTGATTGTCTTTACTTTAAAAGGCCAATCGCGTAGAGCAGCATTGTGTTCAGGACTATATGAAGCGTAGTCATCATTGTCAAATTTAATTAGAACTTCTAACTGCTCCATCTCTTCTTCAGTAGAATTATCTACAATAGATTGCAAAAACCCTTGTAGATTGGAGTCAGGGTTCCTGCTTATTCGTGAGCAAATGATCATGCTTATCATATATGGTCTATTTCTGTTTTATTGTGTCCTATTTATCTTTTTTATTCTTATCAGAGTTTAATAGACCCTTTTGATCATTGGAAGACTTCTTACTGTAAGCATTCCTAGTATGTGCTATTATATCCACTACTAAAAGGAAGCAGCCAGCGTATATCCCGCTTAAAAGTAACGCAGCTAATATAAAACCACAGAAGTTAAAGAACACATTCATGACGTTTCCACCACGTTCGTAGGCAATAAGTGACTATACGTTTTGTTTTTGTTATTTTTGGGCGCAATTCCCACAATTGTCCTACTTTTATGGTGTCAGTTGGGAGTGGTTTCCCCTGTATCCTATTATACTGTAGTGGGCAAAGAAGTAAAAGGGTGATTATAAAAATAGAAAAGCGGGGAAAAGTTACTGAGTCTTGGCACAATTGAAAATTATTTGCAGATTCTTCGCCAAAATGCGTTCCGCCGGTTGTATACTATATGTACTGGGTGTATAGGATTTATTAAAGAGGGTATCGGTTAAGTGTTCAAGTTTATTACCGCTAGTGCTTATGTTGTAGTATTTCATGTAGCAATTTGTTACTTCTTGTGGTATTTAAACGAGCTTACTTTCGGTGAAAAGTTACTGGGAACTTTAATCATAACGGGATTTTGTTCTCTAAGTGCTATAAGGCAAATTCATGAAGATGATGAGAGGAAAAAGTCTTCAAAAAATTCCTAAATATTAAATATGGTCTCTGTTCCTGAGAGTGATGCAATGTGCATGGACAAAACTCTTGGCTTCGTAATTGTCCTATGAAGAACTCAGGGGCCATCTGTTGCCGCAGACTATCTGATAGTTATATGCGGGGTGGTGGTGGGAAAAACTTGCGTGCTGTGTATTATTGTAGACTATGTTAAGTACAAAGAAAAGACGATGCTCCGTACAATAAGAATCATTGCAGGAACACCGCTTTACTTGTTGGCTGGTATGTTACTGATGTTTTCTCTTAAGATATATCCGAAAGATATAAGGCAAGAGGCTAAGGACAGTTTTATGTAACTCGCAATGAATCGCCAACGATCCAAGCGCCACCTAGTAATACGACGTGGTTGATTTGATCATGAGTAAGTCCCAGTCCTGCTGAGTCAAATACTACAATAACAACACCGCCGATAGCAACCCAAAACCTTCTAGAGTTAATTAGACTTTTCATTTTGTCAATCATTCTGAATCTCCAACAAATTTACTGAAAGTTGTTATTACTCCTTTATTACCCCTACACATCCTACGCAATTGCAATCAACGCAATCACATCCATCCACACAGCACGAACACGCTGCGGCACAGCAAGCGGCGCCTCTGTCACCATTGATGATTGGACAGAAGTGGATACAATATCCTACTAACCCGCCTACTAGAAAACATAGCCAATGATCTCTGATAAAATTAATCACTCGGATCACCTCCCTTTCATTGAATAGGAAACCACAATCTATTATACCCCGGCTACCCGCCCACGCGAGTTATTTCCGGGTCGCTTTTAACAATTTCTCCGTCTTCTATAGTACAAAAGAAGCTGTCAGAAATCTCATACACAGCACAAACATTTATGCCATTTTGGTATTGTCTCCAAACATTAACGCGCCAATGATTTGAAAAGACATTACGCGCAGATATCTGAAGGAAGTTGGGAATTTTACCCATCTTTTTTAATACTTGCTCAATTACCTGCTCTTCTTGTACTTTACCGGTATCTGAACTTTTCTTCATAGATTCCCTCTTTACCTTAGCAGGTGGGGATTTTATGCCCTGATGCATAGTTACTCCTTTTCAAAACTCGCTTGCCATTAGAGTCATTAGACTAATACACGCTTGTACTAAACTGGCGTGCTATAGACTATCTTGGACTACAAGAAACTAAATAAGCTGAGACAAAAACAATAGAATGCTCCCCAGTTAATGATACAATAAAAAAACCCGCGTGCCTTTAAAACTGTTCTGACTATTTAAAAGTCGCGTGCTATGGACTATCCCTGACTACGAGGAAGCTAGAAGAGGTGATACTTCCTCTCCTGCTTTGGAACTGAGACTCAATCTCAATACGGTCTTTATCTTTCCAATATTTTCATAAGTCCATGCAGTCCAACGACTTACGTCATTATACCCTATATATCGGCATATGTCCAGCCCTAGCATGAGAAAATTGTCGTAAATCTTTATAGGTCAACAACTTATGGCGTCCGGCGCCTACCCCCGGATCTTTCCGGCACCCGCCGCCGGAGGCCGCCTTGTCAATCCCAAAAAAAAACCGACCCGCCCCCCCGAGTTGGCGTGTCCCTACGGGAGCTAACCATACGGTTATGGGGGCGGGTCGGATGGGAGGGGAACCCTTACGCAGCCAGAGTGACGGCGGTTTCCAGAGCCTTCTGGCTCAGATTCCCATTCTGGCCGAACCACAGTGAGTCCATACGGTTCTCTGTAGTTCGTCCTTTGGAGTAGTTGAGATATTCAGTCACAGCGTTGTACGCTGCCCAATATGTCCCACTCACTCCCGGCAGGTTGTTGCCCTGTCCGTCCTCGAACAATTCTTCAATCATAGTGATGATATTCTTAGAACGGGTCGACAGGTCTTCCTGCTGCTTGTCATGAACCCCGAGAACGATCCGAACATACTTGTTCAGGTCTTCGGAGTTGATCGAGCGAGATGCGAGGAACCTGTATTCCTCGGCAGTCGTCTCGAATTCCTGATTCGCCAGATTCATAATGTCACGCAACTTTTCGACATTATTCTTGACGAACCGATGATGCCGAACTCGAATCATCTTCGAGGCCTTACAGTCCCTCGCGAGTGCTTCCGTGTTTGCACACACAACGCGAATCGGCGTAAATCCGAAATGAACTGCCAGCTTGCCGTCATGCCCATTGGAGAGCAACGCAAACTTGGCAATCTCGTCGCCTCGCACAATCTCGGTATGCTCAAGCCCCAACTGGCAGAGAACCCAAACACGCTCGCCGCCACGGAGAGAACCCGCCGTGTGCAGAATGAGGTCGCCGGAATCAACCATTGGCTCGAAGACCTCGAATGCGTGCTTGTTCTGGAGCGGGGTCCAGCGTGGACCCACAACGCCCAATACACGTCCGTCCGATGTTCTCACGGACGCTTGAGCCTTCACCTTGTCACCGTTCTCACGGTAAAGAGGTTCCGTTTCCACTTCCCAATTCAAACCGGCCTGATTGAATGCGTCCCAGAATCCGGTCGCCTCGTCAATCTGTGTGCCGAGTCCGTGCCAAGGTGTTGCTCCAGCAAAAACCATCTTTTCTACTTCGTGCGCCATCTTTCGATTCCTCTTCTTTTAGTAAAGTGTTTCCCACATTATATCACATGACCGATCTTTTGTCAATCGTTTTCCGCCCAATCGTCGTCGGATTCTCCAAACATCTTGTCGAAGCAAGCCCCGCACGTTCCGCTGATGAGAAGTTCTCGCTCGTCCGCTGACAGGTACGGCATGGCGTTCTGGATCAGTTCGCCATTCTGCCACCTGTCGTAATCGGGTCCGAGTACGGGGATCTGTGCGGTCGTCCCACACTGTCGGCAGGTTGGCTCCAGCAGCCCCAGCATATAGTCCATGTCATTCTCCTTCGTTTTTTGATGAGTTGTCCCCTAGTATACTATATTTATCGGCAAAGTCAAGGGGTGATCTTGAGCATTTTCTTAGAAAAAACAAAATCGACACAAGTCTGTGCCAATCAAGGGGTTACGTCGATCCGGCGGCCGCCGACGGAGCCCCGCAACTGGCGCGGGGCTAAAAGAGAAAATGGGTGGGCAGGGTTACATTTTTTTAACCTGCAACGTTTCGGGGACAGATATGTCTACCGGAATGACCGGCTTCCCTACTTTGTACCACACTGCCAGCAGCCTCACCCATTCGGGCATACTCTGCTGTACATGTGCCTTAGCCCCTCTGTCTAGCTGGGCTTATTCGGCCACCACCCGAGGGGCGGGGAGCTACCCCGCCACCCCTCAATCAAAGGACTCCATATTCCAGAGCAATATAATTATGATTACAATGACGCTCAGGAGTATGAAGCCCATTATTCATTTTCGTCCTCATAAAGTTCATCGGACTCGTCCAACTCAAGCGTTCGAGTTTCCAGCAGAGACGCCAGCAATTCAGCCGCCTCGCCTTCACTCGGGATGCGTCGGGCATCGCTCGCATACGGTGCAACGCCATCATAAAGTGACGGATACCGCTTCTTGCTTTTGATGAGCCTTTGCTTGAAACTGGCTGGTGTCATATCCAACTCAGTCGCGGCCGACTCGACGGAATCGAACTGGTCGCGGTCGGCAATCGTCACTCGCAGGAAATCCTCAAGTGTAACGTGAATTCTGGTGTTAGTCGTCATCTGTGTGTTCTCCATTAATTGAAATAAACAGCGTTTCGTCTATTATATCATGCGGTTCGAGAAATTCAAGAGTATCTCCGGGGTGAATTTCTCCGTTCTCTAAATCATAGACCATCATCGTGTTGTCGAGTCTAGAATCATCCTGAAAATTTAGAGTGTTCAGATATCTTCTCAGGTCTTCCCAAGTCATAGGCAGGTCTCCGTTTGGATTTCATTATACCACACCACTCTCTTTTGTCAAGGTCGATTTCCTACTATACGATCCCTTACCCTTGAG
>Ga0114898_1002360_pt1 | contig 9923 bp, 9 predicted proteins | sample Malvired_Geostar_FD_83496 | JGI IMG/M metagenome (GOLD analysis project Ga0114898, IMG submission 83496) | Marine viral communities from the Global Malaspina Expedition - Malaspina viral metaG DeepMed_Geostar | ecosystem: Environmental > Aquatic > Marine > Oceanic | place: Mediterranean Sea...
ACTAAGGCCTCAATAATAATCAAAAAAGCATAGATTCCCCCGGGCGGCCGGGTGATTCTCCATTCTCCATTGCTGAGTTGGGTCGGTGGTCCATGAATCAAGGTGCATGATCATGCCCGGGGCGCCAGGTAAACACGATTCTCCATTCTCCATTACCAAGTTCCCACCTGATTTTTTGGGTTGGGGGTTATTAAGCTGCCCGGGGCGGATACTTCCCTGATGGTTGTCCATTGGTCAAGAAACACAGGCATCTCCGGGCAAACACCCCTGATCTAAGCTGCCAGGTGATCTTCTGGATAAAAAGCTTGACATTCTGATATAAGTGCTTATATAATAGGTTATGGAAAATAAAAATGGCTACATTGGCGCAGGGATCTACGATGCATCTGGGGAACAGATCGTTGGTTTCACAGCTCCGGGTTGGAAGTGGAGTCCGCTGAAGCTGGGATGCCACTACGTCGCGGATGGGCACCAATACATCGAGACATACAAAAAGGGGAAGACTGCGAAGCGTGCTTCTTGATGGCCGCATTGCTGCTTGTGCTGGTATGGATGCTGATCCTCCACACTGAGAAAGTATACATGGTGGTTCTGATTTGGATCGTAATCTCCATTGCCATGACTGGAAGCTTTTTTTAGTCTCAAGCAGCATGATCTTGCCCGGGGCAGGTGGCTTCTCCATTAGGGGATTCCTAAAATTTTTTGAATTTGGGGGTCTAAGGGCTCCAGCTCCGGGTGAGCAGGGAAGTTCTGGCTAAAAAAAAGTTCAAGAAAGGGTATTGACATTTAATTATAAATACTTATATAATATATAAGAGCAATACAGCAGTATTATTTGCAAATAGTATTGTGGCTTGTGACTGAACAACACTTGTAAGGGTGTAAGGTGTCAGAAAAGTAGGGTAGCGGTCTAGGGACATGCAAGACTACTTGGAAGGGCTGTTTGGTTACGAAAGTAACTGACATAGGAGTTATATCATCTTTTATAGATTGGTATTATCTTACTCTCTCTTATGTAAAGATTTGGAGGTGTCGAAATTACAATCCTCCCAAGCCAAGTATTGCTCTTATTAATAATATTTAAAGAGGAGAGAAATATGGTTAAATCTAACGGAAAAAGTGGGTGGGAAACTCACACACACGAGCCTTCTAAATTCAAAAAGGATTTAGAAACATCAACAGCTATACCTGATGATTTTGATGAAGGTTTAGAATTCATTAAGGATAGGACTTGGGAAACCAAAGAGGGTTTGAGAATGACCGTTATCAAAGAACCTTGTAAAAACTCTTGGGACACATTAGAGGCTTTACATTTTCACAATGTCAAAACCATGAGGGCTTATTTTTATATGGAAAATCAAGACCCACCTTTATCTATTTCAGCAACTGATGACGAAAAAGTTTTTTGTTTTCATGGAACAAAAGACATTGGTAAAGACGAAATGTGTAAGACTTTGAGGAAAATCTTTATCAAGGAAAATATCCAAAGATATGCTGTAATTGCTGGTGCTTGGTATACAACTCATAAAAAAGACGAAAAGCCAGATTGTCCACCCTCTCAAAGCTCAAAAAAGAAAGAGTGTATTTTTCTTTATTCCGAGGACAGAAATGGCAAATTCTGTTTTTCTGGTTGGGATATAATTACGAGAAATGGACTTCGTGAATTAAAAGAAATTCACAACAGTATCAACAAGGATATTGACCCAAAAGACAAGGCACATACAAGAGGAAAATTTATGGGCTTGTTGCAACATCTCGATAAGGAAGGTGTTAAATAATGGAAGTATTTTCAATGACACCAGAAATTTTTGCACATCTAGTAATAGGTGTGTTTGCTCTTGGAGTTCCATTGCTGATATGGATACTCTGGTATTACACACACGATTAATTAATCAGCCCGGGGCGACTCCTCCATTATCCCGAAAAGTAACATTTGTGGGGGGTCGCTCCATTAAGAGAAGGACCAGACTTATGGTGAGAGATTGGTTATTGCACATCTCCTCCTTCTCGTTTCCCATCAGTCTCTCACCGACCCCTTCTACATTCTCCATCAGCAGAAAGCGAAAAGATTTTTTAGTTCAGGTTGCATTAAGCTGCCCGGGGCGACTTGCTTCAGCTCGTTTTCCATTGCCCAGGTTGACAAACAAAATTTGTTGGGTTGAGTAATGAGACGACACGGGGTGAAAACCAGATTTGACTTGAAAAAAAAGTTGTGGATAACTTGAAAAAAAAATCAACTAGGGGTTGAAATAGATATATAAGTTCTTATATAATAGGTATTATTTATATTATTAACTTTAACAGAAAGTATACAATATGATAATCGGAAACATAAATCTTAATCTAGCATTTGATGAAATTATTCAAGCAAATGTTAAAGGCAAATCCTTAAAAGAAATAAGGGCTTGTAATACTGATGTTTATTCTCAAATTTATCAAGTGCATAAATTATGCGATAAATTACTAAAAGTAGGTAAACCTCAAATAGTTGATGTAATGCGAAATGACAAAACTTATACTGATAGCCCTTTTATTAGTGGCGATAATGAGTTGCTTTTAAAAGTTACACCAACAACACCTAAACTATCAACTAAACTTGTAAGAGAAGTTGTTGATGTTCAAACTTATCTTAAATTTCTACCCGATGAGAAAAAAACTAAAAACTCTCATCTTTGTGGGAGTTATGATAAGATAGATAATTTTTTAATTAAGGGGGAACAAATAACCTTAATTCCTAAAAGTTATCAATTCAACAAAGGGGAAAATAATGACAGCTAAAAAATTTCCTACTCTTAAAGTTGAAGAAAATGGTATTAAAGAAATACCAACCCAAACCAAAGAATTAATAGAGAAGGGTTTGGAAAATGCTTTGCTTAAAATCGTGGCTAAAAATAAACTAACGATAAGACCGAAACTTGATTATTGTTTAATCGTTGGTTATTTATCAAACTTACTTTTTGAAGATATGATGACACACAATTCAGATGATGTGCGAAACTATATCGCAACTGAAATTGTGCCTAAACTAATGAGCCAATTTAATCTTAATAAAGATGAGATGAAAGAGTTTGCCCAAAAGTTTAGAGATGCAACTAATCACTAACCATTGATATTATATCCTGTCTATATTTTAGGCAGGATATAACCCCAAGTTACACACATATTGCATACTTATTGAGCAGTTGCCTAAAAAATAGGCAATTTGCCCGGGTGCGCAAGAGCGCACCAAGACAAGGGGTCGCAGGCAGCGCTTCGCGCTCTGCTCCCGGCAAGGCCCACCCCCCATACCTTTAGGGTACCTGTAAACTCTGAACCGCATAGCCACTTGACACCATCGACCGACCCCCTTAAATCTCAAAAGGTACCGGATAATTTCCGCTTTAGGCTATGATCGATCCATACAAAGAGGGTGTAAAAGATTCAAAAAATGATATATATTAGTATATATAAAAACCCAGATACATGGGAAACGTTTGTAATATCGAAGGAGGACTTCGAATTAGTAGAGGACAAACTAGGTAAACATGAACGCACTAAATGGTATGTTAAGGTAGACACCGATGACAGAGGACTTATACAAGGACCTAAGCACAAACGACTTACGGAAAATCCTAAAGAACTATATAGATGTATTCGACCAGGAAGCAAAAAATAATTTTTTAATGTTTGTAAAGCGTATGTGGCCTGATTTTATAGATGGGGCTCATCATAAACGTGTAGCAGAAAAATTTAATGATATAGCCCACGGCCGTATTAAACGTCTAATTGTTAATATGCCACCGAGACATACTAAATCAGAATTTGCATCTTTTCTATTTCCAGCATGGCTCATTGGCCGTAATCCAAAATTAAAGATTATACAAACAACACATAATTCCGAACTAGCCATGCGATTTGGTAGAAAAGTCAGAAATCTCATGGACACATCGGATTATAAAAATGTTTTTGCAGATTCTGAACTGCACCCTGATTCTAAGGCCGCAGGTCGATGGGACACGAACAAAGGTGGTGAATACTTTGCCGCTGGTGTTGGCAGTGCGATAACAGGTCGTGGTGCTGATTTATTAATCATTGATGATCCGCACTCGGAGCAAGATGCATTATCCGAAAATGCATTTGACAATGCCTATGAATGGTATACTTCAGGTCCGCGTCAAAGACTACAACCAGGCGGTGCTATTGTGATAGTTATGACCCGTTGGTCAGAGAAAGATTTAACAGGTAAGTTAATCAAAGCACAAACGGAACCAAAAGCAGATAAATGGGACGTTATAGAATTTCCAGCCATTATGCCTTCAGGCAAACCGGTATGGCCGGAGTATTGGAGTTTAAAAGAATTAGAAGCGGTTAAAGCATCTGTTGCTACTAGCAAGTGGAATGCACAATATATGCAACAACCAACATCAGAAGAAGGTTCCATAATTAAACGAGAATGGTGGAATGTATGGGAAAAGAAAGAACTGCCGCCTTTAGATTATATTATTCAAAGCTATGACACAGCTTACAGTAAAAAAGAAACTGCCGATTATTCGGCTATTACAACATGGGGCGTATTTAAACAGGATGAAGTAACTCCTAATATAATTTTATTAGACGCGGTCCGTGGGCGATGGGACTTTCCTACTCTGAAAAAGCAAGCGTTTAACGAGTACGAGTACTGGGATCCAGAAATGATTATTGTCGAGGCGAAAGCATCGGGGATGCCGTTGACGGAGGAAATGCGAAGAGCAGGTATACCTGTTGTTAATTTTATTCCGTCTAAGGGAAATGACAAACACACAAGGGTTAATTCTGTTGCACCTTTGTTTGAATCTGGTGTAGTATGGGCTCCTGATAAAAAATTTGCAGAAGAGGTTGTGGAAGAATGTGCTGCTTTTCCTTTTGGAGAACACGACGATTATGTCGATAGCACGACACAAGCATTAATGAGATTTAGACAAGGCGGTTTCATACCGCTTCGAGATGATGACGAGGATCCTGAAAAAGAACCCTTGAAAAAAGAATATTATTAATCTACTATGGGAAGAAGCAATAAAGCTAAATGGCCAGCAGGGGAAAAACCTAAGCCAGAAGATTTCTGGAGAAGGCTCATGGTTAACGGAGAAATCAAAAAAGTTAAACCAGTTCTTTTTGTGAGAACTAAATCAAAAAATTTTACTTCTCGCAAATACATGGCTGGTACAATCGAGGGACGACTAGTTCTAGATTCACGGACCATGGACCCTGCCCCATATAAAGCGATAGGAACAAACATATCATGCCAAATACAAAAAGAATAGTGGGAGCAGCAGGACGCAGATTTGATCCTGTAACCGGAGTGACAGAAGAAGAATCCGAAGCAATGCTGTCTTCTTTGCTGTCTTCTTTGCCTAAATTACCAAAAGCATCAGATATTGCTAAAGGAATAGCAAAGTTTGGTTTATATGTTGCACCTATAACAGGGGAATATTACGCGGCTAAAGACTATCAAGAATATTCTAAAAAATGGTTGGAGGCTAAGGAGAAATATAGAGACATACAATATGCAAGAAAACATGGAACACAAGTAGCAGGCCCTCCTATGATGCACCAAGCTGGAATGTTTACAGGAGCTGGACCAGTTGTTGGTAATTTTCTTATGTCCGCTCTTGCTTCTGCAGGAATGATACCTGTTTTTGGATATGGACCTAGACTTGTAAAGGCCGGAATTGCTAGTTTAAGAAGTGCTGCAAAAGGAGTAGCTAAAGAACTTAAACCAAAGATGGTCGAAACAGAAGTTGTAAAAGTAATAGCACCAAAAGAGAACCAACAAAATTTTTATGGAAGTCGATATGATAAAAGTGAAGACATAGAAGACATAAGTGGGGATAGCGGAGATTATCTTCGTGAGACTCATCACTCTTACTTTTTTAAAGGACAAGAAATTCCAATAGAACAATACAGATCTCTTCCAGAGGAACTTAGACCATTAGTATCTAAGCCTTATAAAATAACAGTTAAAGAAAATCCTTATTTTCCACATACAGACATAAGTGATATTAAAGCAGCTAACCGATCAAAAGAGCATGAAGATATATTAAGGGATTTTAGGGGTGAGGACTCAGAAATCCCTACGGATTTTACAAACAAGACTTCAAAACTTATGGTAGACCAAATGGGTATAAGAAATGTAGGAGACTTAAAACCTGCTTTTTACTCTAAACTTTATCATACATTAGAAACAAATCCTAAGATTCCACATGAAGGCCCCGCTAAAGAATGGGCAGTAATAACAGATGGAAAATTAACGGATGGTTATTTAGCAAACCAAGGTATAAAAAACGCTGAATTTGGTGACTCAGGTGTACTTGATTATCTTGCTAAAATACAAAAGAAAAATCCAAATGCGATAGTTAGTAGGGACAGATTGATGCGTTTGGTAGAAGAATCGCCAATGGCTAATGTAAATTTAATTGTTCATAAAGATCGTTTGCAACCAAACACCATGAAAGTTTGGAAACAACTTAGGGAAGGAAAAAGAACGCACCAAGCATGGATGAAAAATAAAAAATCTGGAGTTCCTTATAGGACCCGTATAAAACCAGATAAAACTGAAATATCTGAATCAAAATTTTTCAGTGATCTAGAAAAGCATTTAGCATCCAGTAAATACGGGGGTCAGGGGGAAACTACCGTACCGCAGGACATGACGGAGTATTATCATACTTCTGCTGCAAAAACAGGATCAGAATCTGGTTTGCGCTTTGAGCATATGGCTGGTGCTGCTAATGACTGGAAATTCCGTTTAGAAACAAAGGTAGGAAAACTTATGTATGAAAGCCAACCGGTTTTACCAGGTCATCGATATGTAAGACCAAGGGTCAAAGACATTGACATAGAAACAAAACAAGGTTTTGATCAGTTTACAGGGGACTTTGCCTTTATAAAACCTTTTATGGAAGATGTACATAAAGCTTGGGTTACAGAAATGCATCCAGCCTTAGTTACTAGAACTCCTAAATACTACGGGGAATCAACATATAATTATGATGGAGCTACCGAATACACAGAATTTATATTAACAGGACCAAGAATGTTAGGACAAAAAGTAAACACAAAGCAACATAAATTTTCTGATCAGGAAACATATTACAATAGTATATGGCATCTGCGTGGAGGATTACACACTACTATGGTAGATGGATCTCCTAAAAAAGTTTTTGTTGTTTCAGAGCATCAAGCCGATGAAATACAACAATTAGCAAGAGCAGAAGGCAGAAAAGGAAAGATAATGCAGGATTATGAAGGGGTGGATATAAATGAAGTTAAAAGATTAAAAAAAGAAATGCATGAAATGGACGATCAAATGCAGGAACTAGAAAAAACAATAGAAAAATTAGGAATAAGTGCGGACTCCGAAGATGTTGCTGCATATGATAAAATAGTAAATGATTTTGCTAAAAAAAAAGCAAGGTATGAAAGACAAATTAATGTTTCTAAAGCCAGAGGAGAAGGCTTTATACCAGGAAGAGAAATAGGAGATACAACCGGGTTTATGCCTTTTGGTAAAGGAGACCAATCAACAAGCACTAGAAGTGCTATTAGATATATTTCTCGCTATGCGCGTGAGCGAGGAGACATTGACTATGTAGCTATTAGTCCAGGCCAGTTTCACGCAGGCGGTTCGAAACCAGGAATGTTTACACATTATGGAGATTCAAAAGGTAAAATAGGAGAGGCTGATGGAACAATACTAGAAAATTTTATGGAGAAAGCAAGAGCGGGTGAAATAACTGAAGACGAAGCTAGAAAAAGAGCAAAAGACATGATTAAAAAAACAGCCAGAATGCCAGTTGAACTTGAGCAATTAGCTAAAGAAGCAGGAACTACTACTAAAACAATAAGCGTGAATCATTCACACCCTGTTAAAAACAAAGCGGGTAATTATGTAGAACCTTCTTATGTTGTAAGACATTATCGTAGTAAAAATCCTATAAAATATTTTGATTCTAAACAAGACGCAGAAAAATGGGTAGAAAATAATTATGGGTTCTTAAAGGGTAAAAAATTGGGAGCAAAAATAGAAGACGTAGTAGAAGGAGCAGATGAGCATAAAAATCTTGCAACAAGTATTATAGAGATATCTTCTGATGTTAAGAAAGGTAAAAATGATATGTTTGCAATTGAAATAAAAGGTGATAAATTGAAAGAACCTGTATCTGCATACAGGGAAGGTGGATTAGTAATGTTAGATCAAGCAAGGGAGTTTTATAAATAATGGCAAAGAAAGAGGACGAAAAAAATTTACAAATTAATCAAGTAGAATCTCAATTAACTGGTGAAGAAACAGGAGAAGTGCCTCAAGAAGAAGCTGTCGAAGTTGAAATAGCTGATGAAGAAGCACCTATTGAAGAAGAAGTAAAAGAAAGTCATTCTGATAATTTAGCAGAAAACATGGATGAAAGTGATTTATCAACTCTTAGTTCTGATTGCATAGGAGAATATACAGAAGATAAAAATTCCAGATCTGAATGGGCTAAAACGTATAGAGAAAATTTGGATCTACTTGGATTTAAATACGAAGAAAGAACAAAACCATTTCAAGGCGCAAGCGGCGTGGTCCATCCAGTATTAGCCGAGGCCCAAACACAATTTCAAGCACAAGCATACAAAGAATTACTTCCAGCAGATGGTCCTGTTAGAACCAAGACAATTGGAAGAAGAACAAAAGAAAAAGTTAGTCAAGCGAGCCGAGTTAAAGATTTCATGAATTATCAGATAACTGATGTAATGGATGAATACGACACCGATGTCGATCAAATGCTGTTTTATTTACCACTTGCAGGATCTGCTTTTAAAAAAATATACTATGATGAAGGACTGGAAAGAGCAGTATCAAAATTTGTTCCTGCAGAAGATTTAGTAATTCCTTATCTTGCAACAGATTTAGAATCCGCCGAGAGAGTTACACATGTGATTAAAATGCCGGATAATGATCTTCGTAAAAAACAAGTTCGAGGTTTTTACCGCGACGTTGAAGTTAGTCCATCCCTAGAAGAACAAGATGACATTAAAGAAAAAACAAGAGATTTAGAAGGAACAAGTGAGACAGGTAACAATGAAGAAATAACTTTACTAGAGTTCCATGTAAATTTGGACTTAGATGGATATGAAGATACCGATGAAGAAGATAACCCTACTGGTATTAAACTTCCATATATAGTGACTATAGCTGAAAATAATGGAAAGGTACTCGCTATTCGTCGTAACTGGAGCGAGGATGATCCTAAAAAAACTAAAAGACAATATTTTGTTCATTTTAAATTCTTACCTGGTCTAGGATTTTATGGCTTTGGTTTAACCCACATGATTGGTGGATTAAGTCGCGCAGCAACATCCGCTCTTAGACAACTGATTGATGCAGGTACTTTATCTAATTTACCCGCCGGATTTAGAACAAAAGGAATTAGAGTAAAAGATGATGACGAACCATTGCAACCAGGAGAGTTTAGAGATGTAGACGCACCTGGTGGTGATTTAAGAGCCTCTTTTCAAATGCTACCTTACAAAGAACCAAGTGCAATATTATTTCAATTATTAGGTTTCTGCGTACAAGCAGGACAGCGTTTCGCGGCTATTGCAGATATACAGGTAGGAGATTCAAATCAACAAGCACCGGTTGGAACAACAGTAGCATTATTGGAACGTGGATCCCGCGTCATGTCTGCTATTCATAAAAGACTGCACTATGCACAAAAATTAGAATTTAAATTATTAGCGAAAGTATTTACAGAATATCTACCAGAAGAATATCCTTATGAAATAACTGGTGGAGAAAGAACAATTAAACAAGCTGATTTTGATTCAAGAGTAGATATACTTCCTGTATCAGATCCTAACATATTCTCTATGTCGCAAAGAATATCACTAGCGCAAACACAACTTGAACTTGCTAAGACAGAACC